>LNAP01002788.1_pt1 | contig 17138 bp, 16 predicted proteins | sample 602601 | NCBI WGS metagenome assembly LNAP01 (sample SAMN02440304, study PRJNA202911) | soil metagenome | biome: Subtropical and temperate rainforests or woodlands; isolation source: soil samples (1 kg each in a 20% v/v slurry with milli Q water) were... ... | reverse complement strand
ATGGCGCTGCGCCGCGACGCGCTGGCCGGCGCCGCCGAATGCATCGTCGCCATCGAGGAGTTCTGCAGCAGCGATCGCGATGGCCTTGTGGGCACGGTCGGCTACATCAACGCCATGCCCGGCGCCACCAACGTGATTCCCGGCATGGTGTCGTTCACCATCGACATCCGCACGGCCAGGGATTCCTATCGCAAGCTGGCGGTCACCGACATCGTCCGCCACATCGAGGAGATCGCGAAACGGCGCAACCTGTCGCTGGAGATCAACGTCACCCACGAGAACCGTACCGTGCCCTGCGCGCCGTGGCTGCAGCAGCAGGTTGCCGACGCGGTCGCCGCCGAGGGCTATCGCGTGTTCGAACTGCCGAGCGGCGCCGGCCACGACGGCATGGCGATGATCGACATCGCCGATGTTGCCATGCTGTTCGTGCGCTGCCGCGGCGGCATCAGCCACAATCCGGCCGAGCATGTCGAGACGGCGGATGCCGATGCCGGCGCCCGCGTGCTGCTGCGGACCATTGAAAATTTCAAGCCGAAGGTTGACGGCGTTGCGGCGGGGAAGACGTCATGATGACCGGCGACTTTCATGGTGTGTTTCCCTATCTGGTTTCGCCGATCGACGCGGCCGGTCATATCCGCACCGACGTGCTCGCGCGGCTGTGCGATGATCTGATCAAATCAGGTGTGCACGGCCTGACGCCTCTCGGCTCCACCGGCGAGTTCGCCTATCTCAACCGCGAGCAGCGCAAGATCGTGGTGCAGACCACCGTCGAAGCGACTGCGGGCCGCGTGCCGGTGGTTGCCGGCGTCGCCTCGACGTCGACGGCGGATGCGGTGGCCCAGGCGAAATGCTACCAGAAGCGGGGCGCCGACGGCATCCTGGCCATCCTGGAAGCGTATTTTCCGCTCAAGGATGCCCAGATCGAATCCTATTTTCGGGCGATCGCCGACGCCGTGGATATTCCGGTGGTGATCTACACCAATCCTCAATTCCAGCGCTCCGACCTCACGCTCGAGGTCGTCGCGCGGCTCGCCGAACATCCGCGCATCCAGTACATCAAGGACGCCTCCACCAACACCGGGCGGTTGCTGTCGATCATGAATCGCTGCGGCGACAAGCTGCAGGTGTTCTCGGCATCGGCACATATTCCGGCGGCGGTGATGCTGATCGGCGGCGCCGGCTGGATGGCGGGTCCCGCCTGCGTCGCGCCGCGCCAGAGCGTGGCGCTTTACGATCTCTGCAAGGCCGGTCGCTGGGACGAGGCGATGGCGCTGCAGCGCCGGCTGTGGCGGCTCAATGAGGCCTTTGCCCGCTACAACCTCGCGGCCTGCATCAAGGCCGGCCTGTCGATCCAGGGCTACGCGGTCGGGGACCCCATCGCGCCGCAGGCGGCGCTGACCGCCGATGAGCGCAAGGTCATCGAAGCCGTGTTGCGCGACATCGACTGACCCATTTTCCGCGGCATGGCACAATTCTCTCACCTCGCCATCTGCAAATGTCGCATGCCGCGCTGTCGCCACGGACTGTTGGCTGGAGTGCCGCTTTTCGGCTAGAACCAGCCAACGCCTGCGTAATTGAAGGACGACCTGATGAATATTCTGCCCGGCAACATGCGCTTCGGTGCGGGTCTCCCCGTCAAGCGTCTCGAAGACCAGCGTTTGCTCACCGGGCTGGGCCACTTCATCGACGACAAGCCGGAAGATGGCGCGCTGTGGCTGTATGTGCTGCGCTCGCCCCACGCCCACGCCAGGATCACGGCCATCGACGCCGCGGCGGCCAAGGCCATGCCGGGCGTCGCGGCGATCTATACCGGGGCCGATCTGGTCGCGGCCGATGTCGGTACGCTGCCGACCCTGCAGGTTTTCAAGCGCGCCGACGGCTCGGCCATGACCTTCCCGCCGCGCCGGCTGCTGGCGCACGAGGTGGTGCGCTTCGCCGGCGAGCCGGTGGCCGCGGTTGTCGCGACCTCCAAGGCCCTGGCACAACTCGCTGCCGAGGCCGTGATCGTCGACTACGAGGTGATGCCCGCGGCGGTCGATCCGGCAGCTGCCATTGCACCCGGCGCGCCCGTGGTCTGGCCGGCCGCGCCGGACAATGTCGCAGCGGTCATGAGCTATGGCGACGCGGCCAAGGTCGAGCAGGCCTTCGCCAGTGCCAAGCACGTGGTGTCGCTCGATATCACCAGCCAGCGCCTGATCCCCTCTGCGATGGAGCCGCGCAGCACCATCGCCGAGGTCGACAAGAAGTCGGGACGGCTGACGCTTTACGTGCAGTCGCAGACGCCGGCATCGACTCGCGACATCCTCGCCGACGCCATTTTGAAGCGGCCGAAGGACAGCATCCGCGTTGTTGTCAGCGACATCGGCGGCGGCTTCGGCCAGAAGACCAGCCTGTATCCCGAGGACGGCATCGTCGCATGGGCTGCGGTGACGCTGAACCGCAAGATCCGCTGGCGCGGCGATCGCACCGACGATTTCGTCGGCGGCACCCATGGCCGCGACCTGACCTCGACCGCCGAGATCGCGCTCGATGCCAAAGGTCGCGTGCAGGCCTATCGCGTGCGCTCGCTGGGCGGCACCGGCGCCTATCTGTCCGGCACCGCCGTGGTGATTCCGCTGGTGCTCGGGCCGTTCGTGCAGACCAGCGTCTATGACGTGCAACTGGTTCACTATGACATCAAGGCCGTGATGACGCATACCGCGCCGGTCGGTGCCTATCGCGGCGCCGGACGCCCCGAAGCCGTGTTCATCATGGAGCGGCTGATGGATGCCGCAGCGCGCCAGATCGGCATGGATCCGCGCGCGATCCGCAAGGTGAACTACATCAAGCCGACCCAACTGCCCTACAAGAACGCCGTCGGCCAGACCTATGACAGCGGCGCCTTCGCGCGCATGCTGGACCGCGCCTGCGAACTGTCCGACTGGGACGGCTTTGCCGCGCGCAAGAAGGCGGCGAAGAAGAAGGGCCTGCTCTATGGCCGCGGCCTGACCAGCTATATCGAATGGACCGGCGGTCCCGGCACCAAGGAGACCGTGACCCTGCACGCCACGGCCGAGGGCCGCGTCATCCTGCATTCCGGCACCCAGGCGATGGGGCAGGGACTGGCGACCACCTATTCGCAGATGGTCGCAGAATCGCTCGGCATCGGCATTGACAAGATCGATGTGATCCAGGGCGACACCGACGTCGTCACCGGCATGGGCAGCGTCGGCTCGCGCTCGCTGTTCGTCGGCGGCACCGCAGCGGTGGTATCCGCGGTCGACCTGATCGCCAAGGCGCGCGAGAAGGCCGCCAACATGCTGGAAGCCTCGGTCGAGGACATCGAATATGCCGGCGGCTTCCTCACCGTGGTCGGCACCGACAAGCGGGTCGGGTTGTTCGAGATCGCCAGGGCCGAGAAGGGCGCCCGGCTCAGCGTCGAATCCACCGGCGAAGCCGACGGTCCGACCTGGCCGAACGGCACCCATATCTGCGAGGTCGAGATCGATCCCGAGACCGGCATCACCAATGTGGTGAAATACACCACGGTCGACGATGTCGGCGTCGCGGTGAATCCGATGCTGGTCACCGGCCAGGTGCACGGCGGCGTGGTGCAGGGCATCGGCCAGGCGCTGTATGAAGGCGTGCACTACGATGCCGAGGGACAGCTGCTGACCGCCAGCTATCAGGACTACTGCATCCCGCGCGCGGCCGACGTGCCGCCGATCGCGGTGACGCTGGACGGCTCGGCGCCCTGCGTCACCAATCCGCTCGGCGCCAAGGGCTGCGGCGAATCCGGGGCCATCGGTGGGCCGCCCTGCATCACCAATGGCGTGCTGGATGCGCTGAGCGGACTTGGCATCACCCAGCTCAACACGCCGCTGTCGCCGCTGAAAGTGTGGGAAGCCATTCGGAGCGCGTCTGCGCGGGCCTGAAGATCCGCGGGATGGGTTAAGCTGTTCGCAAACCCATCCCGCAAGACGACGACAACAATAAGCAAAAAACAAGAACGGGAGAACACACCATGAAGAGCTACAAGGTCACCGATTTCAACGCGCCGCTGCAGGAAGTCGACGGGCCCATCGTGCAGCCGACCGGCACGCAGGTGCTGATCAAAGTGAAGGCCGCCGGCGTCTGCCACAGCGATCTGCACATCTGGGAAGGCGGCTACGATCTCGGCCACGGCCGCAAGCCGCTGTCGCTGAAGGAGCGCGGCGTATCGCTGCCGCGCACCATGGGCCATGAGACGGTCGGCGAGGTGTTGGCGTTCGGTCCCGACGTGACCGAGGCCGACAAGCACGCGCTGAAGGCCGGCGACATCGCACTGGTCTATCCCTGGCTCGGCTGCGGCAAGTGCGCTGTCTGCCTCAAGGGCGAGGAGAACATGTGCCTGAAGCCGTATTCGCTCGGCGTGCATTGCGACGGCGGCTATGCCGACCACATGATCGTGCCGCATCCGCGCTATCTGCTCGACCTCAAGGGCCTCGATCCCGTCACGGCGGCGCCTTACGCCTGTTCGGGCGTTACCACCTTCAGCGCGCTGAAGAAGGTCGAGTCCGATCTCGGCAACACCATCGTGATCATCGGCGCCGGGGGTCTCGGCCTGATGGCGCTGTCGCTGCTGAAGGCCATGGGCGGCAAGGGCGCCGTCGTCGTCGACATCGATGCCCGCAAGCGCGCGGCTGCGGAGCAGGCCGGCGCGCTCGGTTCAGTGGATGGCGCGGCGCCCGATGCGCTGGAGCAACTGGCGAAGAAGGCCGGCGGCCCGATCATGTCGGTGATTGATCTGGTCGGCAACGCGGCGACCACGCAGCTCGGCTTCGACTGCCTGTCCAAGGGCGGCAAGCTGGTGATCGTCGGCCTGTTTGGCGGCGGCGCCACCTTCGCCTTGCCGCTGATCCCGATCAAGGCGATCACCATCCAGGGCAGCTATGTCGGCAATCTCGGCGAGACCCGGGAGCTGCTCGACCTGGTGCGGACCAAGAAGATCGCACCGATCCCGGTCACCCCGATGCCGTTGGCCAAGGCCAACGACGCGCTGAACGACCTCAAGCACGGCCGGCTGGTTGGCCGCGCGGTGCTGACGCCGTAGACGCCAGCACGCGCGATCTTCTTCATTTTCCCCTCAAAGGGAGGATGAAGATCTGGCCTTTGCGCCCCCGAGCAGGATGACCGTATCGCCCGGGACCATGCAGACGCGCAAAAGCCCGCGCCGGACCGCGCGGGCTTTTTCTCATTGGATGAGAAATTCCGTCAGCCATTCAGGCGCCGGGGCGCCTCGTCGGCTTCAGCGGGCGCCTACTTGTCTTCGTCGGCAATCGCTTCCATCAGGCCGACCATTTGGCGCTGGACGGCTTGGCTCTTGATCCGGCTATAGGCGCGCAGCAGCCGGAGACTGAAAGCGCTGTCGAGAAACAGCAGGCTCTCGACTTCGCGGGTCTTGCCGTCGCCATCGTAGAAGAAGGTGACCGGCACATCGAGTGCGGTTGCAATCTGCTGCAGGCGAGCGGCGCCCACACGATTGACGCCCTTTTCGTACTTCTGGACCTGCTGGAAACTCACACCCAGCTGCTCGCCCAGGTCCGCCTGCGAGATCTTCTGCTCAACGCGACGGAGACGGATTCTCTTGCCCATCTCGATGTCGGGTTTGCCGGCGCTACGCTGCTTCATTCGTCACCACTCAGTTGGTTGATTCGGATAGTGTTATTGTTCTTTTTGATTAAAGCCAGTCGGCTCGGAAGCCTTCGAATTGGTTTATCAAATTATCCCCTTTATATACGGACCCGAGGTCATTGGGATGAATGAATTCGTCTCGAAACCAGGGAAATCGAACGGGGTTAAAGGACTCGATAATCCAGTCGATCATGCGGCGGATTCGTGGTATTCGGCTGCTGTCCGGGTGGTATGATAACCAGATATCAAACGGCCGGCACAAATCAAGCTCGAGCGGGACGATCTTCCCACCGAGCGCAAAGGCGTATGACGGCAGCAATCCTATTCCCGCTCCTTTTGCAACGGCCCAATAATTTGCGCTGCTCACATTGGTACGCATTACCAGCAAATCTTGTTGCGGCACCCCCGGAAACCAGCTGTCGAAGATTTCCTTGGCTGCGGTCTGGTCGGCGAACTGCATGACGATCCGGTGCTTGATCAACTCCTGATAAGTCTTCGGAGTACCAAACGTTTCGAGATACTTCGAACTCGCGAAAAACATCACATGGAGTCGTCCGAGCTTGACCACCTTGACGTCCAGCGTGGTCGGCCGCGACAGCTGGATGGCGACGTCGGCCTCATGGCGCTGAACATCGGCCGACTTCATGGCGCAATGTAGGTCAACGAGAATATTGGGAAACGATTGTTGAAACTCCACCAGGCGTGGCGCCAGCCAGAACGTTCCCAGCCCTTCGGTGATGGCGACCCGCACCTCGCCCGACAATGTCTGCGTGACGGAGTTGCGTGCCCGCAGCAGATCGAACGAGGCGGACTCCATTCGCTCGACGGCTGAAACGACCAGCGTGCCTTCATCGGTCAACCGGGTGCCGTGGACATCGCGCGTAAACAGCGTTGCGCCGATCTGCCGCTCGAAATCGTCGATGCGCCGGCGCACCAGATTGATCGACTGCCCAAGTCGCTCCGCGGCCGAGCGGAAGCTGCCGCATCGCACGACCTCTAGGAAGATCCTGGCCGAATCCCAGTCGCCCAGCCGATGGAGGCCGCCGCCGAGGTGTTCTTCCTGAGGAACGCCCCTGTCCGCCAACTGACGCATACACCGATCCTCCTGCGCCCTAGTCTTGCCAGATTAAGGAAAAGTTCACAACTTTGGATGGATCCCCATGACCGCGCATGCCCCGACGCCGATCCGCGCGACGCCGACCTATCCGCCGGTCGTTCACCCCGCGAAACATCCGTTACCCGCCGACAATCTCGGGGACTTCGCCAGGGATATCGTGGTCTTCACAATGTCGCCCGGCGACATCGGTCCATTGATGGAGCGCGCCGAGAGCGATCTCCCGGGGCTGGCCTCGCAAGCGGCGGTGCTCCGCGTCATGGCGCACAATCCGGATTCGGTGTGGGCCATCGCCCGGCGCGGCAAGCGGTCCGAAGCCGCCAGGGCGGAGGGCTTCATCGGCTTTCTGATGTTGAATGCCGACGGATTACGGCGGCTGGTCGCAGGCACCTTCGACGCGAGCGATCCCGACCTCGCTTTTCTGTGCCCGCAGAACGAACGCCCTGCCGGTATTTATTTATGGGCGATGTGGGCGCGCAACAACCTGGTTGGTGGTATTCCGTTAGCGTTCGAGAAGATGTTCACGCCTCTCACCAAGGATGCCGACCTTTATGCGCGCGCGGTGACGCAGGACGGCAAGCGGCTGCTCGAGACCATGGGATTCCGTCCCGGCGCGGTGTTCGAAAACCTCAGCCATCCCGGCCTGCACAGCCTGCCGAGGTCGGGCGTGCCGGCCGACGCGCCGCTCTACGATCGCTATGGCCACGGCCGTCCGGGCAAGGCGGTCTCGGTGACGGTCGCCCGCTCGATGGAAGACATGATGCGGGTGATCGCGATCCGCAGCGCGGTCTACATCGCCGAGCAGGAATGTCCCTATCTCGAGGAATTCGACGGCAACGACTTCAGCTCGACGCATCTGCTGGCCTATGTCGGCAACGAGCCGGTGGGCTGCCTGCGGATTCGCTATTTCGCCGACTTCGCCAAGATCGAGCGTCTCGCGGTGCGCAAGGAATTCCGCAAGCTGCGGATCTCGCCGCATCTGGTCGAGGCGGCCATCGAACTGTGCCATGCCAAGGGCTATCAGCGGCTGTACGGGCACGCCCAGAAGCGCTTGGTGAAGTTCTGGTCGCAGTTCGGATTCAGGACTTTCGAGGGCGGACAGGAATTGGTGTTCTCCGACTTCGACTATGTCGAGATGCAGATGATCACCGAGCGGCGTCCCAACGCCATCACCATCGGCGTCGATCCTTATCTGATCATCCGGCCGGAGGGGCAGTGGCACCGGCCTGGTGTCCTGGACAAATCGCGGACGCGGCCGGTGACCCGTCCCTCGATCGACAGGGGCGCCGCGTGACCTCCGTCGTCAGCCTCAGGGTCTTTGCGAACTCGGCCAGCGTGCCCACGGTGGTGCTCGTCGACATGCAGCAGGAATATCTCGCCGCGCCGCGCATGCTGGCGATCCCCGATATCGATCTGGCGCTCGCGAACTGCCAGCGCGTCCTTCTGCATTGTCGAAGGGTCGGGCTGCCGGTGGCCTTCATGCGTTCGCTCGGGGAGTCCGCCTTCTTCAACCGGGCGTCGCCATTCGGTCGCTGGATCGATGGCTTCGAACCGCAGCGCAACGAGATGATCTTTGAGCGCAGCAGTCCGTCCTGCTATTCCAGCGAGTCGTTCACCGCCATGATGAGCCAGAGTCCCGGCGGCTTCGTGCTGGCTGGCTTCGCCGGAGAATCCGCCTGCCTGTCGACGCTGGTCGATGCCTATCACCGCAGGCACAAGGTGACGTTTCTGCACGACGCATCGGCGAGCCATGCGCTCGACGATGTGCCCGCCGACGAGGTTCACCGCGCCGTGTCCAAAATATGCGGTCTGTATGGAGAGGTCTATGAAACAACCGACTGGATCGCCTCAACTCTACCTCGCAAGCTCGGGCAAGGGAACAAGACCGGTGGTTGATACGGACACGCGTCTGCGCTCGGTCATGGCCAGGCTGGAGGAGTGCCAGGACATTCTCGCTGAATCGGGGGAGCGCGAAACCCTGCAACTTGTCGCCATGACCATCCTGCAACTGCGGCTGCGGCTGCATCACATCGGCGACGCCGAGCTGAAGGCGTTGTGCGATGCCATCGAGCCCGAGCCAGTGGAGCCATCCGAACTGTGGAAAGTGTCGGGCGATCTCAGTTCCTGAACGGCATGCGGCAGCTACCGATTGCCGTCGGTGATCGCCGCATAGATCATGGTGCGCAGCTCGCGCCGGACCGGATAGGCGCTGGACGGCAGCACCTGCGTCATGAAGACGACAATCAGGTCTTCCGCCGGATCGATCCAGAACGATGTCGTCGCGGCACCTCCCCAGGCATATTCCCCGGCGCTGCCCGCAATCATGGTGAGTGCCGGCTTCATCGTCACCGAGAAGCCGAGGCCGAAGCCAACACCGGCATAGGTGGCCTCGGAGAACAGCGATTTCGACATCTCGGTGAGGTCTCGGCCGCCCGGCAAGTGATTGCTGGTCATCAGCGCCAGCGTCTTCGGGCCGAGCAGGCGGACGCCGCCGAGTTCGCATGAATTGAGCAAAGCACGGCAGAAGATGAGATAGTCCGCCGCGGTGGAGCACAGGCCGCCGCCGCCGGAAATCAGTGACGGCGGCGTCAGGAACGAGCTCGTCGTCGGATCGTCCTGCAGGATCATGCCGCCCTTGCCATCGGCCGCATAGCAGGCGGCGAGGCGATGCGCCTTGGCGGCCGGCACGTGGAAGTCGGTGTCGGTCATGCCCAGCGGATCGAAGATGCGCTTCTTGAGAAACTGTTCGAACGGCTGGCCGGCGATCACTTCGATGAGATGGCCGAGCACGTCGGTGGCGACCGAGTAGTTCCAGGCATCGCCGGGCGAGAATTCCAGCGGGATCTTTGCCAGGTCATCGATCATCGACTGCAGCGTGCCGGCCTTCTCGATCTCGCCGATCTTCTTTTCGCGATAGGCGGCGTCGACATTGGTGCGGTTCTGGAAACCGTAGGTCAGGCCGGAAGTGTGGCGCAGCAGGTCGATGACCAGCATCGGCCGCGCCGGCGGCCGGGTCGCGAACAGCGGCGCCATGCCGGCCTGGAACACGCCAATGTCCTTCCATGCGGGAATGTACTTGTGCACGGGTTCGTCGAGCGCGACGCGGCCTTCCTCCACCAGCATCATGAAGGCCACCGAGGTGATCGGCTTGGTCATGGAATAGATGCGGAAGATGGTGTCGTCCTTCACCGGCGCTTTGCGCTCGAGGTCGGCGAAGCCCTGCACGGCGCTGTGCACCAGCTGGCCGCGGCGCCAGACCAGCAGCTGCGTGCCGGGAAACCGGCCGGCGTCGAGGTAGCGCCGCTTCAGGTGGTCCTCGACGCGGGTGAGGGCCGTGGCGGACATCCCGGCCTCTGCGGCAGCGGACGGTTTCGGACTCGGGGACTGCATCGCGGCATCACTCCACATGGACGAGACTACCGTGTTTATGGCTCCGGCGCGGGCACTGTCCAGATCGGATTTGCGCAGGTGCGATGTGACTCCGCCGCCAGGTTTCGTGTATCCTGGGCCCCTAACAAGAAATTCGGCGCAAGGGACGGGACATGACGCAATTCAACGACACCGAACTGACTGCGGCCGTCATCGAGAGTTTCGAGAAAACGCCGGACCCGCGCGCCAAATTCCTCCTGCAGGAATTGGTCAAATCCTTGCACGACTACGTCCGCAAGACCGACCTGACCTTCGCCGAATGGGAATATGCCATCGATTTCCTGACCCGCACCGGCCAGAAGTGCAGCCCGATCCGGCAGGAGTTCATCCTGCTGTCCGACGTGCTCGGGGTCTCCATGCTGGTGGATGCGGTCAACCATCGCGAGCGCGACGGCGCCACCGAGACCACGGTGCTCGGGCCGTTCTATGTCGGCGAGCACAAACCGATGCCGCATGGCGCCGATATCTCGCCGACCCTGGACGGCGACCGCATGTTCGTGCAGAGCCGCGTCACCGATCTTGCCGGCAAGCCACTGGCCGGCGTGCATATCGACGTCTGGCATGCCGATGACGGCGGCTTCTACGATTCGCAGAAGCCCGGCTACGCCATTGAGGGCCCTTCCTCGCGCGCCCGTTTCGTCACCGGCGCCGACGGCCAGTTCTACTTCCGCACCATTCTGCCGTGCAGCTATCCGATCCCGACCGACGGACCGGTCGGGAGCATGGTCCTGCAGACCGGCCGCCACCCGATGCGGCCGGCGCACGTGCATTTCCTGGTTGACGCGCCTGGCTACGAGCCGCTGGTTACCCATGTCTTCATGGGCGGCGACAAGTATCTGGATTCCGACGTGGTGTTCGGCGTCAAAGATGAGTTGATCGCCACCATCGAGCATCGCACCGATGCGCTGATGCCCGACGGCAAGCCGTCGGGCGGGGCGTGGCACCTGATGACCTACGAATTCCGCATGAAGCCCGGCACCGGCACCGTGCCGCAGCCGATGATGCCGGAGAAGGCTACGGAAGAGGCGTGAGGGCAGGGCGGGTTAACGCGGGTTCGTCGCCGCCGCGCTCCAGTCACGCTGCCCGAGGTCGTGCATCGTCTCCAGAAAGAACTGGTCGAACTGGAACGGCGTTGCCGTGATCGCCAGGCCGCCAGCGGCAAGCGCCGTGTCCTGGAAGGCGCGGCCGAGCGCGCCGACACACTCGGCGAAGACGTCGATGCCGTTGCGCTCCGCGCTGCCGACGACGGTGAACAGCGCAGCCTTGGTGCGCTCGATTAACTCATCGACGGTGGCTATCCGGGCGGCCACCGCCTGGATGTCGACTTCGGCCGTGCCTGCGCTCGAGATGATGGCCAGCGCGGCGGCGTTGCCGCTGTCCTGCAATAGTCGGTCGTGTAGTGCGTCGAGCTTGCCGTGAAACGCATCGAGGTGATTCACCGCGGCGGCCGCGTTGGCATCGAGGTCGGCCTTGTCCTGCGACAGGATTGCCGCGGCGGCGACCACGATAGCCGCTTTCAGCGCCGTTGCGGCAGCGCGGAACTCGGCCGAAACCTGTGCCGTCTTCACCTGAATTCTGGCCATTGCCCGGTCCGATCATGCTGTATCCGGAGCGATAGCTAGCACTTTCGCGCAGCCATGGCGGCCCATCCGACAGCTTAGAACAGCACCGCCAACCAGGCTGCTTATTTCGAGTGCAGCGCACAATAAATAAGCGCGGCGCAGCTTTTCGATGCGCCGCCTCCACCCCACGGTATCGGCGGAAAAATTCTAACTCACTGTAACTCCTCAAAATCTGGCCGCCCTCGCGCTTGGCACAAACCTTGAATAGTTCTTGGTGACGCCATTGAAGCCGTCAAATCAATCACCCGCATTGCACTGCCATCATGGGGCTCCCCCAGACGCGTCGCTGTGTCCGTTCACCTCCGCGTTCCGAGGTGTGTCGCGACGAAGGGGGCGGGGGTGGCGATGCAGGCCGCACCAGGCTTGAAAGGACGACCGCAGACATGACGAAGCCAGAGACCCAGACGCCCCGCCGCCATCTGAGCCGCCGCCAGCTTCTCAAGGCCGGCGCCGGAACCGGGGCGCTGCTCGCGGCCGCCAAGCTGAACTTGCCTGCCGGTGCCTTCGCGCAGGGCGCAGGTCCCGAGGTCAAGGGCGCCAAGCTCGGCTTCATTGCGCTCAGCGATGCCGGTCCGCTGTTCGTCGCCAAGGACAAGGGCTTCTTTGCCAAGCACGGCATGCCCGACGTCGAAGTGCTCAAGCAGGCGTCCTGGGGCACCACGCGCGACAATCTGGTGCTCGGCTCCGAAGGCAACGGCATCGATGGCGCGCATATCCTGACGCCGATGCCCTATTTGATCTCCGCTGGCAAGGTGACGCAGAACAACCAGCCGACGCCGATGTACATCCTGGCGCGGCTCAATCTCGATGCGCAGTGCATCTCGGTCTCCAAGGAATATGCCGATCTCAAGGTCGGCCTCGACGCCAAGCCGTTCAAGGCGGCGCTCGACAAGAAGAAGGCCGACGGCAAGTCGATCAAGGCCGCGATGACCTTCCCGGGCGGCACCCATGACCTGTGGCTGCGCTACTGGCTCGCTGCCGGCGGCATCGATCCCGACAAGGACATCGAAACCATCGTGGTGCCTCCGCCGCAGATGGTTGCCAACATGAAGGTTGGCACCATGGATTGCTTCTGCGTCGGCGAACCGTGGAACGGGCAACTCGTGCACCAGCAGATCGGCTACACCGCGGTGAACACCGGCGAGATCTGGAACAAGCATCCGGAGAAGTCGCTCGGCATGCGCGCGGCCTGGGTCGACAAGTACCCGATGGCTGCAAGGGCCATCACCATGGCGGTGATGGAAGCCCAGCAGTGGTCCGACAAGATGGAAAACAAGGAAGAGCTTGCCACCATCATGGGCAAGCGGCAGTGGATCAACTGCCCGGTCGAGGACATCCTCGATCGCGCCCGCGGCAAGTTCGACTACGGCACCGGCAAGGTGGTCGAAAACAGCCCGCACATCATGAAGTACTGGAAGGACTTTGCCTCCTATCCGTTCCAGAGTCACGACCTCTGGTTCATGACCGAGGACATCCGCTGGGGCAAGTATGACGCCGGCTTCGATTCCAAGGCGCTGATCGGCAAGGTCAACCGGGAGGACATCTGGCGCGACGCCGCCAAGGCGCTCGGCGTTGCGGCAGCCGAGATTCCGGAGTCGAAATCGCGCGGCAAGGAGACTTTCTTCGACGGCAAGGTCTTCGACCCGGAAAATCCCGCCGCCTACCTGAAGTCGCTCGCCATCAAGCGCGTCGAGGTCTGAGGCGTTGAGCTGAAGATCTGGCGCGGGACGATGATCTGATCACGGAGACATTGCGATGAATGTGCAAGCCATCAAGACCGAACCCGCGACGGTGCTGGCCAATCCGCCGGCGGCGGTCGTCGCACTGTCTCCGAAGCGCGCCCCGCGCCTCGACAAATACGCCAAGGCGGCGAAGGCGACCGCGGTCCGCGTGATCCCGCCGCTGATCGTCTTCGCGCTGCTGATGGTGTTCTGGGAGCTGGTGTGTCGGCGTGCAGGCTCGACCCTGCCGCCGCCCTCCAAGGTCTTCAAGGATACCAAGGAGCTGATCTTCGATCCGTTCTTCGATCACGGCGGCATCGACAAGGGACTGTTCTGGCATCTCTCCGCCAGCCTGCAGCGGGTGTTTCTCGGCTACTCGCTGGCTGCGGTCGCCGGCGTCGCGCTCGGCACGCTGGTCGGCCAGTCGGTCTGGGCGATGCGCGGCCTCGATCCGATCTTCCAGGTGCTGCGAACGATCCCGCCATTGGCCTGGCTGCCGCTGGCGCTCGCCGCGTTCCGCGACGGCCAGCCCTCGGCGATCTTCGTGATCTTCATCACCTCGATCTGGCCGATCATCATCAACACCGCGGTCGGCATCCGCAATATCCCGCAGGACTACCGCAACGTCGCCGCGGTGGTGCAGCTCAACCCGCTGGAATTCTTCTGGAAGGTGATGATCCCCTCGGCCGCGCCCTACATCTTCACCGGCCTGCGTATCGGCATCGGCCTGTCCTGGCTCGCCATCATTGCCGCGGAGATGCTGATCGGCGGCGTCGGCATCGGCTTCTTCATCTGGGACGCCTGGAATTCCAGCCATATCAGCGAGATCATCCTGGCGCTGTTCTATGTCGGCATCATCGGCTTCGTGCTCGACCGCGCCATTGCCGGTCTCGGGCACCTCGTCACCCACGGCACCTCGGCACAATAGGGATCATGACATGAAGCCGTATCTCAAGCTCGATCACATCGACAAGGTGTTCACCCGCGGCGCTGCCTCCACCGAGGTGCTGAAGGACATCAGCCTCAACATCGCCAAGGGCGAGTACGTCTCGATCATCGGTCATTCCGGCTGCGGCAAGTCGACGATGCTCAACATCATCGCCGGCCTGACCACCGCGACGGTGGGCTGCGTGCTGCTGGAGGACCGCGAGGTCAATTCGCCCGGCCCGGATCGCGCTGTCGTGTTCCAGAACCACAGCCTGCTGCCGTGGCTCACCGTCTACCAGAACGTCCAGCTCGGCGTCGACAAGGTGTTCGCGAAGTCGAAGACCAAAGCCGAGCGCGAGGCCTGGATCATGCACAATCTGAACCTCGTGCAGATGACCCACGCCAAGGACAAGCGCCCGTCCGAAATCTCCGGCGGCATGAAGCAGCGCGTTGGCATTGCGCGCGCGCTTGCGATGGAGCCGAAGGTGCTGCTGCTCGACGAGCCGTTCGGCGCGCTGGACGCGCTGACCCGCGCGCATCTGCAGGATTCGGTGATGGCACTGCATCAGAAGCTCGGCAACACCATCGTCATGATAACCCATGACGTCGACGAGGCCGTGCTGCTGTCGGACCGCATCGTGATGATGACCAACGGTCCCAGTGCCACCATTGGCGAAGTGCTCGACGTCCCCCTCGCGCGTCCGCGCAAGCGGCTCGACCTGGCCACGGACCCCGTCTACCTGAAGTGCCGCAAGCGCGTGCTCGAATTCCTCTACGAGCGGCATCGCTTCGTCGAGGCCGCGTGAACTGGCGCGCATCTGCTGAACCAATGCTCCAACGGGATGACCAACAGTTTTCCCGAAAACTCAACGGAGACTTGCAATGACACCCGAGAAAATTGCGCTTGTTCAGGACAGCTTCGCCAATGTCGCGCCGATCGCCGACCAGGCGGCGGTGCTGTTCTATGACCGGCTGTTCGAGATCGCGCCCGAGGTGAAGCCGATGTTTCACGAAGCAGACATGGCCGAGCAGCGCCGCAAGCTGATGGCGACGCTCGGCGTCGTCGTCACTGGCCTCAGTCGGCTCGAGACCGTTCTGCCGGCCGCCAGCGCGCTGGCCAAGAAGCACGTGAGCTACGGCGTGAAGGACGAACACTACATGCTCGTCGGCAGCGCGCTGTTGTGGACCCTGGAGAAGGGGCTCGGTGCGGCGTGGACGCCCGATGTCGCCGAGGCCTGGACGACTGCCTATGGCACGCTGTCCGGCTACATGATCTTCGAGGCCCACGGCGCCCAGGCGGCCGAGTAAGGAGCTGCTGTGAGCGAACCGCTGGTTATCATCGGCAACGGCATGGCGGCAGCAAGGCTGGTCGACGAACTCGCCAGATGCGCGCTGGGCCGCTACGCCATCGCCGTGATCGGCGACGAGCCGCGGCTCGCCTACAACCGCGTTCTGCTGTCGTCGGTGTTGGCCGGCGAGGCGACCTCGCAGGAGATCGAGCTGAAGCCGGCTGCGTGGTGGCGCGACCGCGGCGTGACGCTGAAATACGGCTCACGGGCCACTGCGATCGATATGGCCGCGCGCGAAGTGACGATGGCCAACGGCAAGGTCATCTCGTTCTCCAAGCTCGTCCTGGCGACCGGTTCGAATGCGCTGCGGCTTCCCGTGCCCGGCGGCGATCTCGATGGCGTGCACACGTTTCGCGACAGCCGCGACGTCGACATGCTGATCGAACTCGCCGCACGGAAGAAGCGCGTCGTGGTGGTCGGCGGCGGCCTGCTCGGGCTCGAGGCCGCCTATGGACTTGCCAAGGCCGGCTCCTCGGTCACGCTGATCCATCTGATGGATCGCCTGATGGAGCGGCAGCTCGATGCCCATGCGGGAGCTTTGCTGAAGACGCTGGTGGAGCGCAAGGGCGTCACGGTCCTTCTCAACGCCAACACGGCAAGGATCCATGGCGAGACGCAGGTCGAAAGCGTCGAGCTCGCGGATGGGCGCAGGCTCGACGCCGACGCGGTGATTTTCGCGGCTGGCATCCGTCCCAATATTTCGCTGGCCAGGGAAGCCGGCATTCCCGTCAATCGCGGCATCGTCGTCAATGACCAGATGGTGACGGGCACCGATGGCATCTTTGCGCTCGGCGAATGCGCCGAGCATCGCGGCACCTGCTACGGGCTCGTCGAGCCGGCCTATGAACAGGCCAAGGTGCTGGCGCGGCATCTCGCCGGCCATGAGGCGGCTTATGGCGGCAGCGTGCTGGCGACGAACCTGAAAGTATCGGGCGTCAGCGTGTTCTCGGCCGGCGACTTCATCGGAGCGGAGGGCACCGAGGCCCTCGTGCTCAACGACATCAGGCGCGGCACCTACAAAAAGCTGGTGATTGCCAATGGCAAACTGACCGGCGCGGTGCTGGTCGGCGATACGCAGGATGCACTTTGGTATCTCGAACTGATCCGCGCCGGCGCTGACATCGCCGACATGCGCGGCGACATCATGTTCGGCCGCTCCGTGGCCACCCGCGCCGAGGCGGCGTGATGAACGTCGTCGATCCCGCTCTGCGTGCCACCAAGACCACGTGCCCGTACTGCGGCGTCGGCTGCGGCGTGCTGGCGACGCCGGACGGCCGCGGCGGCGCGGCGATCGCCGGGGATCCCGAACATCCCGCGAATTTCG
>LNAP01003247.1_pt1 | contig 17141 bp, 16 predicted proteins | sample 602601 | NCBI WGS metagenome assembly LNAP01 (sample SAMN02440304, study PRJNA202911) | soil metagenome | biome: Subtropical and temperate rainforests or woodlands; isolation source: soil samples (1 kg each in a 20% v/v slurry with milli Q water) were... ... | reverse complement strand
TGCAATTTCGACTGGCCGGTCAAAAAGGCTTCGATGCTACTGCATCTCACCCTCCCAACCAACGTTATTCAAAATTGCACTTCAAACTTGAATCCGCCACTTACCACTTTGTCCCAGTAAACAAACGGCATTGAAAGTATTTTGCGATTCTCTAAAATAGACTTAGTCAGATAATTAATAGTGGTACTTTTAAATAACTCCAGATGGCTTTGATGACGGTAATACTCACCACAACAGCATTTCACTAAGACCCATTTTAAAGCAACATCTGCGAATGTAACCATCATGCGTTTTTTTGTTACTAAACTTAATTTACGGTTTGTCAGCAACGATTTTTACTCATATATAAAATTTTTTAAAATGAATAAAGAGCCGTTAATGTCCAAGTTTCTTGATACAAAATTTTTGTTCAATAATTGATCAGGGAGAAGATAATCCCATTTTTCTATCTGTTTATTTAATATTGAATTAGTTAACTCATTGGCATTAATTGCTGGACTTTCTACAATGTTTCTAATGACCTCACAAATTTTACTGTGGCTAATATTATTAATATTTATATGCAACCCATGGTTATAAGCATCTAAACCATGCTGCTTGAATATTAAAGCAATGGTGTTCATAATTCGGTCACCTTGCCACAAGAATAGTTTTAGGTTTTTACCATCCTCTGTGTGTTTTTGATTTCCAAGTTGTAACTTCGAAAACATTTCTCTGGCTTCTATGAGCATACTAGTTGCTCTATTATCAAGAAATCCAATTGGTAATGCTGAATTAAGAATATTAAACATTTCTTGACGCACTTCAGTACTTACCAGGCCTGCACCACCATCAAATTTCGGAAGCTTCCCTCCAGATGCAGGTACAACCTGAATTACCTTTTTATCTACATCTAATAACTCTACCTGCCATCTTTTGCCTGCAAAAATTATATAGCAGCCTTGCTCAACTGGCTGAGAAAGAGGCAGCGTTCCAAGCGTTTTACCACCACAAATCACTCTAAATTCATCCTCAGTAGTGAACGCTGCGTAAAAAGTATAGTGATTTACAAGCTTCTCTCCAATTGAGCCATGTAACAATAATCCAGATGCGTCTTGCGTGAGAATTTCTTTGGATGCTAAATAGCGTAATAAAGACGTAAACTCTGATTTTGTCAAACCTAGAAACGGACCAGTCTCACACAAAACATGCCATGCCGATTGAGCCGAAATACCACCATACTGTGCAATTAGTGAAAGTAACTGCTGTATGAAAGTCGATAAGTGCAATCCGCTAATATCTGGCGGTTCATACCAACCTTTAATCAGAAGTTGAATTTGAGCGATAGTCTGTAATAAGCTCTCTCGTAAGAGATCCGAAACAGAGGAGTCCGCAGTAATTTCATCCTCGATTACATAGCATCTTAGGATGGCTGGTTCGCCTTTCCGGCGACCTGAACGTCCTAGTCTCTGTCGTAGGCTTGCAACTGATGGGGCAGGTCCAATTTGAGCTATACTTTTAACTGATCCGATATCAATGCCAAGCTCAAGTGTTGTTGTGCAAATTGCTGTAGAGGGTCTTTCACCAAGCTTTAGTGCTGCCTCAGATTCTTGACGTATATCTTTTGCTAGACTTCCATGGTGTGGCCAAAACTCATTTGGCAAACCTAGCTTTTCGCAATGTCTTCTAAGTAAATCTGTATAAAGCTCTACTTTCGCTCTACTATTAGGAAATACTAAATTATTGCTTCCTCTTAACGTGTCAAAGAGATGTTTACTAATTGAAATGTTGCTTTGTGACACTGATTCCTGAGGCTGATTTATAGCTTTTGAAGGATCATCTGAATAACCTTTTACAATCACTTTTAACTCTTGGTTATTATCTCGACTAATTATCAGCTTGACGCCTTCGCCGCCTCTAGGACGTAAGTAATCAGCAGCTTTCCCCATATCTCCAAGTGTTGCTGACAATGCAATTCTTGGAATTCTACGTTTTAAAGCGTTATCTATACGATGAAGTTGAGTTTGTAGTTGTTTGCCACGCTCAGTACCTATAAACGCATGTAACTCATCAATTACGATATACGCCAAACCAGAAAATAAAGAACTTAGAGCATGCCCATTAGAGATCAACATAGCTTCAAGTGATTCGGGGGTAATTAACAAACAACCAGTTGGTGTTTTCAAGAATCTTTTCTTTTTAGACCCTGAAATATCGCCATGCCACGGAACCACTGAAACTTCTAATAATTCACAGAGTTGTTCTAATCTTCCCCACTGGTCATTGATTAATGCTTTGAGTGGACTAATGTAAATTACGCATTTCGGTTCTTTTGATTGTAGTAATCGAGTTAATATGGGTAAAAATGCAGCCTCGGTTTTGCCTGAAGCCGTTGCCGCTGCAATTATTGCATCGTGTTCACCATTAAGCACGATTGGAATGGATTGCTCTTGTACATCTTTTAACTCATCCCAACCTGACTCCCATATCCAGCGCTGGATTCGGTCATCAAGCAGAAAAAAACTACTAGAGGCTTGTTCAGAGTTTGAAGCTTGCAAGTTCATCATCCCCCGTCAACTCAACTTCATCATCAATTAAGGCTGTTGACTCTCCACTATCATGTTTAACATCAACTTGACCTAAAAGCGCTTGCCAATTAGTTTCTGTATTTTGTTCAAGAACAGCAAGTAAATTTATAAAAGCAGTAATCGTATTTCTTGGAGTACGGAAGTAAGCATCACCTATTTTTTGATAACAATGCTCCATGAATGCGTGTAGTGCTTCATCTGGAAGTAAGTGGTTTTCAGGAACGCCTGATGCATACACATTTCTCAATTTATGAAGCAATACCATAAAATCTTCAGGGGCCAAACTTGCTAGTCTTAAAACTGGCCCTGAAAAATCAATTAAACCCTCTCGAGCAAAAGTGTTCTCAGCCAATCTAGATTGGAGTGCAGAATAACTATATAAGCCCCTCCGCGTATCCATTAAAAAGTCGGGTGTGCCGCCAAGGATAAATCCCAACCCTTCGCATGCCCCCTGAAGGGAATCATTGAGTATTCTCAGAATTTGCTCGTAATTTGAGTTTCTTGCTTGAGTATTTGATAGCTTATATAAATTTACTAATTCATCTATTGAAACTAATAAACCCGAGTAACCAGCTAAACGAACAAATCTTGCCATAAGCTTTAATTGGTCGTAAAAAGAGGCATCATCTATAATGCTACGAACGCCCAATGCAGCACGTGCATCTGTCTTAGTAGTAAATTCACCTCTTAGCCATCTAATTGCATCAGTCTTTAATTGCTCATTCCCTTCTTCGAATCCTTTCCAATATGCAGCAATTACAGCAGCGAAGTCATAACCATTGACCATTTCAGATAACGCCTCAAGCTTCCGATGGATAACAATGTCTGGGCTAATAGATTCTTGCTTTGCTTCGTTTATAGTCGCTGATACAAATTTCTCAACAATCCCTGCCAATGCGCCACCATCTGGCTTAGTCCTAGTGGATAAATTGTGAGCCAACTCGGCATATAGTGATCGCGCCTGACCACCAGTTGCATGTAATCTTCTATCCGGATTGAGATCGGCATTTGCCGTTACCAATTTCTTTTCAAGAGCAATAGATCTCACAAGATTCAAAAAAAATGTTTTACCAGCACCATATTCACCAATTACCAGTCGAAATGCCGATCCACCTTCACTAATTCTATCAATATCTCTAATAAGTGATTCAATTTCTTTAATTCGGCCAACCTGAATAAGGTGCTGCCCAACTCTAGGAACTACTCCAGCACGTAAAGATTGGATTACCGTATCACGGTCTTTTGCACGGATAACCGTCATTTAATAATCTCCGCTACTATTTCTTGGTTGATTTCTACTGGGTCTTCACCCTCAGTGAAAGGCTGATCAAATTTTTCATACACAGCTTCATTAATATTTTCCATAGCGCCACCTAGCATCAAAGAACGGTCTTCAGCCAACTCATTCAGCTCTTCTAACGTCCAAGTTGTACGAGTGCAAAGCAATCGTAAAAATGAAGAGTGAAGGTCATCTAAACTTAGAATATTATTACTGGCTTTTTCATCATGAATAATTTCAACATCTTCTTTTGCGCTTTCTTCGAACTTTTCGTCTGTAAAGATTGCTCCTAAAATAGCTGAAATCTTCTCTGACTCAGCGTGCAATGAAGCTACTTTTCCCATATCTAATTTAATTTTTGACTTATCAGTTTTCTTTGGTTTAGGGATAGCAAAATTTGTATTATTAGAATGAGAAGTTTGAACAGTCACCGGCTCGGATGCGGGCGCATGTAATTTGCTATACAAACTTGAGCTATCTAACCCTAATGCTTTGTATATTTGTTCGAGAACTTTAACTTCGGCAGCAGATACTTCATTATCAGCATGTGCCACTTCAGTAAGGAAATCACCTAAGTTTTCTCTTGAAGCAGTCGGTAACATCTCAATGCGTTTCTTCATTCCCGCTAAACTAGAGCCTTCTAGGATAAGCCATCTTAAATGGGCTTTGAGTCTACGTTTCTCAGCATCATCTAAATGCAACCAACCTTCAAGTTGATTAATTAAATAAGACTTCTCGGCATCATTAGTGCCGCCGTCAGCAGATGAAACGGCAACAGCCAATTGCAGTGTTAGTGCGGCAGCCGAATATCTTGGGTTAGGTGACACAAATGAGATGTCATCTTTAAACAAAACCACATGGGTATCTTCAGATGGCACACTGCCACCAAATGTTGTGTCAGGCTCTATCGCAAGACCTAACTCTGCCAACCTGCTACTTAAAGCAGTGTATTTTTGCCGATTCATTTCTTTAGATTCAGGCAGCCAAGATAATAGTTTTGAGAATTTGATAGTTGCTGGTATTCCTGCAGTTTCGATAGTAGATTTAAGCTCTAGTAGGGGCTTTTGATACTTTTCATACCATAATGAAATTGGAAGCTCAAGAGCGGCATCCAAAGTACCCGCTTTATCAGGATTTCTTCCTAAAATACGGCTATAGCGATCTAGTTTCTCAGTACAATACTCAGCAACCTCGATTAATTTATTTATCGGTCCAGATAAGACTGAGACGTCAGGTAAATCAATTGCTTTTTCATATATACGGCCACTAAGCAAAGAGGAACTCGCTGGTCTGTAAGATTGCTTTAGACGCGTTTTGTTGACTGGGAGCTTAATCCCTTCACCAAACTTATCTTTGTAACGTTCAAAGAACAGTTTTTTGAATTCGTCCTTGCATCTAACGGCAGGAGTTCTTAAATAAATTGATGGTTCTAGTAACAACCATGCGTATGCCCATTCAACAGTTAAAGGCACCCCTTTTACCGCAAAGTTTCCTAGAGCGACTTTGTATTCAAAAGGCAAAACCCAACTTTTTTCATAAAAGGAGGGTGTGCTATTAACATCTCCACGGTAATCGCTTAAATATCCCAATAGAGAAACTGCATAATTGTTAAATGATGAATTTGATCCATAAACTTTTAAGAGCCTTTTTATCTCATCTTTAATTACTGGTAACTCCCCTCGGGCACTTGCACTTGTGTCAACATCCGCAAGAACTCTTCTTTCTAAACCATAGTAATATAAAAAAATATACCCAATATTAATATCTGGATCATCTCGATCACTTGATAACCATGTTAAATATGCGGCACGAGATTGAGCTGAAATTTCGCTATAGGAAGACCAATAAGGCAGGTCAACTTTCTTATGATCAGCTGATACGTGATGGTCAACTTTATAGCTTGGGTTGATAAGTGCTGGTTCTGCGCTATATTGACTATAAACTCCTTGCAGAGATGAGCCAACGTAGATTAGTCCTTTGCTGATTGAGAAGCCTTTAACTTCGACTGTCTCTCCAAACTTTTTCCAGCAGGTATCTGGGTTAACAGTTTGTGTTTGTGTTGTTCTTGTGTCAGAGTAATCTGAAGCTGTAACGCTCAAAGAATTAATATTGCGTAAATTCGGTTGGTTGAAATTTTGGATACTGTCGCTTTTGTTCTTCCGAAGAAATAACCAGAATCCACCACCTACGATTGCTATAGGTAACAATACTTCCCAATTGTCTCTAATAAATTTTAGTACTTGAATTAAAACAAAAACACCAATTCCAAACAGAATTAGTGTCCCTTCAGTTGATTTGCGTGCCAAGTAATACTCCTAACAAAAATAGAGCGCACTAAATTGATGCTCATTACTATTGATCAGCCACTGCATCATGAAAATCATTCTCATGCACAATCAGCAATTTTGCACCTTGTTTACGCAACTCAACAGCTTTTTCAACTTTACGACCATAACAAGCGTATGCCCAACATCCATTACCTTCTGCACCAATTACTAAATAATTAACCTTGTTTGAAACTGAAGACAAAGGCTCTCCGCCTAGGCTCTTAATTAATGTTTCAAATTCTGATCTACTGTAACGATTAGATGCTCCAGTAAAACAAAATTTGGAGCCTTCAAAAATTATTTCTGGACAAGATGCGCAAACGCCTTGAACAGATTGAGCTTTGGTCATTAGTGGGGCTGTAATCGTTTTATTGTCTAAGATGGCTAAAAATTCAGAGAAGAAACCTTGCAAGAGTTTATTTTCTTGATCATCAACTTTGCCATCCCTTAAAGCAGATGTAATCAAGCTATCAATCTCGTCGTATGGATAACAACTCTTGAGGTGGTCGTGGTTATCTAGCCAATTTCTCAGACCTCTTAACTCTTCTGGACTTATCACGCCATCTGAAGCAATACCTCCTAAGATGCCATGAAGGACTTGTAAATCAGCAGTTATTTCATTGAAGTACTCATTAGATCTTAATTTCTCACACAACCAAATAATGTCTTCTCGTTCATCATCTGTGAAAACTCCGTCAAATATAGCTTGAGAAAGCACAGGGACTAGTTCATTGAAAGGATGTTTATTAGCTAAGTCTTGATGGTCTGATAACCATAAGTTCAGTAAATTTAACTCTGAGTTATTAATTTTCCCATCTATGGCTATACCTTGAACCAAACCTAATAGTGTATTAACAGACTTATCTAGCTGTGACCACTTGTGAAATCGATTATATAATTCAGGTGTCATAATGTGTTTTCTTATTGTTACACTTGTCAAACCAAAGGTTATCAGCAGGCGTGTCAGGGGTCAATTTTAATTAGCCGACACCTGTCTATCCAATAATTAAAATTGATTACTTCAGAATGGTTTTCATATAATTATGAGGTAAAAGTGCTTAAAGGCTTCTAGAGTAACAGTAGCTATTCAACGTGTTTCCACGGGTACGCTTAATGTTTGCAGTTTCGTTAGCTTCGCGTAGGGCATGCGTGCGCTACGTTAGTTTTTTCAGCTGAACGTGCCTTGTGTAGAGTAAAGAATTTCATCATGCGTCCTATAATTAACTGTAAATCGTGTATCCCTGAATTGTTATAGGGCACTAAGCGGCCCTGGGTACATCATCCCATCTGGTCGTATAGCTCGGGGTCTTGTTCTCCTGCCGCATCTTCCATGGACGCCTGAATCCCTCACTGGCAAGCTTAATAGATTCCTTTCCCATCTTGCGGTTAATCTTATCCATCGTCGCCATGAGTTCATCTGATTTGAGTGTGGATTGCATTTGGCTGAATAAGTCAGTTTGTACGCCTTCAGCGGGCACTAGTTCACTTAACATGATGCCTGCTTTTGCATAGTTATAATTGGGTCTATAGATTTGCCTAAGACCCCATAATACGACTTGTACTAGTTGCCTCGAATCATCAGTAGGAGAAGAAAGCGGGATTGTCAGCCCATTGCTATAAAACGGATCATCCGGTTTAAATGATGATGTTCTGATATACACATATACGCTTCCGGCGAAGGATTGTTGCCTACGTAGTTTTTCAGCAGCACGACACATGTAAAGTGTGATGGATTCGGCTAAGCTATTATAGTCACGTACCGGATGCCCAAAGCTTCTTGAACTGAGGATTTGCTTCTTAGGCGGAGAGACTTCTTCCAAATCAATACAGACCGTACCATTCAATTCACGAATGGTTTTCTCAATCACAACACTAAACTGCTGCCTTAATCTCTCAGGATTAGCCCGTTTCAAGTCTAATACTGTTTTGAAACCTAAAGCTTCCAGTTTAGGAGCAAGTTTACGTCCGACTCCCCATATTTCACCGACTTCAATTTCGGCCAATAAATAATCCAGCTCAACCTCACGCATCGTATTAAAGTTGCATACACCATTAAACAGCGGTCTTTTCTTGGCGCAGTGGTTAGCAAGCTTAGCCAGTGTCTTGGTAGAGCCAATTCCGACACATACCGGTAACCCCGTCCATCTAAGGATACGTTTTCGCATGTGCTGACCATACCTGATCAGGTCCCGTGTTTTAAAACCTGTGAGATCCAGGAAGGACTCATCAATGGAATACACTTCTTGATCCGGACTGTACTCACGCAGTATGCTCATGACGCGATTACTCATGTCAGCATAGAGCGCATAGTTACTGGACAGGGCTATGATGCCATGCTGCCTTGCCAGGTCTTTCAGTTTGAACCAGGGAGCACCCATGGCAACACCTAATGCCTTGACTTCATTACTTCGGGCAACTGCGCAGCCGTCGTTATTGCTTAGCACCACGACAGGCTTGCCATTGAGCCTGGGATTAAACACACGCTCGCAGCTGACGTAGAAGTTGTTCACATCAATGAGGGCAATATGACGGGTTGGCGTAGGAGTGGGTGATGGTTTCATATTGATTATTGTAACAACAATCAGTGTAGTTAACATCACTAGTTGTTCATGATAATACTGATACTGTATTCATGAACAGCAATAGTGCTGGTTTTTGTTGACGGCGTAAGATACTCACATCAACAAACAACTCGTTGAGTTTAACTAAAGGAGATTATTATGTGGACTAAACCAGCAGCTACTGAAATGCGTTTCGGCTTTGAAGTAACAATGTACGTAATGAACAAGTAATCATTGTTTTTGGTACGATACAACCCAGCTTAGGCTGGGTTTTTTTATGTCAGTCTGCTTAAAATTCATACATTCAGTATTTCACAGCTGAAGCAATCACTTAGCCTTCATATCCTTACACACTCAACAACGTTATCCACAGAAACTGTGGAATCAAATGTAACTATCAGCTTTCAAGTGTTTCTCAAACTCAATAATCTTGATCTTGGGTTTATTCAGCTCTTTCAATAACAGCTTGTAGGTATCCAGATCAAACACCAGATCTGACTTGGTATTTGCAATAGCTTCTAAACCGGATTCATCTTCAACAGATCCCAGATAGACCCAGTGTTCAAATACATGCAGTGCTGATTTGCCATTAAAACGCTGTGTTTCATGAATGCCTATCTTACCTTTGAATGGCCATGTTTTAAGCTGATGGGCGGTCATGGCTTGCCGTAACCGCAGGTAATGCAGTTCAGCAGCTTCTTTACCTGCACACACGCCGTGACAGCGCTTCAACTGGTGTGCGAAGCAGGCGCCTTTGCCAGACTCAAGGCCTAATACTTTCTGGCACAACTGATGTTGTTCTGCAATTGTGCGCAGCACTTCTATCGCCTGTCGTTTTGACCTGAAGGTGCCGAACAGTTGACCCATGTTGGCTGGTTCTATTTCATCCACTTGCACTAAGGTAACAATAGGTCCTTGAGTGGGGTGTTCGGCAACACGCCATGAGCAGAGCTGACGTTCGCGGCGCAGCTGGCGGTTGTAGATAGGCTGACGCTCTTTAACGAGTTTGGATTCAAGCAGCAAGGCACTGAATTCACCGGCAGTCTCAATCCACTCGATGTGTTTGATTTCCTGGCTGATGCGCATTTCTTTGGTAGAGGCATGGTCACTGCTGAAGTGCGATAACACGCGCTCCCTGATATTGATACTTTTACCGATATACAGCGGCAAACTGGTATCGCCGTAGAACAGATAAACCCCCGGTGTTTCTGGAAGGTCATCAATCAAGTGTGCATCAATATGCGATGGCAGACTTTTAGAACCTTTGAGCAGGGCTTCAGCGGCATTGCGTACCGCAACATTGCCCAGTTCCTGACGTGCTGACTGTAAGAACCCCACCATCATTTCTACATCGCCCATCGCACGATGTCTGGATTCACAGACCAGTTGATGTCTTGTAATGATGGCATCCAGCCCATGGCTGCGATGCTGCGGATAGAGCTTGCGCGAGAGCTTGACGGTACACAGTACCTTTTGCCTTAAATCGATACCAATGCGCTTGAACTCGTTCTTGAGAAAACCATGATCAAAGCGCACGTTATGCGCACACAGCACCGTGTCCTTCAGGTAATCCAGCAATTCACCGGCAATTTGCTTAAAAGTTGGTGCATTGGCCACCATTTCGTTATTGATGCCGGTGAGTTGTTGAATGAAGCCTGAAATCGGGACTTCCGGATTGACGAGGGTCTGCCAGCGCGACACTTCCTGATCGCCTTCATACTTAATGAGTGCAATCTCGGTAATGCGATCCCTCAGGGGAGTTGCGCCTGTGGTTTCCAGGTCTAATAGAACGTAGCTTGGTAACATTAAATAATCAGTCTTGTCGTCGAATCAATGATTGGTAAAATTGGATAACGCAACTTAACCAAAGTTGCCTGACATTTGTGCATCACGCAAATACTCTGACCAATGCTTCACGTATTGAAGATGCATAAAACTTGGATACACAGCAGGTGCCATTGTTAGAAAGATGCAATCGCAACAGGTCTTCCACTGCATCAAGCAATAACATTACTCCTGTGGGCGCCAATTCAAGTGCCGGTCTATTGCTGATGTGATAAACAGCACCGCTGCTATCAATCAACCTATCCTGTGCCTGAATATGCGTTAGCTGCAGCGTATCATCATCGGTAAACTGAGCTGCATCAGAGACGAATATCAGTTCATCATCGGCATGCAGTTTAATGATGGCCGGCAATTGAATTAATACGGAGGTTTCCGACTTACTTTATCTGAACCGCCTGAAAGAACCTGTTACGACACCCCATATCTCGAACTGCATTTCTTCCGTAATCTCAATGGGCTTGAAGTCTTTGTTGGCAGGCAGCAATCTTGGTGCTCCTGACTTGTCTTTAGCAAGCGTTTTAATAGTGAATTCACCATTGATGACTGCGAGCACGATGTCACCGATATTAGGCGTCTTGGAGCGATCTACAACTGCCTTGTCTCCAGGCAGTAAGCCAACATCCATCATTGAGTAGCCTTGAATGGTTACGAAGAATGTCGCGTCTTGCTGGTCAATCAGAAAGTCGTTGGGATCCAGACGTTTCTCAACATGCTCTTCGGCAGGACTCGGGAATCCAGCTGAGACTTTGGATGAATATAAAGGCAGATTGATTGGCACATGATGCAGGCTGGGCAGCTCAAACTCACTTACTGGGTCCAGGTCTGTGTTCAGGCGTTTCTTCTGGTAGGCAGCTAGGAAATCCTTAATAACCGGTTCCTGACTGGTGGGGATGCGAACTACGCTGGTTGGCTCGCGGAATTTACCGCTGCCGATTCTTCGTCCAGCACCTTCACGTGTACCACCGCGTTTGATTTCTACATTGTTTTTATCCATTCGATTATTGTAACAACAATTAATTGATTTCAGCTACTGATTATCAATTTTGTTGTATCTGATAAACTTGAATCATGTGCGGCGGCGTTAAATATACAGACAAACAGAACAAGACCTGGACAGTGTATTTTCCAAGTCCTAAGGCTGCTTTGCCTGTGCTAAAGAAAAATGGTGAAATTGAGTGGGTGACCTGGGGTAAGCGCAAGGAAGAGAATGGGCCGGCATTCCCCAATGGTGGATGGGCCAGATTAGATTCCGTCAAGGATGGTAAATGGCAGCGCTATCAACCAAGGCCGGTGTTACTACCTATTCAATCCTTTATGGAAAAAGATGCTGAAAGGGTCAGTCACTGGTTTGATATGAAACTTGATGAAGTAGTGCAGGGATTACTCACTGTGCATGATGGCGCTGCTAGAGTCTATGTCGTTACCACTGATACACCAGCAGAATTTAGTTATATTCATGACCGCTGGCCTAGAATCATTCAAAAAACATATCAAACGGAAAGTATTGTCCATGACTGACATGAGCCGATTCAATCAATACCTGACACTGGCTAATCAATTAGCAAATGTAGCGACTAAAGAGGACTTGGCAGAATGCGCAAGATTGCTTGCCATTAATGTTGCACATTATCAGTCAGTCTATGGGGCGCTTCCTTTAGATGAAACACTTGAGATGGCCTATGCAGAAACGCCTAATCAGGCACAGATTGATTTAATAACGAGTGGCATGGAAACTATGGTGGGTGTGCTGGGTGGGATTGTGCAAGGGTTTAATACAAAGCCATCACACTAATTTTGATTAACGATTGCAAAAATAATAATGACTAACCACATCCTCCAAAAACTATTGTTCGGTTTGACCTTAACCTTTTCTGTGCTAGCTCACGGCGAAACAATCAATGGCCGTGTTGTCGGAATATATGATGGTGATACGCTCACTATTCTGGATGCAAACAATACGCAAATTAAAATAAGACTGGCTGCTATCGATGCACCAGAAAAAGCGCAACCATTTGGTCAGCGTGGAAAACAGAAGTTATCTGAGATTTGTTATGGCAAAAATGCCAGCGTCAGAGTTGTAAGTACGGATCGTTATGGGCGTAACGTCGGTGACGTTGATTGTGCCGGCATCTATGCCAATCAAGTGATGATTCAATCCGGTATAGCCTGGGTCTATCGTAAATGAGTATTCTTGCCTAAAGGCGCCACCCATTATTACAGGGATTGCGCCACCGATTATTATTTAAAGTAGCCACCTATTACTATTTGTCTGAGCCATGCTTTCTAAAAAAACCACTACATAGCATTGGCGTTTAATTACTATCGCTTACAGATGGCTGAAATATCCGCAAAGCTGACGGTCAACTATAGAAGCTATATACAAGACATGGTAACACTGTCAAAACATTGGAAAGCGTACCCAAGGTGTCGAGTTGACTGTGGCAGGTGAAGTGGCGCCAAATTGGCAAATTTCTGCAGGTTATGCGCACTTGGATGCACGTATCACTGAATCTGTTGCGCGTCAGAATGGTGTTGCACTTGAAGATAGGGCTGAATGTCGGATGGATTTTGCTGGGGGACTAATTAGCGGGAGCAATGGTTTTTTTATCCATTACGGGTATGCTGCTTTGGACTAAAATGCGCGGTTCGCGCCTAGTTATGGTAGGTCTCGTAGGCACATCAACAGTGCTTGCCATGGCGGTCGCCCTTGTATCTGTCAAGGGTTGCCTATATCTTTGCAATTCTTTGGAACGTAGGTAATATTATGGGGACGTCTCAGAAAACGGAAAAATAAAGCACGTTAAGCGCATTACAGACGCTAGATATTGACGAGTACGTCAGGTTTTTCTTGTTTAAGTTGTTTCTTGTGATAAGATAGTAATCAATTACTATCTTGCAAGGAATGTTCGTGAACACCCATCCAAAGAATCTGCCGGCCGATGAGCGTCGTGCCGTAACTATCGAGTCCGTCGTGTCGCTTGCCGGTTCACAAAACCCAAGCGAGATCACAACTGCGGCTATCGCTAAACACATGAACTTGACTCAGGGTGCTCTGTTCCGGCACTTCCCGAACAAAGAAGCCATATGGCAGGCGGTCATGGAGTGGGTAGCAGAGCGCCTATTAGCCAGAATCGATCGATCCGCACAAGGGATTGATTCGCCCTTAGCAGCCATGGAGGCGATGTTCATGAGTCATATCGAATTCGTTGCTGAGCATCCAGGTGTACCAAGAATGATGTTTGGAGAGCTTCAGCGTGCCGAATCGACACCTGCCAAGCGTATGGTACAAACTTTAATTCAGCGCTATAGCGAACGTTTGCATCGCCTCATTGAGAAAGGCAAGGCCAGCGGCGAGTTGTCTCCCTCGCTTGACAACGAAGCGGCGGCAACGCTGTTCATAGGCACGATCCAGGGCTTGGTCATGCAATCGCTGTTGGCGGGTGATGTTGGACGTATGCACCGCGATGCGCCGCGCGTCTTTGCAATTTATCGGCGTGGCATAATGAGTGTGATATGAAAAAATTTCCCTTGCAAGGCCGCACCCTGACACTGCTTGCTGTCATCATTCCCTTGCTGGTGCTTTTTATTTATGTCGGTCTGCGCTCAGGACCGCTCGCCCCGGTCGCTGTGACGGTGGCAAGTGTGGAATCACGGGCTATCACCCCGGCGCTGTTCGGCATCGGCACGGTGGAGGCGCGCTACACCTACAAAATCGGGCCGACGTTTGCCGGGCGCGTCAAACGCCTGGAGGTGCATGTTGGCGACCAGGTTAAGGCCGGACAGGTGCTCGGTGAGATGGAGCCGATCGACCTCGATGATCGGGTGAGCTCACAGGAGTCGGTATTCAAGCGTGCGCAAGCGGTTTTGCGCGAGGCAGAAGCTCGGCAAGCCTACGCGCAAACTCAGGCGAGCCGCTATGAGCAATTGTTTGCGGTGCGCTCGACCAGTGAGGAAATCGTCACCACCAAGCAGCAGGAACTGCATATCGCCAATGCCGCCTTATCTGCCGCTAGGGAAGATATTATCCGGGCACGCTTCGACCGCGAAGGACTCGTCGCGCAGCGGAGCAATCTGCGCCTGATTGCACCGGTCAACGGTGTAGTCGCCTTGCGCGATGCCGATCCCGGCACGACCATCCTCGCGGGTCAAGCCGTGGTGGAAGTGATCGACCCCAAGAGTTTGTGGATCAATGCGCGCTTCGACCAGATCAGCGCATCAGGGCTGACTGGGGGGTTGCCGGCTCTTATCGTCCTGCGTTCGCGTGGTGGCCAAACCTTGAAAGGTCGCGTGCTGCGGGTGGAACCTAAGGCCGACGCGGTAACCGAGGAAACGCTTGCCAAGGTGACATTCGATAACAAACCAGAACCTTTGCCACCGGTGGGTGAACTGGCCGAAGTCACGGTTGACTTGCCGGCGCTCAAGGCCTTTCCACTGATCCCCAACGCTGCCGTCCAGCGTGAGGGCGACAAAGTTGGTGTCTGGCAAATCGTGGATGGTGATCTGCATTTCTCCCCGGTAAAGCTCGGCACTTCCGACCTCAATGGTTACGTGCAGGTGCGCGAAGGGCTCAAGAATGGGGACGAGGTTGTGACCTATAGCGAAAAGGCACTGACGGCACGCAGCCGCATCCATGTGGTCGACCATATCCCAGGAATGTCACGATGATCAGCCTGGCCGGCCGCGACATTCTCCATGCCTGGGGGAAATTCGTCTTCACCGGAATCGGTCTGGGTCTGCTGATCGGCGTCACTCTGGTCATGGCTGGGGTGTACCGAGGCATGGTGGACGACGGCAAGGCGTTGCTCGACAACAGTGGCGCTGACCTTTGGGTGGTGCAAAAGGATACTCTGGGTCCTTATGCGGAGTCGTCCAGCCTCAATGATGACGTGTATCGCGCCGGGAGTCTCACAGGCAGCGAACGTGACCTACCTGACCATGCAGGTACGCAAGGGCGAGAGTGATGTACGCACCATGGTGGTCGGCATCGCGCCCGGTTCGTTGGGGGCTACACCCGGATGGCCTCCTTATCTCGTCGCTGGACGTCAGATCACGCGTGGTCACTACGAGGCGGTGGCCGACATCGCCACCGGATTCATACTAGGAGATCGTCTTGCCATTCGCCGAAATCATTACATCGTCGTGGGGCTGACACGACGCATGGTGTCGTCCAGCGGCGACCCGATGGTATTCATTCCGCTAAAGGATGCCCAAGAGGCTCAGTTCCTCAAGGACAACGACGCCATTTGGCAAAGCCGGCGTCGCACCGAAGCCAACCCGGCCTTCAATCGCCCCGGTGTTCCTGGTTTGCTGGATGCCGTGATTGCTTCACAGAGCACTAACGGGTTCGTCAATGCAGTGCTGGTCACTCTGAAACCTGGTCATGCGCCGGACGAGGTTGCCGAATCCATCCGGCGCTGGAAACGTTTGACGGTCTACACACGGACACAGATGGAAGACATCCTCGTCGGTAAGTTGATCGCTACGTCGGCCAAGCAGATCGGGATGTTCCTGGTGATTCTGGCCATTGTTAGCGCGGCCATCGTTGCCTTCATCATCTATTCGCTGACGATGGACAAAATCCGCGAGATTGCGGTGTTGAAGCTCATCGGCACACGTAACCGAACCATCGCCGCGATGATCATGCAGCAGGCACTCGCCTTGGGCGTGATTGGTTTCGTGGTCGGCAAGATCACAGCCACTTTCTCAGCGCCCCTATTTCCCAAGTATGTACTGCTGATGCCGCTTGACTCAATCGTTGGTTTTTTCGCCGTACTCGTGATCTGCGTTCTGGCCAGCATCGTCGCCATTCGTATGGCACTCAAGGTCGACCCGGCCGAAGCCATTGGAGGTTGAGATGAGTGGCAAAGGCATTCGCATCGAAGGTTTGAGAAAACGTTATGGCGAGGGCGATACCGCCGTCGATGCCTTGAAAGGCGTGGACATGCAGGTGGCACCCGGCGAAGTGGTAGGCCTGATTGGCCCTTCCGGGTCCGGCAAGAGTACGCTGCTCAAATGTCTGGGCGCGGTGATTGATCCAACCGCCGGTCGCATGACGCTGGGCGATGAAGTGATCTACGACGATGGCTGGAAAGTCCGTGATCTGCGCGCCTTGCGACGGGACAAGATTGGTTTTGTATTCCAGGCGCCGTACCTGATTCCTTTTCTCGATGTTACCGACAACGTGGCGCTACTGCCGATGCTAGCAGGCGTCGCGAATGGGGAGTCGCGCGCGAAGGCACTGGATCTGCTCACCGCGCTCGATGTGCAACACCGAGCGCGCGCCATGCCCTCGCAACTCTCCGGTGGCGAGCAGCAACGGGTCGCCATTGCGCGAGGTTTGGTCAATCGCCCTCCGGTGATTCTGGCTGATGAGCCCACAGCTCCACTAGACAGTGAGCGCGCAATGGCTGTAATACGAATCCTCAATGACATGGCTCGAAAGTTCGAGACCGCCATCATCGTTGTCACCCATGACGAAAAGATCATCCCCACTTTCAAGCGCATCTACCACATCCGCGACGGTGTGACCCATGAGGAAGCTGGCGAAGGGCGGGAGTTCGAA
>LNAP01002786.1_pt1 | contig 17141 bp, 12 predicted proteins | sample 602601 | NCBI WGS metagenome assembly LNAP01 (sample SAMN02440304, study PRJNA202911) | soil metagenome | biome: Subtropical and temperate rainforests or woodlands; isolation source: soil samples (1 kg each in a 20% v/v slurry with milli Q water) were... ... | reverse complement strand
ATAAACATCTTTTTTGGGTTCCTGCAGGTTTTGCACATGGTTTTTATGTTACTAGCGAGTCAGCCGAATTTGTTTACAAGTGTACAGATTATTACAACCCTAACTCAGAGCATTCTATACTTTGGAATGACCCAGTATTGAATATAGATTGGCCGATTATCAATGGGGATATTCAGCTTTCGGAGAAGGATGCGAATGGCGTTTTATTTAATGATGCTATATATCTTTAATTTGAAACTAATTATTATCCATGAGTGAATTATGAAAAATAATACATATTCGGCAACAACAATTGAAACTCGGTCAAAAGAAGCTGTGTCTCAAGACGAGTGGCACCATCATAATGGCAGAAGTGATATCTATGTCGCTCTCAAACGACCTGATATCTGGATCGCATTGGGTTGGCATGACATCAAACAACGTTATAGACGATCTATTCTTGGACCATTTTGGTTTACTATAAGTACCATGATAATGGTTGGTGTATTAGGTTTTCTATACTCAACCTTACTTAACCAGAGAATTGCGGACTATTTACCGTACTTAGGTGTCGGACTTATTATTTGGCAATTTATAAGCACATGTATTAATGAAGGGTGTACGGGATTTATATCATCAGCTTATATAGTCAAACAGATTAGAATGCCTTTGACAGTTCATATTTGCAGGATAGCATGTCGAAATTTCATCATACTTCTTCATAGTCTTCCGGTTGTTATAATCCTGATGCTTTTCTTCGGCACATTCCCCAAAGTTGAATTTTTACTTCTATTTCCCGGACTTGTTATTCTATTTTTGAATAGCGTCTGGATTTGCCTGGTTTTGAGTGTGTTGTGCGCAAGATATAGAGATGTATTGCCGATTGTTGGTAATATATTACAAGTTGCATTCTTCTTCACCCCTATTATGTGGCAAAAAAATCTTCTTAAAGGAAGAGAATGGGCTGCAGATTTTAATCCCTTCTATCATTTAATTGAAATAATTAGAGCGCCGATTCTCGGACATCCAATAAACATCGAATCTTGGGTTTCAAGTGTGCTATGTCTTATTATTGGATTCGCTATATCTCAATTGTTAATGATTCGTTATAGAGAAAGAATTCCTTATTGGCTATAGGGCTAAGAATATGTCTACAGTTATATCAGCACAAAATATGTCAATTGAATTTCCAATTTATGAAAATTCACATCGCTCATTCAAAAAAACAATTATTAATTTATCAACAGGCGGAAGAATTGGTAAAGATGCAGGTAAGCATCCTTTCGTCCGTGCTTTGGATAATTTGAATTTCGAATTCAACGAGGGAGAAAGGGTTGGTCTAGTTGGTCATAATGGATCTGGAAAGACAACGCTACTCCGTGTTTTAGCTGGTGTTTATGCGCCAGTTAAAGGAACACTTTTAAGTCGTGGCAGAATTGCATCATTATTAGATGTTTCAACCGGACTTGATCCTGATGCCACTGGATTTGAAAATATCTATTTACGCGGCATTATGGATGGATTAAAGCCTTCTACAATCAAGTCAAAAGTGGATGAAATAGCAGAATTTACTGAGTTGGGGGAATACCTTAATTTACCGGTAAGGATATATTCTAGTGGTATGATGCTTCGTTTGGCATTTGCAATTTCTACTAGTGTAGATGCGGACATAATTATTATGGATGAGTGGTTAAGTGTCGGCGATGAAGCATTTAAAGATAAAGCAAAAAAAAGATTGGAGTCTTTAATAAACAAAGCTTCACTTCTTGTGGTAGCAACCCATGATCCAATTTTAATAAATAACGTTTGTACTCGTAAACTTCATATGGAACATGGTGCCATTATTTCTGATGTTCCAGTGATTAAGAGTATAAAAGAAGGAAAGGTGGCAGAAAAATGACTCGCGCCGACCACCCATTTTTAAAATATAGTGAGAAGCTTTTAAGTATGCAGCCATTCAAAATCTTGAAAGGTTTGGCCAGTGCGGGCATAGCATATCCGCTCGCAGAGCGTATGGAGAAAAGGGATGTTCGAGGAAAGTTGAATGAGTTGCGTAATCATTACCAGATACCTTATGAGCAACGCAAATTACTCGTTGCAAAAAAATTGGCGGACATTGTTTCCTTTGCAGGATTAAATGTTCCGTATTACAAAGATCTATTTTCAAGCATTAAATTTAATCCTGAAAAAATTTCAATGGATGTGCGATATTTTGACGAAATCCCATATCTAACGAAGGATATTATCAGGGAGCAAGGTGTTCGTTTACTCTCTAAGCCATTAGCTGATGTCAGACACCATGTTTGCAAGACTGGTGGTTCAACTGGATTGTCTTGTTTTATCTATTATGACCAATCCGCTGCTGACTATTCTTCCGCTGTGACGTTATATTGTCGAGAGTCAACAGGTAAAAAGAAATATTTACCGGAATTGCATTTTGCGTGCCGTTTTCCTGATGAAACAGTTCCGGAGTGGCCGAGCCGTGAAGACTTCAAATGCTTTGCTATGAATCGTAGTAATATTTTTTTTGATAGGATTGATGATAAGGGGCTTGACGAAATATGGAAAACTCTGAAATTAAGAAAGCCCTATCTAGCACATGCACATCCTTCCACTATTTATGCTTTGGCTTGTCATATAGAAAGAAAATATGGCGGAGGTAAAGCATTTAGTGTTTTTGAGTCGAGCGGTGAACTTCTCGAACCTTACATGCGTGAAACTATTCAGAAATCATTGAAATGCCGGGTAATAAATCGTTACGGATTGGCTGAATTAGGTGTCATGGCATATGAACTGAATCCTAACAACAACGATTTATTTGTTTTAGATTCTGAAGGCTACGTAGAAAATAGAATATTAGATAACGGTAATGATCTTGTTTTTACTGGTTATCACAATAATTTAATGCCGCTGATTCGATATGCTACCGGTGATCTGGCGAAGATTGAAGAACGTGAAGATGGTGTTTACCTTACTGATATCGTGGGGCGTATTCATGATGTCGTTAAGCTGAACGGAATAGAATACCCGACTCATTATATACAAGATATTCTCGACCATCGCGTAGGTGGTATTCAAGAGTTTCAAATTGATGTTCGCGGAGAGCAGCCAATATTAAGAGTTGTGCTTGAACTTAATGCTGTTCAGGAGAACGTCCATTCAAAACTTGAACAGTATTTCCCTGACGCTTTTGTTATTGAGTTTGTCAATCACGATAGTTTTATCTTCGTAGGTCATCGTGCGAAATTCAGACATGTGGTGACTAAATGATTGCAATTTTATCAAAACAGACGGATCTCAAAGCTGCTAAATTAGTTGAGGCTGCCTTTCGTCGCTCAGTTTCTAGACCTCAAGCCAAGCGTATGTCAGGCGCAGGACTATTACTGCATCACCATGATATAGATGTGCTCGTTGTTATTAATCCAGACGACTATCTGGCAAGTGTTATCGAGTTGTTTCTGAGTGTTAAAAAAGCAAAAGTTATCCTCTTTGGCTCATTGGCAAAAGAACTAAGTTACAGATTAAAGTTTGAGTCAGCTGAATTCCACAATGATATAAATATTTGGTGTAATAGTCTCAGTGCACCAGCTCATTCATTCGCTCAAAGCCTTGGGAGAATCGTTTACTCAGAGCATAACTTGTTAGATGGGCAGGATTGGGATCGTGCATTGGAGCGATTTGATTTTGCAGATGAATGGAATAATCTTGGCTTTGGGGCGATAAGAAATGATGGGAGCATATGGTCTTTAAGCGATAAGATTAAAGCTCCGAAAGAGAATGCTCTTGCTGAATTAGTAATTAATGGCAGTCATCTTTGTAGCTACGCTGCTTTATATGATGACCCAGATAGTAGCATACTATGGTTTAATCGAAGTGTTGGCCCAATAGACTCTTTTGAATGGCATATTGTCGAACGCTTTATAGCATCATGGCGCCATAAGGAACTTCCTGTATTACCCGTCTTGCTTGACCTTCCATGGGGACATGAAGCAGCAGTAACAATGCGACTTGATTGTGACGAAGGTATTTCGTCGGCAAATGAATTATGGCAGACATATCGAGATGAAAATGTTCCTTTTTCACTTGCTATTCATGCTGCGAATCTTGAGCATCGTGAGCATGATGAGTGTATGAGGGCTATGTTGTCGGAGGGTGTAGCATTTCTATCACATAGTTTGACGCATGCGCCAAACTGGGGAGGCAGCTATGAAGCTGCTCGGCATGAAGCTGCTGCATCAGCGCAAAAAATTGCTCATATACTTCAACATCATATCAGATATGCAGTGTCCCCGTTCCACCAAAATCCAGACTATGCACTCAATGCCCTCTGCGATGTTGGTTATCAAGGGTTCATTGGTGGAATTATACGAAATGATCCTGAATTCCTTATGGCTCGCGGTGGTGAAATAGCTGATATGCCGAGCGGCTTCATTGGACATAGTCAGCAAGTAATGCTCCATGGTGATTGTCTTCTGAAGAACACGGATCCTATGGCAGTATATAAAAAATCATTCGATATTTTTTCTGCTAGTAAAATGCTATTTGGTTACCTTGATCATCCTTTTTCATCCCGATATCAATATGGATGGAAAACAGAAAGTCAGCGTTCGCAAGCACATAAGTCTCTAATTGAATATATACGACAAAAAATACCTAGTGTGCTGTTTATGTCTGAAATCCTTGCAATGGATTTTATTCTCGATAAGACTCAAATCAAAATAAGAAAAACAACCTTAGGGTTTGAGGTCTGTAAAAGTGGTGATAAAAAGACAAATTTGGCACCGACAATACTATTTTGCGGAAATTTTTCCAGTTCTGAAAACAGGATGCTTACGATATGAAGGTACTTATTGTATTAGGTACTCGCCCAGAGGCGATTAAGTTCGCACCAGTAATTCGAGCATTGAAGAAAACGGCGATCGAAACTATAGTTTGCGTCTCTGGGCAGCATAAAGAAATGCTTCAGCCTATGCTAGATTTATTTGGTATCATTCCTGATAATACTCTTAATACGATGACTCCAGGGCAATCACTGAACATGCTTGCCTCAAGGATTTTTTCGGAAATAGACGTTGTGATTGAACAACATAATCCTGATTGGATTCTTGTTCAAGGTGATACCACAACAGCAATGACTGCGGGTCTAGCTGCATTTCATAAAAAAATAAAAGTAGGCCATATAGAAGCAGGGTTACGCACTGGGGATTTAAATAATCCATTTCCAGAAGAGGCTAACCGTAGTATCTTATCACGAATCGCGACGCTTCATTTTGCCCCAACCGTCTATGCACGAGATGCTTTGTTAAGAGAGGGTGTCCAGAAAGATAATATTATAGTGACAGGTAACACTGTTGTTGACGCTGTTAATCTGGCTTTATCTATTTCGAAAAATAAATTAAATTCAAATATTTTGATTAAGTATTTGGGTGATGCTCTGCCACAACCAATGATCCTTATTACCTGCCATCGTCGTGAAAATTTTGGGAGTGTATTGGAAAATATTTGCTATATGATACGAAGATTATGTACAAGGTATCCAAACTATCATTGGGTTTTCCCTGTGCATCTGAATCCGAATGTTAAAGAACCAGTATATCGGTTGCTATCGAATATCGAGAATTTATCATTGCTTCCTCCGGTAGATTATCTAACTAGCCTTCAACTTATTGCTGGCTCCTGTTTAGTTGTTACAGATTCAGGGGGGATTCAAGAAGAGGCACCTTCATTCGGTATCCCTGTTGTTGTTATGCGAAGCTTCACTGAGCGTATGGAGGGCATGTACGCTGGTGTAGCCTCACTTGCGGGACAAGAGCCAGCAGCAATAGAAGCAGAAATTGATAAGTGGTTGAGTTTAGTTGAACTACCGGAAGCGCTAATTCAAAAAGTAAGCCCATATGGAGATGGGAAAGCTTCAGACAGAATTATCAAGGGGTTATTAGACCAGACGACTGATGAATTTATATTTTCTGTTCCAGCGAGATAATACAGATGAGTGAGTTTATAATATTCGCGACTGCCGACTGGCATGAGCCATACTGGACGAATAAACAGCATACAGCAAAGTCATTCTGTGAATTAGGGCATAAGGTACTGTACATAGAAAGTGTTGGTTTACGCTCACCAAAGTTATCTAGCAAGAAAGATATTTTGCGTATTTTAAACAGACTCAAAACTGGTATTAAAACAATATTATTCGGCGCAGTACAAGAACATAAAAATTTATGGGTGCTATCACCACTATTAATCCCAGCGGCGCATCGCTATCCAGTGATAAAAAAAATTAATACTTTGATGCTGGGGTGGCTCATAAAACGGCATTGCAATAATAATTTATTTTTTGAGCCATTAATTTGGACTTATCATCCTTTCATGCTGGACGTAATTGCTAGACTCAATTACCACAGGATTATTTACCATTGTGTTGATGATCTTTCTTCAGTTCCTGGGATAGATAAGAATTATTATATTCAAGAAGAAAATAAATTACTGCATTTATCTGATAAAGTTTATGTAACAACAGAATCACTGAGAGACCGCTGTCTCGAGCAGCAAAAGAATACTGAATACTTCCCAAATGTAGTCGATTTTGAACATTTCAGCCAAGCTTTGAAACTACAACCAATACCTAAAGATATTGAAGATATTCCTGAGCCACGAATAATTTATCATGGCGTATTATCAGATTTTAAACTTGATTTTGAGCTTCTATTTAATATAGCTGAGACAAACAAAAATTTAAATCTTGTTTTATTGGGTGATGAAAGAGAGGGGCAACAAAATGAGACCTTTGAAAGAATCAAAAAATTATCAAACGTTTATGCTTTAGGTTACAAAAAATATAAGCTACTCCCTCAATATTTATCACATATGAATGTTGCAATTATTCCAACTCAAATCAATGATTACACTAACTTCATGTTTCCCATGAAGTATTATGAATACTTAGCTGCTGGAATTCCAGTGGTCAGCACTGCGCTCAAATTTACTGAATCTGTTTCGAATGGATTATTTGTTGCTCGCGATGTTAATGAATTCAGTTTTTATTTAAATGAAGCTATTAGCTTCGGAAAGTTTAGTTATTCCGAAGCTAAAAGTTTTGTTGGTGAAAACACATGGACAGCCCGCACTAAATTAATGCTTGAAAGAATTGACAAAGGAGTTAGTAATTGAAAATATTATTTGCAACTTATCCTATGGCATTTCATACCCCTGGAGGAGGCGAGATTCAATTGCTTGCTTATAAGAGTGCTCTGGAAAAAAAAGGTATTACTGTTGATCTAATGGATCAATGGAGTCCAAATTTCATGAATTATGATATCGTACATTTTTTTTCCTGTATGGGCGGCTCTATTCATTTTTGTAATTTCATTAAGCAATTAGGTCTACCTTTAGTAATTTCGTCAAGTTTATGGATTACGCCAGAAACGAAACAGTTATATCCTGTAGATGAAATCAGAGCTCAACTCGAACTGGCTGATGTTGTGATAACTAATTCCGAGATGGAAAATGATACGCTTTCTAGTGTTCTATCATTGCCGAGAGAAAAATTCTCTGCTGTTTATAACGGTGTTGAGGATATTTTTTTCAATGACAGACCCTCGGCTAATATATTCAGGAGTGTTTATGACCTTAATGAAAAATTCATTCTCAATGTTGCAAACATTGAACCAAGAAAAAATCAACTTAATTTAGTAAAAGCAATGAAGGCATTTCCAGATAAAAAACTCATCATTATTGGTCACATAAGAAACAAAAAATATTTAGAAGAAATAATGTGTTTAGAAAATAGCGAGCAAGTGTATTATGCTGGCCCGCTTGAGCATGATTCAGTTTTACTACGTTCTGCATATCAGGCATGCGATCTATTTTGCTTGCCAAGTACGCTTGAGACCCCAGGGCTTGCTGCGCTGGAAGCTCGTGCACAAGGTGCTAAACTCGTTGTAACAGCTGAAGGTTCAACGAAAGAATATTTTTCTGACTTTGGATTTTACTGTGATTTCAGTTCTGTAGAAAGCATTATTAAAAATATTTCAGATTGTTTGAAATTCAATACTTCACTAATTCATGGTGAAAAAATATATAATTGGCCGGATGCGACAAATTCACTGGTAGATATCTACGAAAAAATTAACAAAAGAGAAAAACATGAAATTTGAAATCGTACCTATTTTAAATATTAAACCAAGTGAAAATGATAATTATGCATGGGCAACTGAGAACATTGACCCACAATGTGAAATTTTAGGTTGGGAGAATTTCATTGGTAAAGTTATACGACTTTCTTTCAAAATAGATATTGATCTTAATAAAAATATATTGTGCGTTCTTTACTCTGATACAGGTGCTGGTTATAAAGAAGAAACATCTATTATATTGGATGTTGATGCGAATGGATATGTTAACGAAGAGGTGCAGTTCCCATCAACGCTCAAGGCTTTGAGGCTTGATCCAATTTCGTGCGAAGCACTATTTAGTGTTAGTGATTTAACTATCAGTTTTATAGGCGATTCTGATAGTGAACTCACTAAAGTTATCAAAGTATCCGAATTTAAATCGATAGGTTATAATCAGAAAAAGGGTTACCACTTTAATAATTCAGCTAGTAAGACCTATTGTTACATCGAACCACGTAAAGATAATAAAGTCGAACGTATTCTAATAGGTTTAGAAGAAGGCGTTGGGATGCTTTCAATTATCGTTCCGACTTATAATACAGACATAATTTGGCTAGAAAAATTAGTTAAATCTGTTTATGCACAATGGTATACAAAATGGGAATTGATTTTTGTCGATGATGCAAGTTCTAAGGTTGAAACAAAAGAATATCTGGATGCTCTTGACTCACCATTTATCAAAGTTAATAAATTAGAGAAAAATGTTGGCATAGCAGCTGCTACAAATGAAGCAATTAAGCTTGTTAGTGGAGATTATGTTGTTTTCTTAGACCATGACGATGAATTTACTCCTGATTGTCTTTTTGAATTAGCACTTGAAATAGAAAAAAAATCACCTGATTTTATCTATAGTGATGAAGATAAAATAGCGAGTGATGGTTCCTACACAGAGCCGCATTTTAAACCGGTATGGTCACCGGATACTATGATGAGCACTATGTACACTTGCCATGTGATGTGTATTAAAAAAACAATTTTAAATTCTTTAGGTGGTCTACGCTCTTTATATGATGGATGTCAAGACTGGGATTTGGTTTTACGTGTTTCTGAAGTAACAAATAAAATAAGTCATATACCAAAAGTTCTTTATCATTGGCGAATAATCCCTGCATCTGTAGCTGCTGACTTAGCTGCTAAACCATATGTTAATGAGGCGAGTAAGAAACTAAGAAATGACGCAATAAAACGCCGTGGTCTCGAGGGGGAGATTGTTCCTATTGAGAATTACACTGGTTATTATCGTGTTAAATATAAACTTCAAGGTGACCCATTAGTTTCAATAATCATCCCTACCCGTGATAACTTTAAAATTTTAGCCCAAGCAATTGATTCGATTCTTTCCAAAAGTACCTATAATAATTTAGAAATTATAATTATCAATAATGGGTCGGTTCAAAAAAATACATTGGATTATTTAAAAACAGTTGAACTCTATCCAAATGTAAAAGTTGTAAGCCATGATAAGGCCTTTAATTACTCTGAGTTAAATAATGTAGGCGTTGAACATGCATCAGGTAATTTTTACATTTTTCTGAATGATGATGTTGAAGTAATTACTGAAACCTGGATAGAAGATTTGACTGCTTATGCCCAATTGAAACATGTCGGGGCAGTAGGCGCCAAATTAATTTATCCAAATAGTACGCTAGTTCAACATGCTGGTGTGCTTAGTCTGGAATGTGGGCCATCGCATGCTTTTCTAAAATCTGATGTTAATTCACCTGGCTATTATATGAGAAACCAACTCGATTATAACTGGTTAGCGGTGACTGGTGCTTGTATGGTTATCGAATCTTCAAAATATAAAAAAGTAGAGGGTTTCGATGAGAGTTTGCCAATTGCCTATAATGATATGGATATTTGCATTAGATTACATAAACTTGGTTTTTATAATGTGATGTGTCAGGCTGTGCATCTTTATCATCATGAATCAGTCAGTAGAGGAATCGATGATATAGATCCTGTTAAGATAATAAGGCTTAAAAAGGATATGAGACGATTATATTGTAATCACCCTGAATATTTCCAATATGATCCTTTTTATAGTATTAATTTACATCCTAACAGTGTAAATTTTGATTTAATTTAATCATGAGAATAGATGGCATGAGCTTACACAATCTTTCTGCACAAATGGAAAAACACAGTGTTATTTCTTTTGACTTTTTCGATACCTTATTTTTAAGAAAGTTAGAAGAGCCTGAAACTGTTTTTGATTTAGTTGGACATCATTTTAAAATATCGGATTTCAGAGTTTTAAGAAAGAAAGCACAGCAACTTGCATTTATTGAAATGCATTCAAACAAAAAACATGAAATAAACATAGATGATATATATAATAACTTCCATGAACTGAACGAGTTGCAAAAGCAGCAGGTGAAAAATTATGAAGTTAAGATTGAATTAGATGTTATCTGCCCAAATTGGGAAATAATAGATCTCTACTTGAATGCTATTAAATTAGGTAAGCAAGTTGTAATTACTTCGGATATGTACCTCACTGAAGATTATTTTATTAAAGCATTAAATAAATTTAGTCTCCCTATTGTAAAATTATTTATATCAGCTGATAAGGATTGTACAAAACGGGATTTTGGTAATCTTTTCGATATGGTTATAGCTTCTACAAATGCAAAAGCTAGTGACATATTACATATTGGTGATAATTTATTAGCAGATGTACACAAAGCACACCTTAAGGGACTTTCTGCTTACCATTATGAATCAATGTTTTCTTCACAGAGGAGAAATGTTGATATTTCAGAATCTATTACTAATGGATTAATAAATAGTAGAATAAATAAATTCCCAGATGATAGTGGCGAAAAGTTTGCTTATCAATATGGGGGGCCAACAGTTGTTGGTTTCCAGCGTTGGCTACAGAAAGTTACAAAGGGAGATAAGATTGATGCTCTATTTTATCTAGCCCGTGATGGTTACATGATTAAAAAATTCTCAGAGCGTAATAAAGGGAGTTTTTGCTCAAAGGAATTATATTTTAAAGGTTCAAGAACCTCATTTATTTTGTCTTCAATCACTGAAGCTAATTTCTCTGAACATATTCCATATTTTCTTTCCGGTGCATATGAGCTCTCAGTTCATGAGATATTTGAACGAATAGGCGTATCTGCACCGGCCCAAACTGTTCTAGATGATTTAGGTTTTACTGAGAGTATAGCTATAAAAAATCAAAGCTATAAAAATATTTATAATCTTTTGCATTCAATGAAAAAAAACATACTCAATGTTTGTCGGGAAAACAGAAGAGGATTACATCAGTTGCTAGTTGAACTAAACTTACCTGCTGATGCCAATATTGGTTTAGTTGACGTAGGTTGGAAGGGTTCGACACAAGACGCTTTTGAAAATGCGATTCGTCCTTTTTTTGAATACAATGTTCATGGTTATTATTTTTGTTTATTAGGAAGTGTTGGTAATAATAAAAAAGCAATGGTTGATTCAGCAATTTATGGGAAAGAAATAATTAATAAAATCTATGCGAATAGAGTTGCATTCGAATTAATTTTTTCGGCGCCACATGAAACTGTTATTGGCCACATCCCCGATAGCAACAAAATAAAATTTATCGAAGATCAACGCCGCACCAAAACACATAATTTTTTTATGCCGCTCGAAAAAGGAATGAACCTTTTTTTTGACGAGTATGATGAGTTCTCATTTAATATTGATTTCACACCGAGCACTCAAGCCCTTATTCAACCCCTAGTTAATTTTGCTGTAAGCGAAGAGTGGAAAAATAATAAATATATATCTTATATCCAAAACTTTGATGCTTGGTCTGCTACAGAAAATATAACTTTCCTACCGAGTCAGTATAGCTAAAATGGATTAGATATGTTCAAAAATATTAATCACAGTATCACTACAACATGGTTGAGTGAGAGAAATAATATTGATAATTATTTTGACATACCCAAGGGTATACAGTTTTTAATTTCGATTGATACTGAGGCAAGAAGCTTTTATCCACTTGATATAAATAATAGAATTGCAGCATATTTTTGGTGGAATAAAATTCTGAATAATAATTCCTCTTCTTATTATATTAACTGGAAACTCAATAAACAGGAAGTGGATTATATTTCTAGGGTAACTGCTTACGAATGGAAAACCGAATTAAAGAATGCATTACATCAATATCTTCAATTTACCGAGGAAACTGTCCCGACAATAGATGATAGTTTGACATATATCTTTGAATCCGAGAGCTTTCCTCTAAGCGTATATCCTATAAATATCACTTTCCCTGGTGAATTTCAGTACTTACTGAGTTGTCGTAGTGATCTTAGGTTAGCATTTGACCCTGAAAAGCTTTCTGGTTTTTATGCAATGATAGAATGGTGGGAGAAAGATGGGCAAAAACTTTACAAAAAATTAGGCGTTGATACATCTTCTTTAATCGATAAATTAAATAAAAACATTATCCAGGATAATGGTCTGATGATTGCGTCGTTTGTTTTTTTACTTCTAGAAGAGCGAAGTGATATTAATGATGCTTTTGATTTAACCACCTTATCGGGTCTTTGTGGACTTATTGATTGGTGGGAAATACATGGTCATATACATTACCCTAGACTTCAATGGGATATAAAATGTACCATGTTATCATTGAATAAAATGATTAGTATTAATGATAAAGTGACAGTTCCGTTATTTCTAAAGTTAATCCTTTCTGATAGAGAAGACCTTTCAAAATTATATGATATTACAACAATTGCTGGTTTAGATGGTTTTTTGGGTTGGTGGCATAATTATGGTGTTGTTCAATACCCACAGTTTATATTTGATTCTAAACTTATTACATCAAACATGAATAAATTAGATAGTGCCAGTTCTGGTCTAAAACTTCCGCTCTTTCTAGTGAAATTGAGTCAAGAATTACCTGAGTTGAGGGGGGGGTTTGATGTTGAAGATCAATTTGATATCTTACAGCTGCTTGGTTGGTGGCAATTAGTTGGCCACAATAAATTTCAATTCATTGATTTCAAGCTAAACTTTAGTGAAGTTGGAATGTTCAATATTACTGAAGTTAATGATATTTTTATTCCTTCATTTATTGCTGTGATTATTAGAAATAGAATGGACCTTCAAAGTGCTTTTGAAACTAATGGTTTGCTTGACCGTCAAGGTCTTATTAATTGGTGGAATAATCACGGTCGCTTAGAATACTCTTATCTTTCTTGTTTCTATTTAAATGTTATTGATAATGATTGTGTTAATGTAAGTTATAAAGCAAATGAAAACAATTATGGTGTTAATATTATAGGTTTTCCTCAAGGTGCGCTCGGGTTAGGTGAGGATGCAAGGCTGGCAGGTCAAGTGATTGAAAGTCTTGATGTTGAAGGCGTATATATCAATGCACCCATTCCGGGGCCAAAAAAAACAGTCTCACCAGACGGTGTTTTATTGTTTTCAGAAACAACTAAATACAATATCAGTTTATTTTGTCTACCTCCGACTGAAATGATTCGTCTAGCAATTGAAGGAGGTGAGGATTTAATTACTGGCTATGAATATAAAATTGGTGCATGGCCCTGGGAGTTACCGCATTGGCCAGCGAATTTTTCTCGTGTAAGAGATTTGGTCGATGAAATATGGGCGCAAAGTGAATATGTTAAGAATTGTTTCCTTAAAGATGGGAGTACACCTGTATATAAAATGCCAATGGCTGTTACAATACCTAAACCGACTAGTAATTTTCGTATAAAACTAGGTATTCCAGAAGATTCGTTTGTTTACTATTTAATGTTTGATGGCAATTCATGGCTTTCTCGCAAAAATCCACTATCCGGTGTTTTAGCATTTCAGCAGGCATTTTCCATTTCCAATGATTATAGGAATGTTAGATTACTAATTAAAGCAATGAATATTAATCCTAGTGACACCATGTGGCAGAGGATAGTAAATATTTCCAAAAGTGACCCTCGTATAATTATTATTACAGATATGATGGATAGACTTTCGTTGATAAATTTAATGAGTTCATGCGACTGTTATATATCTTTACACAGAAGTGAAGGTTTTGGTCGTGTTATTGCCGAAGCGATGTTGCTTGGTCAGCCTGTTGTAGCGACCAATTTTTCTGGCAATGTTGATTTCTGTAATACAGAGACTTCTTTCTTAGTCGATGGTGACTTAGTCCCTTTACAACAGGGAGATTATATATTTTATGAAGGACAATACTGGTGTGACCCTGATATTGATTTAGCATCAAAACAACTTAGGGTGGTATATGAAGACACTAGCCTCCGTGAAAGAGTATCCAAGTCAGGACAAACTTTTATAAATCATAATTACTCTGTTTCTGCTGTGGCGAAATTTTACTCTGAACGCTTACAGGAAATAAAAAAACCTCATGCTCAATAAAACTAACATTTATATTTATGCACCCGATATTCATGAAGGCGATGCTGTTGGTAACCACTGTATTGGTTTGTCACAATTATGTGAGCAGCTAGGGTATTGTACATTTTTATTTGCTCAGCGTTACAGTACTCAATGTGCTGGTGTTCATATCAGTGATGCGACGGAGATTTTTGATCTAATAAAAGCAGATGATTATCTATTTGTAAGCTATTCTATTTTTGATTCATTTTTAGATGAAGTAACTTCCCTGGAATGTAAAAAAATATGTTATTACCACGACGTTACTCCGCATGAACTTCTCAATGATTTTGAGCCTATAACTGCGGAGTTGTGCAGAAAAGCTTTATTGCAGTTACCCAAAATGGAAATTTTCAATAGGGTAATTGCATCATCTAATTTTTCCCGTAATAGATTACAGAAATATATTTCTAATTGTTGTATCTCTGTAATTCCCCCAGTTTTCAGAGGTTTTGGTTTATTAAAGTATGATTCGCATCATAATAAAAGGTCTGATTTTTTCGATCTATTATATGTAGGTCGCGTTGTTCCTCATAAACGAATTGAGGATGTTATTGAAACCTTTAGTCTGCTGTGTAAATACTCAGGATGTCGAAATAGGCTCTTTATTGTAGGTAGTATGCCAAATTATGCATATAGTAAAATGTTGTATAATCTAGCCAGGAAATTAGGCGTAGCAGAACGTATAACCTTTACAGGCACTCTCTCGGATGCTGACCTTGCTGAGCGATTCAATTCTGCAGATGCTTATCTGTCTATGAGCGAGCACGAAGGTTTTTGTATTCCAGTACTGGAAGCTATGTATTTTTCTCTTCCTTGTATTATTCGTTCTGGCACTGCCGCAGATGATTTACTTGGGGCACATAGATACCAAGTTTCTTCGGCGAATGATGCTGCAAAAGCGATAGTAAATTTAATGGATAAACCACAATCTTGTACACTTTACAAACAGCGCGTAGAAGAAATAGTCGCGCAAACAAATGAAGAAGTATGGGATGGTTTGGATTGTCGTCCTTTTAGCTATTAGTGTGATTGCCGTGAGTTGTAGTTCTTCGGCGGTAGGCAACCAAAATAGTAATGAGAATCCAGGACAGCAAAGCACACAAAGCACAGAATCGACAGAGAGCAACTCCGGGGGAGGTTCTACGGCACTAGAAGAAAAAGAGATGGAAAAGAACATCAGCATTGGTACTCACCCTCAGGGAACCAATTATAACACCATGGGGACCGCCTTTGCCAGTGTCATTAGCAAATACTCACCCGTTAAAGTGACGGCTAGGCCTTTTTCTGGGCCAAATGCATGGATGCCCCTGCTAAATGATACAAACGAGGTGCAATTGGGTGCAATTTCAGCGCCGGATGCAAACTGGGCTTTCACTGGTAAGGTGACGTACAAAGAGCCAAATAAAAACCTCCGTTTGTTAGTTCGGGGTCAGTATATTCACGGTATAGGGCTGACTGTCAAAAAGGATTCAGGGATTCAAACGGTGAGCGATTTGAAAGGGAAGAGGGTAGCGAGTGAATATTCTGGAAACCAGATTTTCAAACTATACGCAGATGCTCAGCTGGCAATGGCGGGACTGTCATGGGATGATGTGAGGCCTGTTCCGGTCTCTGATTTGAATTCAGGTATAGAAGCATTGAGAGAAGGCAGGGTTGACGCCGCTATCGGAGGTGCTCCCGAATCAGCAGTTACCGTAGAAGCTCATAATGCCGTAGGGGGTTTAGTAGCCCTTGACATGGCTGAGGCAAAGCCGGATCAGAACGGTAAGTTCTCCCAAGAATTGGTTGATGAATTTCAGTCATACGTCCCTGGCGCTGATTTTGTCATATCACAATCAGGGTTTCTGAGCAGAGAAACGGTGATTGTTCAGTACCCAGGTCTAATTGTTACCAATGCCCAACTTTCTGATGATGCAGCATATGAAATTGTGAAATCTATTTGGGAAAATTATGAAGAATTACAGCCAATTCTCCCATTATTAAAAGACTACAACACGGAGCAGATATTTGATCCAAATCCAGCTGTACCGTATCATCCTGGGGCTATGAAATTCTATAAAGAGCAAGGTGTATGGAATGACTCAAGCGAGAAGAGACAGCAGGAACTCTTAGAGTTAGCAAAATAGACTGCGTACTCAGAGGGCATTGGAGGGGTTAAGATGAGCGAAGTAGAGTATTCTCGTTTTCGACAATTACACGGCCCTGTCTCACATGTGTGGCATGGGGCTCTTCTTTGCCTCCCGGTCATTGCGATTTTGTTTATCATCGGCGTTCATCAGTATCTGAGAATTAGTTTTTATAAGGAGCAATACATCGGCGTTTTTTTAGCCCTGGTTTTGTTTGCCATTTTTGTCGGGGTTCCCGCTAAAAAAAGTTCATTTGGACATGTAGTGCCATGGTACGACTGGTTGTTGAGCATCCTGGGGTTAGTTGTAGGGCTTTATATTGCATTTTATTACCCTCAACTCACCCTTGATTTTGGGAATATCACTCCGGAAAGGTTCGTTTTAAGTGTTATCGCAGTCATCTTAATCGTGGAATCCTTGCGCCGTCTCGTAGGATGGGCGTTGGTGATCATTA
>LNAP01011131.1_pt1 | contig 17145 bp, 14 predicted proteins | sample 602601 | NCBI WGS metagenome assembly LNAP01 (sample SAMN02440304, study PRJNA202911) | soil metagenome | biome: Subtropical and temperate rainforests or woodlands; isolation source: soil samples (1 kg each in a 20% v/v slurry with milli Q water) were... ... | reverse complement strand
CCTGATGCGCAACAGCGGGCTGAATTTCAGCTTCGCCCTGGCCAAGGGCCGTGGGCGCTACATGTGCCTGTCCAAGCTCGACATGTTGCTCCAGGAAGGTCACGCACAAACCGCCACGGCGCAGCTGTTCGAGGAAGAAGGCTTCAAGATCGAGGTCGATGAGGCCAGTCAGAAGCTGTTCACCAGCATGATCGAGAAACTCGCCGGCAATAAATGGGACGGCGACCGCGACAGTTGGTCCACCGCTCTGGAAGACGCCGACTGGGCGCGCCTGACCACCGACCACAGCCAGTGCACCAACCGTCATTGCCCGAACTTCGGCCAGTGCGCCTTCTACAAGGCCCGCGAAGGCATGGGCAAGGTCGACGTCATCGTCACCAACCACGACATGGTCCTGGCCGATCTGGCATTGGGCGGCGGTGCGGTTCTGCCGGACCCGCGCGACACCATCTACGTGTTCGACGAAGGTCACCACCTGCCGGACAAGGCCATCGGCCACTTCGCTCACTACACGCGTCTGCGTTCCACCGCCGACTGGCTGGAAACCACCGCCAAGAACCTCACCAAATTGCTTGCCCAGCACCCGCTGCCGGGCGATCTGGGCAAGTTGATCGAACAGGTGCCGGAACTGGCCCGTGAGATCAAGACCCAGCAACAGTTCATGTTTTCTGCCTGCGAACAGGTCGCCGATTTCAAACCCGGCGAAGACGTCGAAGGTCGTGAACGGCCGCGTCACCGCTTCGTCGGCGGGGTGATTCCCGAGCACATGCGCGAAATGGGCGTTGAGCTGAAGAAAGGCTTCGCCCGTCTCACCGACCTGTTTACCCGGCTCACCGAATTGCTCAAGGAAGGCATGGACGGCGAGGTCAACATCGGCATCGCCAGCAACCAGGCCGAAGAATGGTATCCGCTGTTCGGCAGCCTGTTGTCGCGTTCTTCGGGCAACTGGGAATTGTGGGTCGCGTTCACCGCAGAAGACCCGGAAGACAACCCGCCCATGGCGCGCTGGCTGACCCTGGCCGAAAGCGGTTCGCTGTTCGACATTGAGGTCAACGCCAGCCCGATCCTCGCGGCGGAAATGCTCCGGCGCAACCTGTGGAACGTCGCTTATGGGGCGCTGGTGACCTCGGCAACGCTGACCGCGCTGGGCACTTTCGACCGTTTCCGCATGCGTGCCGGCCTGCCGAAAAAGGCCGTGACCGCCGTGGTCCCGAGCCCGTTCCATCACGCCGACGCGGGTGTGTTGCGGGTGCCCGACCTGAAAGCCGACCCGCGTGATGCGCCGGCGCACACCGCCGCCATCATCCGAGACCTGCCGCAACTGGTCGAAGGTTCGCGCGGCACGCTGGTGCTGTTCTCCTCGCGCAACGTGTTCGACGGCCTCGACCGCGACTGGCGCAAGCAAGTGTTCATTCAAGGCAACCTGTCGAAACAGGAAACCCTGAACAAGCACAAGGCGCGGGTCGACGGTGGCGATTCCAGCGTGCTGTTCGGTCTGGCGAGCTTTGCTGAAGGGGTCGACTTGCCTGGTGCTTACTGCGAACACGTGGTGATCGCGAAGATTCCGTTCTCGGTGCCGGATGATCCGGTCGAAGCGGCACTGGCCGAATGGATCGAAGCACGGGGCGGCAATCCGTTCATGGAGATCTCCGTCCCGGACGCCTCGCTGAAACTGGTCCAGGCCTGCGGTCGCTTGCTGCGGACCGAAGAAGACCGCGGCACCATCACGTTGCTCGACCGACGCCTGGTCACCCAGCGTTACGGCAAAGCGATCCTCAATGCGTTGCCGCCATTCCGTCGAGAAATTTCCTGATACAGCGGTGGGCAAATCTGCCCGCCGCGTTGTCTATCTCTCTGCCACCGCTTTTCCATTGGCCCATTGAGGTCGTTAGGGAGAATTTCGTTCTCATGATTCGCCGTTCCTTGCCCGCCGTATTTGCCCTGTTGTTCGCAACGCCCTTGTTGGCCGCTCCGGCAGGCCAGCAGACGCTGTTCAACTTTGTGCGCCCCGCCGACGTGGTCCAGGTGGCGACTCAGGACGCCAGCCTGCCGCAATCCAATGCCGAGCAAACAGCCGAAGGCGAAGTGCTGCGTCGGGTGACGTTCAACCCTGTGGCACAGCCAACCCTGCGTTTGACTCCGCAAACCGGTGCCTGGGACTGGTCGCAGTCGGCCATGATGAGCCTGCGGATCCAGAGCGCGATGAATTGGGCCGTGACCCTCTATGTGAAAATCCAGAGCAACGATGGCAAGACGCTGATCAGTCGCGTCGACCTGCCGGCCGGTCCTGCGCAGACGCTGCTGGTGCCATTGGTCGCCACTTCACCGCTGAGCCTGGGCATGAAGGCCGGGCCGCCGATGCCGATGACCGTCGACGGTCAACGTATCCTGCTGGCCAGCAGCGCTGGCGAACTGGAGCGCAGCCAGGTGGTGTCGGTGACCTTGTCGATGGATCAGCCGAAAGTCGCCCAAAGCATCCTGCTGGAACGCTTTGGCGTGCAGGACGGCGAGGCTGTGACTCAGGCCGTTTACGGCGGTCTGGTGGACGCTTTCGGGCAATCTACCCGGGCCAAATGGCCGGAGAAGGTCGGCAGCGACGAGCAACTCAAAAGCGCCGCCGCCAAGGAACAGCAACAAACCAAAAACTGGTTGGCCGAGCGCGAGAAGGCGTCGCTGGACAAATTCGGTGGCTGGATAAAAGGCCCGTCGTTCAAGGCCAGCGGCTTTTTCCGCACCGAGAAACGTGACGGTCGCTGGTACCTCGTGACGCCGGAAGGCCATCCGTTCTACTCGCTCGGGGTCAACACCGTTACCCCGGACGTCAACCAGACCTATATCGCCGGCCGCGAGTGGATGTTCGAGGCGTTGCCAAAACCCGACGAGCCGCTGGCCAGTCACTTTGGCGAAGGCGACAACCGTGGCGGCAATGGCGTCGATCAGGGCCGTGCCTATAACGCCGGTCGCTGGTACGACTTCTATGGCGCCAACCTGCAGCGTTTGTATGGCGCCCCTTGCGCACTGGGCAGCGACACCAAGGCCGGTGTCGCCGAAGCGGCCAAGGCCGACGCAGTTGAGGCGACGGTCGAAAAAGCCGCTGAGCAACCCGTCGTGCCTGCCACCGCCGAATCCGGTGTTGCCGAAGCCGCCAAGACTGGCGCAGAGGAAGCAAAGGTCGCGAAAGCGGTCGAGCAGAAACCCGCCGAGCCCTGCACCGCGGTGATTGATGAACAACGCTGGGCCAGCCACACCCTGGATCGCCTGCAAGCCTGGGGGTTCAACACCATCGGCAACTGGAGTGCCCCGGCACTGGCCAACGCTGATCGCCTGCCCTACACCTTGCCGCTGTCAATCGTCGGCGATTACGCCAGTATCAGCACGGGCACCGACTGGTGGGGCGGCATGCCCGATCCGTTCGACCCGCGTTTCGCCATGGCCACCGAGCGTGCCGTGGCCATCGCCGCCCGCGATCATCGCGATGATCCGTGGCTGATCGGTTACTTTGCCGACAACGAACTGGCCTGGGCCGGTCCCGGCGACGACCCGAAAGCCCGCTATGCGCTGGCCTACGGCACTTTGAAAATGACCACCGACGTGCCGGCCAAGCGCGCGTTCCTCAAGCAATTGCGCGACAAATACCGCAATCAGGCAGGCCTTTCCAAAGCCTGGGGCATCGACTTGCCGGCGTGGGAATTGATGGAAGATCCCGGCTTCGTACCGCCGCTGCCAAGCGCCGAGCATCCGGAAATCGAAGCCGACTTCAAATACTTCCAGAAGGTCTTTGCCGACACGTACTTCAAAACCATTTCCGACTCGCTCAAGTGGCACGCGCCGAACCAGCTGTTGCTGGGCGGTCGCTTTGCCATCAGCACGCCGGAAGCCGTGGAATCCTGCGCGCAGTATTGCGACGTGCTGAGCTTCAACATGTACACCCTGCAACCGCAGGACGGTTACGACTTCGCGACATTGCGCAGCCTGGATAAGCCGGTGCTGATTACCGAGTTCAACTTCGGCTCCGCCGATCGTGGCCCGTTCTGGGGTGGCGTGACGCAACTGGCCAAGGAAGAAGACCGCGGCCCGGCTTACGCCAACTTCCTGAAACAGGCGCTCGGTGAACCGTCGATTGTTGGCGTGCACTGGTTCCAGTACCTCGATCAACCGGTGACCGGCCGTCTGCTGGACGGTGAAAACGGCCACTTCGGTTTGGTGGGCGTTACCGATCTGCCGTTCCAGGGCTTTGTCGACAGTGTGCGCAAGAGCAACCTGGCGGCCGTTGATCAGCTGGGCAAAGAGGCCGAGAAGGCCAGGGCTGAGGCGGATAAAGCCAGTCACGATGCCGTGGGTGGGCGAAAAGCCGAAGCCGGCAAGGGCCCGGGGCAGGGTGCCGGGCAGGCGGGCGGGCATTCAGGCAAAGGCCATTAATCGCTGAAATCCCTGTGGCGAGGGAGCTTGCTCCCGCTGGACTGCGCAGCAGGCCTTTTTTGGGGCCGCTGCGCAGCCTAGCGGGAGCAAGCTCCCTTGCCACAAAGGGTTCTGATCATTTCCATGGGCAAACCGACCGCCCAGCCCGCCCCTGTTCCCAAAACCGCCAATGGCTGGAACAATGCGGGCCACTTTGTAGAGCTTTGTCCGAGGGAGTAGCGGGTGCAGATTCAGGGTCATTACGAACTCAGGTTCGAAGCGGTGCGTGAAGCGTTCGCCGCGTTGTTCGACGATCCCCAGGAACGTGGCGCAGCGCTGTGCATCCAGGTCGGTGGCGAAACCGTTGTCGATCTCTGGTCCGGCACCGCCGACAAGGATGGCCATGAGGCCTGGCACAGCGACACCATCGCCAACCTGTTCTCCTGCACCAAGACCTTCACCGCCGTCACGGCCCTGCAACTGGTGGCCGAAGGCAAGCTGCAACTGGACGCCCCGGTTGCCCGCTACTGGCCCGAATTCGCCGCCGCCGGCAAGGAATCCGTCACCCTGCGTCAATTGCTCTGCCATCAGGCCGGTCTGCCGGCGCTGCGTGAATTGCTGGCCCCCGAGGCGCTTTACGACTGGCAGGCCATGGTCGATGCCCTGGCGGCCGAATCGCCGTGGTGGACGCCGGGCACCGCGCACGGTTATGCCGCGATCACCTATGGCTGGCTGGTCGGCGAGTTGCTGCGGCGGGCTGACGGTCGTGGGCCTGGCGAGTCGATTGTTGCCCGCGTCGCCAAACCGCTGGGGCTGGATTTCCATGTCGGTCTGGCGGATGAAGAATTCCAGCGCGTGGCGCACATCGCCCGCGGCAAGGGCAACGTCGGTGATGCCGCGGCCCAGCGCTTGCTGCAAGTGACGATGCGCGAACCGACGGCCATGACCACGCGGGCCTTCACCAACCCACCGTCGGTCCTGACCAGCACCAACAAACCCGAGTGGCGGCGCATGCAGCAACCGGCGGCCAATGGCCACGGCAATGCCCGCAGCCTGGCCGGGTTCTACGCCGGCCTGCTCGACGGCAGCCTGCTGGAAAGCGAAATGCTCGACGAGCTGACCCGCGAACACAGCCTCGGCGAAGACAAGACTTTACTGACCCGGACCCGTTTCGGCCTGGGTTGCATGCTCGATCAACCGGACGTCCCCAACGCCACTTACGGCCTCGGCCCACGTGCGTTCGGCCATCCGGGGGCGGGCGGTTCCATCGGTTTTGCTGACCCGGAGCACGATGTTGCCTTCGGTTTTGTGACAAATACACTGGGGCCTTACGTCTTGATGGATCCGCGCGCGCAAAACCTTGCGCGGGTACTGGCCACTTGTCTGTAAAACGCGCTCACGGGTTCCAGGGCCGGAACCTGAAGGCCTTTATGTTTTCCAAGCGTCTGTTTATCCGGGTCAAGCCGGCCTGATTTTTTATGACTTCATTTTTGTGGATATCCAATGTCATTCAATAAAACCACCCTCGCTTTGGCCCTGTGTGTCGCTGTTACCGGTTGTGCGCAGACTCCACAAAATGATTCGGATGGCAGCAGCTGGTGGCCGTTCGGTTCCTCCGACAAAGTTGCGGCAAAAGAGCCGGCGCCGGCGCCAGCACCTGTGAAACCAGTCGCTGCGGCTCCGGTGGCCAAGGCTGAAAGCTCCAGTCCCTGGTACTGGCCGTTTGGCTCTGAGGAAGTTCTGGACAAGAAGCCAGAGGTGAAACCTGAAGCCAAACCGGTCGAAGTGGCCAAGGCTGAGGCGCAAGCAGGTGGCAAATGGTGGTGGCCGTTCGGCGGCAAGGATCAGAGCACCGCTAAAGCTGTACCGATGCCGGATCCGAAAGTCACCCAGGCCTGGCTCGACGACTACGAACCGCGCCTGCGCGAGGCGATCAAGGACAGCAACCTGCAACTCGAGCGCCGTGAAAACGTGCTGGTGGTGACCGCGCCGGTAGAAGGCTCGTTCAACCCCGACCGCCCGGCCATGTTGCTGCCGGTCACCTTGGGGCCGTTCACTCGCGTGGCGAAAATCCTCGAAGTCGATCCGAAGACTGCCGTGCTGGTACTCGGTCACAGCGATACCTCGGGCGCCGCACCGGCCAACGTAAAACTGAGTCAGGAGCGGGCACAAGCGGTGGCGGCAATCTTCCGTCTCAGCGGCTTGCAGCGTGATCGTCTGATGTTGCGCGGCATGGGCGGCGAAGCCCCGCGTGCAGCGAACGACAGCACTGAAGGCCGTGCCTTGAACCGTCGCGTTGAACTGTTGGTGACCCCGCAAAACACCATGGTCGCGCTGCTGAGCAAATACAACATGCCAGCCCCGGCGCCGGTCAAACTGGTCGCAGCCCAGGACGTGAAGCCAGTGGTCAAGCCGGTCACTCCCGCACCTGCCGCGAAGAAAGCCGCTGTGCCTGCCGCGAAAAAAGCGCCGGCCAAGAAAGCTGCCGCCAAGAAGGCTCCAGCCAAAACAGCGACGCCGGCTAAAAAGACCGCGCCGGCCAAAGCCGCAGCAACTGACAAGAAAGTCGCTGCCGCCGATGCTGTGAAAAAGTGATTCGTTAACCAAAAGGAATGCGCCATGACCCAGGGCCTGGCTGATATGCGTCGCGACTACACCCGAGATGGCCTGACCGAGGCACAAGCCCCGAGCGAGCCGTTCGCGCTGTTCCACCACTGGTTCGCCGACGCGGTGAAAACCGAGCAGGCGCCGGTGGAAGCCAACGCCATGACCCTGGCCACCGTCGACCCGGACGGTCGGCCGCATTGCCGCATTCTGCTGCTCAAGGGCCTTGATGAACACGGCTTCACGTTCTTCACCAACTACGACAGCGCCAAGGGCCAGCACCTGGCCGCGAATCCGTTCGCAGCCATGACTTTTTTCTGGCCGGCCCTGGAGCGTCAGGTGCGCATCGAAGGTCGGGTGGTGAAAGTCACGCCTGAAGAGTCCGACGCCTATTTTCAGGTCCGGCCGTTGGGTAGCCGGCTTGGCGCCTGGGCTTCACCGCAAAGCCGCGTGATCGCCGATCGCGCCGAACTGGAAGCGCTGCTCAAGAACACCGAGCAACGTTTCAGCGATACACAGCCCCATTGCCCCGAGCACTGGGGCGGTTATCGCCTGCTGCCTGAGCGCATCGAATTCTGGCAGGGCCGTTCGAGCCGCCTGCATGATCGCCTCAACTACCGCCTACAGGGCGCCGACTGGATTCTTGAACGTCTGGCACCCTGAGCAGTCTACCGACCGGGATAGCCTGCTGCCGCGGCCTCCAGCCACTGCGGCAGGTCCCGACGCTTGATTTTCTGCGCTTGAGCGTTCGCCAGTTGCTGGAGCATGAAGACTTTCTTATGCTCGTCGTCACCAGCCAAGGCTAACGCGAGGTCGCGGTCCATCCAGCGTTTGATCCGTACGTACAACCACCCATGGAAGTACAGACCGGCGACAGTGGTGACGACAATGATGAAGTAATCCATGACAATTCCTGGTTCAGCGGCGCAGATACCATCATTTGCCGCTACTGTGTGCTGAGTTCGTGGAGGCGCCTGTACCTGGCCTGAATCAAACCAATTTTATCCGGGCGACGTCGTGACAGGCGTCAAGCAGCGGAGTTTAATGGCTACCTGTCCTTTGGAGTTGATGCTATGCGTAAGTCTGTTCTGCTGGTTGCTTCCTTTTCCACCATGGCGATGTTGCTCACTGGGACCGGTGACTCCTATTCCCGTGACGAAGCGCGTCGTGTGCAGACCGTTCGCATGGGCACCATCGAATCCTTGCGTCCGGTGAAAATCGAAGGCACCAAGACCCCGATCGGCGGCCTGGCCGGTGCGGCGGTTGGTGGTGTCGGCGGCAGCGCCATTGGCGGCGGTCGCGGCAGTATCGTTGCAGCGGTCATCGGCGCCGTTGCCGGCGGCTTGATCGGCTCGGCCACTGAAGAAGGCCTGACCCGCGCCCAGGGCGTGGAAATCACCGTTCGCGAAGACGACGGCAGCATGCGCGCCTATGTTCAGCAGGTTCAGGAGAATGAAGTGTTCCGTGTGGGTGAGCGGGTACGGATTGCTACTGTTGATGGGACTAGCCGCGTTTCGCACTAAGCGGAAATGGTTACAAAGAAAACCCCGATCAGGTGACTGGTCGGGGGTTTTGTGTTTTTTGGGGGAATTACCATACCTTCCGATATCGAAATGCAACTTGGTAATCAAAAGCGGCAATATTGATCTTATGCTTGAACAGAGGCTGAAGCTCTGGCACCCACGCCGATAAAACGTCAAATCCACCGTCGTAGATCTCGCTTTCCGCCATCAGGCCTAATGCATCGATTACTGAACCGTCATCACCAAGATCAACGGAGTATTCTTTTCCGGCTGCTATTTCCGTTTCTTTGTCATACCAGTCTAATCTGATCTTCAGTCCCATCTTGGCCTCACAAATACTTTTTAATACTGCGGTTTTTTTTAGGCGGGTCTATTTGCTTGCCTGTCAGGTGGTCAAACGAGCCTAGATGGCTTCCATCGCTTGCCCGATAAGCTTCCAGCTCCCCATGCAAAGAGTCCCATTCATAAATTGTTCGACCTTTGGCATCAATCCAACGCTCTCGAAGTCCACCGCCCCCTTGTCGTGGGGTTTTCTTTTTTGCTTCTTTCAAGCCCAAGAAACCAGTGATTTCCTCTGTTTCAGGTGCAGAGTGATAGTCGTGATCGGGGTTAGGAGCCCGTCGTCCTGAAACACTCACCACAATATAAACCGGCAACACACCCGAATCCGCCGGAAACACAAGAATGAAATCCTTGTACTCCGGCGGATACACAGGGTTAACGATAATGCTGTCAGCCGCCTTGGTCGGCGGGTAAACCCAGATGTGCGGCGCTTGTGGTGCGGCTTCCAAGGCGGGGATGCCGAGGGTGTTTGAACCGTCCTCGGCCGGTGTCCAGATCAGTTCGATGCCGTCTCCAAGATCAGCCACTTGCTGACTGCCGCGCAAAGTCAATTGCACGACATCGACCATCTCCCAGTCACGGTTTTTACCGGTGTAGAAACCATATCCCTTGAGACTGCCGTCAGCCTGTTGCTCGACCCGCAGGCGAACGCGAGTGCGGGCCTGTTTGAGGGATCGCAGTTGATCTTCGGTGTAGAGCGAGCTGTCGCCAAGGCTCGACGGTATGATCAGGGCCAGCAAGCCTGCCAAGGTGGCAGTAGCGGTGCTGGCGGCGACGGCGGGCAGTGCGGCGAACGCTGAGCCGGCTAGCGCAAGGCTGCCGAAACCAGCCGGAATCGCAGTGCTACTGATTTTCTTGAGCGGCACGACACCGCTTTCATCGGCCTCGCGAGCGCCGAGCAGAACCAGCTCGCCGTAATCTTTCAGGCTGTCAGTCGGAACAACGCCGGAGGGATTCGTGTAATCGATGATTGCATCGGGCAGCTTGCAGGACTTGGCGAACACACATCCAGCGCGGACAACGTCGTCCTTTTTCGCAGCGACTTGCAGGCTGTCTTCGAAGATCTGCTGCCTGGCGAGCATGGCGTCGTAAGCGTTTTGCCTGGCATCGCGCTCGGCCAGTTCGGTGGCCGTCATGTAGCGGTAGGTGACGTGATGCCCGTCGCCTGATGGTGGGTTTTGAACCCGGGGAATGTCCTTTTTGCCAGCCACTGATTGTCCTTTCGCTCGTCCATCGGCAACCCCCGAAGAGGGGCTGCGCGACGTTAACGAACGAGGCTAATTGTGGCTGTAGGACGAATCCTGAATGTCGCTAAGAGTGTTCTCTGTCGATCAGGCTGGCAGCGCGGCGTTCTTGCGACTCGACGCCGCCGTCACCGCGTAACCGATCAGTGCCGCCAGTATCGAACCGGTCAAGATCCCCATTCGGTCCATGCCGGCGTAGTCACTGACGCCCGGTTCAAACGCCAGAGAGCCGACAAAAAGACTCATGGTGAAGCCGATCCCGCAGAGGATCGCCACCCCCAGCACCTGACCCCAGTTGGCGCCTTGGGGCAGGGCGGCGATGCCGATTTTCACTGCCAGCCAGGTCAGGCCGAACACGCCGAGGGTCTTGCCCAGCAGCAGGCCGACCGCAATGCCCATCGGCACGTGGTGGGTGAAGCTTTCGACGGTCACGCCGCTCAGGGACAGGCCGGCGTTGGCGAAGGCGAACAGCGGGAGGATGCCGTAGGCCACCCATGGGTGCAGGGCATGTTCCAGGGTCAGCAGCGGTGAAGGTTCGGCGTTTTTCGTGCGCAGCGGGATGCAGAAGGCCAGGGTTACACCGGCCAGCGTTGCATGCACACCACTCTTGAGCACGCACACCCACAGGATCAAACCGATGATCATGTACGGCCCGAGCTTGACCACGCCGAACCGGTTCATCGCGATCAGCGCCACGATGCAGGCCGCCGCGAGCGCGAGTGACAGGGTCGACAGGGTGCCGGAATAGAAGATCGCGATGACAATGATGGCGCCGAGGTCGTCGATGATCGCCAGGGTCATCAGGAACAGCTTCAGTGACACCGGCACCCGTTTGCCCAGCAGGGCGAGGACACCGAGGGCGAAGGCGATGTCGGTGGCCATCGGGATGGCCCAGCCACCCAGCGCTGCGGGATTGTCGCGGTTCAGGAACCAGTAGAGCAGCGCCGGCACGACCATGCCGCCGATCGCGGCCGCGCCTGGCAGCACGATCTGCGAAGGTTTCGACAGCTGACCATCAAGGACTTCGCGTTTCACTTCCAGACCGATCAGCAGGAAGAACAGTGCCATCAGCCCGTCGTTGATCCATAGCAACAATGGCTTGGCGATTTTAAGCGCGCCGATCTGGGCGACCACGGGGGTGTCCAGCAGACCGTTGTAGAGCCACGACAACGATGAGTTGTTAATGATCAGTGCCAAGGCAGCAGCGGCGATCAACAACAGACCGCTGGCAGCTTCCAACTGAAAGAAACGCGTGAAAGTGCTACGCAGAGGCAAGGTCGCTCTCCATCGAATTATCAAAAAGGTGGCACACCCTAACCCGTACCGTTGGTTGTTAAAACAAAAGTTATATTCTTTTTTGTTATATGCCGTTACAGCCGAAAGATCGACACGGACCTGAGCCTAGCAGTTGTCGGACGTATTGAAGCTCAGCTGTATCTGTGCGGGATGTCGGATTTTTCCTAAGCTTCAGGGCTGAGCCTTGTGACAAGGCCGACTCAACGAGAAAACCACCATGAGCGACAATCGACAGTGGGCCCGCGAAGCCATCCGCATCATCGAAGCCGACTTCCAGCGCAGCGCCGACACCCACCTCATCCCGTTACCCCTGCCGGGTTTGCCGGGCATCGAGTTGTATTTCAAGGATGAGTCGAGCCATCCCACCGGCAGCCTGAAGCATCGGCTGGCGCGTTCGTTATTCCTCTATGCGCTGTGTAACGGCTGGCTCAAACCCGGTGCGCCGGTGATCGAAGCGTCCAGCGGTTCGACGGCGATTTCCGAGGCGTACTTCGCCCGGTTGCTGGGCCTGCCGTTTATTGCGGTGATGCCGGCGACCACCTCAAAAGAGAAGATCGCGCAGATCGCTTTCTACGGCGGCAAGAGTCATCTGGTGGACGACCCGACGCAGATCTACGCCGAGTCCGAGCGCCTGGCGCGCGAGCACGACGGGCACTTCATCGATCAGTTCACCTACGCCGAACGCGCCACCGACTGGCGGGCAAACAACAACATTGCCGAATCGATCTTCCATCAGATGCGCTTCGAGCAGTACCCCGAGCCGAGCTGGCTGATTTCCAGCCCCGGCACCGGCGGCACCACCGCGACCCTCGGCCGTTACGTGCGCTATCGCCAGCATTGCACCCGCGTGCTGTGTGCCGATGCCGAGCGTTCGGTGTTTTTCGATTACTACCTGACTGGCGATGCCAGCCTGCGCCTGGATTACGGTTCCCGGATCGAAGGCATCGGTCGGCCACGGGTCGAGGCATCGTTCCTGCCGAAGGTGATCGATGCGATGGTCAAGGTACCGGACGATCTGTCACTGGCCGCCATGCATTACCTGGCGCAGCGCCTGGGGCGGCGTGTCGGCGGTTCGAGCGGGACCAACCTGATCGGCGCGTTGATGGCGGCCCAACAGATGGTAGCGGCGGGGGAGTCGGGGTCGATCGTGGCGATTCTGTGCGACGGCGGCGAGCGATATGAGACCAGTTACTACGATCAGGATTGGCTCAAGGCCCAAGGGTATGAGCTGAGTGGGTTGATGGATATCGTGGCGGCGAGTGTCGAGCGGGGCGAGCCGTTGCCGGACACCGTGTTGCGCGCCAATATCTAAAAAAGATCGAAACCTTCGGCAGCTCCTACATAGAAATGCATGCTCATGCAGGAGCTGCGGAAGGCTGCGATCTTTTGATGTTAAGGCTTAAGCCTCCAGGCCAAGGATGTCGCGAGCCACTGCTTCGGCGATGCGGATCCCGTCCACACCTGCCGACAGAATCCCGCCCGCATAACCTGCACCTTCACCCGCCGGGAACAGGCCCTTCACGTTCAGACTCTGCATCGACTCGTTACGGGTAATGCGCAGCGGCGACGATGTACGCGTTTCGATTCCGGTCAACACCGCGTCATGCAGCGAGTAGCCACGAATCTGCTTCTCGAACGCCGGCAGGGCTTCGCGAATGGCTTCGATGGCGAAAGCCGGCAAGGCCAGCGCCAGATCACCCAGTGCAACACCTGGCTTGTAGGACGGTTCAACACTGCCCAGCTCGGTGGACGGTTTGCCCGCAATGAAATCGCCCACCAGTTGCGCCGGCGCTTCATAGTTGCTGCCACCCAGCACAAAGGCGTGGGATTCCAGGCGTTCCTGCAACTCGATACCGGCCAGCGGGCCGCCCGGATAATCGACTTCCGGGGTGATGCCGACGACGATCCCGGAGTTGGCGTTGCGTTCGTTACGCGAGTACTGGCTCATGCCGTTGGTCACGACGCGATTCGGCTCGGACGTCGCCGCGACCACGGTGCCGCCCGGGCACATGCAGAAGCTGTAGACCGAACGACCGTTCTTGGCGTGGTGCACCAGTTTGTAGTCGGCGGCCCCCAGCTTCGGGTGGCCGGCGTATTTGCCCAGGCGCGCGCGGTCGATCAGCGACTGCGGGTGTTCGATACGGAAACCCACCGAGAACGGCTTGGCTTCCATGAACACGCCACGACCGTGAAGCATGCGGAAGGTATCGCGGGCGCTGTGGCCGAGGGCCAGAATCACGTGTTTCGAATGGATCTGCTCGCCGCCGTTGAGCTCGACGCCGACCAGTTGGCCGTCTTCGATCAACACGTCGGTGACGCGCTGCTGGAAGCGCACTTCGCCGCCCAGGGCGCGAATCTGCTCACGCATGTTTTCCACAACGCCGGTCAGACGGAACGTACCGATGTGCGGCTTGCTGACGTAGAGGATTTCTTCCGGCGCACCGGCTTTGACGAATTCATGCAGGACTTTGCGACCGATGAATTTCGGGTCCTTGATCTGGCTGTAAAGTTTACCGTCGGAGAATGTCCCCGCGCCGCCTTCACCAAACTGTACGTTGGACTCGGGGTTGAGCACGCTTTTACGCCACAGGCCCCAAGTGTCCTTGGTGCGCTGGCGAACTTCGGTACCGCGTTCGAGGATGATCGGCTTGAAGCCCATCTGCGCCAGCAGCAGCCCGGCGAAAATCCCGCACGGACCGAAACCGACCACGACCGGACGTTGCTCGAGATCGGCCGGCGCCTGGCCGACCACTTTGTAGCTGACATCCGGCGCCACGTTGACGTTTCGGTCATCGGCGAACTTGTGCAGCAACGCCGCCTCATCTTTCGCAGTGAGGTCGATGGTGTAGATGAAGCACAGTTCGGAGGACTTTTTGCGCGCATCGTAGCTGCGCTTGAACAAGGTGTAATCGAGCAGGTCATCACTGGCGATGCCCAGGCGCTGCACGATGGCAGGGCGCAGGTCTTCATCGGGATCTTGAGTTCGGTGATTCGTAACATGACAGGATCCGGTTCGCGGGGCGCACAACTGCGCCAAGGCGTTTGAAGCCCGCGATTATAAGCCTCAAAGAATGAATCCCGTGAGGCCTAAACGATCAGTCGTCGCGCGATCCGCCGAAATACCCGCAGCCACGTTGTACCTGGCCATCGATGCGCAATTCGGCGCTCATGTGCTGGACGCTGCCGGTGCTGCTGTCGACGCACCGTTGCGGCGCGACCCACAGTTCGATGTGCTGGTTGTTGGCTTCAGTGCTGAGGTTGAAGCGTCCATCACCCAGTTGTTCTTCAACATAAGGGACGGCCAATGGCGGTTGGCCCGCACGGTCGATGACCATGCCTTTGCCGCTGACTTTTACGTTCCACTCCGGACCATGGCCGGCGGCACGCAGGATCAGCAATTTGAAATTCGGATCGTCGCACGCTGTGCCCGAGCGTTCGACGCGGTACAACTGCGCAAGATCCAGGCGGCTGCCCTCGACCCGGCCACGCACGTCGGCGAACAGTTTGCCCCGGTCATCGGCCAGGCTCGCGGCCTCCTGCAGGACGCTGGTGCCGCCGGTGTCGTTGACCACGAAACTGCGCTGCTCATTGCATGGCTGGAACAACAGCTTGCCGTCGGCTGCCGTCAGTTGACCCTGCATTCGGGTCTGGCCCACGTGGGAAGCACTTTCACGCGGGCCATCCAATAACTGGCAGGCGGCGAACAGCGGAAGCAGGGCAACAAGGACTAAGGAACGGGCAACACGCATCTTTGGCTCTCCAGACAAGTGCCGCCACGTTACTCAGCCTGACCGTTCATCACAAGGGCTCAGCCCACATGAAAGGTCTGGCCCGTTTGCAGGCCTTCCACGCTTTTGGCGTAGGCCAGTGCCACATCGGCTGCAGGAACCGGTTTGTAGCCGCGGAAATACGGTGCGTATTTGCCCATCGCTTCGAGCAGAACGTTAGGGCTTACCGAGTTCACCCGCAGACCGCGCGGCAGTTCAATCGCGGCGGCACGCACGAAGCTGTCGAGGGCGCCGTTGACCAGTGCAGCCGAGGCGCCGCTGCGAATCGGATCGTGGCTGAGCACGCCGGTGGTGAAGGTGAACGATGCACCGTCATTGGCGAACTCGCGGCCGATCAGCAGCAGGTTGACCTGGCCCATCAGCTTGTCTTTCAGACCCAGGGAGAAACTGTCTTCGGTCATTTCACCCAGCGGTGCAAAGGTCACGTTTCCCGCAGCGCAGACCAGCGCGTCGAACTTGCCGGTCTGTTCGAACAGTTTGCGAATCGAGGCGCTGTCGCTGATATCCACCTGCAGATCGCCGCTATTGCGACCGATGCGGATGATTTCGTGACGCTCGGACAATTCCTTGTCGATCGCCGAACCGATGGTGCCGCCTGCGCCAATCAAAAGAATCTTCATGCTGTTTATCCTCATGTGTGTTGAAAGTGGCTTCAGTCTAGAGTGGTTTTTTCTGCGGATAAGCGCGCTAATAGGCAACCTTTGGTTTTCAAATGGAAACAATCCATGAGCGAGATGGATGATCTGGCGGCGTTTGCGGTGTTGATCGAAGCGGGCAGTTTCACCCTGGCGGCGCAGCAACTGGGTTGCAGCAAAGGCCAGTTGTCCAAGCGCATCAGCCTGCTGGAGACGCGGTTTTCGGTGGTGCTGTTGCAACGCACCACCCGCCGCTTGAGTCTGACGGCGGCAGGGGCGGCGCTGTTGCCGCAGGCTCAGGCCTTGGTGGTGCAAGTGGAAAGGGCGCGTCAGGCATTGGCACGGTTGAAGGACGACATGGCCGGGCCGGTGCGGATGACGGTTCCGGTCTCGTTGGGGGAAACCTTCTTCGATGGCTTGTTGCTGGAGTTTTCCCACCAGTACCCCGAAGTGCAGATCGAACTCGACCTCGACAACAACTACCGTGATTTGTCCCGGGACGGTTTTGATCTGGCGGTGCGTTCCGATGTGGGCAATGACGAGCGTCTGGTGGCGCGGCCGCTGTTGGCCTGGCACGAACTGACCTGCGCCAGCCCGGCCTACCTTGAGCAGCACGGCGAACCGCTGACGCCGCAGGCACTCGCCGAACATCAGTGTTTACTCAACAGTCACTACAGCGGCCGTGAAGAATGGTTGTATCACCAGCAGCACGAGTTATTGCGCGTGCGGGTGTCGGGACCGTTCGCCAGCAACTACTACAGCCTGTTGAAGAAAGCCGCATTGGGTGGCGCGGGTATTGCGCGTCTGCCGTCCTACCTGCTGCAAAAGGAATTGGCTGACGGGCGTTTGCGCTGGCTCCTGCGTGACTATCAGACACGTCGCATGCCAATGTACCTGGTGCATCCGTATCAGGGTGGGTTGCCCAAGCGCACGCAAGTGCTGGCGGATTATTTGATTGGGTGGTTCAAGCGCAGTGGGGAGGCACTGGACAGGCTTTAACGATAATGTCTGCCTCCCACAAGGGGCTTCATTGTTGGTGAGATTGTGCCAGGCATAAAAAAACGGCCCGCAGGCCGTTTTTTGTTTACCGCAAACGCTTAACCACCAAGGTACGCTTCGCGCACTTTCGGGTCGGTCAGCAGCGCTTCGCCGGTGCCTTGCATCACCACCCGGCCATTCTCCAGAACGTACGCGCGGTCAGCGATTTTCAGCGCCTGGTTAGCGTTCTGCTCCACCAGGAACACCGTCACGCCATCCTTGCGCAGTTGCTCGATGATGTCGAAGATCTGCTGGATGATGATCGGTGCCAGGCCCA
>LNAP01006853.1_pt1 | contig 17150 bp, 15 predicted proteins | sample 602601 | NCBI WGS metagenome assembly LNAP01 (sample SAMN02440304, study PRJNA202911) | soil metagenome | biome: Subtropical and temperate rainforests or woodlands; isolation source: soil samples (1 kg each in a 20% v/v slurry with milli Q water) were... ... | reverse complement strand
TCGTGACCGACGCTTCTAAAATCTGAACGCGCAACTCAGCACGAAGGACGACCGGTCACGATAGAGCGGAATCAGCGGTCACGTTCGCCGGAATACGCAACTGTGATGGTGTTCGGCTCGCAGGGAATCTGGGTGCCATCTTTGCCCGACAACTTGACGTCAAACTGGTTGGCCTTGCCTTCGTTCAGACTGACTTCAATGATGTCGGCGTCGCCGTCCAAGAACACGCGGCCGCTCGACCAGGCCTTGTCCGAACGGATGACCTCGACGTAGAGCTCGCCCGGTAGAGAGGTGGACGACTTGCTGCGGTCGACCCGGATGCCAAGGTTCTCCGTCGCTTCGACGGTGGTCTCCGGGTACTTCAGCGTGAGCTGAGCCTTGGCCGTGTCTCGCTTTTGCAGGTCTGTCGGGACCGTGCGCGTGGAGGCAAAGAGGGCGGCGCCGCGCGCCACCGCGGTCATCGGGTCGATGCTGGTGTCGATACGGGGCGTGACCTGCTCGGTCAGCATCCGGCGCAGCGTCTGGGAGAAGGTGGGCCCGCCCACCAGGATGACGGAGGCCAGGTCGCTGCCCTTCAAGCCGTTGCGCTTGAGGAGGTCGAGGCAGATTTCCACGGCCTTCTGGAAGATGGGGCCGCAGACGCGCTCGTAGTCGGGGAGCGAAATCTTGACGTCGAGCTGGATTTCCTCGCCCGAGGTGTCTTCGCCGAGGTCCTCGATGAAGCCGCTCCAGCTGGGACGCGACGAAAGGGCAATCTTGGCTTCCTCGGCGTAGCGCTTGAGTGCACCCTGGAGCAGAGCGACCTTTTCCGGGTCACCCAGCTCGTCGTCCAGGTCGGCTTGAGCGCGGACCGCGGGGAAGAAGAGCTCGTCCACCAGGGTCGTATCCAGGTTTTTGCCGCCGAGGTGGTTGTCTCCTTCGGTGTCGACGACTTTCATGATGCCTTCGTCCACGTGCATCAGCGCAGCATCGAAGGTGCCGCCGCCGAAGTCGAAGACCAACCAGTGGCCATCGGCCTGGCTCGCCTTAATGCCATAGGCGATGGAGGCTGCGATGGGCTCTTGCAGGAGCTCGCAGTACTTGAAGCCGGCGAGCTCGGCGGCACGCTGAGTCGCATCCAACTGGTTCTGCCGGAACATCGCAGGCACGGTGATGACAACCGAGTCCACACCTTCGTCGCGCACGTAGCCGCGGAGCTTCTTCAGCACCTCTGCCGACAGGTCCTCGGAGGAATAGCTGCCGTCCATGAAGGAGCTCGGATACTGATGGTCCGTCCCCATCGTGCGCTTGAACTCCAGGAAGCTGTTCTGGCGTGCCTTGTTGCGCTGCTTGAAGGCGGCAACCGTCTCGCGGTCGGACGTGTTCCGGGCGTTCTGGCCCACGAACATGGACTTGTTCTTCAGGAACGACACGCAAGAGGGTGTCGTGTCCATCTGGTTGTCATCGCTCTTGAGGATGACTGCGTCACCCGCCTCCATGCGCGCGATGGCCGAGTTGGTGGTGCCGAGGTCGATACCGTAGTCAATCTTTTGACGCATTGCTTTGCTCCGCTTATGAACCGATGCTGACTTCGACATCAGCCATGCGAACCATCACACCTTGATAGTTCAGTTGAGGGATGACGACCTTGCTGATGAACCGCTCGTCCGGACCAAGGTCTTCGCTCGGGATGAACCGCGCCTTGATGGACATGTTGTCCGAGTAAGGCTTGCCGGAGTGGTCGATGATTTCGTAGCCGTAGGCCGCAAGCTCCGACTCCAGTCGCTCGAGCGACTTCTTCAAGGGGGTCAGGCCCTTCGTGTCTTCCGGCAGGGTGGCCAGACGCTTGCGCATGCGATGGATTTCGTCCGCCAGCTTGGAGGGGAGGTTGTGGTCAGGCTCAGCCTGCTTTGCTCCCGCCACCTCCGGCGCCGCCAGCTCGTGTGCCTTGATGCTCGTCAGGACCTCAAAGAGGCTGCCCGCGATGGAGGTGTCCGCGTTGGCGGCTCGTTCCTCGCTTGCGCGGGCAGCGCGCGCGACGTCATCAAATCGGGCGGCGAGCACGTCGTGGGCTTTAGCGCCGGCGCGCTGGCGCCGCCAGCCCAGGGCAGCAAGGGCGGTCAGAACCAGGAAGCCTGCGCCCAGAATGCCGGCAAAGGTGGTCGTGCGGCTGCGAATCGCGCTCTGTAGAGCCGCATCGTGCCCTGACAAGCGTCGTGTCTCTAAGGAAATTCGAGCATCCAGCCCTTCTTGGCCTTTGGCCAGGCTTTGCAACTGGCCGTCCTGCTTGCCGGCGACGTCCTCAACCGCCTTGATTGCCGAGTCGAGCTTCGTGGTGGTCCCGTGTAGCTCTGTTCTCAGTGCCTGAAGGGCCGTGGCCGACTCCTTGGCCTGGCGCTCGGCCGCCGCAGCACGGCGCTCCAGGCGCTTCACTGCGGCTTGAGTCTGAGAGTCGGGTGAGGTGCTCTGCGCGCTGGCGAGGAACGGGGCAAGGGCAATAGCCCCGAGAAGCAGTTTTTTCATTCGTACGAGGGGCCGTCACTTGAACATGGCGATGAGAAAGAGAATGCCAACAATCCACAGCCAGCCTGGAATCTTCTGCCAGGCGCTCGGTTGCGCCTTGACGAGGGCTTCCGCTTTGCGGTGAACGCTTTCCATGGTTTCCAGGTTTTCCGTCACCCAGGCGCGGCACTCTGCGTTCATGTCCATGGGGACCAGCATGCGTGCCAGTGCGACGCATTGACCCAGCACAGCAGTGACTTGCTTCAGGGTACCGTTGCTGGCGTTCTGTTGCGCCGTGTTGGCGACGTCAATCAGATACCCCATGATGTGGTGTGCCAAGTTCGACGACGCCTGGATATAGCTCGAGCTGCTCGCCCCGAGAGTGGCCTTTACCACCGCCAACTTGAGCCTCAGGCGTTCCAGCTTGGCTTCGGCCTCAGGGAGGGTTTGCGGGGGCCGCTCGAGCTCTTTGGCGAAAGGCGCAAGCAGCTTCTCGTTCTTCGCGTGCTCGACGTTCTCCTCGAGCGTCACCTTGTTTTCAGCAATGCGCGCCTTGACTCGGCCGAACGAAGGCATCCGGACGGACCAGTCGATGAGTTTGATGGCCAGGTCGAAGTCGTCAAACTTGTTGTTCGCCAGGATGGCGCAGGCGCATAGTTCATCGGCGAACCTGTTCGCAATCCCCTGGAAGCGCGGGTCCTCGTCTTCGAGAACCAGCTGCAGCTCCACGAGCAGCATCTCGGCCTCCTTGAGCTGCCGTGGAGCATCCAGGTCAGCCGACGACTTCGCAGATTCACGACGCTTAGCGCTCGCCTCTACCGCCGCGTCCACGCGCTCAATGACCGGATTCGTGACCCGCGCCTTGATGTAATCGAGGGTCGACGTAGGGAAGGACCAGCAGTCGCTCACCAACGCCATCGCGTTGGTGCCGTAGGGGTTGTCTGGGATGGCCTGGGCCAGGCTGACCAGCGTGTCGACCACCCGCTTCCAGAGCGCTTCCTTGTTCAGGCCGACTGCGGCAGCGCCAAGAACCTCGGCGACCGACTCGTCGAGGTGGTCGTCGACCACAAAACCAATATCTTCGAGGGCATCGGTGAAGCTCGCTCGGTCAAACTTGGGACCCTGGGTCGCGAGCCACAGCTTGAGGACAGCCCGATTCAGTCTCGAGCTGAACCGCTTCTTGCCGGCCTTGGAGAGCTCAACGTTCCACGTGGCCAGCGCTTGGCCGTGGTCGCCGGCGGCCAGTGCTGCTAGCGCCTTTGCGTCGTCCTCGTGCCCCGAGCGAAACCAGAAGAATGAATGGAAGAGCTTGCTTTCGGCCTGCTCGATTTTCTGAGCTGCCGCCTTTACCGCGGCTACGGTGCGCTCGACCGTGCCGATGGAGGGAATGTCTGCGTCGTACTTCTTGGTCTTCCCGAGTTCGGCGAAGGTCTCGAGGTCGGAAACTCGCTTGGAGATTTCACGGGAGGTCGCGGTTGCAGGCAGACCCAGCACGCGAAAGGGATTGTCAACAACGAGCTCCAAGAAGTCTTCCTCGGTTCAGTGGGTGAATAAGGGCCTAGGGCGTACTGATGCCGCCGACAACTCCGACCTCCAGCTGCGCCCTTGGGCTGGTGCTGCATTGCCGCAGTCACTCCGCTCCTCATGGGCGGGTTCGGTCCGCTCCCTGTTTTGGTGGATTGTCTTGGCCGTTAGTACTAATTGCAACATCCTGTAAGCAGATTGTCTGGTGGTTTCAAGACATTTCGCACGTCCCGCGAGGCGGGTACGTGCGGCCAGCCGCGGCGCCTCCTCAAATTGAGGAGGAGGGCTCAGATTCGAGCCAAGAGCTCTTGCCGCTTTCGCTCGTACTCGACGTCGGTTAGCGCACCGCGTTCGAGCATTCGCTTCAGCGCGTCGAGCTGCACGTTGAGGGTGTTCGAGTACGCGGAATTGTCTGCCGGGGCTGTGGCCGGCGTCGCAGCAAGTCGAGCTGCCGTCTCTTCTCCGAGTCTCAGCTCGCCGAGCTGCGACCGGTCAACACGGGGCTCAGCGGTGCGAGTACCCGAGGCCAATGGCGTTGGCGCTGTGAAGGTCGGCTCCTCCCGAGTGGCCGAAGGCCCTGTCGCCCGAGAGGAGGGCCAGGCACCGCCGACGGCTTCGACGTCGGTGAAATACGTGTTCTGCACACGCCGGGAGAACTGAAGGTACAAGAACCACACAATCCCGCTCGCGAGTCCCTTTGCAAGCACGGTGAGCGCCGCTTCCGCGCCGACGAAGTTGAGCGTCGTGTAGCCGACTATGAAGACGCCGACTGCGAGCACCACGGGGTTTAAAAGGAGAAACGTCTTCGCGATGGTGACACTGCTGGGGACAAAATTCTTGTGGAGGCTGTGGGCCACCCACCACTGCCAAACCACCGAGGCACCGAAAAGAAGCCAGCTCCCCATTTTGTAGTTTCCCCAAGACACCATCGTCAGGAGGTTGGGATACTGCCCTTCCACAGTGGAAAATTCGTTCGAAAGCGTTCCGAACGTGAGCAGCGGGGAGAAGATGTATGAGCCCCAGATGAAGAGCGTGAGCCAGCCATGAGGCCCACGAAGCGCCGGCGCTGGTGGCGCGTTTCGAGCTCGACGGCGCACCCACCAGAACACCAGCCAAGTCAGGCCTAGCATCAATCCCAGCGGCAGCATTGAGCCAATCGTCTCCGCCATAATTTCTCACTCCTCGTTGTGCGAACAGTGTACGAGGGACGGGCGTCAAGTCTTCATGCACACGCCGTCAACGATTGGGAGTACGGCTAAATAGACACCACTGCTGGCGACGGCAACAGCCAGTTCAGCGCAAGGCGCGCGCTGCGCCAGCCAAGAACAGAAAGGCAAGCGGTAGAAGAACTGTCTGAAGCTGAGGCCGCGTCAGCAGGTGCCATTTGGCATGGAGAAGCAGGTGAGGCTTGGGACTCTTGGGTTATTCGACTCGATGCGGTCAAGCCCTCTTTTCAGCATGATTTCGCCGGCCGCCGTCATACCTCTACCCAGGAGGGAAGGGCTGTCGAGCAGGGAATACAAAAAGCCGAGCAGCTCCTGCTTACCTTCTTCCTTCGAGCCGATGAAATAGAAACCGTCCGAGACTTTCGGGGCCGACGACTTGAGCACGACGAAGTCGAGTGAGACCCCGTATTTTTCGCCGGATACTTTCTTTTCGTAAGCCTTGAGCTTCTCCACGAGGCCGTCAGCATTGGACTGAAGCAGGTTTCGGTACTCGGCCTCTTTCGCGACATAGCGCTTAAAGTCCTCCGCTCTGACTGGTAAATGGACGTCATAGTAGTATGGAGCGTCGACCTCCCGCTGACGCTCCTCACTGCGAGCAATGACCTCTTCGGCCTTCTTAAGTTTCTCGGCCATCGGGGCAAGCTCATCGTGCATCTTAATCAGCCGGTCCCGAGTCGCCATCATCTGTTCCATGCGCGTACGGGTGTATTCAACCTCGAGCATGCCGTACTTGACCTTAAGCTCTGCGACGGCTGGCCCCAAATACTCAACCGTCTGCTGAGCCTCGTGCAACGCTCCATCGTCCTTCGGAGCACTGGCCCGCGCAAAGTGTTTATGCCCCGCATCCATCCGTTCCTGGAGCACTTTCAGGTTGGAGTCGCGTGTCGAAATTACGCTGTCGACCTTGGCCTTTGCAAGGCGCTGCGCCTCATCGCCGGAGATGCTCCGGAAACAATCGACGGTGACTACCATGCGACCATCGGCGTTCTCGGCCGAGCTCCACTCGGTGTCGTCACAGGCCTGCTCGTTGTTGAACACCTCACCAATGGTGAATTCAGACCCCGGCGAGTACTTCGCTCCCTGCACCGTTTTGACGGCAGAGTCGGTACACCCGGCCAGCACTGCGGCAAGTGCGACAACAAAAAGACTGGTACGGGTGCTGAATTGTGTAGAGAACATTGTGTTTTAAAGGTGAGCTAGGCCTGCACGGTACAGGACGTTAAATTCGGTCAAGCGGTGCCGGCCTATTGATGGAAATGCCGCTTTGCCTTCAAGGCGCCGCTATAGCTCCAAATCGAGCCCATTCCAAAATCTTGTCAGCAGTCAAGGATTGCCGCTGGGCACGGGTCGGTGCACGCTCTCCAGCCGAAGCATCACGAGAGCCTTAGTGTTAGCGGCGTGCCACCAGTTGAAACCGAAACAAATGACGGTCGCCAGACACATGAATCCGGCCATAAATGGGAGAACCAGAATAAGTAAGCCGCAAGCCGAGAAAGCTAGAAGAGAAATAATCACGGCATCCGTTTTAATTGGCAACTCCCCGTCATCAAACATACGCGTCAAAGCCCTTTTCAGAGAAAAAGCCAGAACTCCATAGAAGACAAAGCCGACAAACTGAATAAAGATTAAATAAGACAAATTCGGGTTAATAGAGATGTATTTCACTCCAATCACCTGAATCAAGTTTTTGTACAAACTGGCAAACCGATAGGAGGCGAAAATTGCGGCTCCGATAATCACAATGATTAAAAGATGCCAAATACCAAACGAGTTCATTTTCCGTCCTTTGTTGCCAGGGGAAGCCGTCTCGGGATGTCTTGTCCCAAGCTGAAAAGGTCCGCCAAATCGAGGCGCTCTCCGGGACATCGGCGCCGACGGCACCGGATTGAAGGGCAGCGGGAAGTTTTTTTCAGTGCGACTCGACCTTGAGCGGCCAGTTGCAAGGGCGGTCACCCTGCGCGGCGAGAGTATCAATGAGGGGCCGGAGGGCATCGCGCAGTCGTTCGGCAAGCAGCTTGCCTTCGAGAATGTGGCCAAGTCCGCTCTCGACTCAGGAGCGGGCAGGTGTTGGAGTTCTAGGCGACACTCGCAGCCGAGAGTTGCTGCAACGCGGGGACGTGTAGTCGCGCCGGAGGTACTCATTGAGCAACCCGGCCGCGCATCCCTTGGCTGCAGCGCCGAAGGGGGTTCACCGCAGGCGACCCGTTCGCCTATTCGCCCGATGCAAACGACCAAGCGACGGAAGGTCAAGACTTGGCCGAATGCCGTACCACGGCCTCAACCTCCAATGCTCACTAGTGAAGCAGGACGGTCATCACCTTGCGTGCATCCGCCATCAGCAGAACGCTGGGTTCAACAAATCGACTCCGGCCCCTTTACACTTAATCCACGGCCCACTTGGATGCCCTTCGCCATCCCACGCACGCAGGGCTGCTTTCGCATCCTCCTTGTGCTCAAAGCAGTACCGTAGCTCGTAGCCGGCCTCGTCCAGCCCAACGACAATCGCTGTCGTGTAGTTGAACCGCCTGATTCCGCAGATGACGCCGTTGATTGCTCGAAGGTCGTCGTAGCCGGCGGCCTCCAAGGTTGACCACAGCTCGGTACGAGAGCGTTTTAAGGAATCCATCCCGCAACGCCGCGAAACTAGTTCTTTGCTGGGCTAGCAAAGTCCTCGAGCGTCTTGCCTGCTGCCAAAGCTGTCTTGAGCCAGCCTGGCTTGGGACCAAATCCACTCCAGAGGTTGCCACTTTCGTCGCGGTAGGAGGTTTTTGCGGTCCGCTTGCCTTCGCTCTTGCCGGCAATCTTCTTCTTCGCAACTGGAGCGGCGCTCTTCGTTGCCGTCGAGCCAGTCGCAAACTCGTCTAGCGTCTTGCCGGCAGCCAGCGCATCGCGCAACCATCGAGGACGAGGACCTCGGCCACCCCAGGTATTGCCAGCACCGTCAGCATATGCTGCGGACGATGCACCCTTGGCGCGGCCGCTCTTGCCTGAGGCTTTCGCTGAAGACGACGTCGCTTTGCGAGCACCGGAGCTGCTGGCCCCAAAGAGCTGGTCCGGCGTCAGGCCGTAATGGGAAATCGCTTCTTTGATGCGGTCGACCACACCGGCGACCTCGGTGGACTTGAGCTTCTCAGCCTGCTTTTGCAGTGCTTCAATCTGTCGCTGGATTTGGGTGTACGTCTGTGCCATAGAGGAGTCCTTTGAAATCAATGATGGGCAAGACTCTAACCTGACCCGCAATAGAGCTACTTACACCACTGTTGTTCGCAGGGAACGCCGTCGTTGTTGCCATCCATCTTGACGCCAGGGCAGTGCCTCAAGAAGTAGTTCGCCTCTGCGCAAGAGGTCAGCCTTGGAGGCTCTGTCTGCTCGTCACCCACCCGGTAGACCCCGTACCAGCAGCTTGTGATGCTCATTGACATAACCTCCGCGCGCTTCTGTTCAGGGTTGCGCATGTCGACAACGTCGATGCGCAGGGAGCCGGTAGCTGCCTGCTGCTCTAGTGCGTACTTGGTCGAGGTCGCGCAGCCTCCCAGTAGCACGGCGGCGGCCAGCAAGAACATCGCGCTGACCCACCCCTTCATTCCATCACTCATGCAAGCTCCATAGTTTGATAGTCGTCCGTCCTGCCATCAGGAGTGCTCGCGCGACGGCTCCCCGGCTCCAGATTCATGATGGCGGCAATCGTAGCGGCCCAGAGGCGCTCCCTTCGATAGACCGGGCAGAAGTGCTAGCCGCACCTCAAAGCAAACTGGCGGTCTCGGGCCCGCTTGCGTTCTTGCCTGAGTCGGTCCTGCTCGCTTCCAGGCTGTGGAAGCCGTGCCGCGGCATCAAGGGCTGCAATCTGCGAGTCCAGTTCGGAGCACTCCGAACTCGACTGCGTCACATTCATTGCCACGCGGCGCTCATGTGCTGCCTGTTGCTGTGCCGCCAATGCACTGCTGCGGTTGGAGGCCTGGCGCGCTTCCACGCTCATGCCGTCAGCTAGATTGCTGTCAGGTCGAAGCTCCACGAGTCCGGCTCGCTCACCTTGGCGGCAAGGTTGGTCCGTATAGGCGACAGAACCTGAGGCGGATACGCACCGTGCAACTTGGTCCACGCGCTCATCGCGTTTTTGCGGAGCGAGGACGCTCACGCTGGGCTTCATAGCCGCTGGCGCATCGAGCGTCTGCTCGGGCGCATGGCGTTGAGTGGTCGACGAACCAGGGGTAGCGCTTCGCATGTCTTGCAGACCCCATGCTGCGATGACGATAACCGCGCCTGCGCCGGCGGCCACGAGCAGGGTAAGGAGTGAGTTCGAGGAGCGCTTGGGCTGCAGCCTTGTCTCCCACTCGGCCATGGAGGACTGGGGGTGCTCTAGCCAAGCATCGCGGCGGTCTGCGCTCATCGACTGACTATCGCCTCGGACCGGGGTGGCGGGTACCGTTGCATGCACGGAGCGCCGACAGTTGTGACTTTGTTCACGGCATCCATTGACAACCTTACGTACATTCCGAGGGTACTTCAAGCGGGGGACGCTTCTTAACAGCTGCGTGAGCTCCAGAGCGGGATTGACGCCGTCGCCTGTGCTAGAGCCAAAAGTCCATCCAAGTACTCGCTAACTTAATCTAGAAATTGACGAGCATGGGAAGAATCATCAGGGCCCTTGTTAGCCTGGCGGTCATTGCAGGCGTAGCAGGCTGCGCTGTCGGCACGAGTTCGGTCCTCAAGCAGGGGCCCGCCAGCTTGGCTCCGGACGAATCCATCGTCGTGCTCGGCGTCAAGCCGCCGGGCTATCGAGTACAGCTTTTTCCCGTCAGCGTGAAGGAGGGGCGTTTCACAGCAAACCTGTTGGACAACGCGGTGGTCAACGGAATTCCGACCGACGGCTACCTTGTCTCCAAGGTGAAGGCCGGCCAGCTACTAGGACTGACACGAATCATCCCGCCGAAAACCAATGCCCTGACACCTGAAATCTTCAGGCCGTGTGGAGACGGCACGGGGTTGGTTTTCGAGGCGCCCCAAGCGGGCAAGGTCGGCTATCTCACCGATGTTGAATACGTGCGCATCGGCAACCGGCTGGAGGTGCGCTATACGGAAGACACCGAGCGCGCGCAGGCATATCTGCAGGCCCAGTTCTCGGGCCTCCCAGGTCCCGTGCAACGTCACAGCATTCAGTTCTTGAATGCGGCCGCATCCTGCGACCCAGTGCTGCTCCAAATTTATATGAAGCGGTAACGCCCTCGCGCCCCGGCAGCACGACGCTCCTAGTCATTTGCCCGCGGCAGGCGATGGGGATGTCTGAGCTAGTTCGCCGGCTGCAAGGTCCTCATAGGGCGTCACGAGCGAATTCCTGAGCAAACGTTATCCATCACTACATGCCCTCGCCGCTGGGGCTGCACTAGAACAAGTCGCCGGTGGTGTCGGCAGGAGGCGATTTGCGCGTGGCCCTGTGCTCTGGAGATGCATTCCAAGTGCTCTTCGCCTTCGCGGGCAACGGCGCCGGAACCCCGTCCAGCGGCCCCATGTACTGCTTGCAATACCGCTCCTTTGCCTCCGCGACGGGACACGTCAGCCATCCATCAAAGTCCTCGGGCTTCAAGATGACCACCATCCGCTTCTCATGCTCAGGCGCGTGGAACTGCCTCATGAATTCATGGTCGTCCGCGTTCACTGTGAGCATCGACATTGCGAACACGGCCTCACCCTCGGCGTTCGTGTGCGCCGTGTAGATGCCGGCAATCCCCATCGGCGCTCCTGATGCCAGAGAGATGCACCAGCGCACGGGTTTGCCCGACTTGTAGTTGGGCTCGTAGATGGCCTCGGCCGGGATGATGCAGCGCTGTCCGGCGGCCCATGCGCTGCGGTACGTGGCCTTGCTATCAACCGTCTCAGACCGCGCGTTGTAGGTGCGCCTTGCCCACTCGACCTTGGCGACGAAGTCCGGAACAAACCGAAAGACGGCATCGCCGACAACACGCCGCACAGCGCTCGGGTCCTCTGCCTCGCCGGCAGGAGCTAGCCGGATGAATGGCGCCAAGCCGCCTGGGAACACGTCGCGCGTCGGCTCGTCGCGATTGTGCTCAACGCCGAAGTAGGTGAGGAGGCGGTCGACGCGTGTGACGGGAAGGTAATTTGCGCACATCTTGATGCCAGCATAGTGCTTCGCCTTGTGACTTGGGATGAGCCGGATTTGCGTTGTGAAAGCTAAAGCCGACGTTATCTTTCGTGTTAGTAAATGCCGTACATGTCGGTTATCGGTCGTCTACCAAGTCTCTGACATGCGGAATTTTTACACGGTAACGGTCGAAAGACTCAGGGGCAGATGTCGGGCCACTCACAAGTCTTTTATATTTCTTGCTTTCCCCAAGCCGGGACTGATTTTCAAGGAACATCGTGGACCAACAGAATATCGATAAATTGCGAGGTGAGATTCGTGAGCACATTAATAAGCTGCGGACTTATACGCCGAAGGTTGGTGTTTTTGGAAACTCTGGCGTCGGAAAATCCAGTCTCTGCAATGCGCTCTTTGGTCGTGAAATTGCGGCTATCAGCGATGTTCAGGCGTGCACGAGAGAGCCTCAGGAAATCTTGCTTGCTGGAGATGCAGGTGAGGGTGGCATCACGCTTGTAGATGTTCCTGGGATTGGTGAAGACCCAGGCCGTCATGAGGAGTACACCAAGCTCTATAAGAGCTTGGCCCCTAGTCTGGATTTGGTGTTGTGGGCAATCAAGGCTGACGACAGAAACTATGACTCGGGCCTGCGTGCATATGAGGAGGTCTTTGGCGGCGATTCCTCATCGACGAAACTTCCCCCGGTAATTTTTGTTATTACCCAAGCAGACAAGATGAACCCAATAAGGGATTGGGATGCCGAGAAAAAAATGCCGGGGGAAAGGCAGTTGGCAAATATCGTGCAAAAGGAGCACGACGTATCGAGTCGATTTGTTGTTGCAACGCGACGAATTGTGACGGTCTCGGCGGAAGAGCACTACAACCTGAAGGAGCTCGTTAGCCGAGTGGTGGAGGCTCTTCCCAAAGAGAAAAAGTTTTCCTTTGCGCGCGAAACCAAAAATGAGAATGTCACGGAAGCGGCGTGGCAGGAGGCAGAACAAGGGCTATGGGAATCGGTAAAGGAGTGGGCGGGTAATGCTGCAGGCCAAGTATGGAATGTCGTAAAAGACGACGCGATAAAGATGGTGGTGCAAAGCGCACCCAAAATTTTAAAGGCCGTGTCTTCATGGCTCTCTCGTCTTTGGTGAAATTGTAGGTCTTGGGTCGGCCCTGCTAGGCTTTGATGGTGCGCTAATGAAAGTCTCTGCTAGCGGTCGCTAGCCGTCCCAGCATTGGCGTCAAATCCTCCAGCCGACCTGCAATCAGATTGCACACATCCCCCTCCCGCTGCCAGGTCCCATGCACTGCGAGCAACCTTGACCCAAGCAGCTCTTTGCGCTGCAGCTCGCGCAGTGACCGCCAGACGATGACCTGAACAACACCGGTCTCGTCCTCAAGGCTCACGAATATCGTGCCGTTGGCTGTGTCCGGCTGCTGCCGTAGCGTGACGATGCCGCAGTACGAGACCAGCGTGCCGTCCCGAACTCGCCGCAGCTGAGCGGCGGACCGCAGCCGGCGCTTCGCGAGCATTGGTCGCAGTAGCGCCAGCGGGTGACGCCGCAGCGTCAGGCCGGTGGTCGCGTAGTCGAAAACGATTTCCTCTCCCTCGGGAGCCTCGGGAAGCTCAAGCGTCTCCTCATGCACCGGCGCCTCCCGCAGCAGTTCCGGCGGCCGCCGCAGCGCAGACGCATCCCACACCTGGTTGCGGCGGTGCCCAGAGAGGCTCATGAGCGCGTCTGCACCTGCGAGCAACCTCATCTCGTGCTGCTCGAGCTGTGCGCGACGTGCAAGGTCTTCAGCGTTCTCGAACGGTTCCGCTTCCCTGGCAGCAACGATGCGCTGCGCTGACGCCTCCTTCAATCCCGAGATGAGCCGCATGCCCAATCGGACCGCCGGCGGGTGCGGTAGCCCTTCGAGGGTGCAGTCGTAGTCGCTGTGCATGACATCAAGAGGCCGTACCTCGACGCGGTGGCGGCGCGCATCCTGCACGAGCTGTGACGGCGAGTAGAACCCCAACGGCTGCGAATTGAGCATCGCCGCAAGGAATTCAGCGGGATGGTGCCGCTTTATCCAGGAGCTCGCGTACACGAGCAACGCGAATGAGGCCGCGTGGCTTTCAGGGAAGCCGTAGCTGGAGAATCCCTTAATTTGCTCGAACACGCCGAGCGCGAACTCCAGCTCGTACCCGCGGTCGGTCATGCCGTCCACTAGCCTGCGTTCGTACATGCCGAGTCCGCCCTTACGCTTCCACGCAGCCATGGCGCGTCGTAGCCCGTCAGCCTCACCGGGGGTGAAGCCGGCGCAGAGAATGGCAATCTGCATGCATTGCTCCTGGAAGATGGGCACACCAAGTGTGCGGCCGAGCGCCTCCTCGAGCGCCTCGCTGGGGTAGCTGACCGGAATCTTTCCCTGTCGGCGGTCGAGATAGGGGTGCACGGCTCCTCCCTGGATGGGGCCTGGACGAACCAACGCAACCTCAATGACCAGGTCGTAGAAGCATCGCGGTCGTAGCCTGGGCAGCATTGACATCTGGGCGCGCGATTCGACCTGAAACACGCCGACTGTGTCCGCTTTGCAGAGCATGTCGTAGGTCGCTGTGTCCTCTGCAGGGATGTCTTGCATGGCGAAGACGTGCCCCTTGCGCGCGCCGATGAAGTCGAGTGATTTTCGAATGGCTGTCAGCATGCCGAGCGCCAACACGTCGACCTTCAGTAGGCCGAGCGCATCCAGGTCGTCTTTGTCCCATTCGATGACGGTGCGGTCAACCATGCTGGCGTTCTCAATTGGCACCATCCGCGAGAGCGGACCCCTAGTGAGCACAAACCCCCCGGTGTGCTGCGAGAGATGCCGGGGAAATCCCATGACCTGGCCGACGAGGCGAATCAGTTGCTTGACGGCCAAGTCGTCCATCGACAGCCCGGCCTCCGCGAGACGCTCGGCCTGAATCTCCCGACCGTCCCACCACATGTGCCCACCCGACACGCGGTCGAGCATCTCCAGGTCAAAGCCCAACGCCTTACCGACATCCCGAATCGCGCTTCGGGGACGGTAGCTGATGACCGTTGCAGTCAGCGCCGCACGGTTGCGCCCATAGCGGCGGTAGAGGTATTGGATGACCTCTTCGCGGCGCTCGTGTTCGAAATCGACGTCGATGTCGGGCGGCTCATTGCGCTCCTTAGAGATGAAGCGCTCGAAGAGGACGGAGGCTCGCGCAGGGTCGACCTCTGTGACACCAACGCAGTAGCAGACGACGCTGTTGGCAGCAGAGCCTCGCCCTTGGCAGAGGATGTGCTGGGACCGCGCGAACATGACGATGTCGGCGACCGTCAGGAAGTAGTGCTCGTACTTCAGCTCGGCAATGAGCCCAAGCTCGTGCTCAATCTGCTGCTGAATCTTCGCGGTCATGCCCTCCGGCCAGCGTCGCCCCGCGCCTTCGTACGTGAGGCGGCGCAGATAGGACGCTGGCGTCTCGCCTGCCGGCACGACCTCGTCAGGGTATTGGTACCGCAGCTCCTCGAGCGAGAACTCGCAGCGCGCAGCCACGCGCAGGGTCTCCTCCATGAGCTCAGCTGGGTAGGTCTGCGCGAGCCGTAGCCTTGTTCGCAAATGACGTTCAGCGTTCTGCTGTAGCGCGTAGCCGCATTCGGTCAAGGGCTTGCCAACACGTGTCGCCGTCAGCACGTCCTGGAGCGGCTTGCGCGACCGGACATGCATGTGCACATCTGCCATTGCGACCAGCGGCACCGCGGTGAGCTCGCTGGCCTCCCGCCGACGATGCAGCACCATCTCGTCGTCAAGCTGGCGCAGTAGCTCGACGCCCAGCCAGCAGCGACCCATAAACCCATCCAGCAGCCACTGGCAGACCGTCAGTACATCTTGCGGTGTCGCATTGCGAGCAGGCGATGCTATGACCACGCAGTTGGTCAACGCCTCCGGTCGGATGTCATCGAGGGAGAGCCGGTAAGTCCCTTTCTCGGACGCACGCCGCAGAACGGTGATGAACTGGCACAGGTTGCCGTAGCCATCGAGATTGGTCGCCAGCACTGTCAGCACAAAGGGCGTATCGCACTGCACCTCAAACTGCGCGCCGACGAGCAACTTGATGCCATGCTCCTTGGCGGCAACGTGCGCGCGGACGATGCCCGCCATGGAGCACTCGTCCGCGATGGCGATGGCTTCGTAGCCCAGCTCCTTTGCGCGCGCTACCAATTCTTCCGGATGGCTGGCACCACGCAGGAAGGAGAAGTTGGAGAGACACCGAAGCTCGGCGTACGGGGGAAGCGACGACATGACCGCATTCGCTCACGCGAACATCCCATGGAGGTACCAAGCCGTCTGCTCGCCGGCGAGACGGGCTTGGAAGACCCACAGCACGCCGGCATGCGGGCTGAGCGCAACGTAGTAGTCGCGCTGCACGTTGAGCATTTCTTGTGCACCTTCGGCGTCTGTCGTGCGATGCCACCATCCGCCCTCAACGCGATGAGGCCCTGCGAGCATCTGCAGCAAGCCCTGGTACATCGGGCGGGGTCCCTTCGTTGCCAGCAGCAAAGGTTCTGACAGCACGAAGGTCGGCTGCGGCATGTCGACCGGCGGTGCCGGCTTGCGCGGCAGCGGCTGTGGTGCCGGCTGCCAGTGCTGCATCCACTCGAGCCGCCAGTCCTCGCTGAGCACCGGGCGCAAGACGCGCTCGGGCCCAAGGCGCGCTGCTACACGCTCAAGCACAAGGTTCAGGGCCTCGCCATGCCGGACGGGGTCTGGAATCAAGGACGCGCTGACCTCCTCGAGCGCGCGGACGTCGACCGCCTCAAGGGCCAGGTCGCCGACGGGTGCCAGGAGTTCGACCTTCGCCAGGTGCTCGGCCAGTAGTCGGCAAAGGTGCTCGACATCGCGGGTCGGCTCTGCCGTTCGAACGGTGAGCTCCCCGCCATCACCCGCTGTCTTTGACCGCATGACGTCATGGCACCAGCGGAGCGTGTACGCCGTAGTCCCGGAGCGTCGTGCTGACAGCCAGCCGCACATCTGCAGCAGCAGCCGGCGCGCGCCGTGGAGGATGGCCGGCGCATGCTCGACACGCGACATCAGCTCCAGGCGCGCGAGGAAGGTGTCGGGTAGCGTGCGCCAGGCGTGGCTATCTGGTCGCAGACCGTAAGCTTGGTCGAGGGCTGTCAGCAAGGCCTTGTCGAAGCGCCGGCTGATGCCGCCACGCGGCAATTTGCGGACATGGCCCAGCGTCTTGCATCCGAGGTGCGCGAGTGTCGTGTGATGGGGCCGCACGGCGCTGAGCGTTTCCATCGGCAGCCCATCCAGCAGTTCGTCGAGTGGCCGGCGCACGCCGTTCTCGATGCCGTGGCGCGCGAGCGCCAGCGCGCCCAGGCTGGTGGGTGCCCATGCGACGCCGATGGCGCCCAGCTCGGCTGCTTCGTCGACCACGCGGTCGCGCAGGGCCCGCTTGCCGCCAAATAGGCGCGTGCTCGCCTCCACCTCCATCAAGACAGCCTCCTCGACGACGGCAACGCGGGGCGTGAACTGCAGCGCCCATGTCGCCAGCCCGTTGATGCTGTCATTGCAAGGGAGCGACGTGTCGGGGAGCAGTGGCAGACGCAGTGCGGTCCACAGCATGGCTGGGTACCTCTGGAAGCAGGCGACTGGGTTTGGTCAGCCGCGGCGTGATGATGGACGCAAGGCCACCTGGGATTGACGGCAGGACGACGGTGCCGGCATGCACGGGCCCGCGGCGCTTGAATACATGGACGTGCAGCTCCCAGTCCGCGCCAACGTTGGCCATCACGCGCAGCGGCGCTGGCGATGCCTCGTGCTGCGTCGCA
>LNAP01009512.1_pt1 | contig 17151 bp, 16 predicted proteins | sample 602601 | NCBI WGS metagenome assembly LNAP01 (sample SAMN02440304, study PRJNA202911) | soil metagenome | biome: Subtropical and temperate rainforests or woodlands; isolation source: soil samples (1 kg each in a 20% v/v slurry with milli Q water) were... ... | reverse complement strand
GAGTTGCTTTCCGGAAAATATTCCATCGTCGTACGGACATCACCCGAAGATGGCAGCGTCGATATCTTTTGCGGCGATGTCGCGCAGGCAAAGCACTGAAATGATGCGATGAACAACTGGAACATGTTGTCGGTCGGACAGTTGCTCTGTGAGAAGGAATTGATGTTAACGCCGTGGCTGATCAGCTGCCATAAACGACGGGCGTCCGAAACAGGCGCCCGTTTTTTTTGCATGAGAGCTTTGCAGTTGAGCGAAGGAACAAAAAGCTCGAACCCGATCTGCATTAATCAACCAAATTTGGTGGCCGAAAGTAGAAAACGCTTCACCGAACCGCTTGTGTTATATCCCCGTAAAAAAGATCAACGCTGCCACCTTCAGGTGTCGTGCGCACGACGATGAAATACTTCCCGGACAACAGGTCAGTCATGGGAACAGGCGCACTTCGTTCAAAAGTCCAACCCGTGCCCCGTTCCTGCATTGAGCACTACACTGGACTCCCAACTGACTGCTGTAGTCCTTGCCAGAGTGAGCAGCCATGTAGCCGCTAATGATTAACCCATCCACAGTAGGTAGAACTCATGAAGCTCATGACCTGGATGCAGCGTACCTGGAACTCCGCAGTTTCTACGAACCGCCTTTGCTCGCACGTCGAACGACGTTATCGCGAGCCCCTCGCCATACTCGGGCTGAGCCTGATAGCTTCGACGGCGGCGTTCGCTGGCGATCCTTTGGCGTCCTGGAATGAAGGGCCGGCCAAGCAAGCCATCGTGGAATTTGTCAAAGCGACGACCCAGGAAGGTGGTAGCCAGTTCGTTTCACCAGGCGAACGCATCGCGACTTTCGACCAGGACGGCACGCTATGGGTCGAGCATCCCGCGTATGGCCAATTGTTTTATTGCCTGAGCCGCGTTCCTGCGGTGGTCAAGGAAAAACCGGAGTTGGCCAGCGTCGAACCCTTCAAGACGGTTCTTTCGGGCGACCGCGCTGCCATGGCAAAACTGACCCTCGATGACTACCTGAAAATCGCCATGGTGACCCTGAGTGGCATGCCTACGGATGAGTTCAGGCAGCAAGTTCGTGCCTGGCTGGCCGAAGCCCGTGACCCTCGCTGGAAGCGTCCTTTCACCGAGCTGACGTATCAGCCGATGAAGGAAGTCATGCAGTACCTGCGTGACAATGGTTACAAGACCTACATTGTTACCGGGGGTGGTCAGGACTTCGTTCGCGCCTATTCCGAGAAGATTTATGGCGTGCCTCCAGAGCAGGTCGTCGGTAGCGCTGGAGCAACCGAGTATGTCTACGATAAGAGCGGTAAACCGCAGTTGATCAAGCAACCTAAAGTAGTGCTCAACGACAACGATGCCGGCAAGCCAGAGAACATCTATCTGATGACGGGCCGTCAGCCGAATGCGGCTTTTGGCAACTCCACCGGTGATAAGCAAATGTTGGAGTACACCAAGGCAGGGCAGGGCGCGCGACTGGTGATGCTGGTGCTGCATGATGACGCTGAGCGCGAATATGCCTATGGCCCGGCTCAAGCACTGCCCGATACCAAAGTAGGCACCTTTACTCAACTCCTCTACGACCAGGCAAAGCGAGATGGCTGGACGATCATCAGCATGAAAAAGGATTGGAAGAAGGTGTTTGCATTCGAGTGAAATGCAGCTGCAGGTGAGTTTTACGTATGAGCAAATACCCCGCTTAGCGGCAAAAAACCGCACTAGACTCCTTCGTGCGCCTTAACCTTACGGGCTCATACAACTAGGGGAATGACTCTGTATGCAGTATTTAGGCTAATTGCACGGTGGTCGTTGCACCCAGAATCAATGCAGTTGTGCACTTGTCACCGGCCAACATAATGAAACAACGAGGTTGCTGGTATGAATAAGCTATCGGATCGTTTCAAGTTGTCTGTCGTGTTTGCTGCACTGTTGTCATTGAACGGGCTTGCCCACGCCGCTCAAACAGAAAAGACCAATATCCTGTTCATCGTCTCCGATGACACCGGTTATGGCGATTTGGGCCCCTATGGCGGTGGGATCGGGCGCGGCATGCCTACACCCAAAATCGATGAGCTGGCGGCAGAAGGTGTGACGTTCTATTCCTTCTATGCACAGCCAAGTTGCACCCCTGGCCGGGCGGCCATGCAAACCGGGCGCATCCCCAATCGCAGCGGCATGACCACCGTGGCTTTCCAGGGCCAGGGCGGTGGTTTGCCAGCAGCCGAATGGACACTGGCATCCGTGTTGAAGACCGGCGGCTACGACACCTATTTCACTGGGAAATGGCATTTGGGCGAAGCCGACTACGCGCTACCTAATGCCCAGGGTTATGACGTGATGAAGTACGTCGGCCTGTATCACCTGAATGCCTATACCTACGCCGACCCAACGTGGTTTCCCGACATGGATCCGGAAACCCGGGAGATGTTCCAGAAGGTGACCCAAGGCGCGCTGTCGGGCAAGGCCGGCGAAAAGGTGGTTGAAGAATTCAAGGTCAATGGTCAATACGTGGATACGCCTGTCGTGGATGGTAAACCCGGCGTGGTCGGCATTCCTTTTTTTGATAACTATGTCGAAAAGGCTGCGCTGGAGTTTCTCGACACAGCGGCAAAATCGGACAAGCCGTTTTTCATCAACGTCAACTTCATGAAAGTGCACCAACCGAACTTGCCGGCCCCGGAGTTCGTTCATAAATCGATGTCCAAATCCAAATATGCCGATTCGGTCGTCGAACTCGATACCCATATTGGCCGCATCATGGACAAGCTCAAGGCACTCGGCCTGGATAAGAACACGCTGGTGGTTTACACCACCGACAACGGGGCCTGGCAGGACGTTTATCCGGATGCCGGCTACACCCCGTTTCGCGGCACCAAAGGCACGGTGCGTGAGGGCGGGAACCGGGTACCGGCCATTGCCGTGTGGCCAGACAAGATCAAGCCGAATACGAAAAACCACGAGATACTCGGTGGCCTGGATTTGATGGCGACTTTCGCCTCAGTGGCTGGAGTGAAGCTGCCCGAGAAGGATCGCGAAGGTCAGCCGATCATCTTCGACAGTTACGACATGACGCCAGTACTCACCGGTAGCGCCCCTTCGCCGCGCAAGGAGTGGTTCTACTTTACCGAGAATGAATTGTCCCCGGGCGCGGCCCGTGTCGGGAACTACAAAGCGGTATTCAACCTGCGAGGCGACGATGGCGCACAAACAGGCGGTCTCGCCGTGGACTCGAACCTGGGCTGGAAAGGCGCCCAAAAGTATGTGGCCACCGTGCCGCAGGTTTTTGACTTGTGGCAAGACCCGCAAGAACGCTACGACCTGTTCATGAACAACTTTACCGAGCGGACCTGGACCATGGTGCCGATCTCGGCAGCGATCATGAAGCTGATGAAAACCTACCTTGATTACCCGCCACGCAAATTGCAAAGCATGGGCTATGACGGACCGATCGAGCTGTCGCAATACCAGAAATTCCAATACGTGCGTGATGCGCTGAAAAAAGAAGGCATCAACTTGTCACTGCCTAACGGCAACTGATCAAACCCGCTGAAAAATGGCGGCCTCTCCGGAGGTCGCCACTGTCGAGAGTCGGGCTCTTTGAAAAAAAACGTCGAGATAGGCAGGCATTGGCCGGTCGGAGCCCCACTGATGCAATTGGTCGCGATCCCGGTCAGCCGCGAGGCGGCTTGCCTATTATTACTAGACAGAAACGCAAACCACCTTTGACTTTGAGGGCGCGAGTCATGATCTCCAGACTTGAGCTTCGCCACATCATTGAATGTGGTTTTCTGCCTCTTTCTTGCACTTGCACCGCAAATCCGGATGGATCGCTCATGATAAAAGTGATCGACCCGTCAACGGGTCACGTGGAATTGTTGGTCACTGGTGTCAGAACCGAAACACTAACGTCCAGCCGTGCTATCGCGGAGTTGATCAGCGAATTACGAGGTGAAATGCTGGCTTTGAAAACAGAGCTTCCCTGTCAGAACTCTGTTGGCTGACAGCTAAATTAAAGTTTTACGTCCAGCCGAATCAGATTCGGGCCGTCTTGCCGCTCTATGTAAGCGGCGACGCGTTCGCCGATCCGTTGGAAACCGAGATCGACACGGTGTTGATTAAACTTCAGTTCCCGCACCTCTAAACGGTCAATACCAATGGGCAGTCGAGGTTGTCTGATAACTACTCGATAGTCTGAGGCATCGATGGTGATGCCCAGACATGCCTGCAACAGCATAAAAATGGAGCCTGCTGCCCAGGCTTGGGGTAAACAGGCCACGGGATAGGCAACCGGCGCCTCACCCGGACCGCGCTTGAACCCGCAAAACAGTTCTGGTAACCGCATCCCGAAGAAGGTCGCTGCCTCGAACATTCCGCTCAGGACACGGACAACGCCCAGCTGCTCGCCATACCTGGCCATACCCACTGCGCACAGGGCTACGTCGTGCGGCCAGACCGAACCGTTGTGATATGACATCGGGTTGAACCGCACGGCTCCGGTTTCGAGTGTTCGAACGCCCCAGCCGTTATAAAAAATACTGGTCAGAAATTGCCGGGCAACGGTTTTCCCCCGTTCTGGCGAAGGTAATCCGGTGAACAGCAGGTGGCCGGCGTTCGAAGCTTTTACCTCACAACGCTTGCCATTACCGTCGAGCGCTATTGCGTAAAATTGCTGATCCTCCATCCAGAAGCACCGCTCGACTGCCTGGCGTAACCTGACTGCGATGTTTTGCCAGCGAACTGCGGCGTGTTCATTGCCTCGTTGTCTGGCCAATGTGCTCATGCTCAAAAATGCACGCCATGCATAACCTTGCACTTCTACCAAAGCGATGGGGCCTTCGGGATTACGGCCATCGCGATGAAAAATAGCATCATGACTGTCTTTCCAGCCTTGATTGGCCAAGCCGGTGACTTCCCCGCGCTGATAGCTGATGAAGCCTTCGGCATTCTTCAACGCATTGCTTTCCATCCAGAGCGTGGCCAATTCCAATGCGGGCCAAAGCGCATCAATGAACGCCAGATCGTTGGTCCGTTTTGCATAGGCTCCGGCCAGCATCACAAACAAAGGCGTCGTATCGACGCCCCCGTAATAGCGCGCAAAGGGTAATTCGTTGAGTTTCGACATTTCTCCCTGACGCGTCTCGTGCATGATCTTTCCTGGTTCGGCATCGCTGAAGGTCGAAACCTCCTTGGCTTGATGAGCCGCCAGGTAGGCGAGTACACCTCGCGCAAGGGACGGATTGAGCCAGAGTGATTGATAAGCGGTGATCACGGCGTCGCGACCAAAAGGCGTGGAGTACCAGGGGACTCCGGCATAGGGATAGGGGCCAGAGGGAAGATCGGCCGTCAGTAAAGCAAGGTCGGCACGAGACTTGTTCACCCATGCCTGGAACAACCGGCCAGAAGCCTTGATGCGCGCGCCTCGTTGCTCTTTCCTGCGCATGGACCGGCAAGCTTGAGCGGCGGCGGACCGGTAGCGTGTCCGCCCGGGCTGGACGATGCTGGAGCCCACTTCAATATAAAGTTCGTGGCTCTGATGAGCGCCGATATAGATCTGGAAACTGGCACTGTCGCCGCTGATGTGTCCTGGAAACTCAGAAAAGCTGATTGCCATGCAACGCTGCTGATTGTCCAATCCCTTGTAATGAAGCACTACGCCTTGTTCGAATATTTCAGGCTCAGAGAAGGTGCCGCGCAGTGGCCGGCTTTGGCCGCGGACCTCGAACATGTCGAGAAAGTCGCCGCAAAACCGCAGGTCGATCGGCAGTTTTCCAGGTTGGTCGCTGTAGTTGAAAAGGCTGATGCACTCGAACATTCGCTCTTCCCATAAAAAGCGTTTGCGCTCGATATGGATGACCCCCCGTGGCGTATCTTCTTCTCCCAGTGCCGGGAGCGGGTGGTTGGTCAAATGGGAACGAAAATAGACATTGTCCTGACTGACCGCTGCGGAGAGAAGCGATGGACGCCGGCCCGCCACGGTCAACTGGTACCTGGATAATAAACGAGTGTCGTGGTGAAACATGCCCACGGCGCCGCCGTCGATATCGCCAAACGCGTTGGCTACCAGGTACGTGTTGTGGTCGACCAGCACAAACAGGTTTTGGGCAATGGGTTCAATTGCGCACTGTTTGGGTTGAGGCTGTTCGGGAACGCTAAATGTTTTTTTCATGGGCTATATCAAGGCACCACGAAATCAAACCCTATCGGTAAGTGTCCGGTAGAGGTCGACATAACGTTGCGCCATCACCTTGGCTGAAAAACGTCTATCGAATACGTCACGTATCACTTGTCGATCAAGCTCAAGCACTTGGCGGGTAGCGAGAACCGCCTCATGTTCGCTATTGATTATGAAGCCGGTTACGCCATGATCAAGCACTTCGGGGACAGATCCGCAGCGCCAGGCGATGACCGGCGTACCACAAGCCATGGCTTCTATCATGACCAGGCCAAAAGGTTCGGGCCAATCGATGGGGAACAGCAGCGCCCTGGCATTACCGAGGAACTCGGCCTTGTCCCCGTCGCCAATCTCTCCGATGAATTCAATACCGGGAAGCGTCAATAAGGGGCGTATCTGCTGTTCGAAGTACTCGCGATCGGCCGCATCGATCTTGGCAGCCATTTTCAACGGCAGCCCGGCAGCGCGGGCAATGCTGATAGCACGGTCAGGACGTTTTTCCGGTGAGATACGCCCTAGAAAGGCGAGGTAAGCACCCGGTCTCGGCTGGAACGTCAAACTGGACTGCGATAAGCCGTGATAAATCGTATCGAGCCAATTGGCGCAGGGTAACGGCTGGCGCTGATGTTGCGAGATCGAAACCAGGGGATAGGCAGGCCATCGAGAATAGGTGCCATCCAGGTCCTTGATATCCAGGCGGCCATGAAGGGTAGTCAAGACCTTATGGGCCATATCTTCGAAAAATGGAAAGTGCAATAAATCAATATGAAAGTGCAGCACATCGAACTCGGCCGCTCGATGGCGCAACTCATACAGCAAGTTCAAATGGCTTGCCAATTCTGACTTCAAGGGCGTGCCGTCAAGCCGCAACGCTTGATCCCGGGCGGCGACCAATGTCGCGCATGTACGGGATCCATTCGCAGCGAAGAGGGTGACGTCATGTCCCAGTTCGACCAAAGCATCCGTTAAATGAGCGACTACTCTTTCAGTTCCTCCGTAGAGAAAAGGGGGGACTGATTCGTACAGTGGCGCTATTTGTGCGATTTTCATAACCGCCATCCCCAATCAGTCAACGGTCTTGGCAACGTCATGCCGTCACAGTTTTTTCGACCAATCAGGAGAGAAATAAGGTTTAACGCCGCGACAAACGGTTTTATAGATAGACCTATGGGCATGACGGATCTGGTAGCTCCAGCGTCCGCTTTCCACCCGAATCAAATTGCACAACATTAGAGGGTGAATCGGAGCCGCGGCCGGCAAAAGGCAACCGCGGCGACCGATCAGTCAGGCGGCGGGGAGCAGGCCTTTCTGTTTGGCGACGTGAATCGCCAGTGCGTCCATCAAGTCCGGGGACAGGCAGTCATAGGGTTCCAGGCCGATCGAGCGCAGGCGCTCGCGGATAGCCTTCATTTGCGCTGGCGGCGTACCGGCACGAACGCCGCGAATCCCGGCGCAGCCCATCCGCTCTGTGGCGAAAGCTCGGTGTGGACGAAGTCCAGGCCATAAAACGCATGGTCCTTGTTCTCGATGCGCCCGAATAGATGGGCGTGACACTGCTTGCAGGCGTGGCGCTGGATGGTTGCGTTTTCGTCGACAATCCCCAGTTTTTCGCCATGGGCAATGACGCTGACCTTATCTCGTGGCACCACGGCGATGACGGCGAATGTCGCGTTTTGCGGTTTCCAGCATTTGCTGCAACCGCACGCGTGGTTATGCAGCGTTTGTGCGTCGATCTTGACCTCGACCTTGTCGGTCGCACACAGGCATTGCAGGGTGCCACCGGCGAAATTCTCGGCGGCGGGTTGGATACCATTGTCCAGTGCGGGGTGAAGTTGCAAGGTGCTCATGCTGGCGTCTCCGTTTCAGGGTGACAGAGTGCCTGGGCCGTGCCCCAGACCGGTAGTTCATCGGAACTCGATGACGGCGCGGCTCGATTTGCCTTCATGCATCAGATCGAACTGCGGCGGATTTTGAAAAGGGCATAGCGCATAAACGAGTGACCTCCTTCGGTGCGACCGGTCGGGTACCCAGATCAAGAATAGTCTGCGATGACGCCTTGAGCGCGGCTTGGGCCTGCACACGGGGGAGGGACGATAAAAGGCGGGACACAAAAAACGGGCGCCGTCACGGCGCCCGTTTTCATTACACCGCTGCTTGAGCCCGCAAGCGTCGGCCGATCACATCCATCAAGTCACAGCCGTCCCGCAAAGGAATGGCTAGCAGTTTTGAAAAGTCCGACAACACCACCGTGTCGCAACCGAGTTCGGCGCGGAAGGCGATGTTTTCCAACACCTGCGTGACCGTGCGGATGCGGTAATCGGCCATGGCTTGCAGGACGTCGAGTGGGGCTTGGGTGTCGATGAGGAGGGAGGCCGGGATCAGGTCGATTCCGGTGAGGGGCATGTATCTTTCCATAGGGGAGATCTCATTCAGTTTGTTGAGACCGCCAACAGATCGTCGCCAAACGATAGGGAGGCAGTTGCGCGCAGGTTGGCGAACCGGGAATGAGTAACCGGCAGACCCGAAGGTCTCCCGCGCACAACCGCCATAGTACAGCGGTTTTGCGGCTGCGACGACGCCTGCAAATGAGCAGACGGCCCTCGCACTCATATCTCGGGTCGCCAAACCCGAATCGCCTTTTGGGCGACGAGATGGACTATAGGCCTCATCAGAACGGCGGGAAAGGTGAAGGATTCCGAGGTTTGTGTAGGAATCTTTATGGTGTTCCTAGGACCGTTACGCGCCTTTCGCTGGCAACTGCTATCGGCCGATTCTGCTGAAAAAGTCCCGAGCGGATTGACTCAACCTACACTGAGTTTGAAAAGCGTTCGATCTACGCGTTACAAGCCCTCCTGGCAGCGCAGCGTATTGCAGTGGATCGCTCCAGCCCTACCACTTATGCCTGAGTCGTTAATCATGGATGACGTCACTACCATGCCCTCGGATGATGTACTTGCTATTCAACATAGAGTGCAGCGCAAACTCGGGCGATGCCTGTTGCGCTTGCAACAATACGAACAGCTGCTGAAAGTTATAGTCGCGCATGACGAGTTGAGCGGTCCCGCGGAGCGGCTGCCTATCATCCGTGAGGAGAAGATCGCATTTGCCCAGAATAAGACGATGGGCATGTTGATGGGGATGTTGACCAAAAGCTTTCTGGCCCCGCAGCTCCCAAATGAAGAAGAGTCACAGATGGAAGCCGATGTCGGTGACCAGATCTGTCTCAGGTACCGATGCCAGATGGTAATGCCGGCCGAGGACTATGAGGCAATGAAGGCCGACCTCAAGGAGTTGGTTGACCTGCGCAATAAACTGGTTCACCACTTCATTGAGCGTTTCGATCTCTGGTCTGAAACAGGCTGCCAGGCGGCGGATGGTTTTTTGGAGGCAAGCTATGAAACCATCAATCGGCATTGTCTGAGTCTGCATTGTTGGACCAAACACATGATTGAGGCCGGCGCTAAAGTGGCTTCGTTTATACAGGGCCAAACATTTGAAGATGTGTTCGACGGTATCCGGGTGGATGGCTCAGTCGATTGGCCTGGTAGTGGGATTTGCCGCTGTTTACGGGAAGCAGAAACCAAGCTTGCCGAAGGGGGCTGGACCCGACTGGACGCATCCATTCGCTGGATTGGTGGTACCTATCCAGCGCAGACGCCCAAGCGCTACGGTTGCAGCAGATGGAGGCATGTTCTGCACGAATCCCGGCAGTTCGAAATACGAAAACCCCAGGCTGATAATGAACCTAATGCCGTCTGGTATCGCAGCAAGGTCAGTGAAGTGCGATAAAAGGTGACGGTTCTATTTAGCGAAAAATATATCTGTCACCTTTTTGTTTCAGATCCTTGATATCCAGGCAGCCATGAAGGGTGGTCAAGACCTTATGGGCCATATCTTCGAAAAATGGAAAGTGCAATAAATCAATATGAAAGTGCAGCACATCGAAGTCGGCCGCTCGATGTCGCAACTCATACAGCAAGTTCAAATGGCTTGCCAATTCTGACTTCAGGGGCGTGCAGTCAAGCCGCAACGCTTGATCCCGGGAGGCGACCAATGTCGCGCACGTACGGGATCCGTTCGCAGCGAAGAGGGTGACGTCATGTCCCAGTTCGACCAAAGCATCCGTTAAATGAGCGACTACTCTTTCAGTTCCCCCGTAGAGAAAAGGGGGGACTGATTCGTACAGTGGTGCTATTTGTGCGATTTTCATAACCGCAATCCCCAATCAGTCAACGGTGGCGACCAGCAGCCCAGGCAAACTGATCTACAGGCCGCATTGACGTAGATGTGCGTGGCTAATCCAGGATGAACAGGTCTCCTTCCACATCCGTATCGCCGTGTTTACGACTCTCCGCCGCAGAGTCGTAGACGATCATCAGAACCTCCCCAGGCTGCTCGCCCGACTGGAACAGACACATGCCTTCAGCGTGATCGTTGCCTTGCCCGAAAGGCACCTCCAGCACCTTCTCCAATTGATCGGTGAAGACCACGCTTTCCTCGTCGGACGCGAAACCGCCGCGCCAGCGGAAGACCGTTACCGGACCGTCCTGCGCCATCGTAGGGCCCGCCAGGATCAGCAGATCGTCACCGCGGGTGCACAGGTCACGCAAGCCCAGCCCATTGAGCGCGAAGAAGTGCTTGCGGTAGCGGCGCCCATCCGGACCGATCTTCTTCAGCACCAGCGTGTCAGTCGAGGCGTCGTTCAGCTCAGGTTCTATCTCCAGCAACACGGCCCAGCCGCGTAGCACCGGTCCACGCAGCCCCAGCAGAAGGCGCGAGCCGATCACCGCCAACCCTTCGATATCGAAGCCGTTGTCCTTACCCGGGATACGCAGGAAGTCGCGTAGCTGAGGATCTTCAGCAATGGCCGCGGTCAGGTCGTTACCGGTTTCGTTGCCCGGTAGTTGCGCCGCTGTACGTCCATCGGCATCCACTTTCCTGGCGAGTACATAGCTGTCGTTTTGCTGCACCACAGGGATGCGGGCCAGCAGAAAACGATTGCCGTCCGCCTCTACCGTCGACAGGCGCTTGATACTCTTCTGTGCAGAAGTGCCGGCCTCGGCTTTCTTTCGCTTCAGGCTATGGGAGCCCACCACCCAAAGGTAGCCACTCTCAGGGACGTAGGCCAAGCCTTCGATATCGATCTCGGCGTCTTGTTTCGGTATGGGCAGATCCAGATAGTCCAGGAGCGCAAACGATTTGTGCTCGTCGCACCTTACGACGCCGCCGGGCGCAGCATCCTGGATTTTCAGGCGTTCCAGGCTCGTGGTTTCGTCGTTCGCCACCCAGAGTGTGTCGTCAATCTGCTGAGCGACCGAAAGGCCATTGCGCAACGACGCAAACGCCGGATCAAAGCTCAACAGCGCAAAACTGCTTCGGTGGCTCATGAGCGGTCTCCTGTTTTTATGGCGCGGCGCGCCGGTTATTCAGAACCGGCTTCTGAACGTGTTCTTGGTCCAGTGCATCCACTCATCCTAGCCGACCTGTGCACCGCTGATGGCTCAGGTCCCTTCGCCGCAAGCAACCAGAATTAGTTCCGTCAACGTTCAAAATAGCCGACCAACGGTAACCCCGGCAGGCACAAAGCCTGCACTAATCACCTCGACGATCATTTGACGTCAATCTACTGCCATACCGTTTTCCTGATCAGCAGACCCAATTGACACAGCTCAATAGCGTCGGTTCGAGCGCAACTGTGGCCGCAACATTCCCCGCATACAGGATTATTGACATGATCGACCTCGCCACCTGGAATTTAAGCATCCCTGAAGGCAGCCCACCGGCCACCATAGAAACGCCTCGACTGGCGCAAGGCTTCAAGGGCCAGTATTTCAGTTCTGAAGCCGCTACCCTTTCTTTCTGGGCACCTGTAACCGGTTCCAGGACGGCCAACGCTATTTACCCGCGCAGCGAGTTGCGGGAAACCTATAGCGATGGAAGGCTACGCAACTGGCAGTATTCAGCGGCGGATAACATTCTGCGGGCGAATCTGAGCGTCAATCAGGTGCCCAGCTCCGGCAAGATCGTGATTGGTCAGATTCACAACAAGGACAGCAACAGTCCCATGGTGAAGCTGGAATACCAATACAAAACGTCGGCTTCGACGGGAAACATTGTCGCCAAGGTGCGCATGCGCGCCGACGATGAAGAGGGCCAGGTCATTACCATTGCGACGGGTGTGCCGCTCGGCCGCAACTTTTCCTACCAGCTCCACCTCAGCCCGAAGGGCGCTCTGGGCATCAGCGCAGCAGGAAACAACTGGAGAACCACCATCGACCCGAGCTGGAAGACCAAACCACTGTATTTCAAAGCGGGTGCATATGTGCAGGACAACACCGGCTGGGCGGAAAAGTGACGTTCAGGATGCTGGAGGTCCAACACAACAATTAGTCGCTTCTTTAGGTCACTACCGTTGGCACGCCGATCCGAAGGGTGAAAACCTTTAGTGGATTTCCTCGTCGATCGGCTGCCAAGTGGCTGGCTGTCAGTGAACTCAACCGCGCGGGCGGCAGATGCACTCGAAGCCTTTCAAAACCATTGCGTGCGCATACAGAGGGATACCCTGTTATCGCAGGCGTGTGTCGAAGGTGGCGGCACGCATCCTTACATAGTGCGATCACGTTCACTATCACAACGGAGGAGAGCGGGACGAGGAATGCATCAGATTGGTGGCGGAGGCGTCGGTCGATTGCACCGTTTCGCGATGGGCAGCTACCGGCCAAAAGCGGTCAGCCGCTCCCCAATGCTGCTGAATACGCAGCGTTGCTTAAGGCGTCATAACCCCGCATTGGCCAACGGCACGAACACTGTGCTGTCCGTGCCTGGTCACACCTCGCCACGACGTGGTTCGCGCTCATAAAAAACCAGGACGCATCGCTGAATTAACTCACACCCTCATCCCGATTTCTGAAAGCGACACGGGGAGAGGATGGGGTTTGGGCGATGCTCCTCGTAAAGCGCTTACGTATAACTGTTTTGGGTCAATCTCTGCCGGTCATGGTTTCATTGGTAACTTCGTTAGCTGATGTCATGACTGAACCAATCTCAATTATTTTGACTAGCGCCCCCATGCACCCATTTCAGGTCGCCCCCCAAGAGGTAATCTTCCACATTTTCTATGGACAGGGCTTCGAGCAGCACCTGCTCCAGGATGGCAAAAAAACATTTAATGTGAGCCTGTTTCAATGCCTGAGGCCGGGTCACCAGATAGACTTCCATATCTGGAAGTTGGAGATCCGGGAACAACTCGATCAGGTCCTTCGCCAGAATACGGGGCAGCACTGCCACACCCATTCCTCGCCTCACCGATTCGAGCTGAACCGCGAACGAGTTCACGCTGATCTGCGCGCGTTCCAGACCCGCGGCCTTTGCCGCACGCATTTGCGGCAACATGTCCAGCGGAGGAAGCAAGGCAATATTGACCGCAGTGGCCGGAGTCACCCCTGGATACCGTTTCAGATAACCTGCATCGGCGAAGACACCGTAAGCGAGCCTGCCTATTGGTCGATAAATCAGCGACGGTTCGCCTAGATGAGCTGTGCGTACAGCAATGTCTGCCACGCCGCGGACAATCTTGTGGAAGTCGGCTGTTGCCATCAACTCCACCGAGCAACGCGGGTGAAGAGAGGTGAAGCGACTCGCAGCCTCCAGCACGCAAGACGAAAATCCCTCTCCTGCACTGACCAGGACACTGCCAAATAGCTCTGTGTGTAGCCCGGACATGCCAGCAACGGTTTGACGCCTCAAGCCCGCCTCCGCCGCTAGGGCAACTTCCACGAGGGATTGGCCGCGCGAGGTCAACCAGCATCCTTCAACGCCTCGCTCGACGAGTAGCTCGCCCAGGGCGCTCTCAAGTTGGGTCAACCGGCGGGACACAGTCGACGCCGCAATACCCAGCATCTGGCCAGCTTGAAGAAAGCTGCCACGCCGCGAGACTGCCAACAACAGACGAAGATCGTCCCAATTTGCTTGCAACGCCATGCTTCATATCCTCCCTGGTCTGCATATGTGCAAATCCATTATGCAGTAGTCGCTGTTTTTCGGCAGAGGCCTCAAAGGTATATCTACAAGCCCTCGAAGACGAATGGAATGGACTGTATGACTACTGGCCCCAACGACTATGCGGAACGCGCCGCCAGTGCCTTCAATCGCCGTGATGTGGAGGCGATGCTTGCGCTGGTTTGCGAAGACTTCATCTACCTCGATAGCATGGGGATACAAACCGGTCGCGAAGCCATGCGCAAACGAGAGATCGCATTGCTCGAAGCGCTCCCCGATGCCCAAGTGATTTTCAGCCCATTCGCCGTCGGTAACGATCGTTTGGCGCTGACTGCCTTCCTGACCGGCACATTCGCCGCACCCTTGGTGCTGCCAGGCCGGGTGATTCCACCTCATGGACGCCATATTACCGCGTACTACGCCGCACACTTCACCTTCAGAGACGGGCTGGCCATCCGTGAAGAGGCCTTCTTCGACAGTGCGGTGCTGATGCCGTTAGCCTATCCAGCTGAGGGTTGAGCCATGCACAGCGCATTCGTTACAGGCGCAACCGGCTTGTTGGGCAACAACCTGGTGCGTGAATTGGTCGCTCGTGGCTACGCGGTCAAAGCCCTGGTCCGTTCAAGAGCCAAAGGTGAACAGCAGTTCAACAATTTGCCGGGTGTGGAACTGGTCGTTGGGGACATGGCCGATGTCGACGCATTCGCAGCGTCGCTGCAAGGCTGCGATACGGTGTTTCACACCGCGGCGTTCTTTCGCGACAACTACAAGGGCGGCAGCCACTGGAAGGAACTCGATAAGATTAATGTGTCTGGTACGCGGCGCCTGCTAAACCAGGCCTACCGCGCCGGTATACGACGGTTCATCCATACGTCTTCCATTGCCGTGCTCGACGGCGCACCTGGCACGTCCATCGATGAGACATGTCTGCGGGCCGACGCCGATGCGGATGACTACTACCGTAGCAAGATTCTCGCCGACCGTGTCGTCTTGTCGTTCCTGGAGGTCCATCCCGAGATGCATGCCTGCATGGTCCTGCCTGGCTGGATGTGGGGCCCAGCCGACATGGGCCCCACCTCTTCGGGACAGTTGGTTAACGATGTCGTGCTCGGCAAACTGCCCGGACTGATCCCCGGTAGTTTCTCCGTTGTCGATGCCCGCGATGTGGCATTGGCGCAGATTGCCGCAGCCAAACATGGGCGGCGAGGTGAGCGCTATCTCGCGGCGGGCCGGCATATGACAATGCGTGAGCTGGTGCCTATGCTTGGACGTATAGCGGGCGTCAAGACACCTGTTCGACAACTACCGCTCCCCTTTCTATACACGTTGGCGGCTGTGCAGGAGATGTATGCACGTATTACCAGCAAGCCCATTCTGCTGAGCATGGCCACGTTGCGCCTGTTGGTACGAGAGAAGGACCGCACCTGTTTCAACCACAGCAAGAGTGAACAAGAGCTTGGCCTGAGTTTCCGGCCACTAGAGCTGACAATCACCGACACGGTGGCGTGGTACCGCGATCACGATTGGTTTGAGAGTCAAACCTTGAGTTCCCGGAACCGCACTCCTTCCACATTGACCGCACACCTGAACAAGGACGTAAACATACAGTGAGTAGGGAAATAATCCTGATGCGTCACGGCCAGCCAAAACTGGTCGCAACCGACAAAATGTCAGCGCTCGATATGAAAGACTGGATCGAGCAATACAACCGGTCCGAAATCACCAATCAACCCGTCCCGGATGCCAGCCTGCAGCTCGCCGCCACCGCCACGGTGATTGTCTCAAGCAGCGCGCCTCGTGCGTTGACCTCCGTCCAGGCTCTTGGCCTGAAGCCCGCCCTCGTCGACGCGCTTTTCTGTGAAGCGCAACTGCCTTATGGTCACTGGAAACTGCCACGGCTTTCGCCGTTTACCTGGGCATTTATCCTTCGAGTCTTATGGTTGTGCGGCTACTCACGCAGCGTCGAATCCGCCGGCATTGCGAGGATGCGCGCCAGCACGGCAGCTCGACGACTTCAGTCCCTTGCCAGCAAAGGACCGGTTCTGCTGCTCGGTCATGGCTTTATGAATCGAATGATCGCCAAACAACTGGTGGCCGATGGATGGACTCGCCAAAAACGTAACGGCAGCCAGTATTGGAGTGCAACGGTGTATCAATATAGCGGTGTTTAAAAAGGAGCGATTAAACAAAGGGAAAGTTCAGGTTGGTCGCTCGTTTGTAGAGATCCATTCTCAGGGACGCGAAAACCACGTTTTTCTACTCGCTCGGCCCCGCACAAAGGCGGGGCTTGGAGTGTCCCTTGGCGATTTGTCTCGCTGGACAGATACCTATTGCTGCTGGTGGCGACAGGCAGAAAACGGCCAAAACCAGCCCCCTGATGTATGTTTGTTGTCGCCATTTATTATTGGCACTCATGGAGGATTCTGACTGATGGCGCGCGTGGGATTGATACTGACACCCGGTTTTGCGGACTGGGAATATGCTTTCATTGCTGGAACTGCGTCCCCGTTTTACGGGATCGACGTCAGGTTTTTCGCTCCGGCTGCGGGGCGGTTCCGCTCGCAAGGTGGATTGGCAGTAACGGTCGATAGCAGTTTGCAAGAATGTCTGGACTGGAAACCGGACGTTGTTGTCGTCATTGGAGGAATGGTCTGGGAGTGTGCAGAAGCCCCGGATATTCGGGCCTTTCTTCACGCTAGTCGTTCAAGTGGAGCGGCAATTGCCGGTATCTGTGGGGGAACGCTGGCACTTGCCAGGGCCGGGCTTCTCGACACGGTTCCTCATACTTCAAACAGCGCTGATTTCTTAAAACAGAATGCCGTAGGTTATGAAGGGGGCACGCTTTATCGAAACAGTCCGGTAGCTGTGGTTGCAGACCGAATCATCACTGCTCCAGGCCCTGCACCCGTTAGTTTCACCTGCGCAGTGTTCGAAGGTGCCGGGCTATCTTCGGAAATCATTTCTCAGTTCAGGTCAATG
>LNAP01003143.1_pt1 | contig 17163 bp, 12 predicted proteins | sample 602601 | NCBI WGS metagenome assembly LNAP01 (sample SAMN02440304, study PRJNA202911) | soil metagenome | biome: Subtropical and temperate rainforests or woodlands; isolation source: soil samples (1 kg each in a 20% v/v slurry with milli Q water) were... ... | reverse complement strand
GCGCAGGACGGTGGCGCCGACGACCCGGCCGTCTTCGGCGATCAGCGCCTGCAGCGGGCTTTCCAGCCACAGCGGCACCTGGCGATCGCGCAGAGAGCAGCGCAGCGCGGCGATCAGCGAGTTGCCAAGGGTGAGGTAGCGGTCACGGCGCGTGCGCAGGCGACCGGGGATGTCGCTCCAGTAGCGCCACATCACCTTGAAGGTCGCGCGCATCCAGCCGGGGGCGCGGCAGATCATCACCCGCGCCTCCTTCATGGTCATGCTCATCCGCCCCAGCATCAGGGTGTTGCCCGAGGGCGCGCGCATCAGCTCGAAGTCGTCGCCCAGTGCGCGGGCGTCGAAGGGCAGCGGGTCCATCGAGCGGTAACCGCTCTTGCCGCCATCGACCTCCGGGTAGTAGTCGGCATACTCCGGCTGCGCCTCGAAGTGCACGCGGGTCTGCCGGTCGAGGTATTCGACCATCTTGCGGGCGTTCGCGACGTAGGCCTCGATGCGCGCGTCGTCCACCAGGCCGCGGGTCACCGTCTTGATGTAGCGGATGGCCTCTTGCGGTGAGTCCTTGCCGCCCAATGCAGCGATGCGATGGTTGTCGGGGATCCAGATGCCGCCCCCGGAAATGGCCGAGGTGCCGCCGTAGCGGTCGCTCTTCTCGACTAGCAAGACTTGCAGGCCGAGGTCGTGGGCGCGCAACGCCGCGGTCATCACCCAGCGCCGCTGCCGACCACCAACACATCGTAACTGTGGTCCCAGACACCCTTGCCTTCGCTCATCGCCTTGCTCCTGGAGTTCTTGTTCTGTGAGCCACGGGAAGCAGGCGCCTTGCGAGCCGGTTCCCGTCAAACGGTTCTCCGGATTCTTGTCGGCGTGACCGGGCGTCACATCGTCCGATGGGACTAATCAAAAAAACGCGGCAATTTCGGCAAAAAAAGTGCCGATCTGTCGTTTAGTCCCATCGGACGATGCCCGGCCGCCGACTTCTTCACATAGTGACTACCACCAGCAGCGCCTTCGGACAATCGGCGCAACAGTGTCTCCACGGCGCGACAGGTTGAATGAATCCGCTTGAGCGTCTTTGCGCGGCATCCTCGAAAGGGCTGCCGCGCTTTTTTATCCAGCGCAGTACGGCACGTACCATCCCCCTGCCGGCTCCCGCGCTACGCGGCCATAAGCCGACGATTAGTCCTTTCGGACGAGGTAGCCCCCTCGTACGCTATCTAAGGTAGGCCCACAGCCACCGGGCTCCCGTGCGGGCCCTGCCACCGGAAGCAATGCGAGCGCCACTGCCCTCCTCCAGGCTCCGCCAGGTTTTCCATCCGCAGTCGAATCGCTGGACTCAGCATGCATAACAACAAGATCCTGCCCGCTTCGCCGTCGCCCTTCAGCCCACTGAAGATTGGCCCGCTGACGCTGAAAAACCGTTTCATCAAGTCCGCCACCAACGAAGGCATGGCCAGGGGCGGCACGCCCTCGAAACAGCTGGTGCGCTTTCACGAGGCGATGGCTGCCGGCGGCACCGCGCTGACCACGGTCGCCTACTGCGCGGTGAGCCGCGACGGGCGCACCTTCCCCGACCAGATCACCCTCGACCGCGACGCCGTGCCCCACCTGCGGGTGCTGACCGATGCCGTGCATCGCCATGGCGGCGCGGCCTCGGCGCAGATCACCCATGGCGGCTGCTTCACCTTCCTCGAGGAGCTGACCACCCGCTGGCCGCTGTCGGCCAGCGGCGGCTTCAACAAGGTCGGCATCATGAGCGGGCGCTTCCTCAAGCAGGCGATGAGCGAAGCCGACATGCACCGCATCGCCAGCGAGTTCGCCAACGCCGCCCTGCTGGCCCGCGAGGCCGGCTTCGACGCCGTGGAGATCCACATGGGCCACGGCTACCTGCTCAGCCAGTTCATCTCTCCGCTGTACAACCAGCGCCGCGACGACTGGGGCGGCAGCCTCGACAAGCGCCTGCGCTTCCCCAGCCTGGTGCTGCGCCGCGTGCTGGATGCGGTCGGCCGCGACCTGGCGGTGATCTGCAAGTACAGCGTCACCGAGGGGGCGAAAGGCGGCCACACGTCCGATGATGGCGCCGAGGTGGCGCGCATCCTCGAGCGCGAAGGCGCCCACCTGCTGGTGCTCAGCGCAGGGATGAACGTCGAGTCGACCACCACCCTGTTCGGCTCGTCCTTCCCCAAGGAAAACCGCGTCAGCGTCAGCAACCCCATCGTGCGCGCGGCGATGACCATCCAGAGCTTCACCGAGCCCAAGGTGGAGTTTCGTGAGCTGTACCTGCTCGAGCATGCGCGCAAGGTGCGCGCCGCGGTCACGATGCCGCTGGCCTACCTGGGCGGGGTGAAGACCGCGGCCAACGTCCAGCAGGCGCTCGGCGAAGGCTTCGAGGCCGTGGCCCTCGGCCGCGGGCTGATCTTCGATCCCGAGTTCGTCAACAAGATGGCCGTGGGTGGCGACGGCGCCACCGGCTGCACCTCCTGCAACCGCTGCGTCGCCATGATGTACACCCCGGGCGGCACCAGCTGCGTGCTGGGCAAGCCCGGCGATGCGCAGCTCAACGCCCAGCCCGCCCGCTCCTGACCAACCTGCAGGGGCGAATTCATTCACCCAAATATCCCGCCAAGGCGAATGAATTCGCCCCACGGACCGTGCTTGCCCGGCCTCCGGCCACGTCCCGAACAACAACGACCCAAGGAGATGCCCGACGTGATCCAGCGCGATGAACCCGATAGATAGTCCGCACTGGCATTCCCCCTTCCGCCAGCCGGAACGGGTGGCAGACGCCACCGAGGTGCCGTGGGACGATGCCGCCGACTTCCTGGTGGTCGGCTACGGCGGCGCCGGCATCGCCGCCGCGCTGGAAGCCGTCGAGAAGGGACTGGAAGTGCTGGCGCTGGACGCCTTCGACGGCGGCGGCTCGAGGGCGATGAACGGCGGCGTGGTCTACGCCGGCGGCGGCACCGCCATCCAGCGCGAGGCGGGTGTCGAGGACTCGGTGGACGACATGTTCCGCTACCTGAAGCTGGAGACCCAGGGCGTGGTCAAGGACAGCACCATACATGGCCGCGACCAGCGCTACTGCGACGAGGTGCCCTACGGCGCCGCCATCGGCCAGGTGATGGGCGACGAACAGGACGGCGCCGGCCTGCTGATCCTCGACCGCGCCCCGTACCGCAAGGCGTGGCACCAGGTGCGCAAGAACGACATGCTGCCGCTCCGGCCCCAGCCCCAGCCCCAGCCCCAGCCGGCGATCCTCGCCCTGCTGTTCGCCTCGCGCAAGGCGCGCACCCTCGAGGAGCTGGCGCGCAAGTGCGGCCTCGATCCCCGGGTGCTCGGCGAAACGGCCCGCGACTACAACCTGGCTTCGGCTGGCTGGCAAACCGACCGATTCGGCAAGGACCAGAAGGACATCCACGCCATCGTCCAGGGGCCGTTCTACGCCATCGACGTGTCGATCCGCAGCCGCCTGTTCCCGCTGTCGTCGATGACCGTCGGCGGCCTGCGCGTCGACGAGGACAGCGGCCAGGTGCTGCGCGCGGACGACACGCCGATCGGCGGGCTGTACGCCGCCGGCCGCACCGCCATCGGCCTGCCCTCGCACCTGTACATCTCCGGACTGTCCGCCGCCGACTGCATCTTCTCCGGCCGTCGCGCCGCCGCCCACGTTGCGCAGCTAGCGCAGCAGCAGACGCAGAAACAGGCGCAACTGCAGCAGTCCTGAACCCTCCGGCCCCACCCGCGAGGACGGGGCCGGCATAGTCCGGGCGGACTAGCAAGGACACGGCAGGTTCGCCCGGCGACAAGTCCCTAGAGTGGTCTCACCGAACAACAAGAAAGGGTGTGACCATGAACGACAAAGCAGCAAGAACCGATCTGCGGGTGGTGGTGATCGGCGCCGGCATGGCCGGCATTCTCAGCGGCATCAAGCTGCGCGAGGCCGGCTTCGCCAACGTGACCATCTACGAGAAGGCGGCGCGCATCGGCGGCACCTGGCGCGAGAACACCTATCCCGGCCTGACCTGCGACGTGCCCTCGCACGCCTACACCTACTCCTTCGAGCCCAACCCCGACTGGAGCCGCTTCCTGCCGCCGGGCGCGGAAATCCAGGAATACTTCGAGCGCACGGTGAAGAAGTACCGGGTCGATGAGCTGATCCGCTTCAACGAGGAAATCGTCCGCTGCGAATTCGTCGACGGCCGCTGGCAACTGGAGATGAAGAGCGGCTTCACCGACAGTGCGGACATCGTCATCGCCGCCACCGGCGTGCTGCACCACCCCAGCACCCCGAACCTGCGTGGACTGGACAGCTTCCAGGGCGACCTGCTGCACAGCGCCAGCTGGGATCACAGCATTCCGCTGGACGGCCGGCGCATCGGCATCGTCGGCAACGGCTCCACCGGCGTGCAGATCGTCTCCGCGCTGGCCGAGCGCGCCGGCAAGCTCAAGCACTTCCAGCGCACCGCGCAGTGGATCTTCCCGGTCGAGAACCCGTTCTACAGCGAGGAGCAGAAGGCCGCCTTCCGCGCCGACCGCGCCCTGCTCAAGCGCATGCAGAACGAGGAAACCTACCTGGCCAGCGTCGAGCGCTTCACCAATGCCGTACTCGACGCCAACTCGCCGGGCATCCTCGAAATCGAAGCCATCGCTCGCGACAACCTGGAGAACAGCGTCAGCGATCCGGTCCTGCGCGAGAAGCTGCGTCCCACCTACCGCGCCGCCTGCAAGCGGCTGATCTACTCGCCCGACTACTACCAGGCGATCCAGCGTCCGAATGCCGAGCTGGTCACCGACGGTATCGAGTGCGTCGAAGCCGGCGGCGTGCGCACCCGCGACGGCCAGCTCCACGAGCTGGACGTGCTGGTGCTGGCCACCGGCTACAAGGCCGACCAGTTCATGCGCCCGATGCAGGTGATCGGCCGCGACGGCCACACGCTCGAGACGGCCTGGGCCAAGGGGCCGACCGCCTACATGGCGATCTCGATTCCCGAGCTCCCCAACCTCTTCATGCTCAACGGCCCCACCGGCCCGGTCGGCAACTTCTCGCTGATCGACATCGCCGAGCTGCAGTGGGGCTACATCGCCCAGCTGATCGAGTTGGTGCGCAGTGGCCAGTGCCGCGAAGTCAGTGCGTCGCAGAGCGCACTGGACGCCTACAACGTCGCCCGCAAGGACGCTGCGCGCAAGACGGTGTTCGGCTCCGGCTGCAACAGCTGGTACCTGGACGCCGACGGAATCCCCAACACCTGGCCGTGGTCGCAGCAGCGGTTCAAGGACGAGATGGCGGCGCCGAAGCTGGACGCTTTCGTCCTGCACTGAATACCGAAGGGGGTCCGGCCGGCAAAGCCGGACACCCCTGGCCATATCCCCGAGCCACGCTCCCTGGAGCGGCCCTCGGAGTGAAGTAAAAACATTAGGAATGGAGAGCGGGATATGAACGACGACAGATTATCGTCACTCGAGGCCCGGCTTGCGGATGCCGAAGCTCGATTGGCAATCATGGACCTCGAGGCGGAGTACGCCCGGAGCTGGGATGCCGGCGACGCTGACGGCTGGGCTGCAGTGTTCAGCGAAGACGGTGTATTCGACATGGCCGGAGTGGGCACCCAGCCACGGCTCGTCTATACCGGCACCAGCGAACTCGCTGCCTTCTGCCGAGAGATAGACTCCATTTACAAGGGGCTGCATTTCATGCACCTGCCCCGGATCAAATTGACCGGGGACACCGCATACGGCCGGTTGCACTTCCAGTGGATCGGCCTTTTCAATCCGAACATCCATTTCCACGGGCAGCGCCAGGCTGCCGGTTATTATGATGTCACCTATCGGCGCATCAATGGCCAGTGGCGCATTCAACATCGGATGGAAAAGGCCATCACCGGGCAAACGACGGAGATCTTTGATGTGTACGTCGATGCGGATTTCGGTCCGAAATAGATAGGTAATGATTAGACGAGGCCAGTTTAGGATTCTGCATGTTATTTCTCCGGCAATACAGCCGGGCAATGGAGATGGCGGCGCCGCAACTCGACGCCTTCGTTCTGCGCTGAATCGAAGATTAACGGGCGTCTTGCTGGCAAGGCGGGACGCCCGTTTCGTTTTTACCGATTGCCAACAGGGCACTACGGCACCTCACCAGCTTGCTTATCGAAGTAAGCCGCCAGCCCTCTCACGATCACTCGAAGCACTAATCCCGGCAAGCTCTCAGTTACACCACTTCCCAGGACACGATCGGCTTGGAGGCCGAGGTTTTCGTGGGGACAACCAAGCCTGCCACGAATAAATCAGCACTTCCCTAGATGCCGTACCCGCCAGACACGTTCAGTTGCTGCCCAGTGATGTAGGCAGCGCTATCGGATGCCAGGAACACGGCGGCACGACCGATCTCCTCACTTTTGCCCCAGCGCTTGAGTGCAAGCATCTGCAGCGTTTCGTCGATCCATTTCTGGTCGAACTGGCCCTGCTCTAGGAGTTGCGGGAATAAGCCGGCCTCGATGACACCGACCAGGATGGAATTCGCACGGATGTTGTAGCGACCTTCCTCGCGGGCGAGGCCCTTTATAAGCGCTTCATTGGCGGCCTTCGGCGCGACCGACAAGCCGTCGCGATCCGGCCAGCGTAAATGACCGGCAGAGCCCAGTGTAACGAACGAGCCGCCCCCCGCGTCACGCAGGTGCGGCAGCACAGCCTTGGCGGCATTGAAGAACCCCATGACTTCGACATCGATGGCGCGCTTCCAGTCGTCATGGCTCATTTCGCTGATATGAAGCTGGTTCACGAAAGGTCCTGCGGCCCAAACTACGGTGTGTACGCGGCCATGAACTTCAATGGCTTCGTCAAGCGTTACCTTGACCTGGGCGGCATCGGTAACGTCGACTTGGTGGATGCTCGCGTCGACCCCCTCCTCTCGGATCTGGCCGGCGACGCGCTGTGCCACGTCGGCCTTGGTCCGGTAGCCGACAGCGACCGGTACCCCAGCGCGCGCGAACTCAAGGGCAACGCTTTGTCCAATGCCACCGCTACCGCCAAAAACAAATGTTGCACCATCTGGGAATTCGCTATTTCTCATCTTTGCCTCTCATGCCCGCGGTATATCGACGCGTTGTCGTTGAGGATAAAGTATCAGCAGCGGACCCTGTGTGGAGCATTCGATTCGGAGCTTTATATGAAGTATCTCCAAGCGATACTTTCCAGTGGCGCATTGCGATACGATGCAAAAAAGACGGCATCACGGCCGGTGTCACTTGGCCCAGAAGATTCGGGGATCAGTGAGGCGAGCCATGGAAAGCATGCTGTACCAGTCCGTCTGCCCGGCAGGCAGGGAGCGATCGTCGGTCGCGAGTTCGCGCATCCGCTGCGAAAGCGACGCGGTCAAATGGCGCAACTGGTCTATCGATCCGCGCGACAGCTTGACGGTTTCGAGCTGCCAAACCGACTGCGGGTCGTGGAAATCCATCGCTTCAAAATGCCGACGCATCACGTCATTCACTGCTCGTCGCAACGGGCCTCCCGGAATCCAATCCGGGTGCCGCACAGTCAGCAGACGGACACGGTTGCCGGGAAACAGGTCGAGCAACCGGAGTTTTTCGAGTCGCCGCAAATGAAGGAAGATGCCCGGCTCGTCCAGGTCGAACTCCTGCTGTATCTCCCGGGGTGTCCAGTCATAGCGCAACAACATGAAGATGAACGCCATGAAAGGGGCATCGGCCAATCCTTGCTCCTGCTCGATACTTAGCGCTTGAGCCTTGGTATCGCTTCGCCGCGCCGCCAGCTCGGCAAGATCAATGAGGCGAACGCCCACAATGGAACAAACTGACTCAAGTATCGCGACGCTCAGGCCATGCCCGGTCAACTTGCGCTTGATGGTCGTCTCGCTCACGCCGAGCTGCTCGGCGATGTCGCAATAGCGGATATTGCGATCCTTCAATAAGCGTTTCAGCTCTGCGAGCAGCAGCGCTTCATCGGTGGCTCCATCGAGGTTCTTCGGATGCATTGTCGGGTGTCCCTCCAAAAGCACATTTGGAACATTCGCAAAGCCCTGTCGGGTATCGATTGATGGGATCTGCGACCTGATCGGAAAATTTTCCCATGTCCGTCTGCGAGATGAGTAGGATGAAAAAACAGTCGCCGAAGAGAGGGCTTCGGAACCGGTGATTGTGTCCCAGAAAATGGGGAAACTGAATCACCTGCTGTGATCAGCTGAGCCCCCTCAGTCTCGACTGCCAAAGCCAAGTTAAACCGCGTCCCAGACACGGTCCATCAGCCACCTCCACCCAGAATCATCAAACCCCAGTAAGTTGCCAACAGGCACTGTGCAGTAGCACAAGACTTTTGAAGGCCCCCGTGTAAATAAAAAGAGCCCTCCCCAGATCGTGGGGAGGGCTCCGCTTTTCTCACTTCCAACCGGATCAACGTCCCCAGCGAGCCGCCGCCTCGGCGCTGAACATGGCCGGCGTCCAGTTTTCCTTGGTTTCCAGGACTGGCGCGCCGGTCTCGTTGGCGATGTTGTCCACCAGGTAGGCACCGGAGATCAGGTCATGATGCGCGGCGATGCCCCAGTAGGGGGTCTGCGACTCGTAGGCCCACATCCAGTTGCCCAGCACGGTGCGCCACAGCTGGCCGCGGCCGTCGTACTGCTCGGACAGTGCCGCTCCCCAGGCGTCCTCCTGGATGTAGAACACGCGCTTGGCGTACTGGTGACGGAAGCCGGGCTTGAGGGTGGCCTCCAGCACCCAGACGCGCTGCAGCTCGAAGCGCATGGGCTCGGTGTTGACGTGCCCCTTATGCTTGATCAGGTCAGCGATCTTCACCTCGGCCTGGTTGGTGCTGAAGGCGTTCCAGGGAATGTACATCTCGCGCTTGCCGACGATCTTCCAGTCGTAGCGTTCGGGCGAGCCGTTGAACATGTGGTGCTCGTCGACGGTACGGAAACCGCCAGCGCCCTGCGGCATATCGAAGCCGAACGACGGCGACTGGCGCACGCGACGGGTTCCCGGGTTGTACAGGTAGACATCGCGCGGCATGGTCTTGTAGTTGAAGTTTTCGCGCGTGGAGTAGACCGTACCCTTGTCGCGCAGAGGCAGGTGGATCTTCATGAGGACCAGCGACTGCATGCCACCGTACGGCGGAGTGAAGTCGGTGGTGTCGCGCATCGCCCCCGGCTCGGAGCGCACACCGAGAAACTTGTTCTCCGTCTTGCCCCAGGCCAGGCTTCCATCCGGATAGACCACCACGTCCTGGGCCGTCAGCTCGGTCTTGTACGGCTGGGCGCTGGTGTTGTTGATGTTCCAGAGCAGCTCCAGGCCGGTCTTCGGAATCGGGAATGGGCTGGAGCCGGTGACGCCCTTCAGGCCGAGGCCATCGTCGATCAGTTCGGCAGTGGTGGCGTTCTTCTTGAAGGCGTCGCAGACCCAGTCGGGGAAGCGGAAGTCGCGGTGACTGGTGTACACCGGCATCTTGAAGGTGTCCGGGTACTTCTTGAACAGCGCCTTCAGCCCGTCGGAGAGCTTGTCGGCGTACTGCTCCATGTTCTGCGCGGTGATGGTGAACAGCGGCTTTTCATTAGCGTAGGGGTTTTCCCAGAACTTGCCGGTCCCCTCGTGCTTGATGTGGTCAGGGGCGCCAAGCCACTTGCCGGAGAACGCCGGAATGGTGCCGTCGGCATTGCCGGCCTTTTCGGCGCCGGAGCAGGTCAGGTCCTTGCCCAGGCGCGCGGCCTCTTCGGGGGAAACCTTGGCCAGCGCGGTCTGACTGAATGCGCAGAGGATACCTGCACTCAGCAGGCTGGCTCGGAAAAGAATCTTCTTCATCGCTGTCTCTCCTGCTCTTACAGGTTGTACTTGAAGTTGATGGCCACGAAGTCCCGATCGGCCAGCGGTCGCTCCAACTGATCAGCCGAACCCAGGTAGGCGTTGTAGGTGGCGCCTACTTCGAAGTTGTTCAGGTATTTGAACTTGGCGCCGAGGCTGGCGCGCGAGTCGCCATCGCCACCGAAGCCGAAGGTGCTGACGGAGGATTGATTGAAGGAGTGGCCGTAGCTGAACGGCACATCCAGGTCCCAGCCGTTGAACACGTTCGGGTAGGTCAGGGTGACCAGGAACTGGCCGAACTGGGCATTGCGGTCATTGGCGAGATTGTCGATACCGCCGTCGTCCACATCGTTGATGTGCACGGCACCGAATTCGCCGGCGAAGGAGGCCTGCGGAGCGATCCAGCTGTCGCCCCAGGTCTTCAGCAGGGAAACCTGCGCCTGGGTCGCCTCGCCGCGCGACACGCCGGTCTTGGTCAGCAGCGACAGGCCGTCCTTGTAGCTGACCTCCCCGGACACCTGCCAGTCGCCGAGGCGGGTGGAGATGCTGGCGCCGGTCAGGTCGACATCCTCGAAATACTTGAGGGTGTAGGAAGTCGGGAAGAAGGTGACGGGGTCGATGTTGAGCAGCAGGCTCGGCGTGCGCTCGTGGTAGCGCAGACGGTAGGCGCCGACCTCGGTGTAGGAGGTGAGCTTGTAGCGCGCACCGATGCCCCACTCCCCGCCGTCACGGGCGTTTTCGGTCTCGGTACGGGGAATGGCAGCGCCCAGACTCGCCAGGGTCGCCAAGTCCCCCGGCATGAAGCGGATGTACTGGCCGCCAGGGCCGATCATGTCGGCGTAGGAGAAGTACTCGCCGGCCGGCGACAATTCGTAGGGATGGTTCTTGAATTGGTAGTAGCCGAGCATGGTCCAGTCGTTGACCGAGAAGCGCGCGGAGGCCTGCAGCTCGGGGAGGAGGATTTCCTTGATCTCGGTGCCGGGAATGTTGCTCTTGGTGGCGTCCACCGGCCCCTGCACCCCGGAAATGCCCGAGATGAAGAGGCTCTCGCCCCAGGCGACAACCTGGTTGCCGAGACGCACGTCGAGGAAGCCGCTGTCGCCGACGGTGGTACCTCCATACACATAGGCATCCAACAGACGGGTACGGGTGCCGACGCGGTCCTCGGCCTCGGAGCTGAACTCGTTGGTATCACCGAGTTTGTTGATGGTATTCGCCGAGTTGTTGTCGTTCTTACGGTTGTAGGCGAAATCGTAGAACGACGAGCCGCGCAGCATCAGGCCGTAGTCGCCTTTGTGAATATCCATTTCGGCAAGCAGGCTGACGCGGTTGTTGAAGAAGCTGCCACGATCGAAGTTGCGGTTGCCGTCATCGCCATTGATGTTGTTCAGCAACTCGTGCGCCGGCTTTTCGGCACGCATATTCAGGCCGTAGTTGAGGGTGGTCAGATAGTCGACTTCGATACCGTCGCCAAACTCGAATGAGCCGGCCTGCGCCGCCGGCATCGCCAGCACGCTCACGGCGCAGCCCAGCAGGCTCAGTTTGAAATGATGCGGCAAGCGGGACACGCCACGTTTCTTGTATTTGTAATTCATCAGTTCAGCTCCTCGGGGAGGATCTTGTTAGTTGTTGTTGTACTGATACGCCCTTGAATCTCGGCAGACCCGCCATGTGCAAGGCACACACTGGTTGGCTCCTGCCTCGACAACCGCATGTGATCGTCGAGCGAGTTCATGATTACCCGCCGAAAATCTGCTCACATACTTGGTTCGGACTAGGCGGATCGGCAGCCTTGCACCTATCGGTGAAAACTTTTCGCGGACACGAAAGTGCCCCTGCGCGTCGTCCAGGCGCGCATTCGAAGTCAGTGGAGTTGCCGGGGGCTGCCCTGTCACGGACAGCCCCCGGCGTCGATCAGGCGGACGGCGTCACGGCGGGCAGCTTGCCGGCGCTGCGCTCGCGCCCGACGTTCAGCCAGCAGGCCAGCGCTGGCAGCAGCAGCACCGCGCCGAACACGTTCACCAGGAACATGAAGGCCAGCAGGATGCCCATGTCGGCCTGGAACTTCAGCGGCGAAAACGCCCAGGTGGCCACGCCGACCGACATGGTCACCGCGGTGAAGATCGCTGCCGTGCCGCGCTGGCGCATGGCCTCGTAGAACGCCATGCGCAGGTCCTGCCCCTCATGCTCGATCTGGTGCTTGACCCGCTCGAACAGGTAGATGCCGTAGTCGACCCCCACCCCGACCCCCAGGGCCACCACCGGCAGGGTCGCCACCTTGAGGCCGATGCCCAGCGTGGCCATCAGGGCGTTGCACAGCACCGACACCACCGCCAGCGGCGCGATGATGCACAGCACCGCCTTCCAGGAGCGGAACATCAGGAAGCACATCAGGGTGATGGCGCCGAAGATGGCCACCAGCATTTCGACCTCGGCATGCTCCACCGCCTCGTTGGTCGCCGCCATCACCCCGGCGTTGCCGCCGGCCAGACGGAAGGCGTCGGCCATGCGGAACTCAACCTTTTCCTGCGGCTGCTCGGCGATGAAGCGCTTGATCTCGCCGGTCATGTGATGGAGGGTCGCGCCTTCGTGATCCCTGGTGTAGATCAGCACCTGCATCGCCGTACAGCCCTGGGTGTTCATGCCCAGATCGGGGTTGTAGGCCTCGGCGCCCTGCTGCAGGGCCTGGCTGCTGCGCGGCAGCGCGGCCCAGCGCGGATTGCCCTCGTTGTTGGCGGCGATGCCGACCTTGGCCATGTCCGGGACGCTGACCACCGACTGCACACCATGCACGCCGCGCATGAAGGTGGCGAAGCGGTCGACCGTGCTCAGCACCGAGTAGTGCAGGCAGGCGTCGCCCTCGAAGGCCTTGGCCTCGACCACCACGCTGAGCACGTCGACGCCGATCGCGTAGCTGCCGACGATACTGGCGTTGTCGCGGTTGTAGCGCGAGTCCTCGCGGAACTCCGGAGCGCCGCTGCCGATGTCGCCGACCACCAGCTTGCGCGACTCGGCGATGCCCAGACCAAGCAGGCCCAGACAGACGACGGCCACCAGCAGCGCGGTGCCGGGTCTGGTCACCGCCGACAGCGTCCACCAAAACGGATGGCGCTTGCCGCCGGCGGTGCTGGAACGCCGTGCCGAGTCCTCGAGGCGCATCGAGGAGAGCAGAATCGGCAGCATCATCTTGTTGGTGATGATCATCAGCAGCACGCCGAGGCAGGCGGTGATGCCCAGTTCGCGCACGCTGTCGATCTGGATGCGCATGATCACCGCGAAACCCAGCGCGTTGGCCAGCAGCGCCAGGGCGCCCGGCACGAAGATGCGGCAGAACGAGCTGTGCGCCGCGGCCAGCGAACTCGCCCCGCCCAGCACCTCCAGCTTCCAGGCGTTGGTCATCTGCACCGCGTGGGAAACGCCGATGGAGAAGATCAGGAACGGCACCAGAATCGACATCGGATCGATGCCGTAGCCCAGCAGCGGCAGCAAGCCGAGCAGCCAGACCACCGGCAGCAGCGCCACCACCAGAGCCAGCACGGTCATGCGCAGCGAGCGGCAGTAGGCGAACAGCAGCACCGTGGTGATGACGAAGGCCAGCAGGAAGAACACGAACACCACGTTCAGGCCGCTGACGACGTCGCCGATCAGCACCGGGAAGCCGATGATGTCAACCTCGATCTGCTCGCTGGCGTACTTGGTGCGCACCGCATCGAGCGCCTTGGCGATTTCGACGTAGTCGACCTTCGCGCCGGTTTCCGGGTTGATTTCCTGCAGGTCGGCGCGGATCAGCGCGCCGCGCAGGTCGCTCTGCACCAGGCGGCCGATCACGCCGGCGCGCGCCACGTTGCGGCGCACTATCCCCAGGTCCTGTTCCGAGCCGCCGAACTTCGCCGGCACCACCACGTCGCCGTAGAAGCCCTGCTCGGTGACCTCGATGTAGCGGGTGTCGGGAGTGAACAGGGAAGACACCCGGGTGCGATCGACGCCGGGAATGAAGAACACATCGTCGGTCGCCTCGCGCAGGGCCTTGAGGAACTGCACGTTGTAGATGTCTCCTTCGCCTTTCCAGCGCAGGTTCACCAGCACGCGGTTAGCCCCCGGGAAAGCCTTGTGGTATTCCGTGAAGGTCTGCATGTACGGGTGCTGCAGCGGAATCATCTTGTAGAAGCCGGGGTCCAGCTTGATCCGGGTGGCCGTCGCGGCAAACACCACGGTCAGCAGGATGAACAGGAGCAGCAGCCAGCGGCGGTTGGCCATGAGCAGGTCGGCGCAGCGGTCGACCCACTGGGCATTCTTATTGTTATCCATGAGAGTGTCCGCTTATGTCAGGGAGTCGGGGATTTGGCCGGCTTGCCGGCCACGCTGATGCCGGACTGCCCGGTGAAGATCAGCCGGCCATCGGCCAGCTCGGCAACGCTGGAGAGGCTGCCGGCGCCGCCGTCGTTGAGGCGCTTGAAGGTCCGCCCGCCATCGCCGGACTGGGTGACCACCCCGCCCTCGCCGACCAGCACCACCCGGCCATCGCGGGTATAGGTGCCGCCGTAAAGCGAAAGCCCGGTATCGGCGTCGATTTCCTGCCAATTACCACCGAAATCTCCGGTACGGAACACCTTGCCGCGCATGCCGTAGACCAGCCAGTCGCTGGCCGACAGGGCGATCAGGCCGAAGAAGCTGCCGTTGTAGACGTCCGGCAGGCGTTCCCAGCTCTGCCCGCCATCGGCGGAGCGCGCGACCAGGCCGCTCTCGCCGACCAGCATCAGGCGCTGCTGGCCGCCGCCGGCGATGCCGTAGAAATGGCGGTCGCCCAGGCCGGTGTCGCGGGGCTGCCAGGTCTTGCCGCGATCCTCCGAGACCAGGAAGCGGCCGAAACTGCCGGTGGCGAACAGCGGCCCCCGAGGGGTGCCCCACACGCTCATCAACGCCTCGGCGGCTTCGGCGTCGAAATGCGCCTCCTGCCAGCTCTCCCCGCCGTCCTCGCTGCGCAAGATCCAGTTGTCATGGCCGACCGCCAGGCCCAGCGCCGGCTCGGCGAAGAACACCTGGGTCAGGGTAGAGCCACGCTGGGGAGCGACTGTTGCCTCGCTCCACGGTTGGTCGGCGCCCTGGCTGTGGAACAGGTGCCCCAGCTCACCGGCGGCGACCAGCTGCGCGCCATCGGCCTCTGCGGCGCCGTTGATCAGCATCAGCTCCGGTCGGGCGCTGCTGACCGGGAACACCGGGCTGGGGCGAGGCAGGAACGATGCGACCGTGCCCGTGGCCACCAAACCGACGATGCACAGGCCGATCCAGATGCGGGAACGGCCGGGCGCCTGGCGGGCACTGACCTCTGCTGGCGGCACTGCGCGCAAGGCCAACTCTGTATTTATTTTTGTGACTGGCTGCATGACTCCTCCTCGTCGACCCAGACCCGACCGTCTCAAAGCAGACTGCGGTACTGGGGGATGGCCAGACTGTGGCGGCGCGAAGGGGTCGTTGCATCGTCCGATCAGACAAGGGAAGTCATCCCACCCTCATTCAGACGCTGCTTTCGGTATGGGACCGGGAGAGGCTCTCGGCTGGTCTGCAGACCGTCGAGGCAACAGCCATTTGCCTGCGGCCGTGGAGAAACCGCTCGTCGCATCTAGTCCATTCGGACCAGGACAAAAGTACACTCGCTTCCTATGGTGGCCTCGAGACGCGACGGCAAGCCGTCGGCTCGCTGCCTGCAGTTCGATAGCGAGAACAAAAACAATGAAAACAAGAAAGCTGATCTACCTGACCCTTTTCTCTGCCTTCACCACCCTTTCCCCCGCCCTGCTGCCCGTTGGCCAGCCCGCGCTGCTCGCCCAAGCGGACAGTTGCCAGCACTGCCCGGCACAGTTCGTTGCGCCCTCCATTTCGCTCGGCCAGCTATTCCAGTAGCGCCGCCCGACTGGGCAGAACCCGGCTCCGGGCAGCATGCCCGGTCTAGCCCGGAGTCGATGCTCGAAACGAAACCGCCCGGCGAATGCCGGGCGGTTTGTATGTGGCAGGCGGGTCAGCGCTTGTCGACGGTGACGATCTCGCGGCGCTCGCTCATGGCTGCCGGCACCTCGGCCTCGTCGGTGAAGAACTGCTGGTACCACTCGCGCAGCTGGTAGACCGGGCCGTCACCCTCGGCCAGCACAGGGTTGTTGATGCACACTTTGTGCTTCCAGATATCCACGTCCTGATAGAAGGAGGTGCGGTTCTGCTGCACGTATTCCTTGGCCAGCGCTTCGTTCTGCTCCTCGCTCCAGCCCGGCATCTTCTTCACCAGGCAGCCGAAACGCAGCTCGAAGCTGTTGGGGGTGATCGGCACGTGGCAGTTGAGCAGGATCGAGTGCACCTCCATGCCTTCGAACACCGCGCGCATGCGGGTGAAGTGGGTGGCCGGGCCGAAGTAGGCCGACTCGGCTACCAGGTCGCCGCCCAGGCGGACCGAGTCGCCATGGAAGATCTGGTGGGCGATGTGACCCTCGAACACGTTGGCGAAGTACTTGGTCGGGGTGCCGTGCACCGGGCCGAAGTGCTGGGCGTCGGCGAGGTTGTCGACCAGCTCGCGCGGGTGGGTGTCGATGACCAGGGTGTCGAGATGCCAGTCGTGCGACCACTCGTCGCTGTCGATTTCCGGCAGGTGCGGGATCACCACGTCTGCGGCCGGGGCTTTGCCTTCCGGGTTGTTCCAGACGAACAGCAGGCCGTTCTCCTCGCAGGTCAGCCAGGAGCGGGTCTTGGCCTTGGGCGGGATGCGTTCGCAGTAGGGGATTTCGGCGCAGCGGCCGCTGCCCTCGAACTGCCAGTGGTGGAACGGGCAGACCACGCGGTTGCCTTCCAGGGTGCCCTGCGACAGGTCAGCGCCCATGTGCGGGCAGTGGGCGTCGAGGAGGTTGATCTTGCCGCTGTCTTCGGCGAACGCCACCAGGCGGGAGCCGAAGATGTTCAGGGTGTGCAGCTTGCCGTCGCGGTAGTCGTCGGCGATACCCAGGCAGTGCCAGCCCCTGGCGTAGCGACCTGACAGGGCATTGTTGGTGTTGTTAGAGGTCATTAGGCTTTCTCCGTTGAGCGCACGCAAGACGGGACGCCCTCCGGTCGCGCATCTAGGCGGGACGGACGGCGGCGTCCGACGATCTTCACCGACGGACGCCGCGCGCTCATCATCCGCTTGGACTAGAAAGCGCGATTTCAAGCGCCGACCGGCGCCCGCCAGTCGGCGACGATACCCTGCTCCAGGGCGAACGGCTGGGCGGCGATGGTGCGCTTCTGGAACTGCCCGGCCTCGGCGGCGGTGGCCAGCCAGAGCATGACCTGCGCCGGCACCTCGGGCGGTGCCACGCCGCCGCGCAGGGCGATGACGCCC
>LNAP01005866.1_pt1 | contig 17165 bp, 20 predicted proteins | sample 602601 | NCBI WGS metagenome assembly LNAP01 (sample SAMN02440304, study PRJNA202911) | soil metagenome | biome: Subtropical and temperate rainforests or woodlands; isolation source: soil samples (1 kg each in a 20% v/v slurry with milli Q water) were... ... | reverse complement strand
GGTGACGCGCAACGACTACCACCTCAAACTGATGAATGGCGACGTCGGCCTGTGCCTGCATCACACCCGGGGACTGCGCGTGGCGTTTCCGGACGGGCAAGGCGGCCTGCGCTGGGTGCTGCCCGCCCGGCTGGATGCGGTGGAGACGGTGTTTGCCATGACGGTGCACAAATCACAGGGCTCGGAGTTTGACCATGTGGCCCTGGTGTTGCCGGACCGGCCGGTGGCGGTGCTGACGCGCGAGCTGCTCTACACCGGCATGACCCGGGCCAAAACGCGGCTGACGCTGGTGGTGCCGCAGGCACAGGTGCTGCGGCACGCGGTGGCGGTCCAGGTGCTGCGCAGCGGTGGGTTGGCTGAGCTGTGAAACGCGTGAAGCCAGCGGCGTTAGAGATGGTCAATCAATTGGTTGCACTTCAGACTTGAATCCGCCTAGGAACTAATCGCTCCAAACCAGTCGTAGATTCGTCGGCTGGTTCAGCTCAAATCTGTCCCCCCGAACTATTGAGCTTTTGCATGAACGCCTGCATGTCAGTCAGCGTCAATCCAGACAAATTAGCTGAAGAATTCATGAAGCTGGTCATGGCGTCGGCCAGGCCAGTAGTGCCCACAGTCGCTGCCATCATGGTCCCCATCATGGTCCCCATAGTCATGGAAATTTGCGTCATGCCGTTCTTGCCGTTCATGACACCATCGGCAGCGTCCTGCATCATGGACATCACCAGCGTCGAAGATACCGGCATAGTCAGTGATTGGGCATATTCCGACATCGCGGCCACGGTCAAGCCATAGTTTCGAGCGTCCTGACTCGCGTTTGCACCTGAACCTGAAGCAACGGGATCCATCGGCTGCGTGTGAAGAATGTCACTGATGCTGAAATAATTGCCCATCGCCGCGTTGGCAGCAGCCATGTTGGCATCCGTCATGCCGCCACTCATGCCCATTGCGCGACTCTGGGCCATGGAAGTCACAGGCGTCACCATGACACCCGTGACGTTTGCAGCACCGGTAACCGATGGCAATACCGCAGTCATCACGTCACTTGGCGCCATGGTCATGAGCGTCTTGGTCGCTTCATCCATGTAAGTCGCCCCATGCATCTGCAACATCACCGGGCCGCTATAGCTCCCCAGAGGCATTGTGAAATTGCCCTGGCCATCCACGACAGCACTGGCGATCTGCGCGCCCAGCATACCGCCATTGACGGCGTATGCAGACACCGTACCCCTGTTCACCAGCCCATTGAACGCGGTGCCTCTGAGCATGGCTGTCGTTGTGACCGGGACTGAATTTTGAATTTGACCTGTCGCAACGCTGAGTTTGCTCATCAGATCCGTTGTGACAACGCCCGACTTGTTCTGTGCCGAGTACATGAACGCATTCATGGCAGTAGCCATGCCGTTCGTTCCTGCCGTCACGGGCAACATCATCGAGCCTCCCATGCCCACCATCTGGACCGAGGCACCAGAAGCCATGCCGTCCAATACGCCATCACTTGCATCATTCATCATGGCAGTCACGATGGACGAAGAGCTACTCAGGTCAAGCGTTTGCGCATACTTCGACATGGCTGCCAAAGTCATACCGTAGTTCTGGGCATCCAGACTTGCACCTGAACCAGAACCACTGACCAACGGATTCATTGGCTGAATGTGCAAGATATCACTCACCGAAAATTGATTCCCTATCGCCAGATTTGCCGCGGCGATATTGGCATCGGTCATGCCCCCACTCATGTGGTGTGCCATCGCCTGAGCCATGGCGGTCAGCGGTGTAATTTGGACTCCGGCATTGCTGGAGCCCGCAGCAACGGCAGGCATGATCGCTGTCATGACATCCCCGTTAGCCATGGGCATCACCGTGCCCGTTGCTTCGTCGGTGTAACTGCCACCATTGGCCTGCAGCATGACAGAGCCGGCGTAGGTGCCTACGTTCATGGTGAAGTTGCCATTGACGTCGGTGGTCGCGCTGCCAATCCGCGCCCCCATCTGTCCCGCTGTGACTGCATAGGCAGTGACATTGGCACTACCCACAGGCCCTGCGGTTACATTGCCGCTGATGAAACCCGTTCCGCCTGAGCCCACGTCGGACAACGCAAGGCTGCCACCGCCACCTCCGCAGGCTGTCAAGAGAATTCCGGTTACCAGTGCAGGTATCAGCATTTTGATGCTGGAGAATTGAAGATGAGACATGAAATTTTCCTTGGTAACTTGATGACAGAACGCCGCAGATCAGGATTTGAGATCGGGTCCGTGGTAAAAATACATGCCGATGCGCATGCGCTGATTGGCATTGACCCGATTGCGATCCTGGTCACTTAACACCGTGGCATCGCGCACAATGGTTTGAAACGCTTCTGTCCATAGTCGTCGTGCCAATGCATTCATCGCAGAAATCGACTCTGGGCTTAGATGGTCGGCGTACACGCTTTGTTCCAGCATCGGTGCACTTTTGTCTGACAGGTTGTTCACCGCAGCAGCCAGATGGTCACCTACGTTGTCGGAAAACAATTGCAGCATCTCGCTGGCACCCTCAGCCGGAACGAATGCATCGACACACAGTTTGACAAGGTCAGAACCCGGCTTTGCGTCGTCTGTGACTTTGATGGCAATTCCCAAACGGATCAATTCTTGCAACAGTGCCAGAGGTCGGACATCGTTGGTTACTTTGGAGGCCAGGGCTTCAAAGCTTCCTTGACCACCCAGTCGCTCCAGAATTCCGGGATGACCGGCTTGGTCGCAGAATTCAGGATCGTTCGCCCACCGTGTGTAAACAGACATCACCGCACTGAGAGTCTTGGTCTGCGGTAGCGGTTCCCCCACATTGCGCCATTCGCGAACGTCCTTTCGGTGAATGCCCGTCAGCGTGCTGATACTGGAGTCGTTGACTTTGGCGCCGCTTGACTCAAGCAGGCCGGGAGCTGCTTCAAGAAAGGTCTTCTTGAGTGCATTGGTAAATTGTGAATAGGTTATGCCCTCTCGCAGGAGCAATTGCACCGTGGGAGCCATGACGCGCAATACTGCTGCAAGGGTGAGGTCGGCGTGTGATTCGGACATTTGCATTCGAAGTCTGAATTTACGAGGGGAGTATGTCGCACCGTGTAAAGGTATTTGAGATCGAATGGTGCACCCAGGATAACGGCGCTTTGTGCACCATGTGGAAGATTTACTTTACGACCGGGGTGTCGGGGCTCATAGTCGCAGGCCCAGTCCCATTCATTGTTGGCATGTCACTCATGTTGACCATGCCAGCGGGATGCTCCATGGTGCCCTTTGTCGCAGAGTCACCCATGTTTCCCATACCCGCAGTGTTCCCCACATTTCCCATACCAGCTGAGCCACCCATGCCACCAGTGCCAGCTGAGCCACCCATGCCTCCAGTGCCAGCTGAGCCACCCATGCCGCCAGCGCCTGCTGAGCCACCCATGCCGCCAGCGCCTGCTGAGCCACCCATGCCACCCATCCCGGCAGCCGCAGCGTTGATCGAAGTAACTGCTACTGCGATACCGAACGCGAGAGTTGAAAGGGGGCTAACTACGCTACTTTTCATCTTGAACATGACATTTCTCCTGAAGCTGATGAGCTGATGAGCTGATGAGCTGATGAGCTGACAAGTATTTCGGAATGCAACAACTGCAAATTGACACCGCAACTGCGGCACTTGTGCTTGTCGCAACCTCTTTATGCGGGATGAATTCACACGCATAGGATTAATGTAAGTGGGAATATATCCCACGTCAACATCTTTGTATGAAAAATTCCCGCATAGCGTGATGTGCTCTACGGTTTCTGACTTGTGTCGAGTTGGACAACCGGACAGCTGCCAGTCGTGAACGGCCCTTCACGCTGCAACCCGGTCTCCCACTGACTTCATTGACCAACGCTCAGGCCGCCACCTGCCACCACGGCGTCATCGGGCGTGCAGGTGTAGTCATCAAGGGTGGTGGCAATCTGCTTGACCTTGAACGGCGTCAGAAAACCGTCGTTGATGCCTTCCTTGAGCGAATACACATAGACCGGCTCGCCGAAATAGACATAAGTGTTGACGTTGATCGTGCGCTTGGGGGTGGCCGTCAGGCCCAGTTGCACGGCGGGGGCAAAGTAGTCCAGGATGGCGCGCCAGTTGCCTTCGTCGTTGGCGCCGCCCCGGTGGCATTCGTCGATCACGATGAAGTCGAAGAAGTCTGGCGGGTAGGCGCCAAAATACGGTGTTTCACCGGGGCCGCTCATGAAGGTCTGGAAGATGGTGAAGAAGACATTGCCATTCTTGGGCACCCGCCCGTGGCGCCGGATCTCATCGGGGGCGATGCGCACCAGCGAACCGGGCGAGGTGTTCTCGAAAGCTGAAAACGCGTTGTAGGCCTGGTCGGCCAGGTTGTTGCGGTCCGCCAGAAACAGCACGCGCGGGCGGCGCGTGGGTGGCGTGCCGGCTTGCCAGTCTTTCAGGTTCCAGCGGCTCTGAAACAGCTTCCAGGCCACCTGGAAGGCAATGAAGGTCTTGCCGGTGCCGGTGGCCAGCGTCAGCAGAATGCGGTCGCGCCCTCCACCACGCCCCAGCCAGCAGCCTTGAGGGCGGGGTCAATGTGTTCGGCACGGGTTTCGGCTTCGTTCATAAAGTTTGTGCCGGTCACAGAAGGGGCAAAAATGCGGGCGAAGCGATGGCATCAGAAGGGGAAAGGATGCGCACACCCCGTGGCAGCATGGTTTCAGCCAGAACCAGCAAGTCCTTGTCACCGGTAATCAGCCAGACCACTTGAGCCGCAAGTGCCGTATGAATGAATTTGTCATCATCCGCATCGCGGCTGTGGGCCTTGGCGGCAAGCAAGGGTGGCACATTGACCCAAAAAGCGGCGGAACTCAGGTCGTTCAGAAATGCTTTTCGCTGCTCCAGTGTGATGTAACGGTCGAATTTCGGCAACCAGATGCGCGTTTCCAGTTCGACAAAGGTCGCTGCCGAAAACACCAACTTGCCAACCACCAGCAAGTGATCGACCAGGCGGGCGGGCGCGCCGCCGCGAGACAGTGCTGCGCTCAGCAGCACATTGGTGTCGATCACTGCCAGCGTATGGCGCGTCTGGGCGGTAGGATCAACTTTCATCGGCGAGCAATTCGGCCAACTTCTCCTCCGTCAGTCCGGCGGCAGCGGCACCGTCAGCAATCTCGCGCATGGTTTTGCGCAAGCGGTCGGCGTAGAAGGCGCGCATGGCCTCAAAGTCTTGCACGCTGACCATCACGCCCACCAGTCGGTCGTGTTTGAGCACGCCCACAGGCTCGCGCTGCGCCCGATCCAGAAACTCCCCGAACCGGGTTTTGGCTTCATTGGCGGTAAAAGTTTGCATCGCGACACTCCTTGCAGGATAGGGTTATTCGTGCAATTTAATCGATTCGTTCGATTTGGTCAAATTCTTGATTACCAATTCTTTTTCTCCCCTGATGGCTTTGTAGCTGCGATCGCCTTGGGCCGTGCCTTTGGCAATGCCTTGGTCGCCTGCTCAAAGTCGGTATCTACGGTACGAGGTCGGTCGGCGGTCAACGCCCTGTAGCGGTCGTATTCCAGCTCGGCTTTGGACTGCGCCACGTCGTGGGAAATGCGCCCGGCATTGGTCAAGATGTCGCGCTCGTTGAGCGTCAAAAACCCGTCCAGCTTGGTGATCTTTTGGTAAAAGCGTCGCTCCGACGTGCGGATGTCCTGAATACGGCGCGTCAGTTCGTCGAAATAATCAAACGGCACGTCGGGGTTCTTCAGGCGCTCGTCATCCAGCACAAAGCCTTTAACGATGTATTCGCGCAGTCGCTGGGTCGCCCATATCCGAAACCGCGTGGCCACAGCGCTTTTCACCCGGTAGCCTACGGAAATGATGACATCGAGGTTGAAGAACTCAATCTCCCGGTTGACCGTCTTCTTGCCTTCGGTTTGAACTGTTGCAAATTTCGCAACAGTTCCCTCCATGATCAGTTCGCCCTCATCGAAGACATTTTTGATATGCCGGGAAATGACGGATTTGTCCCGCTGAAACAAGCTGGCAAGCTGATTCAGCGAGAGCCAGTCCGTCTGTTCTCCGATACGTCAACTTCATCGGTCTTTGTATAGGTAAGACCGCGCTGCCAATCGCATGCGTCACCTAGCAGCTTCGTTAACCACCCAGCCTTCATGCCCCGGCCTCCACCGATGCCAATTCCAGCGACTCCCGGGGTAAATACAGGCCAAACCGGCCTTTAGCCCCATAGAGTGTTCGCAAGCAGCCATGAATTCAATAGCAAATGTGGCGTCAAAAGTACAACACAAGATTCAGCCATTGTTCTTCCGTTCACGCCAATAGCCCGGTTTGCGCGCATCTGGCGCAACCGCCAGCACAACAATCTCGTCCGCCTGAATGCGGTACACCACGGAGAACGGAAACTTCTTGGGGAACACCCGGCGGGTGCCGTGTTTGAACGGGGCGCCCATTTCGGGGAATTCAGCGGCGATGTGGGTAGCAGCTTCTACCTCGCTGGCAAATCGCGCACCGAGTCCGCTGGACTTGGCCTCGTAATACACCGCCCCGGCGGTTAGTTCTTCCAAGGCCTCGCCATGAAAACGTAATGGCTTGCTCACTGGATGGCACGTCGAACCTGTGCAAAGGCATCTTCAGCAGACACCAGCACCGCCACACCACGGTCCACCTCGTTGATGCGGCGTAGCAGCTCTGCATCCCAAGCGTCGTCAATGGCGCTGTCGGGGTTCGCGTGAATCGAATCCAGCAGCAACTCAGCCAGGCGCGCCCGGTCTTGTGCATCCAGTGTCTGGGCCTGTTGCGACAATTCAAGGACTAGATCGGACATGATGTTTCTCCTGTTCGTAGAATTTTAGGCTCCGTGGTCGCATCACAGCAACGCCCGAATCGACGCCAGCACCTCAGCGCTCTCGGCATCCAGCGCGGCAATCTCGTCCATGATGTCCTGCGGGCTGCGGTGCGCCACCGCCTCAAGGACGTTCGGGTTCTTGACCGACAGGTCGAACGTGCCGGTGTTGACCGTGCTCACGTCCACTGACCAGCTCTGCGCGGTGTCGGCAAAGGTCTTTTGCGCCGCAATAAAAGCAGCCAGGTCGGCGTCGTTGAGCGGGTTGGTCCTGGATGTCGGCAATGTTCTCGGCCAGGGTGTTGGCGTGGACGATGTTGGGGGCCTCGATGCCATGCAGGATCATGTTCATGATCGCAATCACATAGGCCAGGCTCTTTTTCTCTTTGCCGTAAAAGGTGCTTCTCTGCAGCGTGTTCTGGTCGGAGGTGGTCAGGCCCGGCTGCTGGCTGAGGTAGTCAAAGGCTTCGCACAAAAAGCCCGCCGAGCCGCAAGCGCCATCGTAAATGCGCTCGCCGATCCTGGGGGCCACGACCTGGATCATGGCGCGAATCAGTGGGCGCGGCGTGTAGTATTCGCCGCCGTTGCGCCCGGCATTGCCCATGTTCTTGATCTTGGCTTCATACAGGTGCGACAGCTCGTGTTTTTCGGTCTGCGACCGGAAGCGCAATTCGTCCACCCGCTCGATCACGTCGCGCAGGTTGTAGCCGCTCTGGATGCGGTTTTTGATCTCGCCAAAGACTTCGCCGATTTTGTATTCGATGGTCTGCGGCCCGCTGGCGCGCTGCTTGAAGCCGTGCAGGAGGATTGCTCGGTGTAGTCCAGTTCGCTGGTGCAGCCTGCGTCTTTGTGCAGGATGTCGTCAATGTTTTTGAAGGTTTGTTCGAACATGCCCTGAATCTTGTGATGTTGGGGACCCGCCCCCAAAGCCCCAAGATGATACGAAAGGCAGGTAGCCCAATTACCGGTTACGGTTATTTCTGTACATCATTTCCAGCTCACAGCACATCGCGCAATCGGTGGTACAGCGTGCCCAGCACCAGGCTGGGCATGCGCAGCAGCGGCCCGCCCGGAAAACGGCGGTGCTGCAATTGGGCAAACAAATCAAACCGCCCGGCCTGGCCCGCCACCGCTTGCGCCACCAGCTGCCCGGCCAGTCCGGTAATGGCCACGCCATGGCCGCTGAAACCCTGCAGGTAATACAGGTTGTCGCCCAAGCGGCCGAAGTCGGGCGCGCGGTTCATGCTGATGTCGACAAAACCACCCCATAAAAACTCGACCGGCGTGTGGCGCAATTCGGGAAACACCTTGGCCATGCGCGTTGCCATCAGCGCTTGCAGATTCGCCGGCGTGCGGGTGGTGTAGCTGACGCGGCCGCCAAACAGCATGCGGTGGTCGGCGCTGAAGCGAAAGTAGTCCAGCACAAAATTGTTGTCGCACACTGCCGCGTTGCTGGGGATCAGGCGTTGGCACAAGGCGGGGGCCAGCGGTGCCGTGCCAATGATGTAAGTGCCCACCGGCATGATGCGCGGCGCAATGTCGGGGGCCACCGCCGGGCCGTATTCGGCCAGCATGCAGTTGCCGGCCAGCACGCCGAAGGGCGCCGTGACCGAGCCTTGCGCGGTCGTTGCGGTCAGTTTTTCACCACGCTGCAAACCGGTGACTGCCGAATACTCAAAGATCTGCACGCCCAGGCTGCGGGCGGCGCGCGCCAGCCCCAGGCCGTATTTGAGCGGATGCAGGTGGCCCGACTTGCGCTCATAAGCGCTGGCCTGGTAGCGCGGGCTGGCAAGGTGGCGCTGCACCTGCGCACCCATGGCAAAGTCGGTCATCAAGCCATACTTCGCCATGGCCTGCATCTCGGCGGCCAGGGCACGCGCCTTGCGCGCCGAGTCGGCCACGTGCAGGTAGCCGTGCTGGCGGTCGCAGTCGATCTGGAAGTCGGCAATGCGCTGGTCGATCAGGTCGAGCGAGGCCAGCGACAGGTCCCAGGCCAGCCGCGCCTGCGCTTTGCCGAGTTGTGCTTCAAAGGGTTCCTGGCCGCTGGCATAACCCACGATGGCCTGGCCGCCGTTGCGCCCGGAGGCCCCGGCACACACCCGGTCAGCCTCCAGCACCACCACCTGGTCGGCGCGTTGCACGGTGGCCAGCCGGTGCGCGATCACCACCACGGTGCGACGGTGCGCGTACTGCTCCAGGGCCAGCTGGAAGGCGCGCTCGGATTCGGCATCCAGCGCGTTGGTGGCTTCGTCCAGCATCAGGATCTGCGGGTTGCGCACGACGGTACGGGCCAGGGCAATGCGCTGGCGCTGTCCGCCCGAAAGGCGCATGCCGTGGTCGCCGAGCACGGTCTGGTAGCCCAGCGGCAGGGCCTCGATGAAGGTTTCGGCACCGGCGACCCGGGCCGCGTTGCGGATGTCCTCGAAATCGGCATCGAGGTCGCCATAGCCGATGTTGGCCTGCACGGTGTCGTTGAACAGCTGCACCTCCTGCGACATCAACGCAATCTGCCTGCGCCAGCCGGACAGCTGGAACCGGGTCAGGGCGACGCCGTCGGCGCTGACCACCCCCTCGGTGGGGTCCTGGAAGCGGAACAGCAGGGCCATGAGCGTGGACTTGCCCGCACCGGACTGGCCGACGATGGCGGTGGTCTTGCCGGCCGGGATGTGGATGGAGACGTTGCGCAGCGCCCACGCCTCGTTGTCGCCATAGCGGAAAGAGACATCGCGCAGCTGCAAGCCTTCGCGGATGGGCGTGGCCGGGACGCTGCCATCGGCCAGGAAAGGCGCGGCGGTGGCATCGAGGAATCCGGCCACGTCCTCGATCGCCCCGTCCAGGCCTTCCACCGTGACCTTGGCCTGCATCAATTCGCGGGTGGGGCCCTGCAGTCGGTACAGCAGCGACAGGAACGCGGCGATGGAGGCGATGCCGATCCCCGAGCGCTGCGCCGCCACGATCAGCGCGCCGATCAGCAACGTGATCAGGACTTCGGAAATCGGCCCCGGCACCGCCCACAGCACGTCCAGCTTGAGCAGGCGCCTGCGCACCTGTTCGGACACGCGTGCAAAGCGCCCGGTTTCATAATCCTCACGGCCGAATGCGCGGATCAGCTGCAGTGCGTTGATGCTTTCCCACATGCGCAGACCGAAGGCCTTGTTCTCTTCCACGACCGCCCGTCCGGTTTCGCTGGCCTGTTGGGTGGCCCAGCGGATCACCAGCGCGCTGAGCGTCAGGAACACCGCAGCGATCAGCGTCAGCCGCAGCGAGATGACCATCATCAGGGCCATGAACACCGCGAAGGTACTGGCGCTGATGAGCAACCGGTAACACAGGCCCAGTGCGGTGCTCACCTTCCAACTGTTCTCGGCAATGGTGGTGACGATGTCCGAGCGCCGGTGCCCGGCGCGATAGTCCACGCACGAGCGCAAGGTCTGTTCGAAGATGCGCGTGCGCAGCCGGTGCGCCACCTGTCCATCCACATGGCGCGACACCGCCGTGTTCACCAGCAGCACGGCGTTCTTGGCCAGGATGGTCAGGCACAGCAAGCCCACCAGCGCAGCGGTGGCATGGCCGGAGGGAAGTGCGGCCATGGCGCGGTCAAAAAACGCCTCGAGCCCTGTGCCGCGGCCGTCGCCGGCGCCCATGCTGCGCAGGATGGGAATGAACAACAGCAAGCCGGTGCCTTCCAGCACCGCAACGAGCAGACCCATGCCCACGATCGCCGGCCCGGCCCATCGCGGCGGTGCGGCCAGGCGCAGGATGCGCCTTGCCCGCGACCACAGGGAATCTGGCCCTGAGGAGGGCAGGGGAGCATCGCGCCGGGGCTCGCTGGCGTATGAGATCGCGGTATTCCTGGAGGGCGGGGCGGCCGATGTGGTTGACTCGAATCTCGCTGCCGCCACCACCGGGCTTTCTGCGGCACGGGATGACCCAGCTCATTGGGGCGAAGATAACCCCAACAGGTTGAATTACGGAACAACGAGTCGGCACCTTGCCGTCCTGACCCAGACTGAGCGTGCGCCCCGTCGTGGCCTTCGGCCGAGCCAATGGCCGGTCCGGGCCGATGCCCGCGTTGGTTGAGGGACAGCTTTGGATGTGGCTGTTCGGCGTGAGGCAAGGCCGGGAACGGTCTGAAGGGCGCGTTCGCCCGCTATTCCCACTTCCAGCAAAGGCCCAACATTCCCCCGCAGACCGTGCTCAAGCGTGCGTTAAGGGTGGCACCGGTCTGATGGAGCTTGTTGCGCCGCGCTCGACGGACCGCAGGTCTTGGCAACAGCCGCGGGTCGGCGCTGCCCGTGACTGCAGCCGAAACCGGCCTATGCCAGAACAGGGTCTGTCTGTACCGGTTGAATCGCGTTATCCCCCACTTCCACAGGCGATGGAACCGATCTAGATGTCGAACGCTCCCATCGCGACCCAGGCGCTTGATGCACACGACCTGCCTCTGGTGACGGTGGTGATCCCCGCCTTCAACGCAGCGGCCACCATCGATCAGACGCTGCGCAGCGTACGTGCGCAGAGCTACGCCAATCTTGAGATCATCGTGGTCGACGATGGGTCGGCCGACGAGACGGTGGTACGCGTCGAGCAGCACATCCGCGCCGATCCACGCCTGCGCCTGGTCCGGCAGGCCAACGCCGGTGTCGCGGCTGCACGCAACAGGGGCATTGTCGAGGCGGCGGGTGATTACGTGGCACCGGTGGATGCGGACGACCTGTGGCACCCCGAGAAGATCGAGCGGCAGATGGCGCTCATGCTTGCCGAACCGGAGGCTGGCCTGGTCTACACCTGGTACTCCATCATCGACGAGCATGGCCAAGTGCTTGTGGAGCAAGTGAACACCTATCCCAAGGCGTGGCAGTTCGCCCAGTTGTGTCATCGCAACGTGATCGGCAATGGCAGTTCGGCGCTGATGCGGCGCGAGGCAGCGCTGCGCATGGGCGGCTATGACAGCGGCCTGCGCAGCCAGCGTGCGCAGGGGTGCGATATCTGCAGATCGCCGAACACTACCCGGTGGCTGTTGCGCCGTGGCCGCTGACCGGCTACCGCCAACTCAGCGGGAACATGTCCAGCGACGGCCAGCAGATGCTGCGCTCGTTCGATCTGGTCGCCCAGGAGTTCGTGTCGCGTCTGCCGCACCTGGCCGGCGCGTTCGCGTCGCACAGGGTGTTCATGCTCCACTGGCTGATCAGCCGCTCGCTCTCGGGCAAGCGCTGGGACATCACCCGCACGCTGGTCGCCGAGCTGTTCAAGGCGCCCAAGCAGCTGTTGCTTACAACCACCGCGTCTACACTCAGGCGCTTCGTGCGGCGGCGCTTGCACAAGCTTGGGCGCCGAATTCGCGGCTTGCCGCCACGGCGGTATCTGGAAGAAGCGGGTTCGGACCAGCCCGCACCCGTCCCGTTGCCGGCGACGCGCCTGCAGGGGGAGGGGGAGTGATGGCAGCAGGTCCATACGGCCGCATCGCCAGTCAGCGGCCTGGGTGCTCGCCCGCAACGGCAGGTGGAACAGTGGGAAAACAATCGCCGCGCAGTAAGTGGCATGTGCAGTCCTTTCACCAACAGGGGGTTTCATGCAGAGACGGCGACGGATTCTGATCACCGGCGGCGCAGGATTCCTTGGCTCGCACCTGTGCGAGCGCCTGCTGGGCGAGGGCAACGAAGTCATTTGCCTGGACAACTTCTTTACCGGCTCGCGCGGCAACATCCGGCACCTGCTCGATGACCCGTGGTTCGACCTGGTGCGCCACGATGTCACCGAACCGATGAAGATCGAGGCCGACCGGCGTGCCCGGCCAGCCCGGTGCATTACCAGCGCGATCCGGTGCAGACCACCAAGACCAGCGTGCATGGCGCGATCAACGTGCTGGACCTGGCGCGCCGACTGGGTGTGCGGGTGCTGCAGGCGTCGACCTCGGAGGTGTATGGCGATCCGGAAGTGCATCCGCAGACCGAGAGCTACTGGGGCCGCGTCAACCCGGTCGGCCCGCGCTCGTGCTATGACGAAGGCAAGCGCTGCGCCGAGACGCTGTTCTTCGACTTCAATCGCCAATACGCACTGCCGATCAAGGTGGCGCGCATCTTCAACACCTATGGCCCGCGCATGCAGCCAGACGATGGCCGCGTGGTGTCCAATTTCATCGTCCAGGCGCTTACCGGCCAGCCCATCACCATTTTCGGAGACGGCAGCCAGACCCGTTCGTTCTGCTACGTGGACGACCTGATCGATGGGCTGGTGCGGTTGATGGCCTCGCCGGAAGAGGTCACCGGCCCGGTCAACATCGGCAACCCGTCCGAGTTCAGCATGCTGGAGCTGGCCGACCAGGTGATCGCGTTGACCGGCAGCAAATCCGCCATCCAGTTTCGCCCGCTCCCGCAGGACGATCCACGTCAGCGCCAGCCGGACATCGCCGTGGCGCGAGCGCAGCTGGGGTGGGTACCGCAGGTGCCACTGGCCACGGGCCTGGAGCGCACGATCGACTACTTCCGGCAGTTGCTTGCCGATGCCACACACGACGGGCTGCCGCGATGAGGACCGTCCTGGTGACCGGGGGCGCCGGCTATGTGGGTTCGCACGCATGCAAGGCCTTCGCGCGTGCGGGCTGGCAGGTGGTGGCGCTGGACAATCTCTCGCGCGGTTGGCCAGAAGCGGTGCGCTGGGGGCCACTGGTGGTGGGCGACATCGCCGATGCTGCCTGCGTGCAGGCTGCGCTGGACCAGTACCGGCCTGATGTGGTCGCGCATTTTGCTGCCTACGCCTACGTGGGCGAATCGGTCGAGCAGCCCGACATCTACTACCGCAACAACAGCGTCGGCACGCTGAACCTGCTGGACGTGCTGCGGGGCAGCCCGTGCCGGCGGGTGATCTTCTCCAGCACCTGTGCCTCATATGGCCATCCGGTGCGGCTGCCCATCGACGAAACCCACCCGCAGGCGCCGATCAATCCCTACGGCTGGTCCAAGTTCATCATTGAACGCATGCTCGAGGACTACGCCGTGGCCTATGGCCTGACCTCGACCTCACTGCGCTATTTCAACGCAGCCGGCTGCGATCCGGAAGGTGAAATCGGCGAGCGCCATGAGCCGGAAACGCATGCGATTCCGCTGGCCATTGCCGCGGCGGTGCAGGGCGGGGTGTTCCGGGTGAACGGGACCGATTTCGACACCCGTGACGGCAGCGCGGTGCGCGACTACATCCATGTCAGCGACCTGGCCGACGCGCACGTCCTGGCGGCCGAGCGTCTGCTGTCCACCCAGGGCGCGCAGGTGTTCAACCTGGGCACCGGCACCGGCACCTCGGTGCTGGAACTGGTGGCGGCGGTGGAGCGCGCCACCGGCGGGCGCCTGCACGTGGAATACGGGCCGCGCCGCCCGGGCGACCCGGCCACGCTGGTGGCCGCGGCCGACAAGGCACGCCAGGAGCTGGGATGGAAGCCTTCGCGCTCGGACATCGACACGATCGTGGAAACCGCCCTTGCCTGGCAGCGCGCCAGCCTCTCGGCGCCGGCCTGAGCCCGGACCCACACGGACCCGGCCAGGAACCCCGGATTTTCCGGGTTGTGTTCATCCTCCCAGCTGGGCCATGGCCCCAATGTCGCCCAAAAAAAACGCAGCGGATCAACGCTGCGCTTTCTTTTTTCCTTAGTTGTAGCTGGCGTCCCCACGGGGATTCGAACCCCGGTGTCCACCGTGAAAGGGTGGTGTCCTAGGCCTCTAGACGATGGGGACGCGGTTGAACCTGAAGCAATCGCAAGCAGGCCTGTGCCTGCGACTGATGAAACGTGGTGGAGCCAGGCGGGTCCTGCATGCCATGCAGGCGCTCTCCCAGCTGAGCTATGGCCCCGGTGTCTTGGGAGCCCGGCATTCTAATGACCGATCCTGCGTTCCGCAAGCATGAATGCTCACCTTTTTCGAACCGCGCGTGCCAAGCGCTGACCAGGTTTAGCGACGCCGGCGCGCGGCGTTGAACACTGCCACCGAGGCAGGCGCAATCAGGTGCATCGCCAATGCGGCGACCGTGGCTGACAGTCGCCAGGCCAGCCATCGCGTCACCGCGCCAGCGGCCCATGGCACGCTCGGGCCGTTGCAAGACGGGCCAAACCCGGGTCCTGCCATGCGCGCCAGCACCACCGCCGACTGCACGATCTCGCGCCAGACAGCACAGGCGCGGGTAGCGTGATCCCTTGGCCGCGCCAGTCTGCTCGGTCCGACCGGTCATGCTGACGGGCAAGACACCAACCGAGCGGCGCACCGGCTGCGGCGTGCAGAGCCGCCAGGCGCCAGCCGGAGCAAGGCGCCGGAAAGGCGAAAGAAGCGCGCGGTGCCCAGGCTGCCGGTTGGTGCCGAAGCTAAGAGTCGGCTATGAATTTTTACATAATATACATTATGCGAACTTGTGGTTTCATGTGACTGCCGCTCCTAACGGCTGTTCAAGGGGCCTGCGGCTGCTACCGCAGGCAGATATTGCCCCACTGGGGCGAGAAAAAAGCGGGTCAGCAGGACGGGCACGCCTGCCTGCTGATCCGCCCCTTGCGCGGGTCCAACCGCTGACAGCAAAAGCGGCGCATCCATGCGCCATGACCGCAGGGGCTCCGCCCCTGCACCCCATGCCCGACCATCGTCCAGCCAGGGGCCGCGCAGAACGATTTGCACCCTCACGCACTGACACCCGCGCCCGGTCCGGGTGTTTGTCGCTGGCACTCCAAACACGCGGTCCAGGCGCGGCCCTCATGGCGAAGAAGCCCCACGGCGAACGGGGATGCCATGGCCGCCACGGCGGGCAAGCAGGACAAGCTCGCGCCTGTAGTAATCCCGCCAGCTGGTCAACGTAGCTCGAACGTCCGCACGGGCCACCATGTCCCGCACGGTGTCCGCCCCAGACTGGCGAGCTTCGCGGGTGATGTCCTCCAGGTGTTCCAGGGCTTCTGAGAAGCGCTCAAAGCCGCTTTTCAGGTATTCCTCATGGGTCAGGCGGCGCGGCACGGCGCACCCCCGACTGACTCCCCCGCTATCCGTTCAGTTTCACTGACTCCCCTATTAGACGCGGGGAGTCTAGATAAATGTTCCCGATTCGCCGAGGAATGAAGCGAAACGGCCCGCTGCACAAGAGGTGGCGGCGCGTTGACATTGGCCGGATCATGGAACGAAACCGCCTGCTGCGCAACGGCTAGCCCCCGGCTTTGTGCCACCCTGGCACAAATGTGCGGTATCACTACCCCCGCACATCCCCACCTTGCCGCCCTCACGGGATCACCCCCGCCTCATCGAGATCGGCCAGAGTGCGCTGGATGGCCTTGACCTTAGCGCGCAGCTTGCGAATGAGGTCGGCGCGGTAAGGGGCGGCCGGATCGTCCGCGGACAGGGGGGGAAGGGACTTCACAGCCTCCAGGCTGCGCCAAGAATCCCGATACAGACGGCCCAGGCGCGCCACATCGTCCACGCCCAAATAGCGGAGCGTGAGCCGGGATGCCAGAGGAGGGGAATAGTGCAGATGAAACAGGCCGTCAGGGAACAGCCCGTGAAGATGCTGAGGAATGCTCATGAGCACGCCCCCTCAACGCTGGATGCGGCGTTCGACCCCCGCTGCGCAGGGTCAAACGCCCCGCCCTGGCCGCCAGCCAGCTCCTGCACCAACCGCGCGCGCTCGGCCCGGACCTCACTAGCCAAAGCCGCCCGGCGCACCAGCAAAGACAGCCAGCTCATGTCCGAAGGAGCGAACTCCCGGTTCTCCGGCGTGACCAGGAACCCCCGCTGGTTGACCATGTAGCCCGACCAACGCGGGTCGGCAAACTCGCCCCGCCGCAGCACGCGCAGCAGCTTGAACGCCGCGTAGGGAATGCGAGCGCGCCCGGTCTCCCAGTGCCCAACCGTCCGCAGACTGACCCCCAGCAAATCGGCCGCTCGCTGGCGGCTCAGGTGCCCATAGATGCGCTCAATGACGAACTGTTCCGGCTCAATTTTTTGCCGGCGCAGCCGCTTCCCGTAACCCCTTGATTTCAAGGGACTTCTATACATTATGCGAAGTTATGATCGACCTGGCTTGGGAGAGAATGAACCAGGCGGCGTTGCGGCCGACGCCGCTGCCGGGCTATTTCGTCTCCAGAGCTGTGTCCGGTCGCGAACGATCCGATCCGCACCGCGCAATCCCGGTCGCAATCCCGGTGAGGACTGGAACGCGCCGCGCTGAAGCCAACTCAGGCAGCCACGCCAGCCGCCTTGGTCCGAGTGGCGGCGAAGAACACCTCACGCGGTCAGGCCCATCGCCGGCATCCTGGGCAGCAGCTTGTCCAGCGTGACCGGGTACTGGCGCACGCGCACGCCGGTGGCG
>LNAP01002781.1_pt1 | contig 17168 bp, 14 predicted proteins | sample 602601 | NCBI WGS metagenome assembly LNAP01 (sample SAMN02440304, study PRJNA202911) | soil metagenome | biome: Subtropical and temperate rainforests or woodlands; isolation source: soil samples (1 kg each in a 20% v/v slurry with milli Q water) were... ... | reverse complement strand
TGGCACGCCATGGAAAGCGCGGACCGGCTCGCGGTCATGGCGCTGTTGCCGGCACGCATGACGGAAGCTGGACTGGCGCCGATCGCGGCATCGCCGAAACGCGCCTGACCGGCCTGTGCGCCTGCGGAGGCGCGCGATGATCCGCTTCCTGCTCGTTCTCGCCATGCTCGCCGGCACGGCAGGCGCAGTCGTCGCCTATGGCGACCCCGATAAGATCGCCCGCGCCAGCCACAAGGTCTCGCACATCTTCCGCAGCCAAACGGCAACGCCCGCCCCCGCCGTACAGATCCCGCGCGGCCAGGGCGGCGAATTCGCGCTGCGTGCGAAGATCAACGGCATCGCCGCGCCGATGGTGATCGATACCGGCGCGACGTCGGTGGTGCTGACCTGGGAAACCGCGAAAGCGATCGGCCTGCCGCTCGAGATGCTCGAATACGATGTCGATCTCGAAACCGCGGGCGGCCATACCAAGGCAGCCCGCCTCACGCTCGACCGTCTTTCCGTCGGCCACCTCGTCGAAAAATCGGTGCCGGCCCTCGTCGTCCAGCGCGGGCAGATGAAGACCAATCTGCTCGGCATGAGCTTCCTCGACCGCCTGGAGAGCTGGGGCGTGCGCGCCGACAAGCTGATGCTGACCGGCTATCCCGAGCTTCACGGCGGCCGTCGCCGCCCGCGGACGGCGATCGACTAGCACCCTCACGATCGCGGCGTCCGCCGGCGCCAATGTGGATGCGTGCCTAGCGCGCGAGGCATGCGACGATGGTCCTGAAGAAATCCAGGATGAATCGGCCATGGATAACGCTTGAACCGGGCTCCGAAGCTGCCAGGCGATACGAATTGCCGAGAGCGCGGACAAACCCGACCATCTCCATCGGTTCAAGATGCGTCAGCATCAAATGAGTGCCCGCGAGCGGCAGAAGGGTGGCAATGCTGCTCATGACGGGCCTGCCTTTGCGCGCGGCAGCGGCATGAATTGCGCGAGATAGGCGCTCCGCCATTGATACGGCGTATCGCCGACGAAGCGCTTGAACACCGTGGTGAAATGCGCCTGGGTCTGGAAGCCCACGGTCAAGGCGATGTCCACCAGAGCGACTTCGGCCTGCTTGAGCAGCTCCTGGGCGCGCTCGATGCGGCGCCTCAACAGGTATTCGTGAGGCCGAACGCCGGTGGCTGCGCGGAATTGCGCGGCGAAGTGCATCCTGCTCAACCCGGCCACGGCAGCCAGGTCCTGAAGCGTGATCTTGGCGGTCAGGTTCTTGTCGACATATTGCAGGACGCGCTTGAGGCGCCAGTTTTGCAGCGACCGCACGGCCCGGCCCGCGTCCTCCTCGCGAACGGCGTCAGCCGGGCCAAGCTCGGCCGGTGCGCGAAGTGTCTGCCGGCTGAACGTCCGGGTGAGGATCGCGAGCCGCAAGGCATCGGCCATGATCGCCGAATGGGCATCGTGCGCGGCTTCGGTCGCCGTGAGTGCGGCCGACAGGCGCCGCATGACCGGATCGGCGGCTTCCGCTGTGGGCGCCCGCTCGCTCGCGACAGGCTGCCCCGCCAGGAGTTTTGCAGAGAGCCGGAAGCGAGGACCATGAACGGCAGATGGCTCGACGTCAGCCGCCTGCGTCTCGACTGCCAGGGCGACATCAAGATGGACGAAGGACAGCGTCGCTCCGTCTTCGCCGAACCGGTCAGGGAATTTCGACAGCCCGAGCGGATCGCGATCGATCGCCGAGATATCGATCGCGCGAACGTCATGATCCTTGATTGCCTGTGAGCGTGACATCTGCAGCGACATCGTCGAATCTCCTTGTCCCGTTTTCGATCCGGCCAAGCCTGACCGGCTTGTCCGAATGTCGTGGGAGCAGAGTAGTTCGGCGGTCCGCCCGATCCATTCTACGCGCGGGTGTATCAATAGGTTCTCGGGTTAGCCGTGTCATACCTAGGTATGATCGAGGCATGTTCGCCGGGGTAGCGCGACCGTGCGGTGATCACCTGCATCGCGGATGGGACGCGAAGCGCGACGTGCGGCGCCTGCGGTAAGTTGACGCGCCTTTGCGCAGATTCGCCGGCGGAACCACGCGAGCCGGCCGGTTTCCGCAGGGAATGCCAGCTGCCGGCACTTTCGCCGGATTGCGTGGCGCGCAGGTCTTCCACGAGGGCACGAAAATCACGCGGCGGACTGTTGTGAACGCGATCAAATCGCGGCATCAACGCCGCTGGTATGAGAAGAGCGACTGCCAGCGACGATGACGACTCATGATCGAACCACCGGTTCATCCATGAGCCGCGCCGGCTTGCGGTTCTGCTCCGCCATCCTCGCCGTGACGGTCTTCCTGGTTGACGTGCTGACGCCGCTCGAGGGAGCGGTCGCCGTGCTCTATGTCGTCGCGATCCTGCTCGCGGCGAAGACCAACCGGCGCGACGACACCATCGTCGCCGCGGCCGGCTGCGTCGTCCTGACGATTTCCGCCTATCTGCTGTCGCACGATCTGGAGAGCATCGCCTCGCCCTTGCTTCGCTTTTTGGTGAGCCTCGCGGCGATCGGGATCACGACTCTGCTGGCGCTGCAAAATCACGCTGCGACGCAGCGCCTCGCAGCGCAGGCGCGCCTGCTCAACCTCTCGCATGACATGATTTTCGCCAGGGATCGCGGTGGCGTAATCACCTTCTGGAACAAGACCGCCGAGCAGGCCTATGGCTGGTCGGCCGACGAGGCGCTCGGACAGCTCGCCGACAAGCTTTTGCGAAGCACATATCCCGACCGGCGCGAGATCATCGAAGCGGGCCTGCTCGACACTGGTCGATGGGAAGGCCACGTGCAGCAGCGAACCAAAGACGGCGCCGTGCTCACCGTCGATGCCCGATGGGCCCTGCAGCACGACCGTCTCGGCAAGCCCGTCGGGGTCCTCGAGACGCACACCGACGTCACCGACCGCGTCGCCGCACACAGCGCGCTGGTGCAGAGCGAGCAGCGGTACCGCCGGATGTTCGACGCCAGCCGGATCGGCGTGGTCGAAGAGGACTGGAGCGAAGTCCGGGCCGCACTGCAGTCGCTGGACACCGCCGGCACCGGCCTGCACGACCATCTGGTGCAACATCCTGATTTCGTCCGGAAAGCCCGCCGGCTCGCCAAAATCACCGACGTCAATCCGGCCCTGCAAAAGATGGCAGGGGCAAACGGCGCCTCGGCCTTCATCGAAAATGTGGATTTGCTTCTCGGTGAGAACGACCGGAGTTTCCTCGGCGCCTTGATCGCGTTCGCGGAAAGGGAACCGTTCTACGAAGGCGAGACCGAGATCGTCAGGTGCGACGGACGCAAGGTTCCCGTGCTGTTCACGATCACCTTTCCCTCCGGGCCTGACGGCGATCGCAACGTGCTCGCCTTCGTCGTCGACATCACCGAGCGCAAGCAGGCGCAGGATGCCCTGCTTGCGGCGCAGGCGGAGCTCGCCCATGCCGCACGCGTCGCCACCCTCGGCGAGCTCACCGCCTCCATTGCCCACGAGGTCAACCAGCCTCTGGCGGCGATCGTCACCAGCGGAGAGGCCGGCCTGCGCTGGCTGCGGCGCGAGGTGCCCAATCTGGACGAGGTCGCGGCCACGATCGTCCAGATCGTCGCGGCAGGCCGCCGCGCCAGCGAGATCGTGGCGCGCATCCGGACCTTCCTGAAGAAGGCGCCCGCCCAGCAGGACAGTATCGATATCGCCGAGATCATCGAGGACGCGGCACTTCTGGTCGCGCGGGAGCTTGCCAACGACGACGTCGTCCTCACCTCCGAGACCGAGAATGGGCTGGGGCCGATTCGCGGCGACCGGATCCAGCTTCAGCAGGTGCTCGTCAATCTGCTGGTCAATGCCGGCCAGGCCATGTCAGGTCAGCCCGGTTCCCGCACCGTCAAGCTGCGCGCCAGCGCCGTCGACCGCGAGCGTCTCGCCATCACGGTTCAGGACAGCGGTCCCGGCGTCCGGCCTGAAGACATGCCCCGCCTGTTTGATCCGTTCTTCACGACGAAACCCGGGGGAATGGGCATGGGACTTGCGATCTGCCGAACGACGGTGGAAGCTCACGGCGGCCAGTTGTCGGTCCAGAGCACGCCCGGCGCGGGGACGACGTTCCGCCTGACACTGCCATACGCCCAAGAACATCAAGAACATCCCGGACCATGACACGACCAGACCAAGCGCAGCCGCCTGCCCAATCCCTCAATTCGGTCGTCATCATCGTCGATGACGATGCCGGGATCCGCGCTTCGCTCGACAGCCTGTTCCGATCCGTCGGCCTCGAGACGCGCCTGTTCGCCTCGCCCGCCGAACTGCTCGGCGGCGCGCTGCCGGACCGCCCCGGCTGCATCGTGCTGGACGTCCGCCTTCCCGGTGTGAGCGGGCTCGATCTGCAGGGCCAGCTCGTCCGGCACGGCATCAGACATCCCATCATCTTCATGACCGGTCATGGCGACATTCCGATGTCGGTGCGTGCCATGAAGGCCGGCGCAGTCGATTTCCTCGCCAAGCCGTTTCGCGACCAGGACATGCTCGACGCGGTGACGGCGGCGCTCGAGCGCGATGCACAGCACCGCGCCGAGGCCGCGACCAAGGAGGACATCCGCGCCCAATACGAGACCCTGACGGCGCGCGAGCGCGAGGTGATGGGCCATGTCACCGCTGGCCTGATGAACAAGCAGGTCGCCGCCCTGATCGGTCTCAGCGAGATCACGGTCAAGATCCACCGCGGGAACGTCATGCGCAAGATGGAGGTCCGGTCGCTGGCCGACCTCGTCCGCAAGGCCGAGGCGCTCGGGGTTTCCCAGACCCGCAGGACTACGGACCAAACCTGAGTATAGTTCCGGCCGGGCTGATCCGGGTGCATATAAGACGTTATCGGCCGCGCAAAGGGAGATACTTCTCCTTGCGGAACACCGCGGTCAGGATTGTGCGCTCATGGCCAAAACCCCGGTGATTGCGATCGTAGACGACGACGAGGGCGTTCGCACCTCGCTTGCGAGCCTCGTGCGCTCGATCGGCTACGAAGCCCAGGCCTACGCATCCGGCATGGACTTCCTGCAGCAGGCACCGGGAGACGATCCCGCGTGCATGATCGCCGACGTCCAGATGCCCCTTATCTCCGGCGATGAGTTGCAGGCCCGGCTGGTTGCCGCCGGCCGCCATTTCCCGATCATCTTCATGACGGCGTTTCCGAGCGAAAACGTGCGCCAGCGTGTGATGGCCGCAGGTGCGCATTGCTATCTCGGCAAGCCCTCCAGTGGTGACGAGATCATCCGCTGCCTCGAAGAGGCGCTGGCAGGCGACGCGCCGTAGTCCGCAAGACGGCTCTCCTCCCAACCCGACGTACATTCCGGCAAACAGGTTGGTGGACCGGAAATACCGGTGAGCCCGGCAAGCCTCCACTCGGCTTCGATTTACGACATTCCGAGACGGCCCTCGCCGGGGTGCCCGCGCGCTGGCGCCGCGCCAGCCGGAACGCGTCGACTTCATCCAGGCTCTCAGGCAGCAATCCGGCTCCGGCTCGCAAGGCCGTGTCTTGGGTGCGGCCCGCAGACTTCTCGTGAATCATGCGAAATGAGAAACAGAAGGGGTTCGTGAAATACTTTGGCTGCGGGATCGGCGATGCTGTGCGTGTTAGGTGACTGAGACCCCCACGTCACCGCTCGAGCCTCCCTCCTCCCTGGGCATACGAGCATCTCAGGGCCGTCCTCCCCCAAAGGACGGCCCCTTTTTTCGACCGCAAAGCGGGATCGACGGCATCGTCTCTTCGGAACCTGGTGGCGCTAGCCGCTCAGGTGACGCGCGAAAGCAAACGCCTGGTGTCGCGTGCCTCGACGATCCTGCCGCGTGCACAGTCGGCACCGGCCGCAATGCGGGCATCGCGCGCAAGGCGGTTGTTTTGCCAGCCCGCTATAACCCTTGCTCCTTCGCAGTTTTGGTCGGTCAGGTCGGCGGGAGTGCTGTCTCTCCCGCCGCCCTTCCTTCTGCCGGCCGTGCGTCAGGACCGGCAAGAAAACGTCGTCAGCGCGTAGCCGGCTGCTGGATGCTGCGCGCGGCGCGAGTGATGACAGCCGCGACTTCCTTCGGATGCGACTCGTAGACCGAGTGGCTGGCGCCGGGGATGACGGTGATCTGGCTCTTGGCGCGCTCATAGTACCAGCGCTCGAGATCAGGATTGATGATCTGGTCGCTACCGGCCACGACGCCCCAACTCGGCTTGGTCTTCCATGCGGCCGCAGTGAGCGGCGTGCTGAAGACCTGCGCCGCGGCCGGGACCTGCGAGCGCGCGACGAACTCGGCCCGCTCACGCGGCAGATCGGGCGCGAACAGTTTCGGGAATTGCACGGGATCGAGATAGGTGAACTTGTCGGGGGTGACCTTGATGACGCCCTCGGTTTTGCCGAGCACGCTCGGCGTCTTCTTGCCCAGCGCCGATTCATCTTCGCCGACGTCGGGCGCGTGCGCGGCGACGTAGACGAGACCGACGACGTTGGGATGGACTCCGGCCTCAGTGATGATGGAGCCGCCATAGCTGTGGCCGACGAGGAGTGTCGGACCGTCCTGTTGATCGAGAATGCGCTTCGCCGCCGTGACGTCGTCGGCGAACGACGTCTCGGGCTCCTGCACCATGGTGACGCGGAAACCCTCCTTGGTGAGGATCTCATAGACCGGCTTCCAGCCGGACGCATCCACCCAGGCCCCGTGTACCAGGACGATGTTCTTCAGGGGTTCTGCGCGTGCGGGAGCAACGGTCGCGAACAGAGCGAGAGCGGCGGCAAAGGCCAGACCAGCGTTGGGGTGCTTCATGTCGGGATCACTCCGGGTTGGAATGACGCGACACTAGTTCCGCCGCTGGCCTGCGTATTTCGGCAAGCAACGGCCCTTGCCACTTCGCACGCCGAAAATTGCTCGTCACAACGGCGGCCACTCGCACATCCTCCAGACGCGACCTACTTAGGCCATGCACTTCGAGAGGAGCAGATGCCATGCGTGCGGAGAGCCACGACGTCGCGAAGACCAGAACTGCCAACGTCTTCCGCAGAAGCCACAGGTCGAACCGATCGACGATGGCGCAGGGATCGACAATGACACCGAATTCACTCATCCGGATCGCAGCTGCCGTTATAGTCCTCCTGAATGCGGCAACTCCGGTCCATGCAGCGTCCTGCGAGGATTCGATCGGGCGTGTCCAGGCACAGCTCGACGCCGCCATTGAGAAGAATGCAGACGCAAATGGCTGGAGTCCGGAGAGCCTCGAGGCACTACGCGGTCATCAGCCCACGCCGCGATCTCTGGCGCAGGCGGAAGGCGCAAGGGGAGCGCATCTTCGGCTCGCGCTCGGTGCCCTCGATCGCGCGCGGGCGGCGGACGGTTCCGGCGACATCGCCGGGTGCCGCCGCGAGCTGTCCGAGGCGACGCTACTGCTCCAGCAGGAGCCACAATGATTCCGGAGGGGATGCCTTTGCGATCGTGCGGCCAGACAGCGGGACGTGCGTTCAGGGAATACCGGCATTCCGGCCGTTCCCTATCGTTCCGCGCAATGAAGGAATCCGGAGCAGCCCATGCGAGAACAGCCCTCCTCGAACAGGTCCAGATACCGCCGGTTTACATCGATGCTTCTGGGTGCGGCTCTCGCATTTGGCCTGATATGGCTGCCCGCCGTAGCGGTTATTGCGCAAACGGCACTGCCGACGATGCCACCATCGATCGGAATGCTCTCGACCTCGCCGCTCAACATGGGTTCGACACGGCCTGAAGGCATTCCGCTGGGCTCGACTGAAATTGCAACGCCGGGTGTATCTCCGATCACGCCATTGCAAGGCACGACGAACTGCGCCGCACCAGGCAATCCCGGATCATCGGGAGCCCTGTTCGACGGCGGCGGCCTCTCCGGGAGCTCGTCACTTGCCTGCCCGAACGGCTTGACGACCCAGCCAGCCTTGCCTCCCTCGACATCGACAGTCGGACGCGTCGGGATTCCGCTCGGATCCACCGAGCTCGGCGGTGCCGGAATCAGTTCGTTCGTGCCGGTGCCCGGCCCTGACTCCGTGGGCAGCACGAGTTCAATCAACGGCTCCGGCAATCCCGGAGATCAAGGAGGATCATCGCCGTGAAACGGAGCCTCACCATTGCACTCGTTGCTCTCGCCGCAATCGTGATCGGCGGAGGCTTCTGGCTTTTCGGCGGCGACAAGAAGGCGATCGTCACCGCCGCGCCGCCGCCCGCCGCCGTGCCAGTGGTCGCTGCCACCGTCACCGGCAAGGATGTTCCGATCTACCTGCGCGGCATCGGCACGGTGATCGCCTACAACACCGACGTGGTGCGCAGCCAGATTCAGGGACAGATCGTCAAGATCGCCTTCACGGAGGGCCAGACCGTCAAGGCCGGCGACCTGCTCGCCCAAATCGATCCTCGTCCTTACGAGGCACAGATCGAGCAGCTGACGGCGAACCGCGACCGGGACCAGGCGCAGCTCGTGAACGCCGAGGCCAATCTTTCTCGCTACAATCAGCTCGGCGACAAGGGTTATGCGACCCCGCAACTGATCGAGACGCAGACGGCGCAAGTGGCGCAGCTCAAGGCCGCCGTGAAGGCCGACGAGGCGCAAATCGATCAGGCCAATGTCCAGCTCAGCTACACGCGCCTGACGTCGGCGATCCCCGGCATCACGGGTGTCCGCCAGATCGACGTCGGCAACGTGATTCATCCGACCGATCCGAACGGTCTGGTCGTCGTCACCCAGATCGAACCGATCTCGCTGCTGTTCACCCTGCCGCAGGCGGATCTGCCCGCAATCCAGGAGCAGGCCGCGAAGGGAGCGCTGAAGGTCATCGCCTACAGCCAGGACAACAAGATGAAGCTCGATGAGGGCACGCTGCTGCTGGTCAACAACGAGATCGCGGGGACCACTGGCACCGTCCAGCTCAAGGCGGTGTTCCCGAACCATGAGCACCGGCTGTGGCCGGGCCAACTGGTGAACGCGCGCCTGCTGCTGGAGACCCGCAAGGATGCCCTGACGGTGGCGGGATCGGCAGTTCAGCAGGGTCCGAACGGCAGCTATGTCTACGTCGTGTCTGCCGATCAGACAGCCACCTTGCGCCCCGTTCACGTGGTCGAAATCAGCGACGGACAGGCCCTGATCGATCGGGGCTTGAAATCGGGCGACGTCGTCGTGGTCGATGGCCAGTATCGGTTGACCGAAGGAAGCCGCGTCAGAGAACTGCACGGCAAGGCGGCACGCGAAGCCGATCTGCAAAGCGCCGTGCAGGACGCGCTCCCATGAACCTCTCCGCGCCCTTCATCCTGCGGCCGATCGCGACTGCCCTGCTGATGGCCGGCTTGCTGTTGTGCGGCCTTGCGGCCTATCCGCTGCTGCCGGTCGGCGCGCTGCCGAACGTCAACTACCCGACCATCCAGATCTCGGCGCAACTGCCGGGCGCCGACCCCGGCACGATCGCGTCGTCCCTGGCCACGCCGCTCGAACAGCAGCTCAGCCAGATTCCCGGCATCACCCAGCTCACCTCGTCCAGCGCACTCGGCGTGGCACAGCTCACCGTGCAATTCGAGTTGTCGCGCACGGTCGACAGCGCCGCGGTCGACGTGCTGGCCGCGATCAACGCCGCGAGCCCCTTCCTGCCGCCGAACATCCCCTACCCGCCGACGATCAGGAAGGTCAATCCGGCCGAGACGCCGATCATGCTGATCGCGCTGACGTCGGACTCATTGCCGCTGACCACGGTCGACGCCTATGCGGAGAACATCCTGCTGCCGAAGATCTCGCAGGTGCCGGGCGTGGGCCTGGTCGGCATCGGCGGCCAGCAGAAGCCCGCAATCCGTGTCCGCGTCAATCCGCAGGCGCTCGCCGCCCGCGGCATCGGCCTCGAAGACGTCCGCAACGTGATCGCCGGCGCCAATGTCGATTTGCCGAAGGGCACGCTCAACAGCCCGCGCGTCACCTATACGTTGAACACCAACGATCAACTCCTGAAACCATCGGCCTATGAGGACCTCATCATCGCCTATCGCAACGGTTCGCCGGTGCGCATACGCGATATCGGCACAGCGATCGAAGGACCCGAGAACGACCTGCTGGCCGGCTGGTACGGCAAAGAGCGCGCCATCATTCTGGCAGTCCAGCGCGTGCCCGGCGCCAACGTGATCCAGACCGTCGACCGGATCAAGAAGCTGCTGCCGCAACTGCAGGCCTCCGTTCCGCCGGCGATCAAGGTGACGATCGCCGCCGACCGAACCGCCACCATCCGCGCCGCGGTCTCCGACGTCCAGTTCACCCTGATGCTGACGGTCGCACTGGTGGTGATGGTCATCTTCCTGTTCCTGCGGAATTTCTGGGCCACCGTCATTCCGGCGATCACGGTTCCGCTGGCGCTGATCGGCACGTTCGCGGTTCTCTACGTGCTCGGCTACAGCCTGGACAATCTCTCGCTGATGGCGCTGTCGATCGCGGTCGGCTTCGTGGTCGACGATGCCGTCGTGGTCATCGAGAACATCGTACGCCATCTCGAGCAGGGCATGACGCCGATGGAAGCGGCGCTCAAGGGCTCCAGCGAGATCGGCTTCACCATCGTCTCCATCACCCTGTCGCTGATCGCGGTGTTCATCCCGCTGTTCCTGATGGGCGGTTACGTCGGCAAGCTGTTCCAGGAATTCGCAGTCACGATCACCGCCGCGCTGCTGCTGTCCCTGGTCATCTCGCTCACACTGACGCCGATGATGTGCGCGCGGCTGCTGAAGGATCAATCGCGCAAGAAACACGGCCGGCTCTATCTCGCCTTCGAACGGGGATTCGATGCCCTGCTTTCACTCTATGCGAGAGGCCTGCGGATCGTTCTGCGCCATCGCTTCGTGACGCTGCTGGTGATGCTCTCGACCATCGCGCTGACCGGCTATCTGTATGTGATCATCCCGAAAGGTTTCTTCCCGCAGCAGGACACCGGGCAGATCGTCGGCATCACCGAGGCTGCCCAGGACATCTCCTTCCCCGCGATGTCCGAACGTCAGCAGGCGATCGTCGGCATCCTCTCGAAAGATCCGGCGATCCAGTCGGTGGCGAGCTATATCGGTCCGGGCGGACCGACGGCAACGCTCAATCAGGGACGCATCTTCATCGTCCTGAAGCCGAAGCCCGAGCGCAAGGCCAGCGCCGATCAGGTGATCGAGCGGCTGGGGCCCCGGCTAGCCCACATCCAGGGCATCAGGCTTTACATGCAGGCTGCCCAGGACATCACCATCGGCGCACGGCTGTCGAAGACGCAGTATCAATATACGCTGACGGACGCAGATTCCAACGAGCTCACCAACTGGTCGGCGACCTTCCTGGCGAAACTCCGCACGCTCGACCTCATCACCGACGTCGCGAGCGACCAGGCCAATGCCGGTCCGAGGCTCGAAGTCACCGTCAATCGGGAAGTCGCCTCCAGCTTCGGTATCCTGCCGACGACGATCGACAACGCCCTCGACGACGCCTTCGGCCAGCGCATCGTCTCCACCATGTTCACCTCGCTGAACCAGTATCACGTCGTGATGGAGGTCGATCCGAAGTTTCAATACGGCCCCGAGGCGCTCAAGGACATCTACCTGAATTCGGCTGGCGGCCAGCAGGTGCCCCTGAGCACGCTGGTCCACGCCGTCATCAAGCCTGCGCCCATCCTGATCAATCACCAGAGCCTGTTTCCCTCGGTGACGATCTCGTTCAACCTGCGGCCCGGCGCAGCGCTCGGCGATGCGGTGACGGCGGTCCAGAAGATCGAGAAGGAGATCGGTAAGCCCGCCTCGCTGTCGACATCGTTCCAGGGCAATGCGCAGGCCTTCCAGTCCTCGCTGTCGGGCACGCCGCTATTGATCGGGGCGGCGCTGATCGTGATCTACATCATTCTCGGCGTGCTCTATGAGAGCCTGATCCATCCGATCACGATCCTGTCGACGCTGCCTTCGGCCGGCATCGGCGCGCTGCTGCTGCTACTCGCCGTCCATATGGATCTCAGCGTCATCGCCATCATCGGCATCATCCTGCTGATCGGCATCGTCAAGAAGAACGGCATCATGCTGGTCGATTTCGCTCTGGAGGTGGAACGCGAGCATGGGCTCAGCCCGGAAGAGGCAATCTACCAGGCCTGCACGCTGCGCTTCCGCCCGATCCTGATGACGACAATGGCCGCGCTGCTCGGCGGCGTGCCGCTGATGCTCGGCACCGGTACCGGCGCGGAGTTGCGCCAGCCGCTCGGCTACACCATCGTCGGCGGCCTGATGCTCTCGCAGATCCTGACGCTCTACACTACGCCCGTGGTCTATCTCTATCTTGACAAGCTCGGCAACTGGTTCACCGGGCGCAAGCCGCGGGCGTCCGCGACATCCACTCTCTCGGGGGCAGATACGGAAGTGAGCCATGAATCCGCTTGAGAAGGTAACCGCCGGCATGACCGCCGACAAACTGGTGACCGTCACGCCCGAGATGACGGTCGGCCACGTGATACCAGGCATGCCGGCGGTCTACGGCACGCCGATGATGATCCTGCACATGGAAATGGCCGCCGGATCGGCGGTGCAGCCGTTCCTGCCCGCAGGCCATGTGAGCGTCGGGATGATGGTCAACATCCGCCACCTCGCCGCAACGCCGGTCGGCCGCACGGTGCGCGCAATCGCGCGGGTGATCGCGGTCGAGGCCAAGAGCGTGCTGTTCGAAATCGAGGCCTGGGACGGCGGCCGCAAGATCGGCGACGGCACGCACCGGCGCGGCGTAGTCGATGTCGCCGAGTTCGAGCGGCGGTTCGACGTGACAGAACCAACAGCAGAGATGGCCTAGCCTCGCGGCCGGCGAGCAGCCGATCGCGACCTCGTGCGCTTTGACAAAGGACCTGTCAGATTGCAAAAGACGACTCTTCAACGTCGAATTAGACATTTCGTATGACGCTCGAACGCCTGGATGGCTCCCCGCCCGTAAAGCCCCAGCGATGGTGGCGCCGTATGCTCCCAGGCTGGCCCATGCGGGATCGCGCTCCACTGTGGGCGTGGGGTAGTGTTGCCCTGAGCTTGTTGTCGTTCACGTTTTCCCTGCTCGGCTTCAATCTCACAGCGATCGCATTCGCCGCCTCAATGGCGGCTTCGCTCGTGGTGATCAGCCTGACACTCACCGCCCGGAAGAAGGCCCATACCGAGCTGGAGCGGAGCGAGCAGCGATATCGCCATCTGTTCAGCCGCATGCCGATCGCATTCCATCAGCTCGACGCCAGCAGGCTGGTCGTGCTGTTCCGGAAATTGCGCCGCGAAGGGGTCGAGGACCTCGGCCCCTATTTCGATAGCCATCCCGAGTTCCTCCGTACCTGCATGGACGCGCTCTCGTTTCAGGAGGCCAACGAACGGGCCGTCCAGATGTTCGGAGGCGGCGTCAGCGGCTATGTCGGACCTTCCATGGCCGAGACCTGGAAGGAACGTCCCGATACGTTCCGGCGGGCCATGGAGTCACGTTATGGCGGTGAGACGAACTTCGAGGAGGAGACCCAGATGGTCACCTGGGACGGCCGTGTCGTCGACGTCCTCTTCACGACGGCCCGCGTCGGCCCCATCAACGACCTCGAAATCAGCCTGGTCGGCACCATCGACATCTCACAGCGTGTTCGCGCCCAGCAGAAGCTCCAGCAGGTCCGGGCCGAGTTCGCGCATGCCGCGCGCGTCTCGATGCTCGGCGAGCTCACCGCCTCGATCGCGCACGAGGTCAACCAGCCGCTAGCCGCCATCGCAACCAGCGGCGCGGCCGGGCTGCGGTGGCTGAACAGGCCTACGCCCGATATCGTCGAGATCCGCAAGACCATCGAGAACATCGTCGTGGATGCCCAGCGCGCCGCGAACATCGTGGCGCGCGTTCACGGGATGGCTTCCCGGAAAGCGCCCGAGCAGGCATCCCTGTCGTTCGACGAGATCATCCGCGAAGCGCTTCTCTTCCTGCGACACGAGATGGAGTCCCGCAGCGTGAGCATTTTGCACCAGCCCGATCCGAGCGCACCACAGGTGCTCGGTGACCGCACCCAGCTCCAACAGGTGATCGTCAACCTGGCGATCAACGCGGTACAGGCGCTGACACAGGCTGGATATGGCGATCGCAGAATCGTCATCAGCACGATCACGCAAGACGCGGCCACGCTGTGCTGCTCCGTGGAAGACAACGGTCCCGGCATTGCCGCCGAACATCTCGATCGGCTGTTCGAAAGCTTTTTCACGACCAAGGACAACGGGATGGGCATGGGACTACCGATCTGCCGGTCGATCGTCGAGGCGCACGGCGGCCGGATCGGCGCCGAGGGCCATGGCGCCAATGGCGGCGCCCGCTTCTGGTTTACGCTGCCGCTATCCCCCGGGAGCAGCCGAACGCACCAGGCGGATCGGGACGCCCTTGTATGACGGCGTAAAGCTGAGCGGGTCGCGGGCATAAAGCGGAACCAGCGGATTGGTCTCCGGATAGTAGGCCGCGCAGCAGCCGGTCGGAAAAGAATAGGCTACGACGCGGAAGTTGCGTACGATCCGCTCGGCGCCGTCGGTCGAGGCGGTGATCAGGTCGACGCGATCGCCATCGGCAAGCCCGCGCTTCCTCAGCTCGTATTCGTTGAGGAAGATAACGTCGCGCTGGCCGAACACGCCGCGATAGCGATCGGACATCGAGTAAAGCGTGGTGTTGTACTGATCGTGGCTGCGTATGGTGGTGAGCCAAAGCGAATCGGGATCGCTCTCCGGCAGGTCTTCGCCGCAGCCCGGGAAGACCAGGAAGTTCGCCTTGCCCGAGGGCGTCGCCCAGATGCGCTCGCGTGCGGTCGAGGTGAGATGGAAGCCGCCGGGGACGCGGACGCGGGTATTGTAGCCCTGGAAGATTGGAAACACCGCTTCGATCGCATCGCGGATGCGGTCGTAATCGGCGACGAAGCCGTCCCAGTCGACCACCGTACGCTCGCCCAGCGTCGCCTTGGCGACGCCGGCGATGATTGCGACCTCGCTGAGCAGGTGCTCCGATGCCGGCTTGTTGCGGCCGCCGGATGCATGCACCATCGACATCGAATCCTCCACCGTGACCGACTGCGGCCCCGATGCCTGCACATCTATCTCGGTCCGTCCGAGGCACGGCAGGATCAGGGCGGCGCGGCCGTGGATCAGGTGGCTGCGGTTGAGCTTGGTCGAGACGTGGACGGTCAGATCGAGCTTGCCAAGCGCCGCCCGGGTCGCCTGCCAGTCCGGAATGGCCGCGGCAAAATTGCCGCCCATCGCGAAGAAGGCCTTCACCTCGCCACGGATCATGGCTTCCAACGCGGTGACCACGTTGTGTCCCGGCGCGACCGGAGGCTTGAAACCGAAGCGTTGCTCCAGGCGTGCGAGGAAATCCGCCTTGGGGACCTCCGTGATCCCCACGGTGCGATCGCCCTGCACGTTGGAATGACCGCGAACCGGGCAAACGCCGGCGCCCTCGCGCCCGACATTGCCGCGCAACAGCGCGAGATTGGCGATCTGCTGGACGTTGTTCGCGCCGCGCCAGTGCTGGGTGATGCCCATGCCGTAGACGAGGATGGCGCGCTCAGCCTTCATGTAGGCGCCAGCGGCATATTCCATGTCCTCGCGCGTCAAGCCGGACTGACGTTCGATATCAGGCCATTGCGTGCGCTTGAGATCGTCGATCAGCGCCTCGACGCCGGCGGTGTGGCCGCGGATGAAATCCCAATCCAGGATCGCCGGCTGCTCGGCGGCGCGGGCGGCCTCGTCCGCCTCGACCACGATCTTCATGATCCCCTTGAGAACGGCGACGTCGCCGCCGACCCGGACCTGGAAGAGTTTTGAGCTGATCGCCGTCGACGACAGCGTGATCATCTCGACGGGGCTCTGCGGTGCCTGGAAACGCTCCAGCGCCCGCTCTCGGAACGGGTTGAACGACATGATGGAGGCGCCGCGGCGCGCCGCATTGCGCAGGCTGGTCATCATCCGCGGGCTATTGGTGCCCGGATTCTGGCCGAAGATGAAGATGCAATCGGCCTTGTCGAAATCCTCCAGCAACACGGTGCCCTTGCCGACGCCGAGCGAGTACGGCAGACCAACGCTGGTCGCCTCGTGGCACATGTTCGAGCAGTCGGGGAAATTGTTGGTGCCGTATTCGCGCACGAACAGCTGATAGAGGAAGGCGGCCTCGTTCGAGGTCCGCCCGGACGTGTAGAACTCCGCCATGTTCGGATCTGGCAAGGCCCGAAGCTCGCGACCGATCATGTCGAATGCTTCGCTCCACTCGACCGGGAGATAGCGGTCCGATGCGGAATCGTAAGCCACCGGATGGGTGAGCCGCCCGACCATTTCGAGATCGTAATCGTTCCAGCCCGCGAGCTCCGTGACGGTATGCTCGGCGAAGAATTCGGGGGTGCAGCGCTTCGATGTCGTCTCCCAGGCGATCGCCTTGCCGCCGTTCTCGCAGAATTCGAATGACGAAGTGTGCTTCGGGTCAGGCCAGGCGCAGCCGGGGCAATCAAAACCCTCCGGTTGATTCATCCGGCTCAGCGTCGCCGCGCCCTTCAGCGGCGCCCTCTGCACCAGAAGCGCCTCGCTGAGCGCCTTGAGTGCGCCCCAGCCGCCGGCGGGTCCACCATAGTGACGAACCGATTTCGTGGTCATCTCGACATCTCTCGATCTTGTGCTTCTTCGCGGTAATTAAGGATCGCGCGGGCAGAGCCGTCTTTTCAAAACGAAACCGAATTTCGCAATTGCACACGTCCGGACCGGGCTGGTCGGCCGCAGCAGTCATGCATTCCGGCAAAAGCAGCGCCGTTCTCGGAAGCTGAAACGACAAGCGGAAACTAGGGTTGGCGGTTGGAGCCCCGTCGCTACGGAGGGCTTTCGACATTTTTCAGGAGCGACCCCAGATGTTTTCACGACGTGATTTGCTGGCCATGTCCGCGGCAGGCGCCGCCATGGTCGGCTCCAGTGCGCAGGCCGCAACCTTCGGCAATCCGGACGAGCCGCCGCAAGGTGCCGTCAACGCCAAAAGCCCCGGCAGCCTGACCGATCCCGGTCCGCAAAACCCTGAATTGGCCAAGCAATTCCCCTCCGCACAAACCCCTAAATGGCCAAAGCAATCCCCCCCCGCAAACCCCCCGCCGGCGACCGACGTGGGCGCCCAGCCGATGGATTGGGCCTCGT
>LNAP01007015.1_pt1 | contig 17170 bp, 15 predicted proteins | sample 602601 | NCBI WGS metagenome assembly LNAP01 (sample SAMN02440304, study PRJNA202911) | soil metagenome | biome: Subtropical and temperate rainforests or woodlands; isolation source: soil samples (1 kg each in a 20% v/v slurry with milli Q water) were... ... | reverse complement strand
CACCCGCACTGATTGCCAACACACAAACGATCACCGAGACCGCAGACAGCAACGTATTCATCACACGCCCTTCAGACACCAAAGAAACCGCTAGCGGAGAATGGCTCGCCGCGAAATGGCGCCGATTCTGCGCCGCACCACGGGTAACGTCAACGGCAAGAGAAGGCGCCACAGCCCGCTGATACCGCGGCCTCAGAACAATCTATTCGCCAGCTTGGCGCCCCTGCATTCACGGCACCGCAATCTGCAAACTGCCCAACGCAAACCGCACAGCCACCGCCCAACCCACGGCGCTCAAAACACCCAACGCCAGATAACCCACCACAATCCCCAACGCGATCTGCTTCCACAGCCCGGCATGGGGATCACGGTTGTAAACAGCCGGCTCCACGGAATGAACATCCCGCTCGGCACGAATCTCATCAAAACGCTCACGCATGGTTTACCTCGGTAAACGGAACAGCAAACAGAAGGAATGAAAAAAGGCGGCTAGCTTTGGCTAGGCGCCTTTGGATGTCTAGCGCGCGGCGATTAAATGCGGTGCTGAGCATTATGAATCCGTTACGAACCGCCCCGCTGAGCCAGAAAGCCCCATAGAACGCAGCTTCCAGCCCTCCCCTGCGCTGGCTAGACCAGTCCATTCCAGAAAATTCGACCAATGTAATCACCTCCCCTCTTTACCTTTACAGGTTAGGGGATTAGGTTCCCGCAATAGCAATTGGCCAACGAAAGCAGAAGGACTGCTTACGGTGGGCGGAAGGAAAGACTTACTAACTGGCTTGATATTAGGAAATTTGGGTCATTGCATAAGGACGGTGTGGCGTGGATGGGGTGTACTTTGAGGAATGCAATGGCTATGCACTTTGCTGCGTGGAAAATTTCTCTGATGAACTAAAGGAATCTATCAAAGAGAATTTGTCTAGAATCTGTCATGGCGCACAACAGGCAAGTCGTGGCAGAGAGATGTATAAATATAGCACCACTATTAAAACATTCTGGGAACGCTACAACTCCAAAGCAGCCCTCACTAAAAAAGGAATGCTTGGCGAACTTCTCTCACATGTGATTTTACTTAATCTTTTCCCTCGTTTTGAAGTTGTATCTCCATTCTTCAACCTAGAAGAGCGAAACATAAAAAAAGGCTTTGACCTCCTGCTATATGAGTCCTCAAGCCAAGGAGTCTGGATAACCGAAGTAAAATCGGGTGAGCTTCACAAAGGCAAGGATCAAAGCGCGACGACTGCCGACTTATTATGCACAGCTCGTGATGACTTAAAGCTACGACTCGCTGAGCAACAGCTAAATCATTGGCAAAACGCAATTCATGCCGCCCGCGTTGCCATTGACTCAAAATCTGATTACAAAGATATAGTTATAGAGATACTTGAGTCCGAGGGAGATTTAGTTGCCTGCGGCTCACCTAACAGCGAAGATAACAATGCGTTCCTAGTATCAGCGCTTTTTAGTGAAGTATCTGTAAGAGTTATGGAAAGCACCCTATCGGACTTTTCAGAAGACCTAAAAAATAAAGGAATATTTAGATCTTTTTTTGCTCTCTCCATTCACAAAGGAACGCTCAATAAAATTGAGAGCTTTCTAAAGTCCGAAGCAGGATGCTAGAAAATGAAAGAGCTCACACTTAGACGGCTTGCTAACACTTCTTTTAAAGAACTATATCTAAAATTTCTTTCCGGAATAGACTTGTCAGATTCCGAGATAGTAAAGCTACTTGCCATAGCAGTATTATTTTTAAACCACTCAGCAGCAGATATAAAACGACTAGGCTATAGAATTGTTCTCTTTTACGGCAATCGATCCGGGCGTTATGACGCTCTATATGATGTAGCAATTAACAGCGGTCTCATGCCTGTTTCAGCAGTTATCAACTCAGACCCTGAAAACGACCGAAGACTTTCAGATTCCTTCCTATCAAATTATATTGATAGCTACATTGACACCTTCAGACAGAACGGCCTAGTAATGACAGAACAGCAGTCATTGCTGCAAGATTTCGTCCACAAGGAAACTGATAACTCACTTGTTATTGTCGCCCCCACCTCTTACGGAAAGTCGGAATTAATAATCTCTACAGTCAGAGACAATCCACACAAAAAAATATGTATCCTTGTGCCTTCCAAAGCGCTACTCGCCCAAACTAAAAAGAGACTAGTTGATGCTGACATAGATACTGTCGGAAGGATAGTTACTCACCCAGAAATGTACTCCGACAACAAACAGTGCCGGATTTTTGTTTTAACCCAAGAGCGCCTGACTAGGCTATTGAGCGAGCACTCCGAGCTTTCGTTTGATATTGTATTCGTAGACGAGGCTCACAACCTTCTCAGTGGGGGCAGGCGAAATGAGCTGTTAGCTACATCGATATGCGTGGCTGGTGCAAGGAATAGAGGTACATCATTTAAGTTTCTAACACCGTTCATATGCGACGAGCTCAATCTTCGTGTTCGTTATCTTAAGCTTGGCATCAAAGGCTTCAGAATTGACGAGTACGTAAAATCAGAGCGCTTTCACCTTTGTGACTTTAGGGAAGGCCGCGAAACAGGTGAGCTTCAGCTCTATGATCATTTCGTAAACTCGTGGATATCTCTTGAAACGAGATACAACAATTGCTATGACCTTATCCTAGGTGAAGCGCTTTCAAAAAACATTATTTACGGCAACAAACCTAAAAACATTGAATCTTTTGCCTGGTCGCTAGCTCAACGGCTCCCCAAAGTACAATGCCCAATAATAGATAAAGCATGCGGCGAGCTTTCAGATAACTTTGACAGCCAATACTTAATTATCGACTGCTTACGTCGCGGGGTTATGTATCATCATGGCTCAATAGCCGACACTGTCCGACTCTACCTAGAGAATACATTTTCGAAGTCAAAGAAACTTAAGTATCTGGTTTGTAGCGCAACCCTTTTAGAAGGGGTCAACCTGCCCATTGAAAAACTATTCCTTATTGACCACCGCAAAGGTGCAAATCTTCTATCGCCTTCTCAATTTAAGAACCTAGTTGGCAGGGTTAACCGCTTCAGCGAGGTTTTTTCAGCAAAAGGTTCTACAGCACTTAAACGACTTGAATCGAGCATATATTTATTAGGAGTAGATGGTTACACCCGCAAAGGATCAGACCTTGAGGGCTACTATCAGAAAACTGTTAATGTATCCAAAGAAGACCAAGATAGCTTGAAAAATGTTCTCCTTGAAGGTACGGATATTGACGACTCAAACTCCAAAAAATTCGAAGACGCAGTCGAGAGGCTTGAAAACCTACAGCCAGGCATAGTGGATGATCGCGAGTGCAAATATGTGACCACAGAGGTGGGAAGGCTCTTGCTAGCAAATGGCATAGGAGAAATCGACGTATTTGATGCCGAGGAAGAAATAGAAAATGAACTTTCTCTATTTATTGAGACTCACGGCCAGATCCAAGACTCCACATCTTTAATGCTTGCTATCAAGCAATGCTTTATTGATTATTTTGATGAGTCACGCGGCTATAGTGAACTTTCTCGACTTGAGGAGGAGTCGGCGCGTAAATTTTACGCAATGATGCTTGACTGGCAAATCAAAAAATACTCGGTAAAGCAAATAATTTATCAGTATATAAAACACTGGGATGAGCTCTCCCAAAACCAGAGATCAACCCTCATTTATGTTGGAAAGTGGGGCGACACTTCTTACAATGAGAGTTTTAATGAACACTGGGTTGACGTGTCAACCAAATCCAAAAAGGAAAAGATCAACCTCGCCATAGTTAGAATCAAAGAAGAAGAAGACTTTTTTGATTACCATATCTTTAGATTCGTTGAGGTCATGAACGGGGTTGAAGCGGTCGACCCAGACTTCTACAAAACAATAAAGTATGGAACAACTAACGATACAAAAATAAAAATGATAAAAGACGGCTTCAGCCGTGGCCTATCCGATTTAATATTAAGCAAGTACCCGGATAGAATTCGTGTAGACCAAGATGGGGAAATAACAATTGATCCTAAACTAGTTGCCGCAATGAGGAGCAACGAGGAAAGCGACTTGATAATTTTTGAAGCTCAAATGAATTTGAAATTTACTTAACCCCCACTTTTTTTATGCCGACAGCCTAGAAATTTCTCTTTGCTGTCGGTGCCTTCTTGACCTACGTACGGGCGCACCAGCGCCTAGCTACTTCCCGAAAACAAAGGGGACAGATTTATTTTTCAGCGGCCCACCATCATCAAGTCCGGAACGTTGTGCCAACCAAAAACCAGACATTGCGAGCAGCCGTACGATTATCTACAGTCCGCGCCTCTCGACGATAGCTGAAAGGACTCACAATGAAGAACCTGCTGATTGCGCTAATGATCGGTGCGGCGGTTTGGCATTTTTACCTGAAGCCTGATGCAGGGCAGCGGGCTGGCTCCACGGTTTACCCCGCATCGACAGTCCCATCTAGTGCAGCTACCAGTTTCACCAAACCAGCGCCTCGCGCTTACTCATGCGACGGGCGCACGCATTGCTCGCAGATGCGATCCTGCGAAGAAGCGACTTACTTTCTTCGGAACTGCCCTGGCACCACCATGGACGGGGATATGGATGGCGTTCCGTGCGAGCAGCAGCATTGCCGCTGAAGCGGGGCGAGTCGGCGAGCGGTAATCTCCAGCCAAAACAAAAAAGGCGGTTAGCTTTCGCTAATGTCTGGTGGCTACACCGGGACTTGAACCTGGGACATCAGCATTATGAATGCTGCGCTCTAACCAACTGAGCTATGTAGCCAAGTGGCGCGCATTATTCTCTGGTCGGTTTGGGCTGTCAACCCTGGCTCCGCAGATTTTTTATCCTTTTCAAACGGTTAGTTACGAACGGTCCATGGCGCCTAGGATGCGCCATGTGGGGCGCCGCTAGCGAAATGACGGCCGCGTGGCCAGCAGCAAGCCGGCGAAGATCAGGGCGCCGCCGATCCAATGGAAGGGTTGCAGGGCTTCGCCCAGCAGCAGCCAGCCGAGCAGCGCGGTGAACACGGGCATCAGGTAGCTGGCCATGGCGGCCTTGGCGGCGCCGACGACTTTTACGCCGTGGTTCCAGGCGAGGTAGGCGATCAGCGAGGCGAACACGGCGGTGTAGCCGATGGCGCCGAGGTTGGCCGGTGTGGCGGCGAAGCCCCCTACCCGGCTCAGTTCGTACAGGTAGAACGGCAGGATCAGCGGCACGCCCAGCAGCATCAGCACGCCGAGCAGCACCAGCGGTGGCACAGTGAGGAAACCGGACCAGCGCCGCAGCAGCAGCGTGTACAGCGCCCACACCAGCACGGCGAGCAGCATGATGAGGTCGCCAGCCTTGAACGACAGGCTGGCAAAGGTCTGCCAGCTGCCACGGCTGATCAGGTAGAGCAGCCCCGCCGCCGCCACGGCCATACCGAACCAGGCGCGCCGCAATGGCCATTCACCAAGCAGAAAACCCGCACCGATAAAGGTCGCCAGTGGCAGGCAGGTGTTCACCAGCGTCAGGTTGATCGCTTCGGTACTTTGCGCAGCGGTGTAGAGCAGCGAGTTGTAGCTGGCGATGCCGAGCGCGGCGATCACCGGCAAGCGCCAGCCGGCAGCCTGCAGGGCCGCTCGATGGGTCCAGATGCCTTTCGCCACGAAGGGCAGCAACAGGCAGGTAGCCAGCACCCAGCGCCAGAAGGACAGGCTCAGCGGCGGGATCTGGTCATAGAAGGCACGTGCCACCAGCGCGTTGCCGCTCCAGCAGAGCACAGCGATGAGCAGACCGGCGAATGCCGGGGCGTGACGGCTGTTCATCAGGAGTTACGCGGCGGACGCAGGCGGTATTGCGACGGCAGCTGATCGAGCCCGCTGACGGTGACGTTGAGGTTCTTCCACAGGCCATCCTTGATGCCGTAGATGCAGCCGTGCACGGCCAGCGGCTGGCCGCGGTGCCAGGCGTTCTGGACGATGGTGGTGTGGCTGACGTTGGCGACCTGCTGGATGACGTTGAGCTCGCAGAGGCGGTCGACCTGCTCCTCTTCGCTGGCCAGCTTGGACAGGTGCACGCGATGCTCGTAGTAGAGGTCGCGGATGCTGCGCAGCCAGCCGTCGATCAGGCCCAGCTGGTCGTCACGCATGGAGGCGCGCACGCCACCGCAGCCGTAGTGGCCGGTGACGAGGATGTGTTTGACCTTGAGCACGTCGACCGCGTACTGGATGACCGACAGGCAGTTGAGGTCGGTGTGCAGCACGACATTGGCGACGTTGCGATGGACGAACAGGTCGCCCGGCAGCAGGCCGACGATCTCGTTGGCGGGCACGCGGGCATCGGAGCAGCCGATCCACAGGTATTCCGGCGCCTGCTGCTTGGACAGTTTCTCGAAGAAGGTGGGGTCTTCTTCCTTGATGGCCTCGGCCCAGCGGGCGTTGTTCTCGAACAGCGGTTCCAGCTCGCTCATCTACGTTGTCCCTATGGTTCGGCCCCGCACCTTACGAGCCGGCCTGGCCTTTGACAAGCAAGGCCGGCTCGCACGGGCGATCAGTCCGGCTCGACGAGTTCTTCCGTCTCGATGACCGTGGTGCTGGGCTGGGAGACGAACGAGCGCAGGTCACGCATGAAGTTGTCGCGCCAGGCATCCAGATCGGCGGCACGAATGGCGCGCATCAGGTGCTCGTAGCGGTCCTTGCGTTCGGCCAGCGGCATGCTCAGCGCGCGGTCGAGCGCTTCGGCCATGCCAACGCAGTCGTACGGATTGACGATCAGCGCGGAGGTCAGCTCGCGTGCGGCGCCGGCGAAGCGCGACAGCACCAGCACGCCGGGATCTTCCGGGTCCTGCGCGGCTACGTATTCCTTGGCAACCAGGTTCATGCCGTCGCGCAGCGGCGTGACGAAGCCTACGTCGGCGGTGCGGAACAGCCCCATCAGCACGCGGCGGTCGTAGCTCTTGTTGAGGTAGTGCAGCGGCGTCCAGTCGAGATCGGAGAGGCGCCCGTTGAGGTGCCCGGCCTGGCTCTCGAGCTGCTCGCGGATGTGCTGATAGGTGCGCACGTCGGAGCGCGAGGTCGGTGCGATCTGCAGGAATTCGACGTTGTTGCGGTGTTTGGGATAACGGTCGAGAAACTCTTCGTAGGCGCGGAAGCGTTCCACCAGGCCCTTGGAGTAGTCCAGGCGGTCGACCGAGATGATGGTCTGGCGCGTCGCGTCGCTCGCCCGGCGCATGGGATGGGCTCGGCCTTTGTAGCCTTCGGCGAGTTTCTGGATTTCGTCCGGCACCACACCGATCGGGTACACCCCGGCGCGGAAGTTCTGCCCGTAGGCGGTCAGGCTGCCGTCCGGCTCGATCACACCGCGCACTTCGCGGGTGATGTAGTCCTGAAAGGCCAGGCGGTCGGTGTCGGTCTGGAAGCCGATCAGGTCGTAGTAGCAGAGGGTCTTCAGCAGCTCGTTATGCGGCGGGATGGCGGTAAGGATCTCCGGCGCGGGAAACGGGATGTGCAGGAAGAAGCCAATGCGGTTGCGGATGCCCAGCTGGCGGCAGGCTTCGGCGAATGGGATCAGGTGGTAGTCGTGAATCCAGATGATGTCGTCGGGCTTGAGCAGCGGCTTGAGCTTCTCGGCCAGCATGCCGTTGACCCGTCGGTAGCCGTCGTACTCTTCGCGGCTGTAGCGCGCCAGATCGATGCGATAGTGAAAAATCGGCCAGAGCGTGTTGTTGGAGAAGCCGCGGTAGTACTGATCGTAGTCACGCTTGTTCAGCGGCAGCGTGACGTAGGTGATGTTGCCCACTTCCTCGGTGTTGATGGCTGGCGTTGCATTGATCTCGCCACTCCAGCCGAACCAGATGCCACCGGCCTGGCGCAGCGCATCGTAGACACCGACGGCCAGCCCTCCGGCGGCTACCTTGCCCGGTTTGATTGGCGCCACGCGGTTGGAAACCACTACTAAACGGCTCATGGCAGTAAATCTCGCTCTAGTCGGGTTTTATTCTGGGTTCGGCCGGCACACCGAGTTCGTTCAGCAGCGCTTCGATCCAGCTGCCGACGGCAGCCACCGACGCCACCCGTTCGCGGGCCTCGCTGGGGCCGTCGCCGACCTTGATGGATCGACCGCCGAGCGCATTGACGGCGGCAAAGCCGGCTTCGTCGGTGAGATCGTCGCCAAGGAACACGGGAGTGCGGCCGGAGAACGGCGCTTCCTGCATGAAGGCGCGGATCACCTCGCCCTTGCTCGCGCCGCGGGGCTTGAGTTCGAACACGCACTTGCCGGGCTGCAGGGTCAGTACCTCGGCGTAACGCTGGGCGAAGTCTTCGGCGAGTGTGCGGGCAACCTCCTCCAGCTCCGGCGCCTGACGGAAATGCAGGGCAAAGGCGACGCTCTTGTTCTCCAGGTGCAGGCCGGGATGCTCGCTGCAGGCCTGCTGCAACTCACGCTGGATGCGCTCCAGCGCCTGATTGTCGAGTGCCAGGTTGCGCAGCTCACCCGTGGCATCACGGCGCTCGGCTCCGTGCACGCCGGCGGCGGGAAGTTGCAGGGGCGCCAGTAGCGCATCGAGCTGCGCGAGCGGTCGGCCGGAGATCACGGCGACGGGAATGCCGCTGGCATGCAGGCGTTCCAGGGCCGCGAGGGTGGACGGTGGAATGAAGACGAGTTCCGGTCGGGGCTGAATCTCAGCCAGCGTTCCGTCGACGTCGAAGAAGAAGGCGTAGCGCCGAGGCTCTGGCGCGGGTTGGTCGTTTTGATCATTCATGCAGAGTAGGACTCCGGATCACGCGCGGTGGTTCGTCCCCTTTTTCTCAAGACGCTCAGGCATCTACGGCCGCAGGAAAGGATGGACCCGAATGGCGTTATCGGCCAGCCGACAGCCCTGAATCTTCCCAGGGCGGCCGGGTCACAACCTGCATGACCGACGTTCTGACAGGAGACGATCATGAGCGATCAAAAACCCTACACCCCAACGGAAATCGACAACACCGAAGACCGCATGGGCTCCATCGAACAGCTCGATTTCGATCAGCGCCGTGACGAGCGCAAGGGCCGCATCGGCGACGAAGTGCCCGGTGAGCAGGTGGCCGACGAGTTCACCGCCGAACGTGCCGCCGAAGCAGGCATGACCGCGGGTGAAGTCCCGGATGGCGAGACCACAATGGACGACATGTCTCCGGAAACGCTGATCCCCGAGGACGGCGCACGCTCACCGAGCGAACGCGGCCATGGCGAGCCGGCGGATCAGGACCTGAGCGTGGTTTCCGAGCATGAGATCGGCGCCGATGTGGATCTCGACGAGGCCGAACTCGGCCGCTACGACCCGCTCGACGGCAAACCCTGGGACGGCCCCGCCAAAGGCGACGAAGACACCGGCCTCAGCGGTGGCGATGCGGTATTGCGCGAGGACGACAGCGTGCTGTCGGACGAAGAACTGGAAGGCGAAGCCCCACTGGACTCGGGACGGGACAAGCGGCCGGGGGAATAGAGCGGAGCCATTTGCCGCACTCGGTAGACAGCAGCGACAGGGCCGCGGAACTCATAAGGCGGCCTCGGCTGACTTCGTAGATGTAGGGTGGATGTCGCTTTTTACATCCACCAGGGCGCGGGCACGATGGATCGGTGAAGCGTGATCCACCCTACGAGATCGGCAACGGTCGGAGAACGGGAACCGCGATCGTGGCATTGGCGAGCTCCAAGAGCCGGAACCTCGGCCCGCAGCAGTTAATCCAGCAACGTACAGGCCATCACCAGCGCATCTTCACGGCCGTCTGCCGCCGGGTAGTAGGCCCGGCGCCGGCCGACTTCGTTGAAGCCATAACGCTCGTAAAGCCGATAGGCCGTGGTGTTGCTCGCACGTACTTCGAGGAAGCATTCACGGCCGCCGCGTTCGTGGGCACGCTCCATCAGATGCTCGAGCAGGCACAGGCCGAGGCCGCGGCCCTGGCTCTGCGGCTTGATGGTGATATTGAGCAGGTGCGCCTCGTCGAGGATCAGGTTGATCACACCGTGGCCGACCTGCTGCTCGCCCTCGAACATCACCCAGCACTCGTAGGCACTCAGCGCGTCGTTGAAGATGCCGCGCGTCCAGGGGTGACTGAAGGCGGCGTACTCTATCTTCAACACGGCTTCGATGTCCGCCGCGGTCATCGGGCGGAAGCTGACAGCATCACTCATCACACGTACTCATGAACCTATGTGCCAGCGCGGCATGCTGCGGCGCAGGGTTTTCCACAGCTCGGCCTTGGCGGCCGGCTGCTCCATCAGCTGTTCCAGGCCGGGCATCGCCAGTGCGCGACCGAGCCCTTCGACAGCCAGTTCGCGATAGCAGGCGTCGACATCCACTTCACCGGCGAAACGCAGCGCCGGACGACCGATCAGCCAGATGCAATCGCAGCACATGTTTTCCAGCTCGGCGGCCATCACGCCCTGCACGTAATCACGCGCGGCTTCTCCACCTTGGTCGAGGCTGCCCTTGTTCAGCAGCGGCCAGCGAATCGGCTCGCCATCGCCGACCTGCTGCGGCTTGTCCGGCAGACGTGCGGCGCGCAGCAGGTCCTTGAGCAGGATGTAGGCCGGGTCGCGGCTCTGGAAGGATTCGCCGGTGGGCAACTCCACCACCAGCAACACGTTGCCGGCGCGCATCAGCTGCAGCGAGAAACGTGGCGGTGGCTCGATGGGTTTGGCAGGTTCGGCCGCCTGTTCTACCGCCGCAGCAGCAACCGGTTCCGGCTGCTTGGGTTCCGGCATGGCGATACGTGGGCGCGGCGCTTGCGGCTGCTCGACTGCCGGCGCTGCGGCCGACCGCTCCGCAACTGGAGCGGCCACGGACACCTCTGCTACAGGTGCAGCGGCAATCTCTGGCTCCGCTTCGGCCGCGACCGGCAACAGCAACTCCGGCCGCGACGGTGCGGCGAACGGCAGCTCAGTACGCGGCAGCCAGCTGGCTACCTGCATGGCGTCGAGGTAGGCGCGACGCCGGGCTTCGTTGATCAAACGCCTTCCACCTGCGGATGTGCCTTGGCGCCGACCTGCATCAGGTTCAGCGCGTTGAGGTAAGCCTTGGCCGAGGCGACGACGATATCGGTATCGGCGCCGTTGCCATTGACGATGCGTCCGCCCTTCTCCAGCCGCACGGTGACCTCGCCCTGGGAGTCAGTGCCCTGGGTGATGGCGTTGACCGAATACAGCTGCAGCGTGGCGCCAGAATCGGCAATCGCCTCGATGGCCTTGAAGGTTGCATCGACCGGGCCGGAACCCTGGGCTTGGGCACTACGCTCGGCGCCGTCGACGCTGAGCACCAGCTTAGCCTCGGGGATGGTGCCGGTCTTGCTCGCGACTTCCAGGGTGGCCAGCTTGAAGTGCTCAGGCGCTTCGTCGGCCAGGGTGTCGGAGACCAGCGCCTGCAGGTCTTCGTCGAAGATTTCGTGCTTCTTGTCGGCCAGCTCCTTGAAGCGGGCGAACGCGGCATTCAGCTCGTCGCCTTCCAAAAGGATGCCCAGTTCATCCAGACGCGAACGGAATGCGGCGCGGCCGGAATGCTTGCCCATCACCATCTTGTTGGCGTTCCAGCCAACCGACTGGGCGGACATGATCTCGTAAGTCTCGCGGTGCTTGAGCACGCCGTCTTGGTGGATGCCCGACTCGTGGGCGAAGGCGTTGGCGCCGACAATGGCCTTGTTCGGCTGCACCGGGAAGCCGGTGATGCCCGACACCAGGCGCGAAGCGGCGAGGATGTGCTCGGTCTCGATGCGGGTGTGCACATCGAGCAGGTCCTGGCGGGTCTTGATCGCCATGACGATCTCTTCCAGCGCGGCGTTGCCGGCACGCTCGCCGAGGCCGTTGATGGTGCACTCCACCTGCCGCGCACCGGCGACGACTGCCGCGAGGGAGTTGGCCACGGCCAGGCCCAGGTCGTTGTGGCAATGCACCGAGAACACTGCCTTGTCGGCGTTGGGGATGCGTTCGAGCAGCTGGCGGATGGTGTCGGCGTACTGGTGCGGAATCGCATAGCCGACGGTGTCCGGGATGTTGATGGTACGCGCACCGGCGTCGATGGCAGCCTCGATGATGCGGCAGAGGAAATCGATCTCCGAGCGCCCGGCATCCTCGCAGGAGAACTCCACGTCGGCGCACAGGCTGCGCGCCTTCTTCACCGCACGCACCGCCTGCTCGACCACCTGGTCCGGCTGCATGCGCAGCTTGTACTGCATGTGGATCGGGCTGGTGGCGATGAAGGTGTGGATGCGCCCGGAGTTGGCGCCGGCCAGTGCTTCGGCGGCACGCTCGATGTCGGCATCGACAGCGCGCGCCAGGCTGCACACGGTGCTGTCCTTGATGTTGTCGGCAACCAGCTTCACCGCGGCGAAATCGCCCGGGCTGGCGATGGCGAAGCCCGCTTCGATCACGTCCACCTTCAGCCGCTCCAGCGCACGGGCGATGCGCAGCTTTTCCTCACCGGTCATGGACGCGCCGGGGCTCTGCTCGCCGTCGCGCAGGGTGGTGTCGAAGATGATGACGCGATCATTGCTGCTCATAGGAAATCCTCACGGCTGCCGAGCGCCTCTCAGGGGGCGCTGTAGTCCGCGGATTGTCGCGTGAAATGAACAAAGCGGGAAGGCGAAGCTGCGTTTGGCTTGGGTTGTTGCAGCGTAGGGTGGAAAACCGCGAAGCGTTTTCCACCAGCGTTCCCCGTCGGTGGAAAAGCCTTCGGCGTTTTCCACCCTACGCCAGAAAACACAAAGCCCGCCTTTAGGCGGGCTTTGGGCTGATCGAGCGAGCTAGAGCCATGCAAGGCAAAAACAGGCGAGGAAGCGGAGTTTACTGCTGTAAATGAGCATTCCGAGCCTGTTTTTAACGCAGCAGGGCCGACGCGCAGCCGATCAAGCCTGATCCCAGGCCCGATCGCCGCGCTCATCCTTGATCCGAGTCGGCAGACCCATCACATCGAGCAGCTTGAGGAACGGCTGGGCCGGCAGCTCTTCGACGTTGACCATGCGCTGCGCATCCCACTCGCCACGCGCTACCAGCAGCGCGGCGGCAACCGGCGGTACGCCGGCGGTGTAGGAGATGCCCTGGCTGTCGGTCTCGACATAGGCTTCTTCATGGTCGGCGACGTTGTAGATGAACAGCTCGCGAGGCTGCCCGTCCTTAGTGCCCTTGACCAGATCGCCAATGCAGGTCTTGCCGGTATAGCCCGGCGCCAGCGAGGCGGGATCGGGCAATACGGCCTTGACCACCTTGAGCGGTACCACTTCCAGGCCTTCGGCGGTGCGCACCGGCTGCTCGGAGAGCAGGCCAAGGCTGTTCAGCACGGTGAAGACGTTGATGTAGTGCTCGCCGAAGCTCATCCAAAAGCGGATGTTCGGTACATCGAGGTGCTTGGAGAGCGAGTGCACCTCGTCGTGGCCGGTCAGGTAGAGGCTCTGTGCGCCCACGACCGGCAGGTCGTCGGTGCGTTTGACCTCGAACATGCGATTGGTCGTCCACTGGCTGTTCTGCCAGCTGTAAACCTGACCGGTGAATTCGCGGAAATTGATTTCCGGGTCGAAATTGGTGGCGAAATACTTGCCGTGGGAACCGGCGTTGACGTCGAGGATGTCAATCGACTCGATCTTGTCGAAGTATTCCTGCTGCGCCAGGGCAGCGTAAGCGTTGACCACGCCCGGGTCGAAACCGACGCCGAGGATGGCGGTGACGCCCTTCTCCTGGCACTCGGCCAGGTGCTTCCACTCGTAGTTGCCATACCACGGTGGCGTTTCGCAGATCTTGCCCGGCTCTTCGTGGATCGCGGTATCGAGATACGCGGCGCCGGTGTCGATGCAGGCGCGCAGCACGGACATGTTGAGGAAGGCAGAACCGACGTTGATGACGATCTGCGATTCGGTTTCTCGAATCAGTGCCTTGGTCGCTTCCACGTCCATGGCGTCCAACGCATAGGCCTTGATTTCGCCGGGCTGCTTGAGCCCGCCCTTGGCTTGCACGCTGTCGATGATGGCCTGGCATTTGGAGATGTTGCGCGACGCGATAGCAATACGACCGAGTTCGTCGTTGTGCTGCGCGCACTTATGGGCCACCACCTTGGCGACACCTCCTGCACCAATGATAAGAACGTTTTTCTTCAATTGTTTCACCCCCTTGTACTGCGGCCTCAGGAAAGGCTGGACAGGTAATCGTTAAAGTCGAACTCACGAACCACCTCGACGCTGCCGTCGAGCTGCTTTACCACCAGGCCGTTGAACCAGTTCTTCTTGACCATGGTGTAGCCTGCCGCGTCGATGAACGACAGCCGATCGCCGATGGCCAGCGGACGATCGAATTGGTACTCGCCGAAGATGTCGCCGGCCAGACAGGATTTGCCGCACACCATGTAGCTGTGCTCGCCGTCGCTGGGCGCCATCTTGGCGTTGAGGCGGTAGATCAGCAGGTCGAGCATGTGCGCTTCGATCGAGCTGTCGACCACCGCGAGATTCTTGCCGTTGTACAGGGTGTCGAGCACCGTGACTTCCAGCGACGCACTCATGGTGATCGCCGCTTCGCCCGGCTCCAGGTAGACCTGTACGCCGAATTTTTCCGAGAACGCTTTCAGCCGCGCGCAGAAGGCATCCAGCGGATAGCCTTCGCCGGTGAAGTGGATACCGCCGCCGAGGCTGACCCACTCGACCTTTTCCAGCAGGTGGCCGAAGCGCTCCTCGATGGTGGTCAGCATCTGGTCGAACAGCTCGAAGCTGCTGTTCTCGCAGTTGTTGTGGAACATGAAGCCGCTGATCTTGCCGATCACCGCCTCGATCTTCGCTGGATCGTGCTCGCCCAGGCGGCTGAACGGCCGCGCCGGGTCGGCTAGCAGATAGTCGGAGCTGCTCACCTGCGGATTGACCCGCAGGCCGCGGATGGTGCCCTCGGTGCCGGCCTCGAAGCGCTCCAGCTGGCCGATGGAGTTGAAGATGATCTTGTCGCAGTTGGCGACCATCTCTTCGATCTCGTCGTCGGCCCAGGCCACGCTGTAGGCGTGGGTTTCGCCGGCGAACTTCTGCCGGCCGAGCTTGAGTTCGTACAGCGAGGACGAAGTGGTGCCATCCATGTACTGCTGCATCAGGTCGAATACCGACCAGGTGGCGAAGCACTTGAGGGCCAGCAGCGCCTTGGCGCCGGACTGTTCGCGCACGTAGGCGATCTTTTCCAGGTTGCCCAGGAGCTTCTGTTTATCAATTAGGTAATACGGCGTCTGGATCATGTCTACGTGCCCCCAAGGGATTTCGCCGGACAGGAGCCGGCAGCTCCCGTTTGCAAAAGCCGCGAATTGTGCCGATTACCGGCGCAGATCGAAATAGATTTTCAACACTTCGTCACCATTCCAGGACATCCGGTAATGCCGCTATCGGCGGCTAACGCCGATGGCAGACAGCCTAGCCCAGGTGCGATGACGTTCGGGTGAATTACCCGCCTGACGTCACGCAGTGCGTTTCCAGTCGCCGGGCGGCCCTTCACCCGGAGCTCAATGCAGTACAATTCGCGCTTTTTCACTGGCTGGACTGGCGCCTCGATGATCGAACCCAAGCGCGTACTGCGTGCCCTCGCCGAACACTGGACGTTGCTCGAGCCGCTGTGCGAGCGCTTCGATGCCGGCACCCTGAGTCTGGTTGAGCTGCGTCATCAGCTCGCCGCGCAATTGCCCGAAGGCACGCCCACCGATATCACCGCCCTGCTCGACCAGTGGATTCGCCTGGACATCCTGGTGCCGGTGGCCAAGAGCCCCAACCGCTTCGAGCTGAACGCGCAGATCCACGACTTCCTCGCCTACCTGCGCCGCGAGCACCGCCTCGGCCTGTGCCTGGAGATCGAAGCCTACCTGCGCCATCTTGAGCGTCTGGCCGGACATATTCTCGATGCCTTCGAGATTCGCGACGGCAACGATCTGGCCCGCCAGTTGCGCCTGCTCGACATGCGCGTGCGCGATGTACTGAAGAAGCTTGATAACGACGAACAGGCGCTGGTCGCCGTGGCCGACCGGGCCAAGACCAGCGACCGTCAGATTCCGCTGCGCCAGCGCTATGCCGAGGTGCTGGCGACCTGGGACGAATACGTCGAGCCAATGATTCAGTTGGTTTCCGCCGACGGTGCCTTCGAGCAGGGCGTGCACCGCGTCGAGCAGGTACTGATGAAGCTACTCGGCGAGCAGCAGCGCCTCGGCCAGTTGGTGGACGACGATCTGCTCGTGCGCACCCATGCGCGCATCCTCGAGATGCAGACCACCGCCCAGCTGACGCTGCGCAAGGCCCGCGAGCTGCTGCTGCCGCTGCGCGAGGAAGCGCGCCGGCACAATGCCGTGACCCGCGGCGCGGCGCTGGCGCTGTCGGCGATCCGCAAGAAGGGCCTGGACGCCGTACCGCAGGCTTCGCTGCCATTGTTCACCCGTCCGCAGAGCACCTTTCTCGGCACCGCCAGCCAGGTCGAGGCCTACGTCTACGCCCTGGCCCGCTTCGAGCCGAAACCGGCGCAATTCCCCCGGGCCAGCGGCAAGCGCAAGGGCGAGCAACCGCGCGCACCGCGCACCGCCCGCGAGATGATCGAGCGCTGCCAGCAGGCACTGCCGCTACCGGACCTGATGGCCTGGCTGCTGGAGCAGGAACCCGAGGGCGCCACCGACGAGCTGCTCTACTGGTTCTCGCGCCTGTCCCGCGACGCCCGCTTCCAGCGCGACCGCCTGGAGCGCCGCGAATACCTGACCCGCGAGCACTGCGTCAGCCTCAGCTCCTTCGCCCTGGTGGCCAACGCCAATGGCTGATTCCTACGTAGGGTGGACAACGCGCAGCTTGCCCACCTCCAGCCACGCCGAATCGAAAAGGTGGAAAAGGCTTCGCCGCTTTCCATGGGGCGGTCTTCCATACTTCGCTCACATCCGGCATTACAGCCAGGCCCCGCAGCCTGCCCATCGTAAGGCTCAGGTCGACGTCGCTTTCCGCTCCCCGCACCAACAGCCCCCTCTCCCCTATGGGGAGAGGGTTGGGGTGAGGGGCAGGCACCAACCAGCAGCACAGACAGGCCAAAGCCCATCAAATCACGCTGTGGAAATCACCTTGTTGATTTCTACCCAACGATCCAGCGAGCAACCTGAATGAACATCGACCTCAAGGAAATGACCCAGCTGGCGCCGATCTTCCGCGAGCTGTTCAAGGGCTATCACCTGTCGCGCAGCGAGCCGGAGCCCTACGCG
>LNAP01008597.1_pt1 | contig 17173 bp, 15 predicted proteins | sample 602601 | NCBI WGS metagenome assembly LNAP01 (sample SAMN02440304, study PRJNA202911) | soil metagenome | biome: Subtropical and temperate rainforests or woodlands; isolation source: soil samples (1 kg each in a 20% v/v slurry with milli Q water) were... ... | reverse complement strand
AACATCGATGAGCACCTTGCTGGCCCTGGACACCGCGACTGAAGCTTGCTCCGTTGCCTTGCTGCATGACGGCAAAGTGACGAGCCATTACGAGGTGATCCCGCGCCTGCATGCGCAGAAGCTTCTACCGATGATCCAGCAATTGCTCGCCGATGCCGGGACCACCCTGCAAGCGGTTGATGCGATTGCCTTCGGCCGTGGGCCGGGCGCGTTCACCGGCGTGCGGATTGCCATTGGCGTGGTGCAAGGCCTGGCGTTCGCGCTGGATCGTCCGGTGTTGCCGGTGTCGAACCTGGCAGTGCTGGCGCAACGGGCGTATCGCGAACACGGTGTGAGCCAGGTCGCGGCGGCCATCGATGCGCGGATGGATGAAGTGTATTGGGGTTGCTACCGCGAAACGGCGGGGGAAATGCGACTGGTCGGCAACGAAGCCGTGTTGCCGCCGGAAGTGGCGGCATTGCCGGCCGATGCCAGCGGTGAGTGGTTTGGCGCGGGCACCGGTTGGGGGTATGCCGAGCGCATTGCCGTCAGCCTGATGGGGCAGGACGCAGGCATGTTGCCTCACGCCCAAGACCTGCTGACCCTGGCGCGATTTGCCTGGGCACGGGGTGAAGCGATCGTGGCAGATGAGGCGCAGCCGGTTTACCTGCGTGACAAGGTTGCGACGCCGAAAGCCCGTTGATTCCCTCTGTTCCTGTGGCGAGGGGATTTATCCCCGTTGGGTTGCGAAGCGACCCCAAGTTCATCAGGTAGACAGAAGGCGGCCGGTTGGCGACTGCTTCGCAGTCGAACGGGGATAAATCCCCTCGCCACAAATTATTGTCAGTTTCAGCCAATCGTCGTTTTCTAACCCCGCCTTTTAAACCTTTTCGCTTTTCTGTGTTCTAGTTATCACTCGGCGGTTTGCGAAGTGGGTCATGTGCCACTAGACTGCCATCATCGATACCGAGCATGACTTTATGCGTATAGACGGCCTTTCCTCTCAGTCCTACCCCATCAAGCGCAAGCCTCGCAAAGGGCATGTGGTTGAGGACGAATCCGTCGATATCGAGGGCGAGCTGGAACTCCCTTCCGAAGAGCAACTGGCCGCCCGCGCCGCCAAAGCCTCCGCGCAGCGCCTGAGCAATCTTCCCGCGCGTCAACAAGACATGATTTACCACCGCGCCATGAGCAAAACCGTCGCGATGGCGCTGGCCAGCTACCTCAGCACCGCCGGTTTTGTCGATTGGGATTCGGATGTGATGGGTCTCGACCTGTACATCTGATGCGACTGCCTTACTACCTCGGCTGCCCGTCCTGGAGTGAAAACGCCTGGCGCGATTACCTCTATCCGCAAGACGCGAAACCCTCCGATTTTCTTCATCTGTATTCTCAAGTATTCAATGCCGTGGAAGGCAACACGACCTTCTACGCGAGCCCGGCTGCCAGCACCGTGCAGCGCTGGGCCGAGACCATGCCCGAACACTTTCGCTTCACCGCCAAATTTCCCGGCGACATCAGCCACGGCGGTGACCTGCGCGAACAGCTGACCGCCACGGAAACTTTCCTGCAACTGCTCAGCCCCTTGGGCGAACGAGTCTCGCCATTGTGGTTGCAGCTGTCGAAAAGCTTCACACCCCAACGACTGCACGAGCTGGCGGGTTTTATCGACGCCGTGGACCGGCCTCTGGCCATCGAAGTGCGTCACGACGATTTCTTCGCCAAGGGTGATGCCGAGCGCTCGCTCAATCGTCTGCTGCTCGATCGTGGCGTCGAACGTATCTGCCTCGATCCGCGTGCGCTGTTCAGCTGTATCTCGACCGATCCTTCCGTCCTTCACGCTCAATCGAAGAAACCCAGGGTTCCGCCCCGTCCGGCGGCGTTCACCCGGTTCCCGCAAGTGCGGTTCATCGGCCATCCGCAACTGGAAGCCAACGATCCGTTCCTGGTGCCCTGGGTCGAGAAAATCGCCCTGTGGATCGAAGAGGGCCGCACGCCTTATATTTTCCTGCACACCGCCGACAACCTGCTGGCCGCGAAGCTGGCGCAACGTTTTCACGCACAACTGATGCTGCGTTTGCCTGGATTGCCGCCGCTGCCTGAGCTATACAGAGAGCCCGCCGCCGAGCAACTTGGCCTGCTCTGAGGCGTTTTCCCCGCCCTTTTCAGGAGCCTGCCAATGGATGCGCAAACCCTTCGAGCCCAGGCGTTCAAAGCGCTGCATGAACGCGACGGGGCTTTTGTCATTCCCAACCCGTGGGACGCCGGCTCGGCGAAAATGCTCGCCAGCCTGGGCTTCGAGGCGCTGGCGACCACCAGTGCCGGTTATGCCTTTTCCCAAGGCCGTCCCGATGGCGGACTGACGCTGGACGATACCCTGGCGAATGTTCGGGCGATTGTCGCGGCGACCGATCTGCCGGTGGCGGTCGATCTGGAAAACGGTTTTGCCGACGATCCGGACGAGTGTGCGCAAAGTATTTTGCGAGCCGCCGCAGCGGGCGCCGTGGGTGGTTCGATCGAAGATGCCACGGGTCGGGAAGCGGCGCCGATCTACTGCTTCGAGCATGCTGTGGCACGGATCGAAGCCGCTGTCGCCGCCGCTCGCAGTTTGCCGTTCCCGTTCACGTTGACGGCACGGGCCGAGAACTTCCTGCATGGCAATCCCGATCTGGACGACACCATTCGCCGCTTGCAGGCCTTCGCCGAAGCAGGCGCCGACGTGCTGTATGCGCCGGGTCTGCGCAGCGCTGAAGACGTATTGGCGGTGGTCCGCGCCGTGGCGCCCAAACCGGTGAATGTGTTGATGTCTGGCGGGCTGAAATTGACGGTCGAGCAGTTGAGCGAGATGGGCGTCAAACGCATCAGTGTCGGTTCGGCACTGGCGTTGGCAGCGCTTGGCGAGTTCTACCGGGCTGCCCAAGAGATCAAGACTTCGGGAACGTTCAGCTTTACGTCGCGGTCGATGCCGTACGCGCAGGCCAATCAATTGTTCAAAGGCTGACAATGCGGTTTTTGCGGGTGCTGCTGGTGTTGGTGCTGATGCTCGGTTTGGCGGGCGTGAGCGTCTGGCGCGGCTGGATCTCGCTGCCGCCGCAGTGGAACCCTTGGGCGCCGCTGGACGTGAAGGCCGAACCTAACCTGTTGACCCGCTACAAACTGATGCGGCTGCGCGATGATCCGCAATTGTGCGAGCAAGCCCTGAGCAGTTCCGGATTGCGCGTCGCCCCTCAAGCCGACAGTCCTGACGCAAAGTGTCCGTTGAACGACGCCTTGCGCGTGCAGGGCGGCGACGTCGCATTGAGCAGCAGCTTCCTCGCCAGTTGCCGCCTTGCAGTGTCGTTTGCCCTGTTCGAGCATCACGCGCTGCAACCTGCGGCGCAGGCGGTCTATGGGCAAGCAGTCACCCGCGTCGACCATCTTGGGAGCTTTGCCTGCCGTAACGTCTACGGCCGTGAGAATGGCAGACTCAGCCAGCATGCCACGGCGAATGCGCTGGATATCGCCGGTTTTCGCCTGGCCAACGGGCGTTCCATCAGCGTGCTCAAGGATTGGCCGAAGGATAATCAGGACGCACGGTTTTTACGTCAGGTCCGCGACGGTGCCTGCGACGTGTTCAGTGTGGTGTTGAGCCCGGACTATAACGCCGCCCATCGCAATCATTTTCACGTGGATGTCGGGCCGTGGTGGGTATGTCGCTGAGGGCTTGTTATTGACGGTCAGGCAGCGATGCGCAGGTTCTGCAGAACGATCGGGCGCGCCCAGCCGATGTCGAAATCGAAGTTTTTCTGTTGTTCCGCGAGCTCTTCGGGCGGGAACGGCGGGAAGGGTTTGTCCAGCAGGTCCATTTCGAACTCGGCGATCGGCAGGTGCAGTGGACGCGGTTGTGGTGCAGCGCCTGGGACCGGCAGCGGTTGGCCGTGGGTCAGCACGATCGGGCGAACCCAGCCGCTTTCGAAGTCCTGCTGCTTCTGCTGAGCGAAGATTTCTTCCGGCGGGAACGGCGGGAACGGTTTGTCGGCCAGCTCCATTTCGAACTCGGCAATCGGCAGGAACAGCGGCTCGGGTGGCTTGACCTGGGTTTCCTTCACATCGCATTCACGCTGGGAAACGATGTGTGCCAGCAGCTCGCTGCCGATCGTAGGTTCGACCGGGCTCTCGAGATCGACCGCTGGAAAATCGAGAGAAGCCGGCACGACATCGCCCGACTGATCGGCCAGGGCCTGGGCAAAAAAATCTTGCCACAGGTGACTGACGCCGCTCAGTGCCTGGGAATTTCGCAGGCCAAAATCGCCGTGGGGCGAGATGTAACCTATCGATGTGCGTTGAATGTGTCGACGCTCAGCTCTGGCAAAATGCTCGTTAGTTTTGTTATCGGCCGTTTTTGCCGATCATTAATTTTTTGAGCGTGTTTTCCCATGATTGAGCAACCGGCGGCTTGCCGCATCCATGTCGAGGCCCTGGGCACGGCTTTTCAGCCACAGGCCGAGCAATGGGCCGAACGCCTGGGCCTGCCTTTGCAAGTGACTGATGGCGAGTTTGCCTTGCAGGTGGGCGAGCAGGGTTTGCAGTTGCAGCAACTGGGGCCGGACGCGCCGGGGCCGGTGCGGGTGGACTTCGTTGAGGGTGGCGCGGCTCATCGCCGGTTGTTCGGCGGTGGCACCGGTCAGATGATCGCCAAGGCTGTTGGCATCGCGCAGGGCGTGCGCCCGCGGGTGCTGGACGCCACGGCGGGGCTGGGCAAGGATGCGTTCGTGCTGGCGAGCCTGGGCTGCGAGATGAGCCTGATCGAACGCCAGCCGTTGATCGGTGCGTTGCTTGAGGATGGTTTGGCGCGGGGCGCGGAAGATTTCGACGTGGCGTCGATTGTGGCGCGCATGCGTTTGCTCAAGGGCAACTCGATCGAGGTCATGCGCAACTGGGAAGGCGAACCACCGCAGGTGATCTACCTCGACCCGATGTTTCCCCATCGTGAGAAAACGGCGCTGGTGAAGAAGGAAATGCGCCTGTTCCGGCCGTTGGTGGGGGATGACCCGGACGCGCCCGCGTTATTGGAGGCGGCGTTGGCATTGGCCAGCCATCGGGTGGTGGTGAAGCGCCCGCGCAAGGCGCCGTGCATTGCGGGGCCGAAGCCGAGTCATGCGCTGGACGGGAAATCCAGTCGGTATGACATTTATCCGAAGAAGGCGCTCAAGCCTTAAGTCCGAAGCGTTCCAATCGCGGGCAAGCCCGCGATAGCGTCGGTTCAGACACAAGATCTATCAGACTGCCTCTGGCCGATAAGCCCGCATAAACAACCCCACCACTTCCCGCACATGGTCCTCGGCCGCATCACCGGTCAGCGGCTCACCACAGCCATACAACAAGCGAAAATTCCCCGCGCCCTTGAGCAGGCAAAAGAAATGCTCCGCCGCATTGCGAGGCTTGTCGATGCTCAACGCACCGCTCTGATCCACCTTGCTCAGCAAGCGCTCCATGCCATGCAGCATGCGCTCCGGTCCGGCCTCGAAGAAAATTTGCGAGAGCTTCGGGTCCTGGCTGCCCAGCGTCATCATCAACCGGTGCAGGTTCACCGATTCATCGCTATTGATCAGGTGATGAAAACCGCGCGCGATGTTCAACAGCACCGTTTCCACTGAGACGCCGTCGGGCAATTCGAAAAACAGCGTAGGCAGTTGCTCTTCGCACTTGGCGACCACGGCGGCGGAGAACAGCGTCTCCTTGTCGTTGAAATGGCTGTAGACGGTCAGTTTCGACACGCCAGCCTCGGCCGCGACGGCGTCCATGCTGGTGCTCGCATAACCATTGCTCAGAAACAGGATTTTCGCCGCATCGAGGATCGCCTGGCGCTTGGCCAGATCCTTGGGGCGGCCCGGGCCATTGGGTGTTGAAAGATTGTTCGGCATATTCGTTTTTAATACTGGACTGGTGAGTTTGCTATTAATAACATACTGGCAAGTATAATTATTCCAAGCACCATTAGCGAAAGGTCCTTCGCCATGTTCCGCTATGCCTTGCCCCTCGCGTTGCCAATCAGTCTGGCGTTTTTATTGTCTGCGTGTGGTCACGAAGAGGCGCCGCAAGTCACTGTTCGGCCGGCCATGGTCGTGCAGCCAGAGCCCTCGGCCCAGGCGATGGAAAGCTATCCCGGTGAAGTCCGTGCCCGCTACGAGCCGGACCTGGCCTTTCGCATCGGCGGCAAAGTCAGCCGACGACTGGTCGAAGAAGGGCAGCGGGTCAAGGCTGACCAGCCCTTGGCGGAGCTCGACCCCCAGGATGTGCGTCTGCAACTGGAAGCGACCCGCGCTCAGGTCGCGGCTGCCGAAGCCAATCTCAATCTCGTACGCGCCGAGCGTGATCGCTACAAGACCCTGATGGACCGTCAGATGGTCAGCCGTTCCCAGTACGACAATTCTGAAAATCTCTACAGATCCGGTGAAGCGCGCCTGAAGCAGATCAAGGCCGAATTCAACGTGTCTACCAATCAGGCCAGCTATGCGGTGCTGCGCGCGCCTCAGGATGGCGTCGTGGCCAAGCGCGCGGTGGAAGTCGGGCAAGTCGTCGCCGCCGGTCAAACCGTGTTCACCCTCGCCACCGATGGCGAGCGCGAAGTGTTGATCAGCCTGCCGGAGCAGAGCTTCGGTCGTTTCAAGGTCGGGCAGCCGGTGTCGGTGGAACTCTGGACCCAACCCGATCAACGATTCGCCGGACGTATCCGTGAGCTGTCGCCCGCCGCTGATCCAAAGTCCCGCACCTTCGCCGCCCGCATTGCATTCACTGCCGGCAAAGTCCCGGCCGAACTCGGCCAGAGCGCCCGGGTGTTCATCCAGACCGCCGATGTGGTGTCGCTGTCGGTGCCACTGTCGGCCCTCACCGCGGAAAACGGCGCCACCTACGTGTGGGTCCTTGGCGCCAACAACACCCTGAAAAAAGCCCCGGTCCGGGTCGGTGCATTCGGCGAGAAAACCGTGCCGGTGCTCGAAGGCCTGAACGCCAGCGACTGGGTGGTGGCCGCCGGTGTCCATGGGCAGCAAGTGCGCCCGGTGGATCGCTCCAACCGCGTGGTCAATCTGGCGGACAAGGAGTAATCCCCGATGGGTTTCAATCTTTCCGAATGGGCGCTGCGTAATCGCCAGATCGTACTGTTCCTGATGCTGTTGCTGGCGGTCGTCGGCGCACTTTCCTACACCAAGCTCGGCCAGAGCGAAGACCCTCCGTTCACCTTCAAGGCGATGGTGATCCGCACCAACTGGCCGGGGGCCACCGCCGAGGAAGTGTCCCGCCAGGTCAGCGAACGCATTGAAAAGAAGCTGATGGAAACTGGTGAGTACGAGCGCATCGTGTCGTTCTCTCGCCCCGGCGAGTCCCAGGTGACGTTTGTCGCTCGCGACTCCATGCACTCGGTGCAAATCCCGGACCTCTGGTATCAGGTGCGCAAGAAGATCAGTGACATTCGTCATACCCTGCCGCCGGGTATTCAGGGGCCTTTTTTCAACGATGAATTCGGTACTACGTTCGGCAATATCTATGCGCTGACCGGCGACGGTTTTGATTACGCGGTGCTCAAGGACTACGCCGACCGCATCCAGATTCAGCTGCAACGGGTCAAGGACGTGGGCAAGGTCGACCTGCTCGGGTTGCAGGACGAGAAGATCTGGATCGAGCTTTCCAACGTCAAACTCGCCACCCTCGGCTTGCCGTTGGCAGCGGTGCAGCAGGCGCTTGAAGAGCAGAACGCGATGTCCACGGCTGGCTTCTTTGAAACCACCAGCGAGCGATTGCAGCTACGGGTTTCGGGGAATTTTCAGACGGTCGAAGAGATCAAGAACTTCCCGATTCGCGTCGGTGATCGCACGTTCCGTATCTCCGATGTCGCGGACGTGCACCGTGGTTTCAACGATCCACCGGCGCCACGCATGCGCTTCATGGCCGAAGACGCCATCGGTCTGGCCGTGGCGATGAAGGACGGTGGCGACATTCTGGTGCTGGGCAAGGCACTGGAGATCGAGTTCGCCCGAATCCAGAAAAACCTTCCGGCCGGCATGCAACTGCGCAAGGTTTCCGATCAGCCCGCTGCGGTGAAAACCGGGGTCGGTGAATTTGTACAGGTGCTGGTGGAAGCCTTGGCCATCGTTCTGTTGGTGAGCTTTTTCTCCCTCGGCGTGCGCACCGGCATGGTGGTGGCGCTGGCGATTCCGCTGGTGTTGGCGATGACCTTCGCCTGCATGTATTACCTCGGCATCGGCCTGCACAAGATTTCCCTCGGTGCGCTGGTGCTGGCGTTGGGCTTGCTGGTGGACGACGCGATCATCGCCGTGGAAATGATGGCGATCAAAATGGAGCAGGGCTTCGACCGGATCAAAGCCGCGAGTTACGCCTGGACCAGCACCGCGTTCCCGATGCTTACCGGCACGCTGATCACCGCTGCAGGCTTTCTGCCGATTGCCACTGCGCAATCGGGCACTGGCGAGTACACCCGCTCGATCTTCCAGGTCGTGACCATCGCGCTGCTGGCGTCATGGATTGCCGCCGTGGTTTTCGTGCCCTATCTGGGGGAAAAGCTCCTGCCGGATCTGGCGAAAATTCACGCCGCCAAACACGGCGCGGGGCAACCGGATCCGTACGCCACGCCTTTTTATGAGCGTGTCAGACGTCTGGTGGAGTGGTGCGTGCGCTGGCGCAAGACGGTAATCGCGCTGACGGTGCTGTTGTTCATTGCCTCCATTGTGTTGTTCCGTTTTGTGCCGCAGCAATTCTTCCCGGCCTCCGGGCGACTGGAATTGATGGTCGATCTGAAACTCGCCGAAGGTGCTTCGTTGAGCAACACCGCCGACCAGGTTAAACGTCTTGAAGGTTTACTGAAGGATCACGCCGGCATCGATAACTACGTGGCCTACGTCGGCACCGGTTCGCCGCGCTTCTACCTGCCGCTGGATCAGCAACTTCCTGCGGCGAGCTTCGCCCAGTTTGTCGTCCTGGCCAAGACCATCGAGGATCGCGAAACCCTGCGCACCTGGCTGATCGAAACCCTCAACGAGCAATTCCCGGCCCTGCGCTCGCGGGTGACGCGTCTGGAAAACGGCCCGCCGGTTGGCTATCCGGTGCAGTTCCGCGTTACCGGTGAACACATCGAAGACGTCCGCGCCCTGGCCCGCAAAGTGGCGGCCAAGGTTCGCGAAAATCCCCACGTGGCCAACGTCCATCTGGATTGGGAAGAACCGAGCAAAGTGGTTTATCTGAACGTCGATCAGGACCGCGCCCGAGCGCTGGGCGTTAGCACGGCGAACCTGTCGAAGTTCCTGCAAAGTTCACTGACCGGTTCCAGCGTCAGCCAGTACCGCGAAGACAACGAGTTGATCGAGATCCTTTTGCGCGGAACGTTGCATGAGCGTACTGAACTGTCGTTGCTGCCAAGCCTGGCGGTGCCGACCGACAACGGTCGCAGCGTGGCGCTGTCGCAAATCGCGACGCTGGAATACGGCTTTGAAGAAGGCATCATCTGGCACCGCAATCGCTTGCCGAACGTGACGATTCGCGCCGACATCTACGGCAAGGAACAACCGGCGACGCTGGTGCAGCAGATCATGCCGACGCTCGATCCGATCCGTGCTGAGCTGCCTGATGGGTATTTGCTGGAAGTCGGCGGGACTGTGGAGGACTCGGCCCGTGGCCAGAACTCGGTGAAGGCCGGTGTGCCGCTGTTCATTGTGGTGGTGCTGACGTTGCTGATGCTGCAACTTCGCAGTTTCTCACGCACGGTGATGGTGTTTCTGACAGCGCCATTGGGATTGATCGGCGTGACCCTGTTCCTGATGGTGTTCCGCCAGCCGTTTGGTTTTGTGGCTATGCTCGGCACCATTGCGCTGTCCGGGATGATCATGCGCAACTCGGTGATTCTGGTGGACCAGATCGAGCAGGACATCGCCGCCGGGCTCAAACCCTGGCAGGCGATCATCGAGGCCACGGTGCGTCGTTTCCGGCCGATCGTCCTGACCGCGCTCGCTGCGGTGCTGGCAATGATCCCGCTGTCACGCAGCGTGTTCTTCGGGCCGATGGCGGTGGCGATCATGGGGGGGCTGATTGTGGCGACGGCGTTGACGCTGCTGTTTTTGCCGGCGCTGTATGCGGCTTGGTTCCGCATCAAGAAAGAACCGGTTTGAGGTCTTGGCGGCCTTTGGGCCGACCAGGCTTTTGTTGGCTGGGTACATATCCTTTTTTGCGGTAACGGCTGCTGGCGGTTTCGCCCTTACGGCGAGTCCCTTTTGGCAAACGCCCCAAAAGGAACCAAAAGGTCTCGCCCCGAGCGTCCGGCCCCTCGCTAAGGCTCGGCGTTCCTTCGCTCCGGCATTCATCCGGGGGCATCGCCCTCCGGTTGGCTTCGCTGGCACCTACATGCGATGAGTTCGACTGCGTCGAACGGCGCTGCGCGCCACTCCCCGGATGAACACCTCCACTCAGCCTCCCGAAGGGGCGGGTAGATCAAGATCAAGAGCGCAAGGCGAGCTAACGCTCGACCTCGTGGTTTGGTGGGGGGTGGGGGGTATCTGCTTGTGTAGGCGTCGGGCTTGGTCGCGATGGCGGTGTGTCGTAGATATCAAATTCGACTGACACACCGCTTTCGCGAGCAGGCTAGGCCCCACAGGATCGGGGTTGAGGCTTAGAGGGTGCCAAACACCTTCTTCGCCAGACTGGTTGCTGCCGCTGCAGGATTCTGGCGAATGGTTTCTTCCTGTTTGCCGATCATTTCGAACAAGCCGTTCAGTGCCTGTTCGGTGACGTAGCTTTCAATGTTGGCATTTTTTGTATCGATCACGCCCATGGTCGCGGCTTGGCCGGCGAACGAGTTGTACTGCTTGGCCAGGCCGACCTGGTCGGTGGCTTGCTTGACGATCGGCAGGAACTTGGCGCGGATTTGTTCGCGGCTGGTTTTGTTCAGGTATTGGGTGGCCGAATCGTTGCCGCCGCTGAGGATGCCCTTGGCGTCTTCAACGGACATTTTCTTCACGGCGTCCACGAGGATCGGCTGGGCCTGGGTCACGGCGGTTTCTGCCGCTTTGTTCATGCTGGTTTCCAGTTGATCAACCTGGTCGCCCATGCCGAACTGCTTCATCTTGCTGGCGACCTTGCCCAGTTTGCCTGGCAGTTCGATTTTCACGTCGGGGTTGTTGCTGAACCCGCCCGGTGTACCGAGTTGTTTGACGGCCAGTTGCGCGCCTTGGGTCAGGGCGTCCTTGAGGCCGCCGGTGGCGTCTTTTTGCGACAGGTCACTGAGCGATAGCGCCATGGCGCTGGCGGAAATCATCAAGCCTGCGCAGAGGCCGGCGAAGCGAAGGGTAGGGCGGAACATGGCGGCTTCCTTGTTCGGAAAAATTGAGCAAAAAGACATTTAGCGGACAGCGTCGACGCGGATTTTCAGTGGCTGCGGATCGCTGCCATCCAGTTGCACGGCATGGTGTTCGGTGGTGATGAATACCAGTTTGCCATCCACTTCGATGCGCGCGCTGACGGAATATCGATGGCCGGGTTTGACCTGAGCCGGATCGTAACTCAGATGGAATGGCAGTGGCACCTGACCTTTGACGGGGCCCATCTGTTCGTCGAGTACCACGGCGGGGGCGTCGGCCAGAGACACGTCCTGCAAGCTGACGCTCAGGATGGCGGTCGGCGGCAGGGCGATGCGTTGCAGGTAGAAGACTTCGCCATCGAGGCTGGTTTTGGCGGCGGGCTGCATCGAATGACAGGCTCCGAGCAAAGCGGCGATGGCCAATAGAGAGAGTTTTTTCATCTGATATTTCCAATCTGATGTGGGAGCAAGCCCGCTCCCACAGATTTTTTCGTCAAGTCTCGGGCTGGGTGGTGACCAGATCCGCGGCATCTTCACTACGATGCAATGCCACCTGACGAATCGACAAACGAATTTCTGCCGGCAATACCCGTTTGGCCGCGCCTTCGGCCAGTTCGCCGAGCAGTTCGTGATAGCTCAACTTGCCGGCTTCGTCACGCTTGAGCACGTCCAGGTCAAGCAGGGTCTGGATGAAGTGGCGGAACAGGCTCTTGTCGAAGAACTCCGGGGCATTCAGCCCGTGCAGGATCGACAGGCGCTGGGCCATCACCGTGCACAGGTCCTCCAGTTCTTCGGCGCTGATGCTGTTCTGGCCACTGTTGAGCAGCAGGGAAACGGTCATGTAGAAGCGTTGCAGCGTCTGGGCGATGCTCTTCGACAGCAAGGTCAGCAACACGAAATGCCGCGAACTCGGCGCCGGGCGCAGGTAAACGTCATTTTCAAAACGCAGCAGGCCCTGCTCGACGAACGCTTCGAGCCATTGATCGATCACGGCATCCAGTTCGTCCAGCGACCAGCGAATGAACAGCTCCGATTGCAGGTACGGATACAGTGCGCGGGTGTAGCGCAGGATCTGCTCACGGCTCATGCGCGAAGCGCTCTGGAAGAAGCTCGCCAGCAGCGCCGGCAACGCGAAAATGTGCAGCACGTTGTTGCGGTAATAGGTCATCAGGACGGCGTTCTGCTCGTCCAGGTACAGAATCTTGCCCAGTGCATCACTTTGTTCGGACAGCAGATCCATGTCTTTCACATGCTCGATCAGTGCGCGCCCGTCACCCTCCGGCAGCGTGGTGTGCGGCGAGTACGGCACCTTGCGCAACAGCGCCAGATACAGATCCAGCACCCGTGCCATGGCCCGATCATCCAGTGCCAGACGGCTGGTGGACAGCAATGCCAACGCCACGAGATTGACCGGGTTGATCGCTGCCGCTTCGTTCAGGTGTTGCGCGACTTTTTCGCCGAGGCGGTTGGTGGTTTCGTTGAGCCACGCCGGTTTGAACTGCGGGCCGAGTTCCTGTTGGCGCCAGTCTGGCTGCTCGCTGTCGAGGAATTCTGCCAGTTTGATCGGCTCGCCGAAGTTCACCGCCACCTGGCCGAAGCGCTGTTTGAGCGCGCCAATGACTTTGAAGATGTCGAAGATCGATTCTTTCTTTTTGCTCGCACCGCGCAGTTCGCCGAGGTAGGTCCGGCCTTCCAGCACGCGTTCGTAGCCGATGTACACGGGGATGAAGACGATCGGCATGCGCGACGAGCGCAGGAAGCTGCGCAGGGTGATCGCGAGCATCCCGGTTTTCGGTTGCAGCATGCGCCCGGTGCGCGAACGGCCGCCCTCGACGAAGTACTCGACCGGAAAGCCTTTGGTGAACAGGGTGTGCAGGTATTCGTTGAACACCGAGGTGTACAGCGGGTTGCCCTTGAACGTGCGACGCATGAAGAACGCACCGCCACGACGCAACAGGCTGCCGATCACCGGCATGTTGAGGTTGATCCCGGCGGCGATGTGCGGCGGGGTCAGGCCGTTGCGGAACAGCAAGTAGGACAGCAGCAAGTAGTCGATATGGCTGCGGTGGCACGGCACGTAGATCACTTCGTGACCTTGGGCGACCTTCTGCACGCCTTCGATGTGGTTGACCTTGATCCCGTCGTAGATCTTGTTCCAGAACCAGCTCAGCACCACTTCCAGAAATCGGATCGCGGTGTAGGTGTAGTCCGAGGCGATCTCGTTGCCGTAGCGCAGGGCCTGGGCCTTGGCTTTCTCCGGGGAGATGTTTTCCCGCTCGGCTTCGTCGAGAATCGCTTGCTTGACCAGCGGCTGATTCAGCAGGCCCTTGACCAGATTGCGCCGGTGGGAAATGTCCGGGCCGATGACGGCGGCTTTGAGGTTGCGGAAGTGCACCCGCAGAATCCGCTGGGCCATGCGTACGGTACGCTCGTGACCTTTGTTGTGATCGATCAGTTCGCGCAGGTGGATCGGCGCGGAGAACTGCACGCGGGTCTTGCGTCCGAGCACGATGATGCTCAGCAAGCGGCGCAGACGTCCGGTAACGGCCCAACTGTCGGCGAACAACAGTTTCCACGGACTCGATTCGCTGTCCGGCGATTGCCCCCAGAACACGCTGACCGGGATGATCTGCGCGTCTTCGGCGGCATTCTGGCTCAGGGCGCTGACCAGGCGGGTCAGGGTCGGCGGCGCACCGCGCTTGTCCTGGCGACCGAGCCAGTCGGGGTCCGGTGTCAGGTAAAAGAACGCGGCGGGTTCCAGCAGATTGCCGACAGACACCGGTAACACCGGGCGAGGCAGGCCGGCCTTGCTGCATTCGGTGTCGACCACGGCGAGGTCGGTCAGCGAAGGGTTTTGCAGGACGTAGAACACCGGACGACTGCGGTCGAGGTTGAGGGTGAACGACGACTGGTTGATCGTCTCGGAGCGAACCCAGAGATAGAGCAATCGGCGCAGGGTGCCAAACACAAGACGGCGGAACGGGGAACGGGTCATACGGCATCTGCATGAGTGAATAAAACCGAGCGTTTGCTCGGGCGGCCGATAGTGTGCCGGATTCACCGAAAATCGGCAAAAAAGCGCCTAAGTAAAGTTGAGTTGAGAGTTTTGGCAGCTGTCATATACTCGGCGAGCCCGCACTGGCTAGATAGTGGCACCTGGTCCGCGCAAGCACTGTTACCGAGGCTTTCCTGCGAAAAGCCCGATCAATAATAAAAAAGGGGTATGAACAAATGGCAACACGTGAAACCGGCAATGTGAAGTGGTTCAACGACGCCAAGGGCTACGGTTTTATTCAGCGCGCGGACGGGGTGGATGTGTTCGTGCACTACCGTGCGATTCGCGGTGAAGGCCACCGCTCGCTGACGGAAGGTCAGCAGGTCGAGTACGCGGTAGTGACCGGCGAGAAGGGGTTGCAGGCTGAGGATGTGGTGGGGCTTTAAGCCTTAAGATCAAAAGATCGCAACCTTCGGCAGCTCCTGCATTGAAGGATGAACACCCTGTAGGAGCTGCCGAAGGCTGCGATCTTTTTGCTTTTTAAGCCGTTTTCCAGGTGATCTCTTCTTCACCGTCGGCGCTGATGCGCATCCAGCGATCCGCTGTCTCTTCACCTTCTTCCTCGACCCAGCTGCCCGGCGCACAACGTACTTCTACGTTCAGCGCAGCAAACGCGGCGCGGGCACAGGCGATGTCGTCTTCCCACGGCGTCTGGTCGCTTTCCAGGTAAAGGCTGTTCCATTTTCCTACGGCTTTCGGCAACCAGGTCACCGGCACGTTGCCGGCCTTGCACTTGTAGGTCTGGCCTTTCTGAACCCAGTCGGTACACGGGCCCAACGCTTCACCGAGCCAGGTGGGTCGACGTCGGCGTCTTTCAGGTAAATCTCGATATCGGGTTGGCGCATGGATGTCCTCACTGCGGGTCTGAAAAATCCATTCGCGGATTTAGCCGGCCTCAAGCCGTTGCTCAAGACCAAAAAATTATTGAAGTACGAAGTAATCGTAACGCATCGACACGGTGACCTCGAACGGCTCGGCCTGTTCGATGACCGCCGCCCGGCGTTCGGCGCTGGCGCGCCAGCCGTGGGGTGTCATGGCCAACAGGTTGGCGCGATCCTGACCACTTGAAAGCGTCAGTTTGAATTCCAGGGTTTCGCTGTGCTGCAAAGCCATGCCTTGCGGGACCAGCGCCAGGTGCTTGTCGTCGGTGTACTCACGCACTTCATCGTACAGCCGTTCGCGCAATTCCATCAGATGGCCGCTGGTCGGCCCGACTTTCATCAAGCCGCCGCCGGGACTGAGCAAGCGCTTGGCTTCTTCCCAGTCCAGCGGGCTGAAGACACTGGCGAGAAACTGACAGCTGCCAGAGGCCAGCGGCACCCGCGCCATGCTGGCGATCAACCAGGTCAGCTGCGGGTTGCGTTTGCAGGCGCGTTTGACCGCTTCCCGGGAGATGTCCAGCGCGTAACCGTCAGCGTTGGGCAAGGCCTCGGCGATTTGTGCGGTGTAGTAACCCTCCCCACAACCGATGTCGAGCCAGCGCTGCGGCGCGTATTCAGCCGCCAGTTCAGCGAGGCGCTTGGCCACCGGCGCGTAGTGGCCGGCGTTCAGGAAGTCGCGTCGGGCTTCAACCATCGCCAGGTTATCCCCAGGGTCGCGGCTGTTTTTGTGCTGCACCGGCAACAGGTTCAGATAACCCTGGCGCGCACGGTCGAAACGATGCCCGGCGGGGCAGGCCACACCATTGTCCACCGCGTTCAACGGTTCGTTGCAGATCGGGCAGGCGAGCATCAGGCGAGCAACTTGATCAGGGTCTGGTAGTAGATTTCGGTCAGCACGTCGAGATCAGCGGCCAGCACACGCTCGTTGACCTGGTGGATTGTCGCGTTGACCGGGCCCAGTTCAACCACTTGTGTACCCATGGTCGCGATGAAGCGGCCGTCGGAGGTGCCACCGCTGGTGGACGCCTTGGTGTCGCGACCGGTGACGTCCTTGATGCTTGATGCCACGGCATCCAGCAACGCGCCTGGTTCGGTGAGGAACGGCAGGCCGGACAGCGCCCAGTCGATGTGCCAGTCCAGGCCATGCTTGTCGAGGATGTCGGCGACGCGCTTTTGCAGACCTTCGACGGTGGATTCGGTGGAGAAGCGGAAGTTGAACACCGCCACCAGATCACCCGGGATCACGTTGGTCGCGCCCGTGCCGGAATTCACATTGGAAATCTGGAAACTGGTCGGCGGGAAGAAATCGTTGCCGTGGTCCCAGTGTTCCGCGGCCAGTTCGGCCAGCGCCGGGGCGGCGAGGTGGATCGGGTTCTTGGCCAGGTGTGGATAAGCGACGTGACCCTGCACACCGCGCACGGTCAGTTTGGCGCCAAGGGAACCGCGACGGCCGTTCTTGACCACGTCACCCACCAGCGTGGTGCTCGACGGTTCACCGACGATGCACCAGTCCAGACGCTCCTTGCGAGCGGCGAGGCGCTCGACGACCGCCTTGGTGCCGTGATGCGCCGGGCCTTCTTCGTCGCTGGTGATCAGGAACGCGACCTTGCCCTTGTGATCCGGGTAGTCGGCGACGAAGCGCTCGGCGGCCACGGTCATGGACGCGAGGCTGCCTTTCATGTCCGCCGCGCCACGGCCGCAGAGCATGCCGTGTTCGTCGATCAGCGCGTTGAACGGGTCGATCTGCCAGGCCGTTACCGGGCCGGTCGGGACCACGTCGGTGTGACCGGCGAAACACAGCACCGGGCCGTCGTGTTTGCCGTGGGTGGCCCAGAAGTTATCCACATCTTCGATGCGCATCGGTTCCAGGGTGAAACCGGCATCGCCCAGGCGCTGCATCATCTGCTTCTGGCAATC
>LNAP01002780.1_pt1 | contig 17174 bp, 23 predicted proteins | sample 602601 | NCBI WGS metagenome assembly LNAP01 (sample SAMN02440304, study PRJNA202911) | soil metagenome | biome: Subtropical and temperate rainforests or woodlands; isolation source: soil samples (1 kg each in a 20% v/v slurry with milli Q water) were... ... | reverse complement strand
TTTGTCGAGAATTTTCTCTTTCAGTGCTTCGTTGAAGACGATGCTCACGACTCCGTAGCTCAGATAGCGACTGTTGATGTGGTTTTGAATGTTGTTGGTGACTTCTTCGTCGCTCAATGTGATGCTGCACTCCTTGAGCAGTCTTAAATAGCGGAAGGAGTTCATGTTTGCCTTCCCATCCAGCGAGCTGTATCGATTGAACAATAAGTGCAGCAATCGGTCGCTCACCACAGGCACCTGCACAGAGCGCAAGGCCAGTTCGAGTGGATCTTCTGGCGGCAGCAGCGGCAGTGGTTCGCTGGGCAGAGGCGGCAAATCGCTGTGCGCATTGTCGATATCATGTAAATCCTCTTCGCTGCGTGAGGAAACTGGCAAGGGTGGAGTGCTGGTATCACGAGGCTTGCTGTGACAGTGACTAAGACTGTGGGTAGTGTGATTTGCGTGATGGTCATCGCGCTCGCTCTCGAGGATGTCGCGCTGCACCGCATGGACGTATTCCAATCTGGACGCATGCTCTCCATGGTTGTTAACATTGTTATACAGTGGATTGCTCGCAGCCCCGTGGCCAACCGGTGTCGCGCTGCGGCTGTTATTTCGACTGTTGCTGCGGCTAGCGTTGCGACTCGCACTGCGGCTGATCGTGGCCGCCTCCGACTGGATCATCTCTTTGCCCAATTCGCTCATGGTGCGCATGGCCTGGGCGGCGGAGCTCTTCACCTCGGCTATGTGCTCGCGTAACTTCAGAATCTCTCCGCGGAGACGGATGGTTTGCTCCCGCAGTGCGTCGTTTTCTTGCAGCAGTTCATCGTTCAAGACGGTCTTGCTCATGGAACCGATTTCCTTCCGTGCTTGTTCCAGTTCGTGGTGGGTAGATTGCAGGTGATCAGAAAGGGACTGCGCTATTCCACGCACATGGAGGTACCGGTTTTTCCAACTGTGCGGCTGAGATTCGTCTGTTTCCGCAAGCTGATTGTAATTGTCTCCCGATGCGGAGCGGAATGCAAGCGTGGGAGATGTTAAACTGCGGTGAAGTAATAACAATTCGTCCTCTTCCCGCTGGAGTTCTTCCCATTCAGAACGCGCAAGGCTACCATCTTGTGTTCCTTGTGCAACGTATTCGTGACGATGAAGCAATTCGCGTAAATAACCAACGAAGTCTGCATCAGTCCCATCGGTTGACCCTTCCAGTTGATCAGAATGATTATGTCTTGTTTTCAGCAATACTGGTAGCATGAGCTCCGCATTCTTGAGACTACTTGATAGGGACAGAGCATGCTTCTCAGCCAGTGCAGCTCGCTGTTCCGCTACGACGCATTGTGATGCCTTCCTCGTAAGAGATGTTTGGAGCTTGTTGCACTTATCAACAAAGTTACTGGATAATTTCAACTGTGCACGCAGCACTTCCACTTCAACCGCAGGCTGGTAGTCAGGGTCCAAACCGTTTCGTTCCAGGAACCCTGCGACCACTGTCGCTGAATTATCAGCAGAGTCAAAGCTGATGTCAAAAACCCTTCCATCAATGTTGATTGTGATTGAGCAATTATCGGCAGTATCAGACTCTGTCGCCATTGCCACCCAGATGAGATTGAGAATAGAAGTGTTCGCATCCCAAATCTTTCACGTTATTATTGACCAAACATAAGGATTTGCTATAAAAAGCATTTTAACATTATTCATGACATTTATTACTCTATAAGGAAGCCTTATTTGAGGCGCCATCGAAGTTCAAGAGCGCAGCCTTGTCAGAGTTCTACACAGTAGAAGTGTTGACTATCACCACCAAAGAAAATGTTTACCTTGTTTTTATTGTGTGTGCTCATTGCGACTAGCTTTGTTACTGCTGAAATCGAAGAGAATTCTGCAAGATTGCTCCTCTACAAGGTTCGTTATCACCTTGAACGAAACTGAATTGTTAAAACACTCCATAAACATCACATTGTTGCCATTTTCCTGCAGTCAACAGCTAGTGATGTGGTCGTTGAAGGTCGTGACTTTGCGGTGACTTATCAGATTATCAACACGGGAAATGCGGCTGCTTCAAAAATCGAAGTTTTTGATAGATACGATCCTCTCAGGTCCGTATTCTGTTGTATCTGAATGCGGCGCACAATCAGTCTTTAACTATTTGAATACTCTTTTTGTCTGGTTTATAGCTTCGAGTCAAGAAACAACGTCAATGCGGAAGGCAATGTTGAGTTCGAGCTGGAAGAGTTGGCTCCAGGTAACGTGTCTGCTCCCACGATATCTTCCCCTTCCGTTTGCACTGTCTTTAAAGCATTACACTGTTGATCCATATACAATTTTTAACAGGTGGGCACGCAGTGTTCAATGTGACCCTTAAGCCCAAGCTGTACGGCTACTACGAGTCAACCCGCGCTACCGTGAAATATGGATCCGGAGCGGTGGAGATCGAAGGCATCGAGGCAGAGTACCGCAATGGTTATTCCACCTCTCTGGGAGTTATTAAAATCGAATCTGCTGCGGAGTTTGAGCGCAGGACATCGTATCACTTCCGCGAGTGGGGTGTATTCGGGGCACTTTATTCTATCCCGATGGTGGTTCCGTTCTTACTCTGGAGGGCCACCCGCTCCATTTCTGACAAAATCTCCAAACCCAAAGCAAACTAATCACATCTTACTACGATTTGCAACATGATTGCGTGTAAATATTCTTGAACGAGGTTTGATGTTTTCAACGCTATTCACATTTTGAAACACCAAATACAACATTTGGTTCGTGGTACAACTTTTCTTGACAACTACAACGACATAGTTGCGAGTGTTCAAATGAGTCCTGCTAAAGTACATTTTTGTTTCGCGGATTCTTTCTGAAATAAGGTACTACATGCGCATGAAGCGGCGAAAGTGGTAAGAAGTGCGAAATGCGTTCTTACTGGTAACAACGAATAGGAACAGTTCGAGAAGCTACTTACAAATAATTACGATTGATTCTGCAAGAAAAGGTAACCCACAACAACTGCTACAAGAACTAACGCAGCAATAACCACAATAGGACCAGCACTTCCGGATTTGCCGCTTCCACTTGACCCAAAATCTGTTTAAAGTGACAAGCAATTAAAATCTGGCACTGCAATTGAACATTCAAGTCAAGAACCGAAAGAGAAATAACCATACGTTTATTGTAAATACAGGCATACATAAGAAAATTGACGCATACATACCTTTACTGTTGGAAGGAATAGCATGACGAGCTCGCAGCTGTGCAGATGTGAGTTCATCGTCGTTTAACGTGCCGCCTCTCAGGTACCTCTTTCTCAGCTCCGATGCAGAAAGTTCACTATCAGCCATGTTGCACAAGACCTCTCTTCGTTTTAGAAGAAACACAAGCTTGTGAGTTGAAGAAATCAAAATTTGCCGCGAAACGATGAAATGCCGGGGAGAGGGTTATGTACGCAACATCTGGACATCGTTGCGAACTTCCAGACTTCCAATCTGGCAGAGCTATTTTCTTTTTTGAGCATCAGATGGACATGGATACAGGGGAAGAAATACGGAGTGATAGAGTTGTTAGCTACAGCCCCAGTGGGGTGAGTGACGTCAGTCCAGAATGGAACGCCTTTGAGTCAGACATCCTCAAATTGTTGTTGGAAGAGAAGCCCAGCCCCACAGGTAACACACATACTCACCAACTGATCAAGCAAGCGCATCATAACTTATTATATTGTGTATATAGATATTCCTGGGAAGAAAACAGTAATAAAAAGTGGGGGAAGTAAGACGATAAAAAAGGCAACCAGTTCCACTGTGATCGTAACGAAACCCAGCGTTGAAATGAAGTTGTATGCCTTTCCCAGCTTTGACAAGTCCAAATCGATGATTTTCTTTGCAAGCACATATGCCAGACTTCTAAACAGTGGTGAATTGGATGAGTTGGGTCGAGTAATTAAGTCATATTGCGCCAAAGACTGTCCAGTGAAGTTGCACGAAACGTTGATAGTGTCCACAACACAATATGTGGACCTTCTTTCCATCGCCAACATTTTCCACCCCGACAGTATGTGCTGTATGCACTCGACCAAAGTAATCGACAATACCATTAAATCAGTTCTGTACTTCAAGTACACCGACGTGCCCGATATGTACAAATATGCCGAAACGGTAGTGACGGACCCTGCTTACAAATGGGTATATGTTGGCAAGAGAAAGAATATTTTGCGAAGGAATCTACAGCTGGATAAGCAAACTGAAGAAACACAACGGCGTATCTACGACCTACTGGATAAGAACGAATCGGTACAAATCTATGGAAAACTTGTGCTTACACTGACGTGCGACCACTTTACGAAAAAGATTGCCCACGTTGATTATGATTCCATGTATACATCGATCTCTTATAAAAACGAGCATATCATGCTCAACGAATTAAATGGAGAATAGCCTTGTGGCTGTTGTGCTTCATTATATATTTGCGTCTTTTGCTTTTCTATTTTTTACATTGTGATGCTGTTTCTAGTTTTAAGTTTGTATTGCCCGTGCTTCTTCCGCTACAGGTCGTCGCACTCACAGATATGGTTCTCTAGCTTAAAGTAATGTGCGCTTGTTGTAATTTTAAGTGCCTGATAGATTTCAGAACCCAAGCGAAAAGAGAATCGCAACTATTTTGATTGATATTTGGGCTAAAACAATTTACGCCATAACAAAAATTCTCGAACTTATATCTTCCACCAGCCAATCAAATCCTTCTGAAAGACCCTCGCTGGTCATCGCGGAGCAGCCTAGAATCTTCCAGTGTCTCCCTGAGATGTCGTCTGACCGTAAATCCAGGAACTCAGCGATCTGCTCGAAGCTCAGGGCTCCACCAAGGTCTTGCTTGTTGGCAAATATTAACAAACTCGAACCGGCAAGTTTCTGCGTTGTAAAAAAAGATAGTAAAACACAAAGTTCACAGTGAAAGATTGTTGCGTCAGAAGGTGCAAGCCAGGGATTTCGATGTTACATACCTCTTGCGACAGCAAGTCCTTGAGATGAGCCTTGCATTCTTCCAGGCGCCAACGATCTACCGAGTCTACCACCCAAATAATTCCATCTGTCTGCTCGAAATAGTTTCTCCAGTAAGTACGAATCGACTTCTGACCACCAACATCCCACAAATTTAAATTTAGCCCGTTATATTCAAGAGTCTTTATATTGAACCCCACGGTGGGAGATATTTCATGATGATCCTCGCCTAGCACTCTTTTCATGATCGTAGTTTTTCTGTAATGATGTAGGTGTGAAAGTTATTCAACTGTCTTAGTTCAAATCATAGGAAGCAAGAACTGATCTTACCCAGCATTGTCCAATCCAAGAATCAAAATTCTGAGCTCCTTCTCTTTCTGCTTCACCTTCTTAAGGATCGTTAATAAACCCATGCTCTTCACCAGTTTGTTACGTCTGTATGTGAGAACCTTTTGAATCTCATGCAAAAGTTTGCCAACATCGAAGAGAAAATAACAAAACGTACTTACCGGATGCGTTCAGCAAAAGTATTCCCATCACAACAAAAAACTTCTGAGTCATCGTTGCAGCTATATCTGGTCCACCATGATGCGATCGACGTTGTTGTCAAAAGCCCGTCTCAGTCACAACGTGGTTTCAGCCGGAGCAAGGAGATTCTCTTCGGCAAGCAATAAGAATGCTCGTAAGTCTCATGACGACATGAATAGGAGGGTGGCATATTATGCCTGCGCAGTGGCGGTGTCTATTTTCGGTGTATCTTACGCTGCTGTCCCATTGTACAAAGCGTTTTGTCAGATGACTGGGTTTGGAGGGACGACGCAAGTTGCTGACGAAAAGAAAGCGAAGGCCGTCAAACCGGTGGAGGGCGCCAATATTATCAAAGTTTACTTCATGTCCAGTGTGCATGACGAGATGCCTTGGAAATTCAAGCCAACCCAAAGTGAGGTGAAGGTTGTGCCTGGAGAGACTGCTCTTGCATTCTACACCGTAAAGAATCCCACTGATCACGCCGTGACTGGCGTAGCCACTTATAACGTGTTCCCTCCGAAGGCTGGTTTGTACTTCAACAAGATTCAATGTTTCTGCTTTGAAGAGCAGCGCCTCGGTCCGCACGAAGAGATCGATATGCCTGTCTTCTTTTTTATCGATCCTGAGATGGTAGACGATCCTGCAATGGATAATATCTCCAATATCACTTTGTCCTACACTTTCTTCAAAACGGGCGAGGAGTTACCAGAGAAAAAAGAAGAAATCAAACCAAACCAGCAAAGAAAGTGATTACGACTAGTAGTTAGTCGGTTTTCTTGCTTTGTATTCATTTATTCTTGTCAAAATAGAGAGGATATTTTTGTAAACTATTATATTTTTGACCACGTGCTGAGGACCAAATCACATATATTCTCAACGAGGCTCATCACTGCCTGCTGTTAAGGAGAAATCACTTCCGTGTCGAGGTCTCGTTGCATCGCATCGTACCCAAATCCTGCATGGCGCCGGTGATGCACACGTCGGTTGGAATGGCTCAGGTCTTCTTCTTCATCCTCCCTATCAGCATGGTTTCGTCGCTTCGATCTTGGTGCCGGTGTGTCTCTGCACACCGCGAAGTAGTTTCCATACGTAGAGTATAGTAGTGCACAGATGAGCACACCTACCACGCCACACGCATAATACTTCAAGATGAGGATGGCAGAAGGGTTGTTGAGGGCCACCCAGGGAGGAATGCAGTTCTGCTCCTTACTCAAGCGGAAAGAATTAAAAGCATCGATGATGCCCATACCAGTTGTTAATAAGTATACCGACGCGAGCTGATGATAGTGAATTTGGGTTGGAAAATGTGCAAAGTATGAAAAGTTAGACCTTTTGACTCGACACTTTGGTGGCAACACTTTAATCCGACACTATTAAATTTGTTGCCTTACACAAGGACGCAGTTGCCTCCGCCGATAAAGTATGAAAGATATAATACACACGTAAGACACATTAAAACACATCCTTCATCAATTCCAGGACGGTACTCTTTAGGCCAAACTCTTCCGCACGTTCTAGAAGTTCCACAATCCCCGCCGAAGCATCTTTGGCACTGTGCGACACGAACAGATTAATCAGCATCGTGTATATGAACGGATTGCGCGGACTGCGCCGCAGGGCGTCTTTGTACGCTTCTTCGGCCTCGACAAACAGCCCCAAGAGCTCCAACGCGTGCCCCAAATGTGACAGCAAAATAGCGTCTTTCTGCAGGGCCAGGCCAAGACGGTACAATTTCACGGCAGCGGTGGCATCTCCAGCGGCGACTTTCTGATCCCCTCGCGCTAGGTAATAGTAATATTTTCCGTTTTCCTCGTCCGCTGGCGTGAACCGCACCGAGATAGATTCGGCAGACAATGTTTGCGTGGCGTGGTACCATCCTTCCGGTACATAGACAGCTTGCCCGGTTTCTTGGATGACTTCGTACGGTGCAAGGTCGCTGCTGGTCAGTTTTGGCAACACCTGTTCACGCCAGTCGTGAAGATTCTCCAGCGGATTAAAGCCATCACTGGGAACCTGGTGGGGTGGGTAGATCGCCCAGCGTCTCCGGCCCGTGAGCAGCACGCTCACACTGCGTCGGTGGGCGTGAAATCCCCGGCCGGATAAATTGCTGGTGTTTTTGCCGAACGAAACTGTGTGTGCGACAAAATCTCCAAACGGTGGATGTCTCAAGCTGCACGTTGCATTGGATTCTACTGAGCCTGGAAGCGCTAAGGACGGCAATAATGCGGAGAAGGCTTGATTGTTGCTCAACATAGCACTATCTGTGACAAAGTGGTTGATATTGCCCAGCTCAGGATTGAGCGACCATTCGAAGTCTCGGTACTTCTGCAACGTCATGGACAATGCCGGCATGTCTGAGCCTTTTCTTATATGTGAGCTTTCAATAGCGTCAATGCTTTGTACTTGAACTATTGTCTCTGAGAATTGAGCGTACAGCTGGTCCGCCAAATGGGGCTGAATGTTCTGCAAGGGGAATACGATTGCATTCTTGCCAGCAATCGAACTTACAAAGTAAGAACAATTGACAGTGCTATCAAGTGTTAAGATTCGAGTTATTTTTTGCACAGGAACAGGAGGCACATCCACGTTGCTTGATTGGTGCTGGCGATGTGCGTTCCTACTTGCAAGTACCACTTCTCGTATCTGATCCGTCACAAACGTCAATATGATCGGACCCACATACATTCCAGTCAACACTATAGTTAAGGCAATAACCAGAGACAGTATTATGGACATTCCTATCCCGGATAGTTCGCTGGATGTGAGATATTTCGCTTTTGACGCTTTGGGACGAGTCAATTTAAAAGAAACTTTGTGATTTGGTCGAGGATCGGGTCTCGCTCGAACAGGACTAGGGGGCGTACCCTGACTTATGGGCGCAACACTCCCAATACTCATACTCATATGAAGGTCAATTAGTGGAGTTGAAAAAGTATAACAGCTGAGCAACATTTTGAAACGGATCGCATGCGAAATACTCAGTTTTGCGTGCATTCTAATGTGGAAAAAAGCGCGTAAATGTGACCATTTTGTACATACTGAAGCACACTGCACTTTGAAATTACAGGGGATTTCACTTCAGTCTCATTGACCGTAGAGACATACTCAGCAAGGTTCTGACGTTTACAGGCGTAGTAATAAAGTATCGACATCTTCTGCTCGAAGGAGGCAATCGCGAAGACGATAACAATGCAGATATTGTCATCCGCCCAAATTATTGCAAATGCAATGACTTCCGCGCAAGGAAACCAGCAGTTGAAGCAACTATTGGATGCAAGCATTGTAGCTCAGTCACGTTATGACGACTATGACCAGGGTAGTGACCTTTTCCCTACCTACGAGGTATTTATCTCGAGAAATAATGTCTAACGATAGTGTCTGATTATAGTGTCTGATTATTGTCGTCCCACTTTACGACACTTCACACCACCACAGGAGCGAAAAAGAGCACAAAGAAACCGGGATACGACTGCTGGAAGCGGTTGGGCGGATATGTTAACCAACCAAAGACAGATGGGGGCTACACTGCTTGGGGTTGGGTTGGTCCTTACACTGATGGGCATCATGCTTTTTTTCGAAGGAAACCTGCTTAGACTCGGAAATGTACGCATTTTGATACTACTAGCCTGTATGATACCTCTAACTATGCAGTCTTATATATTCTTTTGTTTATTTGGTTGTTTAGATTGGGATTATAACTGGAGTGTGCTTGCTAATAGGGCCAAACAAAGTGGCTGGATTCTTTCTGAAAGAAAGTCGGATACAAGCAACAATAATAACTTCAATAGGTATGAACTTATACTCTCTTTGTATGCATCTCTACACTAGCTAGTTCTTAACCCGTCGCATGTCCATACTAGGTATTCTAATGGTGTTCTGGGGCCGACCAAAAATTGGACTTTTAATCGAGATATTTGGACTGCTGAATCTATTTGGGTATGTAATATGATAACTTACTACATACTACTTAGTAGGTTATTGTAATATATTTTTTTTTCGCTTTTATACTTTGTATGTCATGTACATCTGTGCAGGAATATGTTTCCTGTGTTGCTGGCCGTGGGTCGAAGTATCCCTGGGCTGGGAGATATTATAACTGCATTTGAAGGGAAAAGTAATGGATATAAAGCCAACAGAGTATATGAGCCAAGAAGACAGGAGGCGTATCGTAAGTCGAGGTACACGCAAGCACCGGCGCCTGGCACTTACGATCCTGAATTTTAGAGCAGATGTTTTTCTCCTTTACGTTATTACTTTTTGGTAAATGAAAAAGTATTATTGTTGTATGCATATATAATTTGAAGGTGCCTTAAAGTTTATCTACAAAGCTTACTATGTTATGTGCCAACTACTTTCACGGCATTGGCAAGAAATAGCGACTCGTTTTTCTAAAGAGTAATAAACAACCCTTTCCGTAACCGTCACTTCAAAGTCACCGTGAGTTTCACTTTGTTTATCGTCAATCTTCAACGCAAAGCTTGGTTTGTCTCCTTGAGATTGCCCAGTTGATAAAGGATGAACATGCAGCTGCAGATTGAGCGGCGGGAAGCCAATGTGATCGAACCATTCACGGTGTACCGTCCAGAGACTACAACCGGCCGTTTGGAAGGCACATATTACCAGGACCCAGAAGACGTATGGCGACCTTCGTTGTCTTACAAGTATTCCATAAAGGACATTAAGAACCAGTTTACACCTGCCGAAAACTTTCGCCACCGCCTGGCGACCTCTGGCAAGTACATTCGTATGATTCAACATTTGGAGATTCGAATGAATAGACGTCACGATGCGTTCCTGAAGGCTGCTGTAGCGATACAATCATGGCATAGAGGCAACGCAGCGCGTGAGATATTTAAGTTGAAAAGGGCTGAGCTGGAGGCGGACTTACGTCGCCGGCAGCTGAAAGCAAAAGCAGTAGTATTATTCGGGAAAGGGCTTTTCGAGGAGGCGATATATGAGATTGACCGCAATCTGCCGAGTTCTGCAGAAATATTACAGATCAAAATGAAATGTCAATATCGCTTAAAGCTTTACGAAGAATGTGTTGCTTCAACACGGGAAATTCTTGGTAAGATGCATGTCCATATCCTACATTACATCATTTCGTAAACATCTTTGTTACTACACATTTCGTATTCTATGCAGAGATGAACGAGCTCTGCGAAGAGGCATACTACCTGCAAGCGTGCTGTCATCTGTGCCAGGGCAGCAACAACGACGCCTACAGTATTATGAAACAAGCTGCTATCCAGCTCGACACTCCCTCGCGGGATACGCTAAAGATGTGCGCCTACATTGCGGTGCGTGTAGAGCCACCGCGCTTTATGGAAGCCATTGACAGTTTCACGAATATTTTGAAGCACAATCCACGAGACTTTGACATAGTAAGTATAGAACAATAAAATAATTCTGTCAGTGTCGTTACTTAATTTGCACTTATCTATTCAAAAATTTCATGACACATAAGTTGTTAGAAAGGGCCAGTTGCTACTTCTGCCTGCAGGACTGGACAGCTGGAATCAAAGACTTGGGTTTTATACTCGTGTTTGTGCCAGTGCATGTAAAAGCTCTGCTCATGAGGTATGCTTACATACTTATAAATACCTACTTGTCACTCTCAGTTCCCCTTTATACCACTGAAAATATTAAAACATAACATTTTGTGGCTACTTACAGAGCACGTGCCTATGCGTGTATTCGAGAGTGGAACCTGGCCCGAGCGGACTACAAAACAATACTAAGTTACCAGCCTGGCCACCCGCTGGCGCTGCAGGGGCTGGAAGATACGAAGGATACGGTTATCCTGTTACCGATGTTAGGAGATACTCTACTCGACAATGAGTCATGAGGCTGGCGATGAAAGTGACTTTAGGTGTGATGAATTGATGAATTGCATTGTCGAATGTGACTCAATGGACTCTCAATAGGCTACGAGTAGTAGACACATCCTCGACTGCTGACTTGCTGTTTTTGCACAATTCCGGGTAGAGACGACACATAATGCCAGAAGAATTGATTGCTGAAAAGATTCGAAGATTTCTTGCATACACTGGTAGAACATATGAACAGCATGGAATCATTGATAGGAGATGGCCACCCTGGGCTCCATACCACCTTTTTGAGTACTTTTGGTCAACCAAGTTGTTCAACTAATAACCGTCCATGAAGAGTTGTTTTATTTTACCATACATATTATTAAAAAGCAATGTCTACTACTTTTTAGTCTGGTCACCCCTGAAATAATATTTTAAGACATTGTAATGTGTTTGCGCATAAGAATACAGCAGATATCACATTCATCCAGGCAAATTCTAAGTAGCTCCTCATCATTGGGCTTAATCTCTCCAATGACCACATAACCTTGCCCTTCATACCATGGAAATAGATCTTTGCGTTGATTAATCACGCCCATTTCCATGTTAACATCGAGGGCAACATAACAGATGGAGGCATCAGATGCGAGCAGTTCGTCGAGTTCCTTCTGGGCAATATCGCAAAGTTGGCTTTCGATGGATTGCACAAGTGCCTTCCCAATTCCTCGCTTTCCATACTTGCTGGGAACGGACACAGCAGAGAATTTTCCGGTTACCTGTATGAAAAGAGATTTTTTGTCAAACGTATGCTAGGTCGGTGCTAAAAAAAGACACAACTCCTCACCTGTATGGTGGATTGGGTCTTCTCCACAGTCCAGTGGAAAAAAATACTTCCACACTTCACAACTTCCCCGTCGATAACCTGTGTCGCGATCACGAAGCGGGAGTTTTCCGCAGAAATCATTTCTTTGACAGTTTGAGAGTCAAACCGCAAGTGGTATTCAGGCTTCTTAAAAAAGGCGTCAGCCATGAAGGCATCATTTGTCAACTCCAAAATTGTATCGACATCATCAGATGTGGCAATATAGGTGGTGGTGTTGGACATCCTTCGGCTTGCAAGTTACAATCTAACCCTCGATACTGTACAGTATTCGTGCGAAGTCTATCTATCTGAACTCACGGGTACTGATAATAATAACCGGTAACTGACTTTAATAACCCTTTCCAAATAAATTTTCAATTGGCCGCCCGCTATTGGCCACTTTCTCTGAACCTTCCCCCCTTTGATACTCTTTATGGATTCATTTCATCTCTCTATAGTCTATCGATCGTAAATTCAGCTTCTATTTGTTTGATATTATGGATCCATTTTCAAACGAAGATGAGGAAGAGTTGATTGACCCACAGGACAAGACCTGGGTTTTCCACACTAAATCAGAAACAGTCATAAGACGTAAAACTGTTGCTGGGTTTTCTGCACCCGTATCACTGCGCTGGTTTATATCTGTAGTTGGAACAGAATATTGTCATACGTATTTCTGGATTGCCAAGGACCTAGCATGGATGCAAGGCCACCGAGACTTTTCAATTTTCTTTGGTTTGTGTGCACTAGGATGGTCGTTAATGGTATTGTATCACGCACTTCGGACAGTTAATTGGCACGAAATATGGAACTTTATTGCCCTGTTCTTGTGGCTCTTCGCAAATTTTATGTAAGTCTGAGTGCTTGCTCATTTTCTTCCTGCGTTTCGCGCAAAACTTCATTTTGCAATATTTTGCGTGTTTCTTTGTTGACAATTAGCTGGATGCGAGGCGAAGCACACGATCACGAATACCCCGAAGAGGCCCCCATCGCCGTCGAAAGCACCGACATCAGCGCGTTGATTCTGTCCGTCGCGTTTGTGTGGCTATTCGTGTATTATGTGGTCTTGCTGCCCCTGAATGTCATCCATTCTAGCAAGGCATCTTTATTAGAATACGACGATGGACAAATGCGACCACGCTGCGTGATGTTTAAAAATTTTCGACAATACGAGAATGTGCATATGTTGTTCTGGATATCCAAAGATCTTGCCTGGAATCGGAATAGTTTATTCTGGTGGTTAATCTTTTTGTTTCCCACATTGTTTATTTCCGCCGATTTATTGGTCATTGCTCTGACTTCCAACAGCGCGGTAAGTTTGCTTTTTGATTTTTTTTACCCCATGTTTGCTTGGTTTTGATTGTGAGCGTACAATTGCTTTTATGTGGCCAAGACGTACTGGAAATACATCATTTTTACACCCTGACTCACCACAACGTGTCACCTAATTCTTCTTGTTTTTCTTCTTCTTGCAGGATTATACGTTGGATGTGGTGCACTTCGGCGTGACACTTCTGTGGGTGGTCGCCAACTCAGTCTGGGGCTTTGTAAGTCATTTGCTTATATGTGCATGCTCCTTTAAATTGATGGATGTGCCTGCCTTAAATCGCCTTGAATGTCTTTAGCCTTTTAAGCATATTTTGTAACAACGTGACATTTTGATGTGTGTTCTTTTTCTATTTTTTTCTAGGGGGATTTCTTCATAGAGAAATATAATGAGCCGCTGGGGATATGGGACAAGTAAGTGACCTTGACTTTGATGAGTCATTGTATGTTTTTAATGAGAATAGTGTGTTAGTCTTTGCTCTGAACTTTACTTGTCCTTCGACTCACAGACAGTCCTAAGGAGTGTTCTCTTTTCTAATCTATTCTTTTGTTGTTGTTACTTTTTTCTTTATGCTTATGTTTGTTATGTAGTTCGGAAGAGACGCTGATGACGGCACGGTGGTATGCGGCCTGGATTCTGTTTTTCAATGTGTGCATCGTCTTTCTTATGTATGGGCTCTGGCTCACCCTCACACTCACTGGTACGCTACTTTTTGATTTTTATTCTTTTTTCTTTCTTTGTTTTGTGTTTTTGTTTACTAATCTCTTTGATACGAGTACACTTGATGCTTTGCATGCTTTCTTTTCGTTAATGTTTTCTATATTATGTGGTCATTTATCTTCTTACTTCACACATGATGGAACTTAGCCGTGTTTTCTTTTTCATCATACACATGTTCACATCTTCAGGCCGGCTGGTGCAACACACTGATGGCGCGGAACAGCTGGCCCACAAGCATTCTATGACAGGGCTCAATTTAAGCGCCGGCAACGGCCTGTTGACCTATGAGAACGACAATACCTCTGGTACAAACGCTACCACGATCAACAACAACAAATACTACAACAGCAGTGTCACGCAGCGCAACGTGCCTGGCAACGGGAACAATGGTAATAATGGAAATAACGCGAATAGTGGTAGTAACTACGCAATAAATAGTCAGAACAATAGTAATAACGGCAGTCCTGGCAATAGTAATAATAATGTACAGAGTAGTGGTTTGCATGCTACTACCAGTTACAATGGATTCGCCATGGGAGTAGAGCTCTCCGAGCTGGAGCCTGCTGTGTAAAATCTAGTGTTCCTTTTAACAACTTCTCCATAATCATTGTGTGTATTGTGTATAGTGTGTTTTAAGGCAATAGAAATGTGTACATTTTTCTTCATAAAAGGTGACACTGTTTATAAAATACAATATTCTCCGACCGGTTTTCCAGTGGAGACAATAGCGGCAAATGAAATTAAAATGTCGCGTTGTGTATTTATGACTGTGACTGTTACCACTGTATGACGGTGTGTTTCTCAAAAATAAAGTTTACGTCTTTTCAATGCTGTCTTTTTGTGTTAAGTTAAAAAATTGCAGTAGTAGTGTCAACATGAAAAGGAAATATGAACAATAGTTTAACAGCTTCGATTGCTAAAAATTTAGAAACTCCAGTATTTTTACAATATTTCCAACAAAATTCAGGAAGTAGAAACGGCGGGGTGGTGAATATTACATTGCGAACAAGAACATTCACGCCCTGAAGGTTACCGCTACCCATACGATCATCGGCAAACGGTGCCAGGACAGAACATTTGGGACAAAATTACAGCTCTGAAGTATATATAGTGCATATAATATGTACACGATATTATTCATACACGAACCAACTTTTCATTCTATATTTTATGCCAACAAAACTTATAGAGTGAACGGGTGTTGGTGTATGTACTGATATTATGATATTATAGAAGTATCTCCCTTTGTTCGTCGATCACGTCCAACCAGGCATTCATGACGTCTTTGTCTTCGAAACTGATCTCAAACGCAGCAGGCACAAACAAGCACCGTCCCATGCCACTCGTGGAACCATTCGTATGGTTCGAATGGGTTTCCGTGGAGTCGCTGCTGGTCACAGTGCTGCTCAGATGACTGCTATCTGTGGTCAGAACAGAAGCATTTCCGAGAGTCACGGTCACCCAGTCACCTTCGTCGTGCAGCTGGCTGGGCACTCTCTTGTCCCCATCACTCTGACCACCCTGACTACTGCTGTGATTGCCAGGGCCGAGCTGCACAGGAGCACTGCCCTGCACGCACAGCCCGTGAAGGCCAATCGCCAGCGTGTCCGAGGGTGTGGCATGTAAAGGTCGGTGCAGCGATAAGACCTCGTGGATGCGGCTGGAAGGGGAACTGTCTTTGCGCAAGATTAAGCCCAGCGGAGTCAGTACCAGCCACACCTGAGAAATTGAGTGGAGGAAAGTGATTGATAATAAAAATGATACGACGAAATCACACATATCAGTTCAACATCTGTGTTCAATGATAAGCTTCACGAGTATGCCCAAACACAAATCTTTACTCACTGCAAGAAATATCGCCAAATATAACTCACCTGTTTCTTGGCCCAGCGCTTCGGAAAGCCTCCTTGCCGCATCATATAAACCGGTCCTTCTTTAATGGTGTACCTGCTGGTGCTCTCAGCGTGTGAGTTGGGCTGTGCCTGCTCAGTGATCAGCTTCCACAGGTCCACTTCCTGCAACGGAAGGCGCGGGTTCGATTCCCCCTCGGGGTGCTTTGTGTTTGCAACACTGCTTGGGGCAGTGAACACACTGCTGGCGGTGTTGTTGGGGGTGAACGTGGTGCTGGCGGTGGCCGTGGCGGTGACGGTGCTCGTTGTGAAGTCACCGAATTCTTCGTCCGATTCCCAGCCGCCACCTTCTTGCACCGACTCTGCGATGCCTGGCGCCACCACAGGATGTGTTGTGAATGAAGAAGAATGGCTCTGATTACCATTTGCAATGGCATTTGCATTCGCGCTGGTTGCCGTGTCCACTACTGCGGCATCTTCGGCAGACACCAAAGTACGAGGTGAGACATTCGTACTGTTCCCCGCGCTGCTGCTGAAGTCCACGTGACTGCTCTCCACGAAGTCGAAGCTACACTGCGAGTTGTGAGTGGTCGGCGTGGATAAGCCTCGGCGCACGGGTACGGGTGCGGCAGGCAAGTTCAACACGCTGGCGCTGCCGTCCGCATGTGGCACAAACATTGGACTGTTCTGACCCGAGCCTGAACTGCAGTGCGACAAGGTCTCCTCGGCGTGCACGTAGCTGTCAGCGATGCTACCATTGGTGGCACTACCGTACGCACTCCCGTGCACACTACCGTAGGCGCTGCCGTTGTTAACACTGGCTGTGCTAATGCTCCCGGCGTGGTGGCCCAGACTGAAGGTGATGCTGCTGTGGCTGCCCTGGCGGTGCCGCAGATCGCTCTGTCCACTGCTGGAGTCTTCCAAAACCATCTCCGATAGCGCTGAGCCACTGGCAAACTCCACGGACACCGCTTGTTCATCCGTCAGATGCGAGAGCACATACGATTCTTCCACCGCCACGGCGCGGTTCAGCGCAGCATTGGCAGTCGGATCGGCTGCGGGATCGGGAAAGTCTGCGAAGTTCGCCATACTGGGCGACGTGGGGGTGTTTGGGTA
>LNAP01004749.1_pt1 | contig 17175 bp, 14 predicted proteins | sample 602601 | NCBI WGS metagenome assembly LNAP01 (sample SAMN02440304, study PRJNA202911) | soil metagenome | biome: Subtropical and temperate rainforests or woodlands; isolation source: soil samples (1 kg each in a 20% v/v slurry with milli Q water) were... ... | reverse complement strand
GGTCGAAACCGCCTTCATCAGCAACCCCGAGGAAGAAGCGCGCCTGCGCAGCACCGCCTACCAGGTGCAACTGGCGGATGCGCTGATGCGCGGCATCACACGCTATTTCGCCAAGAACCCGCCGCTGGCGCGCAGCCGGTCGGTGTAGGGATGATCCGTTGACCAGGCTGCACAGGAGACCCCATGGCACTTACCCACACCCCTTCTGGTCAGGTCGTCAGTGTGCTGCCCCTTGGCGACCGCCTGGCACAGGCCACCACCAGCGCCCTCCTCAAGGCGGGCCAGCTGGAAGTCATGCGCGTGGTGCTGCCCGCCGGCAAGCGCATGCGCGAGCACCAGACCCCCGGTGAAGTGACCGTGCAGTGCATTGAAGGCACGGTGGAATTCAAGGCCGGCGGGGCCACGCACCTGCTGCGTGCGGGCGACCTGGTGCACCTGCAGCCACGGGCATTGCACGCGCTGACGGCCGTGGAAGACGCCTCGCTGCTGGTCACCATCTGCCTGGCGCCGGGCTGAGAGGCTGAGAGTCTTTCATCCATGCCCGCCTTGCACGCCAAAACACACCGGCTCGTTCGCCATAGCCCGAGCTATGGCTGTGTTTTGCGCCTAGACCCGGCGCGTTTTGACGCGCCTTTCGGGCACGGCCGAAAAACGCTCAGCCTCTGAGCGCCAACGCGCCCCACGGGGCCCTGGGCCGGGCGCGCCCTGCTCGCCTCTCTGCCTTCTGTCCTACGCCGGCTGGCCGGTGCTTCCTACAGCGCCCCATGCGATAGCGCGCGATAGTGGACCTGTGCCCCGTGGCGGCCCTGACTGCGTTGCCAGTCCCGGTCGTGCCACACACCATCCAGCCAAAGGACTCCTACCATGAACATCCGTCTTACCGTTATCGCCTCTGTCATTTGCGCCGCCACCCTGGCCCTGGGCGGCTGCGCCTCCAATCCTTCCAATGCCCAGATCGGGACCGGCGTGGGCGCCGTGGTGGGCGGGGTTGCCGGCAATGCCGTGCTCGGCGGCACGCTGGGCACCGTGGGGGGCGCCGCAGCCGGCGCCCTTATCGGCAATGAAATCGGCAAAGACCGCGATCAAAGCCAGCCCCGCCGTTAAGCCATCGGCTTGAAAAGAAAAAAGCGTGCCTGGCGCGGAATCACTCCGCGCCAGGCACGCTTTTTTTTACTGTTCAGGCCGCGTTGGCCTTGCGGCTGGCGCGCCAGGCGCCAAACGCCGCGATCAGGCCGGGAATCAAGACCAGCGCCAAAATGATCTGGCCCAGGTTTTCCTTCACCCAGGCAAAGTTGCCAAAGAAATACCCGGTGGAGCAGAGCCCCAGCACCCACAGCAAGGCCCCGCCCACATTGAAGGCAGTGAACTTGCCCCGCCCCATTTGCGCCACACCGGCCACGAACGGCGCAAAGGTGCGAATGAACGGCATGAAGCGCGCATGCCGCCATAGCGCTCGTAAAAATCATGGGCCTGGTTGAACGCACGGCGGTTGAACCAGCGCGAGTCTTCCCACTGGAACACCTTGGGGCCGAAATACCGGCCAATCGAGTAGTTGCACTGGTCGCCCAGGATCGCCGCCGCAATCAGCACGGCGCAGGCCAGCGGAAAACTCATCATCCCGGCCCCGCACAGCGCGCCCACGATGAACAGCAGCGAGTCGCCCGGCAAAAACGGCATAACCACCACGCCAGTTTCCACAAACACAATCAAAAACAACAGGGCATACACCCAGGCCCCATAGCTGGCGACAAAGGCTTCGAGGTATTTGTCGACATGCAGGATGAAGTCGATCAGAAAGGTCACTAATTCCATGGGGGGGGTTCCGGCAAGACAAAGGCAGCGTGCATTATCCCCACCGGCCCGCGTCGGCCCGCGCGATGCCCCTTCTCGCCCCCGCCCTAAAATCGCCCGGTGAACGACGCCTTGACCTCCCCACCGCCCCGCCGACCCATCCGCGACCTGCCCGACGAGCTCATCAGCCAGATCGCCGCCGGCGAAGTGGTGGAACGCCCCGCCTCCGTGGTGCGCGAACTGGTGGACAACGCGCTCGACTCGGGCGCCACACAGATCACCGTGCGCCTGCTGGCCGGCGGCGTGCGGCTGATCGCCGTGGAAGACGACGGCTGCGGCATTCCGCACGATGAGCTGCCCATTGCCCTGCGCCGCCACGCCACCAGCAAGATCACCAGCCTGAACGACCTGGAAACCGTGGCCACCATGGGTTTTCGGGGCGAGGCGCTGGCGGCCATTGGCTCGGTGTCGGAGATGGCGCTGCTGTCACGCCCCGCGCACCAGACTGGCGCCTTCCTGCTGGATGCCCGCAGCGGCGAGCTGCGCCCGGCGGCGCGCGGCACCGGCACCACGGTGGAGGTGAAAGAGCTGTTTTTTTTCACCCCGGCGCGCCGCAAGTTCTTGAAGACCGACGCCACCGAGCTGGCCCACTGCATTGAATCGGTGCGCCGCCATGCGCTGGCGCGGCCCGATGTGGGCTTTGCCATCTGGCACGAGGGCAAGCTGGTCGAGCAATGGCGCGCCACCTTTGTGCCCGGCGATGCCAACATGCAGGACGCCCTGGCGCGCCGCCTGGCCGATGTGCTGGGCGAAGATTTTGTGGCGCAATCCGTGGCCGTGCAGCACCGCGCCGGGCCCGTCACCGTGACCGGCCGTGCGGGCCTGCCCGACGCCGCCCGCTCGCGCGCCGACCAGCAATACTGCTATGTCAACGGCCGCTTCGTGCGCGACAAGGTGCTCACGCACGCGGCGCGCAGCGCCTACGAAGACGTGCTGCACGGCCACAAGCAGCCCGTGTATGCGCTGTATGTCGAGATCGACCCGGCGCGCGTGGACGTGAACGTGCACCCCACCAAGATCGAGGTGCGCTTTCGCGACAGCCGCGAGGTGCACCAGGCCGTGCGCCACGCGGTCGAAAACGCGCTGGCCGCGCCGCGCGCCGCAGCACTGGCCGCCGCCGCTGCCCCCCCTGTGCAGACCGAGTTAGGCACAAAAGATTTCAAGCAAAAACAGCCTCCAGCCCAAGCGTGGCAAGCGCAGGCAGCTATCAAATTTGAAGAGCGCGGCCACCATGTGGCGGACCTTCAGGCACTGTGGGGCCACACGGCAATGCCTGCAACGCCGCCGACAGAGCCCCAGTGGGCACCCCATGCGCCCGCAGCGGCGTGGATGCACGCAGCGGCATCCACCGCCCCGCCTGCAAACACTGGCGGCCCAGACGGCACCCCGGCGAGCGCCGCAGCAACCCAGGCGACAGGCAGCCACACCGAGGCCACCTGGCCCTTGGGCCGCGATGGCAATGCAACCGCTTGGCCCCTGGGCCGCGATGGCAATGCAACCGCTTGGCCCCTGGGCCGCGATGGCAACGAAACCGCTTGGCCCCTGGGCCGGGCGGTGGCCCAGCTGCATGGCGTGTACATCCTGGCCGAAAACGCGCAGGGGCTGGTGATCGTGGACATGCATGCCGCCCACGAGCGCATCGTTTACGAGCGCCTCAAGGCCCAGGTGGACAGCGGCGCGCGCATTGCCAGCCAGCCGCTGCTGATACCCGCCACGTTTGCGGCCACGCCCGAAGAAGTGGCCACCGCCGAAGAATCGGCAGAGGTGCTGGCCACGCTGGGCCTCGAAGTGGTGCCCTTCTCCCCCAAGACGCTGGCGGTGCGCGCCGTGCCCACCACGCTGGCACAAGGTGACCCGGTGGAACTGGCCCGCAGCGTGCTGGCCGAGTTGGCTGCCCACGACGCCAGCACGGTGGTGCAACGCGCCCGCAATGAAATCCTGGGCACCATGGCCTGCCACGGCGCCGTGCGCGCCAACCGCAAACTCACCCTCGACGAGATGAATGCCCTGCTGCGGCAGATGGAGACCACCGACCGGTCCGACCAGTGCAACCACGGCCGTCCCACCTGGCGGCAGCTGAACATGAAAGAGCTGGACGCCCTTTTTTTGCGGGGCCGGTGAACAGCGGCTTCAGCCTGCCTTCAGGTCCGTGCGGCACCATGCAAGCGCGACGTCTGCGCGTCCCGCGGCGCACTGGCCGCCCCACCCCAGGAGCCCCCCTTGCGCATTCTGCTGATTGAAGACGATGCCCCGCTGGCCGGCGCCTTGATGGCCTTCCTGAACGAACGCGGCTTTGTCTGCGAATGTGCCGACAGCCTGGCCAGCGCGCGCGCCCTGCTGCCCGCTGCGCACTGGGCAGCCGTGCTGCTCGACTGGCAACTGCCCGATGGCGAGGGCCTGACGCTGCTGCCCCACCTGCGCCGCAGCCTGCCCGACAGCCCGGTGATTCTGCTCACCGCCCGCGACCAGATCACCGACCGCATCCGGGGGCTGGATGCCGGTGCCGACGACTATCTCGTCAAACCCTATGACCCCGATGAACTGCTGGCCCGCCTGCGCGCCGTGGAGCGCCGCCGCAGCGGTGCGGGCAGTGCGGTACTGCAACTGCCGGGGCTGTCGATTGACCTCGCACGCACGGTGGTGACGCTGGAAGGGCAAGCGATGGAACTCACAGCCAAGGAGTGGGCCCTTCTGCGGGTGATGGCCACGCGGCCCGACCGCATCCACAGCCGCGAGAGCCTGCAGGACGCGCTGTATGGCCTGGAGGCCGATGCCAGCAGCAACACGCTGGAGGTGTTCATCAGCAACCTGCGCCGCAAAATTGGCCGCGACCGCATCCAGACCCTGCGCGGACTGGGCTACAAACTCAACACCAGCGCATGACCAGCCCCCCCGCCACCAACCCCAGCCTTGCGGGTGCACTCACCCGCGCACTGCTGCCCTGGATCGCCATGCTCTGGGTGGCCACCAGCGCCGCAGTGGGCTGGTACATGCAGCACGAGTTGACCGAGCAGCTCGACGCCGGCCTGCTTGAAAGCGCCGAACGCCTGCTGGACCTGGCGGCGCACGACGCGCGCAACCACCAGCACCCGTCCGAGCGTGATGGCACGCTCTACCGGCTGGAGGTCCCCCACAGCAACATTAGCGGCGCGCTCCACGACGTGCTGCTGTACCAGGTGGTCAACGACCGCAACGAACTGCTGCTGCGCTCCTCCGATGCACCGCTCACGCCGCTGCCCCTGCCCTTGACCACCGGGTTTTCCAACACCGCATCGCTGCGCACCTACACGCTCGCCCACCCCAGCCTGCCCATGGTCATTCATGTGGGCGATTCGCTGAAGCACCGCAGCGCGACCCGCACCGAAACCCTCGTGAGCCTGCTGGTGCCGCTGCTGGTGATCCTGCCCCTGCTGGGCCTGCTGATTCGCACCGTCACCCAGCGCGTGCTGGCGCCTGCCGGCAAACTGGCCGCCGAGCTGCAGCAGCGTGATGGCAACCACCTGGCCCCCCTGCCCGGCGCGGGCCTGCCCCGCGAACTGCAGACCATCGTGGACAGCGCCAACCACCTGCTGCACCGCCTGTCAGACGCCCTGGACACCGAGCGCGCCCTGGCCGCCAACGCGGCCCACGAACTGCGCACCCCCCTGGCTGCCGTGCGACTGAACCTGCAGACGGCCCTGGGGCATGTGCCCACAGGGGCGGCGCATACCGACATCCAGAGCGCATTGCAGTCGCTGGAACGCCTGAACCGCCGAAACGAGAAGCTGCTGCAACTCTCACGCGCCGAATCCGCCGCAGCACTGGCGCAAGATCGCATCAACCTGGGGCAAGTGGCCGCAGCCGTGGCGCAAGAGTTCTGGTCCGACGGGGCATTGCTGCAGCGCCTGCAGCTGGTGCTGCCCGAAAACGACGATGTGTGGGTGCGCGGCGATTTCGATGCCCTCGCCATCGCCCTGCGCAACCTGATTGAAAACGCGGTGCGCTACGCGCCCCACGGCCCCATCGTGCTCGAAGTGGCGCTGCCGGCCACCTGCAGCGTGCGCGACTGCGGGCCCGGCCTCGCCACGGGACAGATCGGACAGTTGCAAAGGCGCCATCAGCGCAACGGACACAAGGCCGATGCATTGCACCAGTCGGGTTATGGCCTCGGGCTTTCCATCGTGACCACCATCATGGAACGCCAGGGGGGGAGCTGCGTGCTGCAGTCTCCACCACCGGGGCACCCAACCGGCTTGCAGGCCAGCCTGCATCTGCGCCCCGACCGCTGAACACCGGCACAAGGCCTGATGGGGCCTTGTTTCTGAAGGCCAACCACGGAAAACCGCGCAGATGACCGCGCTGATTCATGCTGCCTTCAGGTATTTCGGCTATCGTCTTCCCAGACTCGCTGACCAGCGGAAAAAGGTTGATCTCCATGCCACAGCACCCCCGCGTGAATGCCCCCATCCCCCCCACTTTTCGCACGGCCCTGTGCGCGACGCTCGGGCTTGCCTTTGCATCGCTGGGCCTTGCAGCAGAGCCTGCCAAAACCTCCCCGGCCGCGGCCAGCCACCCGGCCATTGCCTGGACAGCGGCGCAAGTTCAGGCCGCGGGCGTGACCACGCAAACGGTGGGCAGCACCACAGCGGGTGCTGCCGCCGGCCTCGTGCTGCAAGGCACCGTGGAGCTGCCCCCGCAGGCCACAGAGCTGCTCAGCACCCCCGTGGCCGGCGTGGTGCAGCAGGTGCTGGTGGGCGCTGGCCAGAAGGTCAGGGCCGGCGAAGCCGTGGCCCGCCTGTTGAGCCCCGAGCTGGTGGCATGGCAGCGCGATCTGCTCCAGGCCCAGGCCCAGGCGCGGCTGGCGGCCAGCAAGCTCGAACGCGACGAAAAACTGCACGCTGAGGGCATCATTGCCGGGTTGCGTGTACAGGAAAGCCGCACCCAGAACGAACTGGCCCAACTGGCTCTGCGCGAGCGCCGTCAGGCCCTGCAAATGGCTGGCGCCAGCACCACCAGCACCACGCTGCAGCCGGGCCTGACCCTGCGTGCCAGTGCGGCGGGCACGGTGCTGGAAGTCACCGCCACCCCCGGCCAGCGCCTGGATGCCGGGATGCCCGTGGCCAAGGTGGCGCGCGGCGGCCAATGGTCCATTGCCCTGCAGGCCACACCCGATCAGGCCCACAACCTGCGCACGGGCGACCTTCTTGCCGTGCAGGGCTGCAAGGCACCCGCACGCCTGGTCGCCATCGTGCCGCAGGTGAGCGCGGGCAACCAGGCCGTGCAGATGCGGGCCGACTTCACCGCGGCCGAAGACTGCCTGCGCGCCAATCAGTTCGTGCAGGTCACCGTGGCCGGGCGCACCGACACCCAGGCGGCAGGCAACCTCAGCCTGCCGGCCCAAGCCGTGGTACGCCACGAGGGGAAGGCCTATGTGTTCGTGCAAACCCCCCAGGGGTTTGTGCCCACGGCGGTGGTGCTGGGCACCGAGGGGGCGGGCCAGACGCTGGTGCGCTCGGGCGTGAAAGCGGGTGACGTGGTCGCCGTGCAAGGCCTGGCCGCGCTCAAGGGAGCGTGGCAGGGCATGGGCGGCGGAGCCCAATGATGCTGTCACGCCTGATTGCCTTTTCACTCTCGCAACGCCTGCTGATGGGCATCCTGTCGCTGGCGCTGCTGGCCGCCGGTGTCATGGCCTTGCGCAACCTGCCAATCGACGCGTTTCCCGACGTATCGACCACCCAGGTCAAGATCATCCTCAAGGCCCCCGGCATGACTCCCGCCGAGGTCGAGGCACGCATCGTGGCCCCCATCGAGCAAGAACTGCTGGGCATCCCCCACCAGGTCATGCTGCGCTCGCAAAGCAAATACGCCATCGCCGACATCACGCTCGACTTCGCCGACGGCACCGATATCTACTGGGCCCGCCAGCAGGTGAGCGAACGCCTGTCGGGCGTGATGGGCGACCTGCCCGCAGGTCTGGCGGGTGGATTGGCACCCATCACCACGCCGCTGGGCGAAATGTTCATGTTCACGGTCGATGGCAATGCCAGCCTGGCCGAGCGGCGCAAGCTGCTCGATACCGTGATCCGCCCGCGCCTGCGCGGCATTCCGGGCGTGGCCGATGTGAACACCCTGGGCGGCGTGGTGCAGACGTTTGAGGTGGTACCCGATGTGGCGGCGCTGGCAGCGCGCCGGGTGTCGCTGCAGCAGCTGCAGGATGCCCTGGCCGCCAACAACCGCAACGATGGCGCCGGTCGCCTGTCGAGCGGCGAAGAATCACTGCTGGTGCGCAGCGACGGCAGCATCCGCAGCCTGGACGATGTGCGCACCATTGCGGTGATCCAGCGCAACGGCGAAGCGGTGCGCGTGGGTGATGTGGCCACGGTGCAACTGGGCGCGCTGACGCGTTATGGCAGCGTTACCCAGGACGGCAAGGGCGAGGCCGTGGAGGGACTGGTGCTGGGCCTGCGCGGCGCCAACGCGCAAAAACTGGTGCGCGATGTCAAGGCCCAAATCGCCGAACTGGAACCCACCCTGCCCCCGGGCGTAAAGATCGTGCCGTTTTACGACCGGGGCAACCTGGTCGAACGCGCCGTCTCTACGGTCACCAAGGCCCTGGGCGAAGCGATTGTGCTGGTGCTGGTGCTGCTGCTGCTGTTTCTGGGCAACCTGCGCGCGGCGCTGGTGGTGGCCCTGATCCTGCCCTTGTCGGCCCTGGCCACCTTCGTGCTGATGCAGCAATGGGGGCTGTCGGCCAACCTGATGTCGCTCGGCGGCCTGGCCATTGCCATCGGCATGCTGGTGGATGCAGCCGTGGTGGTGGTGGAGAACATCGAGGCACGGCAGGCCGAACCCGGCATTTCGCGCCTGCACAACCTTTACCGCGCAACGCAGGAAGTGGCCACGCCGGTGAGTGCGGGTGTAGTGGTGATCATGATCGTGTTCCTGCCGCTGCTGACCCTGCAGGGGCTGGAGGGCAAGCTGTTTGGCCCGGTCGCGCTGACCATTGTGTTTGCGCTGGGCGCCTCGCTATTGCTGTCGTTCACCGTGATCCCGGTGCTGGCATCGGTGGCCCTGCGAACGGGTCACCATGCCGCACCCTGGCTGGTGCGCAAGCTCGAAGCGGGCTATGCCCCGCTGCTCGATGCCGCGCTGCGCCACTCCCGCGTGGTGGTGGTGGCCTCGGTCCTGGCACTTGCAGGCGCGCTGGCGCTGTTTCCGCTGATCGGCAAATCGTTCATGCCGTCGCTGGACGAAGGCGACATCATCATGCAGGTGGAAAAGCTCCCCTCCATTCACCTGGCGCAGTCGGTGGCCACCGATCTGGCACTGCAGCGGCGCATCTTGGAAGCGGTTCCTGAGGTCAAGAACATCGTTGCGCGGGTCGGTTCCGATGAACTCGGCCTCGACCCCATGGGGCTCAACGAAACAGACAGCTTTCTGGTGCTGCAGCCCCGCGAGCAATGGCGCTTCAAGACCAAGGAAGAACTCATCGACGCCATCCGGCAGGCTGGCGAGGCGATTCCGGGCGTGAACCTGAGCTTCACCCAGCCCATTGAAATGCGCACCTCGGAGATGCTGTCGGGCGTGCGAGGCGACCTGGCGGTCAAGATCTTTGGCCCCGACACCCAAGAGCTGGCGCGCCTGGCCGGTGAAATCGTCCAGACTCTGCAAGCGCTGCCGGGCAGCGAGGATGTGATCACCGCGCAAAACGGCGGCGTGCAGTACTACCGCATCGACATCGACCGCCAGGCGGCAGGACGCCTGGGCATGACGGTGGACCAGATCCAGAACGACCTGCGCGCCCTGGTCGAAGGACAGAAAGTGGGCGTGGTGATGCAGCAGGCGCGCCGTGTGCCGCTGGTGTTGCGTGGCAGCGAGGACCTGCGCATCTCACCCCAGCAGTTTGCCCAGCTGCGCCTTCCGACGCCCGATGGACAGGCCGTGGCGCTGAGCCAGCTGGCCCGGCTGGAGGTGACCGATGGCCCGGTCAAGATTGAGCGCGAGCAGTCGTCACGCATGTCGGTCGTGCGCGCCAATGTGCGGGGCCGGGATCTGGTGGGTTTCGTGGCCGATGCCCAGGCAGCCGTGGCCCAGAAGGTGCCCCTGCCTGCGGGCTACCGCATCACCTGGGGCGGCCAGTTCGAAAACCAGCAGCGCGCTGCTGCCCGCCTGGGGCTGGTGGTGCCCGTGGCACTGGCCCTGATTGTGGGCGTGCTGTTTGCCACACTGGGCAGCCTGCGCCAGGCCGTGCTGGTGTTTGCCAATATCCCGCTCGCTTTGGTGGGCGGCGTCGTGGCGCTGGTCATTTCGGGTGAATACCTGTCGGTGCCGGCATCGGTGGGCTTCATTGCGCTGATGGGTATCGCCGTGCTCAACGGACTGGTGATGGTGACTTGCTTCAACCAGCTGTCGGCACGCGGCATGCCCATCCAGGAAGTAGTGCGCCAGGGCGCTCTGCGCCGCCTGCGCCCGGTGCTCATGACGGCCAGCATCACGGCCCTAGGGCTGATTCCGCTGCTGCTAGCCACCGGTCCGGGCTCGGAGATCCAGCGCCCGCTGGCGATTGTGGTGATTGGCGGGCTCGTCAGCTCCACACTGCTCACGCTGGTGCTGCTGCCCATTCTGTACCGCCGTTTCTCGGCCCCCCAACCCCAGCTGGCCTCATGAATACGCCTACCCTCACTCCCACCCCGCCATCCCGCAGTACGCCCGATTGCCTGCTCACATTGGCCGTGCCCAAGGCCCTCGAAGAGGAGATCCTCGACGCACTCCTGTCGCTGCCCACACTGGCACCCGGTTTCACGGTCGTGCCCGGGCAAGGCATCGGCCGGCATGTGGAGCTGGCATCGACCATGGAACAGGTGCAGGGCCGTGCCCGCCGCGTGTTGGTGCAAGTGGCCATGGAGCAGGCCCAGGTACAGCCCCTGATCGACACCCTGCGGGCGGCATTGCCCAGCCCCCAGGTCGCCTACTGGGTGGTTCCGTTATTGACTTTTGGAAGATTTGGAGACCTGCCATGACGCGATTGCAACCTCGTTCCCCGCTCGCCATGCTGCGGCGCACCGCTGCGGCGGTGTGCCTGGCCTGGGCCGGCGCCGCAGGGCTGAGCGTGGCGATGGCCCAGACGCCTCCCGCGCTCACCCTGCCGCCCGTGCTGCCACCCGCAGAGACGGTGATGCAGGTGCTATCGCAACTGCCTCAGGTGCGCGTGGCCAGCGCGGGCGTTCCCCTGGCCCAGGCGCGAAACCAGCGCCTGGAAGCGGGGCCCCACGACTGGGTGGCCAAGGCGGGCACCAACCGGCGCACCGAACGCCAGGGCCCCAGTTTTTCCGAAGCCGATGTGGCCCTGGAGACTGGGCTACGCTGGCCCGCCAAGGCCGCCGCAGACCGGCAACTGGGCGCCACCGAAATCCAGTTGGGCGAGCTAGCCCTGGCCGACGCCTGGCACGAGGCCGCGCGCGGCCTGATGGCGGCATGGTTTGATGCTCTGCGCGACATGCGCACCGCCTCCGTACTTCAGGACCAGGCCCGGCTGGTCACCCAGCAAATGGCCAGTACCGAGCGGCGCGTGGCGGCTGGCGAGGCCGCCACACTGGAGCTGCTGGCAGCCCAGGCCGAAGCCGCCCGGATAGACGCCCTGGCTGCACGGGCGCAAGGGCAACTGCAGGTGCGGCTGCAGACACTGGAGCGCCTGTACCCGGGCCTGTCAAAACCCGTGGACATGGCCCCCACCGGCAGCCCAGCCGGGACGACCACCTCGGCCGCCGCAGATTTCACGGCCGCCGAGTGGGCCTCCAAAATTCTGGACGACAACCACGAGCTGGAACTGGCACAGGCCAAAGCGCAACAGGCCCGCCAGCAGGCACAACGCACCGCGCTGGAACGGCATGGCGACCCCACCGTAGGCGTGCGGGCCAGCCGCGAGCGCGGCGGGCAGGAGCGCGTGCTGGGCGTTTACGTGTCGATCCCCCTGGGCAACGCCGGGCGCAGGGCCGATGCACAGGCAGCACTGGCACAGGCCGAAATGGCCGAACAGGAGCTGGCGCAAAAGCGGGTGCGCATAGAAGCCGAAGCCTGGCGCACCGCCAGTGAACTGGAGCAGACCCGCCACACTCGGGTGCAAATGCAACGCGCACAGCGGCAAATCGAGCGCAGCGCCCAGCTGCAGGCACGCGCCTACACGCTGGGCGAGAGCCCGCTGGCGGATCTGCTGCTGGCACGGCGCAACGCACTCGAAGCCCAACTGGCCGCCGATTCGGCAGCGCTGGATGAAATGCAGTCCCATGCCCGGCTGCTGCTGGATTCGCACAGCCTCTGGAGGGCGCCCGGTGCCCACGGACACTGACATCGCCCGCATGCCATCGGCAAGCGGGCGACCATGTCACAACCGCCCCGATGCTGACGGGCACCTGCGGCGAGTCAGGTGGACGTTATTTTTGTGAACAAACCGCAGCAGGCGCTTTATTCATAAGCACTGAATGCTTTTATTTTCATAGCAATCCAGCGGCGCACGGCTGCGCTCAGCCCTGCGGACAATCGGACAACGACCTGATCAACGGTTGCGTGCCGCGACGGCGTGGTCCGCAAAGTCGCTAAATACGCCATCCACGCCCAGCTGGTAGAACAGCTGGTATTCGGCCTTGGGGTCACCCTTGAAATCCGATGCCAGGCGCTTGGCCTCGCTGCGGAAGGTGTAGGCATGCACGAACAGGCCGGCGGCGTGGGCGTTCTTCACCACCTCTGTGGGCGCCATCATCACGCGGTCGCGTTCGTCGATCTTGCCGTCACCATTGAGGTCTTCCGGCTTGCCATCGTGGTTGGCGTCCACCTGCCTGGAAGGGATGAGATGTGGCTTCCATGGGCCTACGCCGTCGGCATAGGTCTTCACTTCCTTCAGCCCCGCGGGGGTGAGCAGGCTGGCAAAGGTGCGTGCATCGCCCGCCACGGCCAAGTCATAAGACCGGTGACGTCTTCGTGGTGATGCCCTACCTGACCAGGATGGTCAGCCGCCTGTCTTCCAGCTTCAGGCCCAGATTGACGTGGTGGGTGGCCGATCACCAACGGCCCGTCGCCGCTGAGCGTGGGGTCATTCGACTCACCGCTGCCGCTGCACGCCACCAGCGCGGCGGCCACTGGCGGCAGCAGAACGGCGGCATTTGCGGCTTGTTGTTGATGCATGTCGTCCAGCCCTCTCGTAGGTTGTTGAAGCGGACCGCTGTGGTACGGCATGGAGACAAACGCCTGACGTACACGCACCAAAATCGACCATCAGAACGCACCAAAAACTGGCAACACACGCAAGCAATGCCCCAACACCGTGCGCTGCCATGCATGAGCGCATGTCTTTTTGACATAATCCGATGCTGCAACGCCGCATTCTTCGTTTTTTTGCACAGAAAGCCCCTTTCCATGAAGTACGACTCCGTAGACAGCTTCCTTGCGCAGGTCGCGCAGCGCAACCCTGGTCAACCTGAATTTCTGCAGGCTGTCACCGAAGTCATGGAAAGCCTTTGGCCCTTCATTGAAAAGCACCCCCGCTACGCCGAACACGGCCTGCTGGAGCGTCTGGTCGAGCCCGAGCGCGTGGTGATGTTCCGCGTGTCGTGGGTGGACGACCATGGCACCGTGCAGGTCAACCGCGGCTACCGCATCCAGCACAGCATGGCCATTGGCCCCTACAAAGGCGGTCTGCGCTTTCACCCCTCGGTGAACTTGTCGGTGCTGAAGTTCCTGGGGTTCGAACAGACTTTCAAGAACGCGCTGACCACGCTGCCAATGGGCGGCGGCAAGGGCGGCTCCGATTTCGATCCCAAGGGAAAGAGCCCCGGCGAAGTGATGCGCTTTTGCCAGGCCTTTGTGTCGGAACTGTTCCGCCATGTCGGCGCGTGCCGGCCGGTGACATCGGCGTGGGCGGCCGCGAGGTGGGCTACATGGCCGGCATGTACAAGAAGCTCAGCAACCGCGCCGACTGCGTGTTCACGGGCAAGGGCCTGTCGTTCGGCGGCTCGCTGATCCGCCCTGAGGCCACCGGCTACGGCACGGTGTATTTTGCGCAAGAGATGCTCAAGACCCGCGGCCAGTCGTTCGACGGCAAAACGGTGTCGGTGTCCGGCTCGGGCAACGTGGCGCAGTACGCCGTGGAAAAGGCCATGGCCCTGGGTGCCAAGGTGGTGTCGGTGTCCGACTCCAGTGGCACGGTGTACGACAAGGACGGTTTCACGGCCGAAAAGCTGGCCATCCTGATGGAAGTGAAGAACCACAAGTACGGCCGTGTCAACGACTACGCCCAGCTGGTGGGTGCCGAGTTCCAGGCCGGCAAGACGCCATGGCATATCCCCGTGGACGTGGCCCTGCCTTGCGCCACGCAAAACGAACTCAACGCCGACGATGCCGCCACGTTGATCAAAAACGGCGTGCTGTGCGTAGCCGAAGGCGCCAACATGCCCTCCACCATCGAAGCCGCCAAGGCGTTTGAAGCCGCTGGCGTGCTGTACGCGCCCGGCAAGGCATCGAATGCCGGTGGCGTGGCCACCTCGGGCCTCGAAATGAGCCAGAATGCGGCCCGCCTGTCGTGGCCCGCCGAAGAAGTGGACGCCCGCCTGCTGCAAATCATGCAAGGCATCCATGCCGCCTGCCTGCAGTATGGCCAGCGCGCCGATGGCTCCATCAGCTACATCGACGGCGCCAACATCGCCGGCTTTGTGAAGGTGGCCGACGCCATGCTGGCACAGGGTGTGGTGTAAGCCACCCACGCGCATTCGCGCACCAGCATCAAGGGGCTTCGGCCCCTTTTTTTTGGCTGTGGCAGCTTGCAGGCTATGCTTGATGCTTGATACAAATTGCCACAAGTCACGGGACTCACAGTGGAAATATTCAGCTTTCTGAACGCCATGGTCGAGAAGGGTGGCTCCGACCTATTCTTCAGCGTGGGCGCGCCCGTCAACCTCAAGATCGAAGGCGTCACCCACCCCCTGAAAATGCCCGCACTGCAACCCGGCCAGGTCAAGCAGCTGGCCTATTCGGTCATGAACGAAAAGCAGATCAGCGAGTTCGAGGCAAAGATGGAGATGAACCTGTCCATCTCGGCTGAAAACCTGGGGCGCTTTCGGGTGAATGTGTTTGTGCAGCGCGGCGAGACCGGCATGGTGGTGCGCTACATCAAGAGCAAGATTCCGCCGCTGGCGGCACTGGGCCTGCCGCCAATCCTTGAAAAGCTCGTGCTGCGCAAGCGCGGGCTGGTGCTGGTGACCGGGGCCACCGGGTCGGGCAAATCGACCACGCTGGCTTCCATGATCAACTACCGCAACGAAAACGTGACCGGGCACATCCTCACCATCGAGGATCCGCTGGAGTTTCTGCACGCCCACAAGCGCTCGGTGGTGAACCAGCGGGAAGTGGGTATCGACACCCTGTCGTATGAAGATGCGCTCAAGAACGCGCTGCGCGAGGCGCCCGACGTGATCATGATCGGCGAGATCCGCGACCGCCAGACCATGAAACAGGCCATTTCCTACGCAGAGACCGGCCACCTGTGCCTGTCCACGCTGCACGCCAACAATGCCAACCAGGCGATGGAACGGGTCATCAACTTCTTCCCCGAAGACGCGCACCACCAGTTGCTCTTGGACCTGAGCCTGAACCTGGCAGGCGTGGTGTCGCAGCGGCTGATTCCGGGTCTGCACGAAAAGCTGGTGCCGGCGGTCGAGGTGATGCTCAACTCGCCCTACATCGCCGATCTGATCGCCAAGGGCGAGTTTTCGGGCATCGAAACGTTCACTTATTAACGTAATCAGCCCGAAACAAGCCAAGGTTATAAGAAACAGTCCAAACTGTCTTCCCCTGGACATCATTACTGGCTAAATAGGTCTGTATTGGTGTCGGCGGATGTCGCGGGGAAGTGATGTCCCGGCGGGGTGGAGACAAAATTTGGCCGTTTCGTTTTGCCCACTCGGTCGCATCAACGAGAACTGAATAACATAGTTTTACAGAAGGTATTGACGAATGAATTTGTCGGAGACAATCAGATCGTCCACCAGTGTGCACAACAATTTACTTGTTGCTTTAGATCCTGAGCTTGCTGATGGTACTGATGTTTACGGCGCCTTTATGGACTGGATTGACAAAAACCAAGATGGGTATGAGTATTGTGTCACAAAGACTGTATTTGATACTAAATTAACATATCATTACAAATTTACATAGGTTCTACGTGCGAGATTTAGACCACGTCACTCAAGTCATTGATAAATTGGTTGACTTCATCTCCATGAGTGGTCGAGGAGCAACAAGAGTCTTGGAGAAGTTTCTCGAGTTGTGCTGCTTGGTAAGCTGAAATGCAAACGCTATTGATATGTATGCTCGTTTTACTAACAATATTATTATACCGTGTACAGCCTATTATGGAGCTGAAGGCGAACGAACGCCTGAGCATTCTTGGCTTCGCACAGATAAAGCGCTTCTTTTCCAAGCTGTCCTTGCTTTGGCAAGTGTCGAGTGCTGTCAGCAAAATCAAGATTGGAAAGTGTATTCGCTGCATTGTTAAAGGTGGTAAGGATCCAACTATGTTAAGATCATTGCATCGAGAATATGCGGCGGATGGTGTTCGCCTGCGGATTACGGACACCGCGTTTCTCACCAAGTGCTTACGAGAGTCCGGAGCGCTGGAAATTGTGGTACAAGAATACCTGTACGTTTGCGATACTCTCCATTATGGTTCCAACAGCACGTTAAACTCTCCATCCAGCGAGTTGCGCAGAGCATCAGAACAAGATATTGCCGGCTCACCGGAACGTCCCGTTTATGAAAACGAATACGACGATCCGGAATTTTACGGCGTTCCCAAGTCATTCTTGGACCGAAACAAAGTACAGCCATCAAGCCCCACTGTCAATGAATTGAATGAAACACCTGCTGAAGTTGCTCAAATGCGAAGAAAGTCCTCTTCAGCACTTGCGCCCGAAGAAACCAACGGTGAGTTTGTCGAATGGCAAGAGGGACAGGAAGGTCAAGTGGAAGAGGGAGCTGAGTCCGCCGAAAAACCTCCAGTCGACGCGGTTGAGGACCAACACGAAGTGATAGCTAAGCCGGGCACAAATGAGGCTGTAGAGGAAGAGAAAGGTGATCAGGAGGGCCAGGGAGAACAGGCGGTTGAGCTAGAACTCCCTGGAACCGGCTTGGAAGAAGAAGAAGTCCCACCTGTGGATCTGTTTCCGGAAGAAAATTCCAGTCCGATGATGATTGACACGGCTCCTTTTGAAAACACGATTGAGCCGGCTCCCTTCTCACGCTCCCCGACGATGTCACAGAACCCGTCCGACGACTCTCCGGCCGTGCAGCGCGACCTGT
>LNAP01002910.1_pt1 | contig 17178 bp, 9 predicted proteins | sample 602601 | NCBI WGS metagenome assembly LNAP01 (sample SAMN02440304, study PRJNA202911) | soil metagenome | biome: Subtropical and temperate rainforests or woodlands; isolation source: soil samples (1 kg each in a 20% v/v slurry with milli Q water) were... ... | reverse complement strand
GCGAACACATGGATGCCGGGGATTTTTCCAATTGGTTCCGCAAGGTGATCCGGGACGATGTGCTTGCCAACAAGACACACCTTATTGAAACAGACAGGAGCCTGGCCCCCAAGAATGCGCTGGAACAGATCACGCGACTTGTGCAATCGCGCTATCACCTCTAGGAAACCACGGCTGAACTGCCCGGAGTTCAAGCCCAACGGCATCGGAACGCGATGAATTTCACCCCGCGGGACGTATTTTTCCCCGCATCGGCAGCCCCGCAGCACTGGCGGTCACACAGATGCTGTCGCGACCGTTTTGCTGCGGAGATACCAATGGATGAGCGAGGCATCATCACGTGCTGCAATGGCACCCTCGTCGAGGGGCCGTTTCGATGTCCTGCCGGGAAGTTAACTCCGTGCCGTGCTGTCCCTTCAAAGATCCACACTTTCCTTTTCGGACGTATGACCGCCCCTTTTGGAATGACTCATTAACCTTTCTTATATTGCAGCCGATGCCCCTACGTACAGATGAGAAACAACCAACCAGTTACACAGCGCGAGGTCACCCTTGGGCCTCAACAAAAACTCATCTCGGCAACGGATGCGCGGGGCGTCATCACGTACTGCAATGACGCCTTCGTCGAAATCAGCGGTTTCAACAAGTCCGACCTGATCGGCGCGCCTCAAAACATCGTTCGTCACCCCGACGTTCCTTCGGCCGTCTTTGCCCATATGTGGGGCGCGCTCAAGCTTGGCAAGCCGTGGATGGGCATCGTCAAGAACCGCTCGAAAAACGGCGACCATTACTGGGTGAACGCCTACGTCACGCCGATTTTCGAGGGGCGTGAGGTGGTGGGCTATGAGTCGGTCAGGGTCAAACCGACGGCCGAGCAGATCCGTCGCACCGAAACCCTCTATAGACGCATCAGCCTGGGCAAGTCGGCCGTCCCGGCCAGTGATCAATGGCAACCCGCCCTGCTCGCCTGGCTGCCGGTGTTGACCATGGGCCTGGTGGGTGCATTGGGCGGCGTGTTCCTCGGCATGTCAGAGGCGATCATCCTGGCTGTCGGCGTATCGGTGCCGCTCGGGCTGTGGGTGTCGAGTCGCCAAAACCGCGGCGCGCTGCAACTGCTGGAAATGGCTGAAGCCTCAACCTGCGACGCGTTGCTGGCCAAAATGTACAGCGACGAACGTGGCCCCCAGGCACGCCTTGAAACGGCGTTTGTCAGTCAGGCCTCCCGGCTCAAGACGTGCCTCACCCGGCTGCAGGATACGGCAGAGCAACTGACCGGCCTGGCCGGCCGATCCGACGGCCTCGCCGCCGACAGTTCCCGTGGGCTTGACCGCCAACGGGTCGAGACCGAGCAGGTGTCGGCAGCGGTCAATCAGATGGCGGCCACCACACAGGAAGTCGCCAGCCACGTCCAGCGCACCGCCGACGCTACCCAGGAAGCCAATGTGTTGACCGGACGCGGACGCGACGTGGCCCGGGACACCCGCGAAGCCATTCAGCGCCTCTCGGTGGTGGTGGGTGAAACCGGGCTGACAGTCGCGCAACTGGCCAAGGACAGCAATGACATCGGCACAGTGGTCGATGTCATCAAGGGCATTGCCGACCAGACCAACCTGCTGGCGCTGAACGCCGCCATCGAAGCCGCGCGAGCCGGCGACATGGGCCGAGGCTTTGCGGTGGTCGCCGATGAAGTGCGCCAGTTGGCGCAGCGCACGACGGAGTCCACGACGCAAATCCATGGGCTGATTTCCAAGCTGCAGGTCTCGTCCAACAACGCGGTGAAAACCATGGAAAGCGGTCAACGCCAGGCCGAAGAAGGCGTGGCGTGGGTGCTTGAGGCCGATAAGGCATTAGTCGGTATCAGTGAGGCCGTCGCGAACATCACGGATATGACCACCCAGATCGCCGCTGCGACCGAGGAACAAACCGCCGTGGCCGAGGAAATCAGCCGCAATATCACGACCATTGCCAATTTGGCGGATCAGACATCGGAACAAGCCAGGCATTCGGCAGAGCTGAGCAAGGAATTAACCCAGACCGCTAACAGTCAGTACTCGTTGGTCGAGCGATTTAACCGATAACCATCGCGTCGGGCACTCAAGCGCATAGATCAATGTGCTCTGTCGCCAGACTTTCTTGGGCGGTGTGACGAGCCGCCCCCTTTCAGGGCTTTCGAGTTAAGCCTGTTTCATGACCCGTTCAATCATCCTGCAGGCCTGATTCTTTGTCAGGAGTTCCTGGGTAATGGCGACGGGTATCGCCTAAAGATCCAGGCAGACACGATGTTGGTAATAGTTCAGGAATGGAATCTGGTCATAGATTGATTTAAATCAGATGACACAACAACCAGTGAACTCAACCTGCTTTACCTCTTCTCCTGCATTCGAGTCACTCATGTCTGAAGCTCCCGGAAAACTACGGCCAGGTGCACGGGTTGCATTGGAGTCGGTTCAATGATCGGTGATTTTCGAAGATGTCAGGGTCCAGCCAGGAATGACATCGGGAGACTCGGTCAAACCCGAACATCTGAAATGATCTGTCTTTCTGCGCTTTAAACACCGCGTCAGCATCGCAATGCTGCCATTGCTGCCGCATCAACCTGGACAGGCAAGTCACCATGTATCAGAACTTAGCCCTGCTCGCCGCTTTCCTTCTGATCTACAGCATATTTGCTGGGCGTTTCGAGTCACGCCTGCTCAATGGACCTCTCATGTTCATGCTCGCCGGCCTGATTCTCGGTCCGGCGTATCTGGGTATTCTCGAGCCCCGGATTAACAAGGACGGCCTCAAAATCCTGGCGGAACTGACATTGGCGATTGTTCTCTTCAGCGATGCAGCCAACGCCGACCTCAAAGTTCTAAGAGCGCATGAAGGATTGCCGCTGCGCTTGTTGATGATAGGACTGCCACTGACCATGCTAAGCGGTTGGCTGGTCGGTATCTGGCTGTTCCCGCAGATCCCCCTGGTTGAACTGGCAATACTGGCAACTCTTCTGGCGCCAACCGATGCTGCGCTGGGCAAGGCTGTTGTGAGCAACCCCAAGGTTCCTGCGTCTGTGCGTGAAGGTTTAAACGTGGAGAGCGGGTTGAATGATGGCATCTGCGTTCCGGTGCTACTGATGTTCCTGGCCCTGTTGGTCGAAGAGCAGACTCAATCTCCCCTCTCGCTGGCGTTGGAGTTGGTTATCGAGGAACTGGGCATCGGTGCAATCACGGGTGTCGCCCTTACCTTTGGCGCCTGGCTGTTGCAGCGTTACTCTGGAAAACACCGTTGGCAAACACCCATGTGGTCACAATTGACCCTGCCCGGGTTAGCCATTCTTTGCTTTGCCACAGCGCAAGCATCAGGCGGCAGCGGGTTTATCGCTTCGTTCGTCGGAGGGTTGCTCGCCAGCTATTTATTTACAGAGCAGAAGCATCAGTTGCTCAAGGCCAGCGAAGAGTTCGCCAGTCTGCTGTCAGTCATAACCTGGGTCGTATTCGGCGCTCTGGTGATCCCTTGGGCCTGGAGCAGTTTCACCTGGAACATCTGGCTGTATGCAGTGCTCAGTCTCACCGTGATTCGCATACTGCCTGTGCTCATCAGCCTGGCAGGCACCGGCTTCGATTTCGAAACCCGCCTGTTCATCGGATGGTTCGGCCCGCGAGGCTTGGCAAGTATCGTCTTCGCCATAATGATCCTGGACTACCCTCTGCAAGCCAGCCGTACCTTGGTGGCCGTTGCGGCCTGTACCGTTTTACTCAGTGTTCTACTACATGGCTTGAGTGCCAATCCATGGGTCTCACGGTTGGCGAATCGCGATCATTGATTTTTGTCAGAAATGCCACCTTCTACGGGTGCTAGCGTTGGGATGATTGGCTACGCTTCTGTTCAAGTAGCCATCACACGGAGCAGGGTATGGGCGAGAACATGAAGGCTGTCAGACGGCTTGTTGGCTTGCCCATCGCCATTATGGTAGGGGTCTTGAGCCTGGTTGCCGGTTGCGGCAAAGAGCCCGCTACCCTGGCCCGCCAGGCACCCGATGTCACGGTCATGACGGTTACCACGCGCGACACCCCGGTGACGTTCGAATTCGTTGCCCAAACACAGAGTTCCCGGGAGGTAGAGATCCGCGCCCGGGTTGCCGGCTTCCTGGAAAAGCGGCTGTACACCGAAGGCGATTTGGTGAAAAGCGGGCAAACGCTGTTCCAGATGGACCGTAAACCTTTTGAAGCCTCGTTGCTGTCGGCGCAGGGTCAATTGGCTCAACAACAGGCACGCTGGGAAGTGGCCAAGGCCACATTGGCCCGTGTCCGTCCCCTGGCGGCACAGAATGCGGTCAGCAAGATGGATCTGGACAATGCCGTCGGCGATGAACGTCAGACCCGGGCCGCCGTGCTTGCCGCCGAGGGTACGGTTCGAACCGAGCAATTGAACCTCAGTTACACCACCATCGCCTCTCCCCTCACCGGTCTTTCAAGCTTTGCCAAAAAGCAGGAAGGCAGTTACGTCACACCAGGTGAGTCCGGGCTGCTGACCACCGTCTCACAGATGGACCCAATCTACGTCAACTTCAGTCTTTCGGAAAACGAGACACTCAAGTTCCGCGACGAGATTGCTAACGGCCACCTCCTATTCCCGCTGCGCAGTGATTTTATCGTAGAAGTGGTGCTGGCCGACGGCTCAGTGGTACCTGACCGTGGTCGCCTGAATTTTGCCGCGCCCTCTTATAGCCAGGACACGGGCACCTTTCTGGTCCGCGCCGTGGTGGCCAACCCGAACGGTCAACTGCGTCCCGGCCAATTCGTACGGGCGCGGGCAATCGGAGCTTCCAGGCCGAACGCCATTGTGGTGCCGCAGAAGGCAGTTCTGGAGGGGGCCAAGAGCCACTTCGTCTGGGTGATCAATGCTGAGGGCAAGCCAGAGCAACGCGTTGTCGAAGTGGGTGACTGGCATGGCGATGACTGGTTCATCACTCAAGGCTTGCAAGCGGGTGAACGCATAGTGGTCGACGGTGCGATCCGAGTGACGCCCGGAGGGCCGCTGAATATCATCTCCCCTCCTCCCACCACGCAGGCAGGCGAGACAACAGCGAAACCGACAGCGGCCAAATCGGCGAAAGACAGTGGGCGTAGCCCATGAGCATTTCACACTACTGCATTGATCGCCCCATCTTCGCTTCAGTGATCTCGATCATCATCACCTTGGCTGGCGCAGTGGCGATGGTAAATTTGCCGGTCGCCCAGTATCCGGATATTACGCCACCGCAAATTACGGTTTCAGCGACCTACCCGGGCGCCGATGCACAGGTCGTGGCCAATAATGTGGCAGCGCCCATCGAGCAGCAGGTCAATGGCGCCGACAACATGATCTACATGAACTCGTCGAGCTCCGCGACGGGCAACATGACCCTCAACGTCTTCTTCGAGATTGGCACCGACCCTTCTCTTGCCCAAGTCGACGTGCAAAACCGGGTCAACCTGGCCCTGCCGCAATTGCCTTCGGCGGTTCAGAGCCAGGGTATCCAGGTGCAGAAGAAATCCTCGGCGTTCATGATGGTTCTTGCCGTGTATTCTGCCGGCGACCGCTATGACAGCACCTATGTCGCCAACTACGCCAACCTCTACATTCTGGATGCGATCAAGCGTATTCCGGGCGCCAACCAGGCCAGTATCTTTGGCACGCCGGACTACGCCATGCGGATCTGGCTCAAACCCGACCGAATGGCTCAGTTGGGAATTACTGCCGCCGACGTACAGAAAGCGGTCACCAACCAGAACCAGCAATTCGCCGTAGGCCGCGTTGGTCAATCCCCGACGGGCCAGGCCGTGGAACAGTCCTTTGCCGTGACCACCAAGGGCCGCCTGACTGAACCTGCGGAGTTCGAGAACATCATCTTGCGCGCCAGCAACGACGGAGCGGCCATTGTTCGCCTGAAGGACATCGGTCGAGCCGAGCTGGGGCAAAAAGACTACTCCTTGCGCAGCACCTATCAGGGGCGTCCCGCCACATTGATTGCGGTGTATCAACAACCGGGGGCAAACGCACTCGACGTCTCGGCAGCCGTGACGTCAACCCTGGCGCAAATGAAGACGACCTTTCCCGAAGGGATCGAATACAAAATCGTGATGGACACCACTGCGTTTACCCGCGCGTCGATTTCCGAAGTGATAAACACCTTTTTCGAAGCGCTGGTGTTGGTGGTCGTGGTGGTTTTCATCTTTCTGCAGAGCTTGCGCGCCACGCTGATCCCGGTGCTCGCCGTGCCGGTGTCCATTGTGGGCACCTTTATCGGCATGTCGGCCCTCGGGTTTTCGGTGAACATGCTGACGCTGTTTGGCATGGTGCTGGCCATCGGCATCGTGGTGGACGACGCCATCGTGGTGATTGAAAACGTCGAACGCAATATGCACGTGCACAAGATGAACCCCAAGGACGCGGCGAAACGCGCCATGGATGAAGTGGCCGGCCCCGTGGTCGCTATCGTGCTGGTGCTGTGCGCGGTGTTCGTCCCGGTGGCATTCATGGGAGGTATCACTGGCCAACTCTACAAACAGTTCGCGATCACCATCGCCATTTCCGTGGTGATCTCCGGCCTTGTGGCCTTGACACTTTCGCCGGCCCTGGCGGCCCTGCTGCTCAAGCCCCAACACGGCGAAAAGAACGCTTTTTTCCGCTGGTTCGAGCGCAGCTTCGAACGCATGACCGAAGGCTACTCGCGCTCGGTGGCGTTTATGATCAAGCGCTTTGTCCTGGCGTTGTTACTCTTTGCCGGCATGATCGTTCTGATTCTGCTGATGGCGCAGCGCATTCCCAGTGCCTTCCTGCCACCGGAAGACCAGGGTTATCTGCTGGGGGCCGTGATCATGCCCGACGCCGCCAGCCTGGATCGCACTGGCGAGGTGGGCAAAATCGCCAGTGACTTCTTCATGAACGATGAGGCCGTCGAGGGCGTCGCCATCGTTAACGGCTACAGCCTGCTCGACGGCCAGAACAAGAACAATGCCGGCGCCTTCTTCGTCGGTTTCAAGGATTTCGAGGAGCGCTACAAGGACTCGGAAACGATCAAGGAGCAAAGTGCCCCGGCGGTGATTCAGAAAGCCGCTCGCGCTTTTTCCACGGTACAGGGCGGGATCATTCTTCCGGTCAATCCGCCGTCGATTCCCGGACTGGGCACCACAGGCGGCATGGAGGTATGGGTGCAAAGCAAGGGAGATGCCGGCGTCGAGCAACTGGCCGAAATGGTCGGCAACCTTGTCGCAAAAGCCAGGCAGCGCCCGGAACTCGGCGCCATCACCTCCACCTTCAACGTGTTTTCCCGGCAATTGCTGGTCGACGTAGACCGGGAAAAGGCAGAGACGCTGGGGGTGCCGGTGGAAGACGTCTACAGCACCATGCAAACCATGTTCGGCTCTCTCTATGTGTCTCAATTCAACAAATTCAGCCGCCTGTGGCAGGTGATTCTGCAGGCCGAACCGAGCTATCGACTCAAGGCCGAAGACTTGCAGCAAATTTATGTGCGCAGCAAAACCCTCGGGATGGTGCCGCTCAAAGCCCTGCTGACCACCCGCTACGTCACCGGTCCCGATCTGCTGACCCGTTTCAATAACTTCCCGGCGGTCAAACTCACCGCCAACGCGGCACCGGGCTACAGTTCCGGCCAAGCGCTCAAGGCCCTGGAAGAAATCAGCGCTGAGATCATGACCAACGACTACGCCCTGGCCTTGAGTGGCGAAGCCTTCGAGGAGAAAAAAAGCGGCGGTGCCTCCTCTCAGGTCTTCATCTTCGGCCTGATCATGGTGTTCCTGATCCTGGCGGCTCAGTACGAGAAATGGTCCCTGCCCGTCGGTGTGTTGCTGGCGGTGCCCTTTGCATTGTTCGGTGCACTGCTTGCCGTTCTGATCCGCGGGTTAAGCAATGACGTCTACTTCCAGATCGGCTTGACCATGCTGGTAGCCCTGGCCGCCAAGAACGCCATCCTCATTTTCGAGTTTGCGGTACTGAACCGGGAAAACGGCATGTCTGCCTATGATGCGGCAATGACGGCCGCCCGGGAGCGTTTGCGGCCAATCGTGATGACGTCCCTGGCGTTCATTTTGGGTTGCGTTCCGCTGGCCATTGCCGTCGGGGCATCCGAGAACAGCCGACACTCCATCGGTACCGGTGTGATCGGCGGGATGCTGGCGGCGACCGTCATCGCCATCTTCTTTATCCCCCTCTTCTACTACCTCGTTGAACGCATGACTGAGAAGAAAGGTGCGGTCAAACAGACATCCCCGCCGCCTGCGCTATCGTCGCCCGGTGAGATTCCCGGCGGCGCCCCCCTGCACAAATATGAGGGGGATTGAGATGCACACACGCCATCTCCCATTGTTGATCTGTCTGGCCCTGACGGGCTGTATGCTCGGCCCGGATTACCAGCGCCCTGGCACCGACGCCCCGGCGGCCTATCGGTATGCGGACAAGGAGGCCAACAATCTGTCCAACAGCCTGTGGTGGGAACAGTTCAAGGATCCGGTGCTGAACGACTTGATCCGCAGCGCGCTGGCCGAGAATAAGGACATCAAGATTGCCGCCGCCCGGGTCGAGGAGTTCCAGGGGCGTTACGGCGTGGTGCGCTCGCAGATGTATCCGCAAATCGGCGCCGGGGCGCAAGGCAGTCGCTCCAGAGCGCCGCGCGACAACGGTCCGGTACCATTGGAATCCAGTGTCGATCCGATTTACAAAAACTACCAGGCCATCCTCAATGTGAGCTGGGAATTGGACGTCTGGGGTCGTTTACGGCGGCTCAATGAGTCGGCGCGTGCTGACTTGCTGGCCTCAGAGGAAGGCCGGCGCACGGTCATTCTGAGCCTGGTATCGTCGGTGGCATCCAGCTACATCGCGCTACGCGATCTTGACCGGCAACTGGAAATCGCCCGCACCACCGCCAAGGCCCGTGGCGACTCCTACGACATTTTCAAGCTGCGCTTTGGCGCCGGCACCATTTCCGAAATGGAACTGGCGCAAAACCTCTCCGAGTTCCAGCGCACCCAAGCTTCTGTATCGCAATTCGAGTCCCAGGTGGCGCAACAGGAAAACAATTTGGCGGTGCTGCTTGGGCGCAATCCAGGACCGATCATCAGAGGCCGCGATCTGACGCAACTGACGCTGCCATCGGTCCCCGCCGGGTTGCCTTCGGACCTGCTGGAGCGGCGCCCCGATCTACGTCAGGCCGAACTGAACCTGATCTCCGCCAATGCCCAAATCGGTGCCGCCAAGGCGTTGTACTTCCCGACGATATCCCTCACCGGGCTGTTGGGCTCAGTCAGTAATCAACTCTCGAATTTGTTCACCGGGCCGGCCGCCACCTGGTCCTATGGCGTCGCCGCGAGCATGCCCATTTTCACCGCTGGCGGCATCGCCGGTCAGGTCAAACAGACCGAGGCCTTTCAACAACAAACCTTGCTGGTCTACCAACAGTCGATCCAATCTGCCTTCCGGGATGTTGAAAACGCGTTGGTCGCGGCGAGCAAATCCCGGGAGCAAATGGCTTCCCAGGCCAGTCAGGTCGAGGCGTTGCGTACTTACACCAGGTTTGCGCGACTGCGCTATGACAATGGGTACACCAGCTACATTGAAGTTCTGGATGCCGAACGCAGCTTGTTCGATGCCGAGTTGAATTACACCCGAACCCGGGCTTCAGTGTTCACCGCCATGGTCGATGTTTACAAGGCAACAGGTGGCGGCTGGGTGACCGAAGCGGACAAGTTGACGGCAACCGTCAGCGAAAAAAAACCATGATCAGATTGCCGCGCGCCACTCTGCAATTGACGCGATATAAGCGCAGGAATCCGACACGCGGCATTGGGCGATTGGGAAACAGGTTGCAAGGATTGATCTTTATCAACAGTTTGCCGGCTATTCGAGTACAGGCTAACAGTCAGCAAGATCAACAGCATGAATGACTACGGTCATCTTGCTTAGAGTACAAAGGATGACTCTGCACAGGTCAGGATGATTGAAACCCTGTATCGCCGAGCGCCGTAAATGAACATTTATATCGAAAAAGATCCTGTACAGAATCTCTGGTGGGTTCGCATGAATCAGTGGGCGGCTAATTTCCATAGCCTTGCTGAAGCTGAATCATTTGTTGAGCGATTGAGTTCGAGAATTAACGCACCTCATTCCCTGGGAGCGATTGGGAATAATTCTCTGTCGCCAACAACGGCTTCCAATAGTCAGCCGCTCGATCAGCAGGCGGTATCTGACTCGGTAAAGACTCTTTCTCACGCTTGATACACAAGGGTTGTCAGGGCACCGGAGAAAAAAAATACCGACTGATCCAGAGGGTCTATACCCAACATTGCCAGTTATTTGAATTCCGTTTTTTTTAAGTGACCGGCCTGTTTACCGCCCTAAAAATCAGGTGCCTGTGCGTCAGCCGGGAGGTGATGTTGTGAACGACTTAAAGATTGCCGTGAGCAACTCGGTTCGTGATTGCTTTAGCACTTCCAGAGGTTGCTGGTGCCGTGTTTTCCATTGACGAGTTGCTGGCCTGCGCAGCAACTGCGAGGCGCTTTGTTGAAGGTCAATGACGCCTCAAAAACTGAGGTATCTCCCGCCACGCGCTAAAGGAAACTCCCATGAGTCGCTCACAAACGCAGTTACCCCCCGATCTGGCGCAGCGCTATCCCGTGTTGATCGTGGCCAATGCCCCGGAAAGCGACGACAACATCCTGGTGCGCAGTGTCCAGTCCATCGCCAGCGCGCTGCATGAGCATGACGTGGAAGTTAAATGGGTGCGGTCCCTTGATGATGCCGAAATCGCCATCAAAGCCAACTCGACCTACTGCTGCGCGCTCATTGGATGGGGCCTGTGTGAGGAAGCGCCTGATCAGGCCCTGCAACTTATCCGGCTGATGCGCCGGCGAACGGCCCAGCTACCGATCATGCTCGGCATGAGCCATGCTCATCAGAGCCGAGTCCCATTGGCATTCGTCGAGCGCATTGACGGGTTTATCTGGCAGCCCGAAGACAGCGCCGAATTCATTGCCGGGCGCATAGAAGCAGCCGCCCGCCGCTATCTGGATACCATCCTGCCGCCGTTCTTCGGTGCACTGGTCAACTTTGCCGACACCTACGAGTATTCCTGGCACACCCCTGGCCATACCGGCGGCACGGCATTTATGAAGACCGCTGTCGGGCGTACGTTCCTCGATTTCTATGGCGAGCAGATGCTGCGCTCCGACCTCAGTGTTTCCGTCGGCGAATTGGGTTCGTTGAATGACCACTCGGGCCCGGTGAATGACGCGGAAAAATTCGCGGCTCGGGTGTTCGGTGCCGACTTCACCTTTTTTTCGGTCGGCGGCAGTTCGGCGAGCAATCAGATCGTCCTGCATTCAGCGGTGACCGACGGCGATGCCGTGTTGGTCGATCGCAACTGCCACAAGTCGTTGAACTATGCGTTGAATATGTCGGGTGCGGTGCCGTTGTACTTACGCCCAAGGCGCAACGCGCGGGGCCTGATCGGGCCGGTGCCCCTTTCGGAACTGACGCCGGCTGCCGTTGCCGGCAAACTCGCTGACAGCCCGTTGGCGGCCAATAAGCAGGCCCGCCCGGTACTCGCGGTGCTGACGAACTCGACCTACGATGGCCTTTGCTACAACGTGCAGACCACCACCCGCGAGCTGAGCCAGAGCGTCGACCGCATCCACTATGACGAAGCCTGGTATGCCTATGCGCGCTTCAACCCGCTCTACGAAGGCCGCTATGGCATGCACCGTGGCGAACGCCATCCCGACGACGCCACCGTCACCGTTACCCACTCCACCCACAAGTTACTGGCTGCGCTTTCACAAGCCTCGATGATCCATGTCCGCTCGGGCAAGGTTGAGGTCAAGCCGGCTCTGTTCAACGAAGCCTTCATGATGCACACCTCCACGTCACCGCAGTACAGCATCATCGCCTCGATCGATGTTTCGTCGAAAATGATGGATGACGCGGGGGGCTACCTTACTGATGAGTCCATCGACGAGGCCATTGCCTTTCGCCAGGCCATGGCTCGCCTGAGCAATGAAATTCGTGCGCGCGATGGCAAGGATTGGTGGTTTGGGGTCTGGCAACCCGATGAAGTCAACGGGGTACCTTTTGCCGAACTCGACCCTGAAGTTTTACGCCATGGCGATGCCTGGGTGCTCAAACCGGCGGCCAGCTGGCATGGCTTCGGTGACCTGGGCGCCGACTACTGCATGCTGGACCCGATCAAGGTCACGGTGCTGACGCCTGGCCAGAGGCTCGACGGTCAAATGGAGGACAGTGGCATCCCCGCGCCGCTGGTGTCGTCCTTCCTCTCCAGTCGCGGCATCGTGGTTGAGAAGACTGAGCCGTATTCCATTCTCGTGCTGTTCAGCCTCGGCGTGACCAAAGGCAAATGGGGCTCTCTGATCGCCGGCCTGATGGAATTCAAGAAACATTACGAGTGCAATTCACCGCTGGAGCAAGTCCTGCCCGATCTGGTCGACAACCATGCCGAGCGCTATAGCGGCATGGGGCTCAAGGACCTCGCCGAAGCCATGCACCAGGACATGATCAGCTCGCAGATGCTACGCAACATGGATGCGGCCTACACCTTGCTGCCGGACCCGGTCGCTTCGCCTCGGGCCACCTACGCCAGGCTGGTGAAAGGCGACATAGAGCAAATCGCCGTGCGAGACATGATCGACCGCACCGTGGCCGTGCAGATCGTTCCTTATCCGCCGGGCATTCCATTGATGATGCCCGGAGAAAAAGCCGGCGCCGATAAAAAGGCCATCGTCGACTACCTGTTGGCGATGGAACTGTTCGATGGCCACTTCCCGGGTTTCGAGCATGACAATCATGGCGTGGAAATCGAGCGTGATAGCCAGGGTCGGCCAACCTACAAGGTCTATGTGGTCAAAAACCAGGGTTTAGCCCCTTAGCCGACGACAAGTAGTCAAGCGCCGGATTCAGGGTCAATGCGTTGAGCAGATCAAGGAGTTTCCGATGGCCGACTCAAGCAAGAAAATGAGCCTAATGGGGCTCACCACACTGGTGACGGTGAACATGATGGGCTCAGGCATCATCATGTTGCCGACGAGCATGGCCCAACTCGGGGCCGTTTCATTGTTGTCATGGATCGTCACTGCCGTCGGTTCCATGGCCATCGCTTACTGCTTTTCCCAGTGTGGCATCTACTGTCCGCGCTCAGGCGGGCTGTCCGCCTACACCGAAGAGGCGCACGCCAAATCAGGGTTCTTCCTGTGCTCGTATCTGTACTTCCTTTCGCTGGCCATTGCCAACGTAGCGGTCGCCATCTCCGCAGTGGGGTACATGACATCGTTCGTGCCCTGGCTGGGCAGTGGCGCCATTCCGCTGTTCATCGGAACGGTCGGCTTGCTCTGGCTGACCACCGTGGCCAACTTTGGCGGCCCCGGCATCACCGGCAAGATCGGTGCGATCACGGTCTGGGGTGTGATCATCCCGGTGGCCGGCTTGAGCATCATCGGCTGGTTCTGGTTCAAGCCCGATGTGCTGGCTGCCGCCTGGAACCCGAACAACCTGCCAATCTCCGAAGCCATCGGCAAGGCGATTCCCCTGACCCTGTGGGCCTTCCTCGGCATGGAATCGGCGGCCCAGGCCTCCGATGCCGTGGAAGATCCCAAGCGCACCGTACCGCTGGCCTGTCTGTTTGGCACGCTGGGTGCGGCAGTGGTTTATGTGCTGTCGACCACGGTTATTCAGGGGATCATTCCCAATGCCGAACTGGCCAACTCATCGGCCCCTTTCGCGCTCGTCTATGCACACATGTTCAATCCCATGGTCGGCAACATCATCATGGCGCTGGCGGTGATGGCCTGTGTCGGTTCGCTGCTGGGCTGGCAGTTCACCCTGGCGCAAACCGCCAAGATGACGGCTGACCAAGGCATGTTCCTGAAACTGTTCGCCAAGGTCAGCTCAAGGGATGCCCCTATAGTCGGAATGCTGGTCTGTGGTGTGTTGCAGACCTTGTTGGCGCTATCGACCATTTCGCCCAACGCCAGTGCCCAATTCGGAAAACTCGTCAGCCTGGCAGCAGTGACCAACCTGATTCCCTATGTGACGGCGGCCACCGGCCTGCTGGTCATGATGTACAAAGCGAAAGTCAGTGCCGGCGTATACACCCGCAACACCATATTGTTACTGGTTGCCGTCTCCTATTCCTTGTACGCCCTGTATGCCTGCGGCAAAGACGCCGTGTTCGGCGGCACCCTCGTCCTGGTGGTCGGCTACCTGCTCTACGGTTTCCTCGCCAAACGTTTTGTCGACCCATCTCCAACCGCTCAGACCCGGGCCGACAACCCTTGACCATTGTTTTCAGGACTGCACTAACCTCTGAATTCGGGGAACCAGGATATGAACGTGAAACTGACCAAAGCCAACAACCTGCTGCTCGTTTGCCTGCTCGCGCTGGTACCCGTACTGGCTGATGCCAATACGCTTGAACGCGTGCGGGCGAGCAATACCTTTACCCTCGGCTACCTGCCGGACTTCGCACCTTTTAGCGTCCAGGCAGACGATAAAGCCAGCGGTTATGCCATCGACCTCTGTCTGAAAATCGCCGACAAGGTCAAGACCGAGTTGGGTTTGCCCGGGTTGCAAATACGTTACCTGCCCGTCACAGCCACCGACGAGATGAGCGCCGTGAGATTGGGGAAGATCGACATTCTTTGTACACCGACCTCTCCCACACTGGAGCGGCGCAAGGCTGTGAGCTACTCGGTGCCGATCTACACGGCCGGCCTCTCGGCCGTGGTGCGCAAGGATGCATCAGAGGCGTTGCTCAATGTGCTTAATGGCAAGGTGGCGCGTACCGGGCCAACCTGGCGAGCGACGGTCAACAGCGGGCTGTCGAACCAAACCTATGCCGCCACCGCTGGCGGAATCACCGAGGCATGGATCCGTCAGCAGATGCGATTACTCGGAGTGGTGGCCACTCTGGTCACCGTGGAAAACACCGCGGCAGGCCTCAAGCTGGTCTCCGAAGGCAAAGCCGATGCTTTCTTCGCTGAACGCATGATGCTCCAGAACCTCATCAGTACCGATTACTCCGCAGGAAATCTGGTTCTGCTGGACCGTATTTTTGAGTACGCACCGACTGCAATGGCGGTGGATCGAGACGACGAAAACTTCCGTTTGCTGGTCGACACCACGCTGAGTGAAATGTACCGCTCCGGGGAGATCGAGCAGGCATTCGACAAATACCTGGGTGGCGCCAGCGCCACGGCCAAAAAGCTGTTCAAGGTCTATGCGATACCTTAGGTAAAAAACCGGACATACCGTGAGTAGTCTTTGTCGACGGACATTGATGCTCTTGCAAGGCTTGTTCGCAATGGCGATTCAGCTCTGTCGAGCAAAGGAGTGAAGATGTCGCCCAACAAAAAACCGCGTGCCGAAGGTTCGTCAAAAACGGCGAAAGTCATCGTGGACGGCCCCATATTTCGTTCCCGCAAAGAACGTTTGACTGAAGGTGAGCAATTACGCGAAAGCGTGCCACATTCGTCTCACGCTGTATGGAAACCACCGCGTAAACACCGAGACCCGATCGACCTCCTTGAAGAGTCGAACCGGTATCGACTGCCCAATCTGATCCCGGTGCGCTACGGTCGCATGTTACGCAGCCCTTTCACCTTTTTGCGCGGCTCTGCAGGGTTGATGGCCCACGACTTGGCGACTACCCCGAACACCGGCATTCAGGTACAGGCTTGCGGGGACTGCCACCTGTTGAATTTCGGACTGTTTGCGACTCCCGAGCGCAATCTGATTTTTGACATCAATGATTTCGACGAAACGCTTCCGGCTCCGTGGGAATGGGACGTTAAACGTCTGGCGGTCAGCTTTACCGTGGCCGCGCGCGACAACGGACTCAGCGATAAGCAGGCCCTGGCAATCACCGTCGAATGTGTTCGTGCTTATCGTGAGCGATTGCGCCAACTATCCAAACAAAGTCCTCTGGACGTCTGGTATGACCGTCTTGATGCTCAAACAATTGTCGACATGGCCCCCAATGCCAAGGTCAAAAAAAACCGTGAGCAAGTCATCGCGAAGGCAAGGATTCGTATCGGTGACTACCTTTATCCCACGATCAGCAGCGAGGTCGCGGGGCGACGGCGCCTGATCGATCAACCGCCGGTACTTTTCCACATTTACGAAAAGGACTTCGAGCACCGAGTTCAGCTGGCATTGCAGGCTTACCGAGAGACGCTACCTGATGAGCGGCGCGTGCTCTTTGATCGCTATCGCCTGGAAGACTTCGCCGTGAAAGCCGTGGGCATCGGCAGCGTCGGTACGTATTGTTTCGTCGGTCTGTTTTTCTCTGCGGAAAATCACCCATTGCTCCTGCAGTTCAAGGAAGCCGGCCCTTCCGTGCTGGCGCCTTATGCCGGCAAAAGCATCTATGAAAATCAGGGTCAACGCGTGGTCACCGGACAACGGTTGATGCAGTCGTCCAGCGACATTTTCTTGGGCTGGACGCAAGGCAAAAAAGGTCGCCATTTCTTTGTACGCCAGTTGCGGGACATGAAAATGTCAGCACCGATTGAAGGCGCATCGGCGGCGCAAATGAAGATGTACGCCGAGTTGTGCGGACTCACACTGGCCCGCGCCCACGCCAAATCCGGAGACGCTGCACTCATCAGTGGCTATTTGGGACAATCGGACACCTTCGATCAGGCCATCGGCAAATTTGCATTGAGCTATGCGGATCAAAATGAAAAAGACCATGCGGCGCTGGTGGCTGCAGAAAAGTCAGGGAAGGTCAAAGCGCTGAGAGAGGATGACTAGCCCGCTATATAGATTATCGGTATCGAGGATATGTGCGCGTTCGGCTGGGAGGCAGCGGGCATTGCAAAAGCAGAATTTCAGATGCGCGACTCAAGAGCAAAAGCGGCTTCGGACAAAGAGGAGTCAACAGGGAGCATCCGCGAAGCCCGGCACCAGTCAGGTCATACAATCGTCGGGATGACGGAGCAGTACATCCGAACCCCGACGACGTGACTGACGGTCGCGAATTGCGGAAATAATTTTTTGATTGCGGAAAAAAACTAAGGGCTTGCATGAGAAACCTCATGCAAGCCCTTGATATTCATGGTGCCCGAAGCCGGAATCGAACCGGCACGCCCTTACGAGCGGGGGATTTTAAGTCCCATGCGTCTACCAGTTTCG
>LNAP01002779.1_pt1 | contig 17178 bp, 12 predicted proteins | sample 602601 | NCBI WGS metagenome assembly LNAP01 (sample SAMN02440304, study PRJNA202911) | soil metagenome | biome: Subtropical and temperate rainforests or woodlands; isolation source: soil samples (1 kg each in a 20% v/v slurry with milli Q water) were... ... | reverse complement strand
TCCAAGGAGCGGCTAACCGAAAATACAGAAAGAGTTCGAGGCCATTTGGACTCGGATCGCGCGAGGTTGCACCGGCCGCGTGCTTCACTTTTCTGCACGCCCGCAACCCGGACAGCAACGAAGGCCCGCGCGGTTCACTCAACGTGCCGCTGACTGCCGGTTACAGCGTGGCGATTGATCGCAAGGTGATTCCGCTGGGCAGCTTGCTCTGGTTGTCCACGACGCGCCCCGACGGCAGCAGCCTGGTGCGTCCGGTCGCAGCACAAGACACCGGCGGCGCCATCGCCGGGGAAGTGCGCGCCGATCTGTTCTGGGGCACCGGCGAAGAAGCCGGTCACCTGGCGGGCGACATGAAACAGAAGGGCAATATCTGGCTGCTGTGGCCAAAAGGGATGGCGTTGCCGGCGGGTTGAAGCGGGCCAGACAGAAGCAATAAAAAGTCCAAGCGATTACTGTTGGAGACGGTGTACGGATGGATAGCTATATAGCTATCTATCCGGCTCTTTGAATGGTGCTGTCACGTAATGAGTCCCCTCCCATCAAACAGAATATAACTCCCTATTTTTACTTGAAAATTTAACTGAAGCCCAGGCAGTAATTACCTCGGACACGCACTATTTCTAGGCAGGCCCCTGAGGGTCTTCCAATCTGGGACTGCTCTAGCTTTTAACAACAAGGCGCACGGGATACACGGCGGCTAAAGGGATTCACTCTCCCATACGTGGTCACAGATTTTCTGTGCCGACAATGACTTCACGCCGATGCCGTGCGGACCACTCTCTCATTCGGGTGCCAACACACCAGTGTGGGCTACGGTCTCTGCCCCGCGCGCACCATAAGCATAGACGCACCCATGTTTGCTGCGCGACAGCGCGGCGTCTGGACGACGGGGGGTGCTCTCATCAAACACCGCAGAAATATCTGACCGACGAGAAACCCGTGGGACCGGATTTATCCGGGAAGAGGCCGGTACATTCACTGCATTTCGTCATCAGAAATGCCGCCTTTCCGGATAAATCCGGTCCACATGTCGGTGTTTGCTACGCGACAGCGCCGTGTCAACGACATGGCGAAATCTCCTACCGGAAGGCGGTGGCGCAGACACCGTTTGGGGGCAGGTCAATGACCGGTTTCCAGCCCCCCCACAGTTTTAAGTCGCCAATTAAATGACTAATTGCTTGCCGATCATCTGCAGGTCGGAATTTTGCTGCAAAATATTGACAGTGTCGTTTTAATATCAGATCATTTGCGTCCCTTAATGCTCCAGTCCAGTAGGCTTGATTCAGTAGCTCGATGGGAATGGTTCAAATCATTCACGTTAAATAATGAGATATGCGCAGCGAACAAAGCGCTGCCCGACAACCCCTCATCTCTTTGTTGACGACCTTCAAGTTCTGGTAGTTCTGCCGATATTTAACCGTGCGGTTAAGTGTTGCTTATGCGTTCGGTTCTCGGAGTACAAGAGTGGGTCACGTCACGTTAGCTGTCCGGCATATGCAGGATGAACAGATGTTGCTGCGCGAGGGAAGTTTGTATTGGGTCGCTCTGGATCACGCGACCGACGCGGACATCTTTGCTCGGCAGTTTTTATCAGGCTTGTCGCAAAAACATATCGCCACGCTGGTATGCAGCGGCGCTGATCCCCAAGCGGTTGTCCAAGGCATGGTTGATAACTGCGGGCCGCAAACCCTGCGCTTGTTCTCCATCCCCCACGATGCAACTGCGGCCAAGGCTTTCAAGGCGCTGACTTCGGATTTGCATCGCATCAAACTGGCGCGTGGCAGTCAGTTGGTGCTGATGCTGTCTTCTATCCACCTGGAGAATCTGGATACCCGACAGTTACAGAACTGGTGTGTAGATACGCGCCAATGGTTGTTGAGTATTGATTGCACATTATTGGTGCTGTGCAGTGGTCAGGCGCCTTTGTTGCACGAGCGTCTGTTGGGCCTCAATGAGCAACTTTCCGGGCTGGCACAGCTATATCGTCAAGATGGCTCGATTCATTATCAGGTGAACTTCTGGCACAGCGAATTGGGTGTTTGCGCTGCACAGGCGTTCGACCTGCAAGTGACTGATCAGGGTTTTGCCTTGAGTGACACGCAGCTGTCCAATCCGGCGCAGACCCGTACCGATGACCAGCGCATTTACCTGACCCAGCGCTCAGCCCTTGAGGGCGCGGCCGCGCTGTCTGAGCAATGGCGCCTTTTCGAGCACCGTGCCGATCTGTTGCAGCAGGCTGCTAAAGCCCGTGCAGCCAGCGTGATTGTAGTTTTGGAGAGCAACCAGGATGTAGAGCCGCTGGCGCGCAAGTTACACGAGCTGCGCGAGCAATGCGGCCCTGCCTTGAAGATCATCGTGCGGGAAATGGAGCCTTGCCTGCGTTACCGCGACGAGCGCTTGTTGCTGGCCTGTGGGGCCAATCTGATTGTGCCTTCCAACACCACGCTGGCAAATTTTCTAAGCATGGTGGAAAGCGCTCAGGGACAGATCTGGCGTTATCGCCAGACCCCCGATATCCAGTCGCTGTTTGAACGTCTGCGTCCTCCAGCCTTGCGCGGAATATTACCCCCAAGGGCGTTTATCGAGCTGCTTGATCAGATCTATGGCGATGCATCCGGTGAGCTGGCTCACCAGTTACTGCGATTGCGCCCCCGTGGCGACCTGAACATCGATCAATACCTAAGCCAGATCACCCTGCGCCGCTTTGGTGATGTGGCCTGTGTATTGGATGGGAATTTCTATCTGTTTCTGTTCGCCTGTCGTGGCGACGGGCTGGAGCCTGCGCTGGGCAATATCTGTCGCTTGCCATGGCGGGATATTTTCAGCGAATGCAAGGTGCTTTCCGCTGCGGATGTGCTGCCACGTCAGGATTTCATCGATGCCCCCCAAACCCCTGAAACAGCGCGCCAGGCCACTGATCATGTGACCGCCGACTTGACCGGTGCCATCACGCAAACCGGCTACGTGCCACAACCAATCACACTGACGCTGTCGGAGCCGTGTTCATGAATTACACCCAGCTGCTCCAGGTCATCGCAGCGAGCTGCCTGATGACGGTGGCGTTCATGCTCGTGTTGCGCAGCTTCGGGCAGCACATCAAGCGCTGGCTCCAGCGCTATTTGCCGCCGCGCTATCTGCAACCGCGTGGTGTTCGACGCCGTGCGCCTGTTGTAAGTGACACTCATGAACCGTCCTGAGCGTTTCGACGTCTGTCAGGCCGCAGCGCAAGACACCTGGACCTGGCCGGGCCTGGGGCTGTGGAATCTCTATTTCATCATCAAGCTGGCGCTGTTGTGGGGCGGCTACCTGAACATGCAGATTCTGCCGAATCTGGTGTTTGCCGCCGTACTGCTGGTGCCTTTGCGCAATCGCTATCTGGCGCTGTTGCGCACGTTGATCGCCCTGCCGCTGGGTGTGGCGTTGTTCTATCAGGACACCTGGCTGCCGCCGTTCAGCCGGCTGCTAGACCAGCCTGGCGTGCTGAATTTTACCGGGGACTATCTGCTTGAACTGGCGGGTCGTTTCATTGACTGGAACCTGTGCGGCGCCTTGCTGCTGTTGGTGGTGGCGTACTTCTTTGTACGTCAGTGGTTGCGCCTGACCACCTTGACCCTGGTCGGCTTTGCCTGGCTGGGCGGCGCAGGGTTGTTGGCCATGCATGCGCCGGTTCAGCAGAGCACGTCCCCGGCAGCCATTGCTGGTGGCGCGCCAATCGTCAGTGCCGAGCCGGACAGCCCGACGCTCGACGCTTACCTGCAAAAGTTCTACAGCACCGAGGCCGCTCGGCAAGTGGTGTTCCAGCCATCGCAATCGGCTGCCCAGCCGTTCGACCTGCTGCTTATCAATATCTGCTCGATGGCCTGGGATGATCTGGACGCCGTCGGTTTACATGACAACAGCCTGTTCCAGCAAATGGACATGGTGTTCGACAACTTCAATTCGGCCACTTCCTACAGCGGGCCGGCGGCCATTCGACTGTTGCGTGCCAGTTGTGGCCAGCAGCCGCACAGCAAGCTTTACGGCGTGGCGCCGGAACAATGTCTGTTGATGGATGACCTGCGCAAGCTGGGTTTCAACAGCGAAGTCATGCTCAACCATACCGGTCAGTTCGAAGGCTTTATCGACGAAGTCCGCGCTCAGGGTTCGCTGCCGGGGCCGGAAGTCAGTACGGCCAATCTGCAACGGGCTTTGGTGGGCTTTGATGGTTCGCCTATCTGGCGTGATCGCGAGGTGCTGGACAAGTGGTGGCAGCACCGCGTGGGGCAGAGGGATTCGCGGGTCGCGCTGTTCTACAACACGACGACGTTGCATGACGGCAACCGCGCCTTGACTCTCGATGGCGGCACCAGGAGCGCCGAGTACAAACCGCGTGCCCAGGCGCTGATCGACGACCTGAGCGCGTTCCTCAAGGCGTTGGAGAAGAGTGGCCGCCGCGTCGCCGTGGTGATAGTGCCGGAGCATGGCGCGGCCTTGCATGGCGACCGTATGCAGATCTCCGGAATGCGGGAAATCCCGAGTTCGGCAATTACCCACGTACCGGTCGGCATCAAGCTGGTGGGCATGGGCAAGAATCCCCGCGCCGAGCCGATTCATGTCAGCGGCCCGAGCAGTTATCTGGCCTTGTCGGAAATCATCTCGCGCCTGTACGCCGCGCCTCCCCAGGGCGATGGGCTGGGCCCGGACTGGCAGGCGCTGTTGGCCAATCTGCCGCAGACCCCGGTGGTCTCGGAAAACGCTGGAACCGTTGTCCTCGACTACGCGGGCAAGCCTTACGTTCGGATCAAGGAGAAGGGCGCATGGCTGCCTTACCCACAAAGGTTCAAGTAAAAAATCAGGCGTTGTCGCGCAATGAGCGGGCCGATGACATTGCCCGGCTTAAAGTTGAGTTGCGCCTGCCGAATCTGGAATACGTCGATATTTCTGCGCAGCTGGAGTTGAGCCGGGCGCTCAAGCGCTGGCCGTTGCTGGCTGACTTCGCTATCGCCGACGAGCAAGCAGAGCAACTGCCGCTGCCGGTTGCCCAAGCGGTGCAACAGGACAAGTTCGGAGCGCTGACGTGACATCGCTGAGTGTGCGCGGGGTGCGTGGCGGTGTCGGCAGCACATCGCTGGTGGCGGCCGTCGGCCATGCCCTGGAAAGCCTCGGTGAACGGGTGCTGATGATCGACATGTGCCCGGAAAACCTGTTGCGCCTGCATTTCAATCTGCTCGCTTCTCAGGAGTCGGGTTGGGCGCGGGCGATGCTCGATGGCCAGGACTGGCACGCGCAGGCCTGGAGCCTGAGCTCGACCCTGCAAATCCTGCCTTATGGCGGCCTGAGCGCGGCTGAGTCCGCCAGCATCGAGCAACAGCTGTTGCATGACCCGCAAATCTGGGCCCGACGTCAGGCGAGTCTGGCCGCGAACTATGACTGGCTGCTGTTCGATCTGCCGCAACGCCTTGCGGGGCACGCTGCTATCGGCCCTTGCCTGTTCCCGATCCAGGTGGCCGAGGCTGATGCGGCCTGCCATGTGCTGTTGTTGCAGCAGGCGGGCAGCAATCCGGTGCTGGTCAATCGCTTCGATCCGGGCAGCCAGTTGCAACGCGATCTGTTGCTTATCTGGCGCAAACATTACGCGACTCGGCTTTTGCCGCTGACAATCCATGCCGATGAAGCCGTGCGCGAAGCGCTGGCGTTCAAGCAGGCAATAGGGCAATACGCGCCGGACAGCCTTGCCGCGCAAGACGCGCTGAGCCTGGCAACCTGGTGTCTGACACGCCGCCGGGAACTGGCATGATCGTCCGCTGGTTTCCTTATCTAGAGTTGCGTCGTCGCTACGACTGCTACCCGCCGACGGCGTTTATGCTGGCGTCGTTCACTGCATTGACCTGGTTGTTCCTGCGGCTCGAATCGCCGGTCTGGCAGCGCCTGATGGAGCAGCGTCAGCGCTGGTACCCGCACCTTGCCAGCAAGGTTCCCAGCGCCGGTGACCCGTTGCGCATCGTTTTGCAAAGCCTGTGGCTGCTGGTCTTCCGGCCTTGGCCGCAGGCCCGGCGGCGCTCGGCCCCACGATGGGTCAGCAACGTAAGGCAGACCAACCAGCGGATCTGGAACCGTATCGGGATTTTCCTCAATGGCCTGCCCGAGCACGCCAGCGAGAGCAAGATGATGCATGACGGCGCCCGGTGGTGGCACAGCCTCAACCTTCGCCAAAAGCAGTGGCTGAACTCTATCTGTGCCGGTGTCGGGTTGCTCCTGGTGGTGGTATGCATCACCGAGCCTTTCAGTTACGCCGCGCAATTGTTGTTCGTGATTCTGTTATGGGCGGTCGCCATGGTGATTCGCCGCGTGCCGGGTCGGTTTCCAACGCTGCTGTTGATCATGCTGTCGATCATCGTTTCCTGCCGTTACCTGTGGTGGCGTTACACCGCGACCCTGAACTGGGACAGCCCGCTGGACCTGGCCTGTGGCGTCTTGCTTCTGATCGCCGAAACCTACTCCTGGCTGGTGTTGTTGCTCGGTTATATCCAGACCTGCTGGCCATTGAACCGCCCGCCGGCACAGCTGCCGCGTGACACGCGACTGTGGCCCACCGTGGATTTGTTGATCCCGACGTACAACGAAGACCTGTCCATCGTACGCGGTACTGTGTACGCCGCACTCGGGATCGACTGGCCGCATGACAAGCTGCGCATCTCGATTCTCGACGATGGCAAACGTGACGAATTCCGGCTGTTCGCCGAGCAGGCCGGGGTAAATTACATCACTCGCGCCGACAACAAGCATGCCAAGGCCGGTAACCTCAATCAGGCCTTGAAGCAACTTGATGGCGAACTGGTCGCGATCTTCGACTGCGATCACGTGCCGGTGCGTTCATTCCTGCAGCTTACCGTGGGCTGGTTCCTGCGCGACCCCAAGCTGGCGCTGGTGCAGACGCCGCACCACTTTCTGTCGCCGGACCCTTTCGAGCGCAACCTCGACACCTTCCGCAAGCGGCCCAATGAAGGCGAGCTGTTCTACGGCTTGGTGCAGGACGGCAACGACATGTGGAATGCCGCATTTTTCTGCGGTTCCTGTGCCGTATTGCGACGCTCGGCGGTCGACGAGATTGGCGGCTTTGCTGTGGAAACCGTCACCGAAGATGCCCACACCGCGCTGCGCCTGCATCGTAAAGGCTGGAATTCGGCTTATGTACGCATTCCCCAGGCCGCCGGGCTCGCCACTGAAAGCCTGTCGGCGCACATCGGTCAGCGGATTCGCTGGGCCCGAGGCATGGCGCAGATTTTCCGCACTGACAACCCCTTGCTGGGCAAAGGGCTGACGATCTTCCAGCGCATCTGCTACGCCAACGCGATGCTGCATTTTCTGGCCGGTCTGCCGCGTCTGGTGTTCCTGACCGCGCCCTTGGCCTTTCTGCTGATGCACGCTTACATTATCTATGCTCCGGCCTTGATGATCGTTCTGTATGTGATCCCGCACATGGTTCACGCCAGTCTGACCAACTCGCGCATGCAGGGCGAACACCGCCTGACGTTCTGGGGCGAGGTTTATGAAACCGTGCTGGCCTGGTACATCGCACGGCCGACCACTGTCGCGTTGTTCAATCCGAAGAAAGGCAAATTCAACGTCACCGCCAAGGGCGGTCTAGTGGCGCACAACCAGTTCGACTGGAGCATCGCCAGGCCGTATCTGGTGCTGGCAGTGCTGAATATCGCCGGCCTGGGGTTTGCGGTATGGCGTTTGTTCTACGGGCCAAGCAATGAGATTGGCACCACGCTGGTCAGCAGTCTGTGGGTCATATACAACCTGTTGATCCTGGGCTCGGCCGTGGCGATTGCCGCCGAAGTGCGCCAGGTACGCGAAACTCATCGGGTGCAGGTCCGCTTGCCAGCGGCGCTACGTCTGCAAAACGGCCATTTTTATCCCTGCATGCTGGTGGACTATTCCGAAGGTGGCACTGGCGTGCACCTGGACATCGAACTGGCACTGCCCATAGGCGAGCGGATTTCCCTGCTGATGCAGCGCGGCGAACGGGAGTTTCTGTTTCCCGGCATCGTCAGCCGCAGCCACAAGAACTTTATCGGCATCGCCTTCAACGAGCTGTCTGCGGATCAGCGGATTGACTACGTGCAGTGTACGTTCGCCCGCGCCGACGCCTGGCTGAACTGGAACGAAGGGTTCGTCCAGGACCGGCCGCTGCGCAGTTTTATCGACGTGCTGCGGCTGGGCGCCACCGGTTATTACCGCCTGTATCAATACCTGCCTGCCTGGACCCGAACCCTGGCCCGCCCGCTCATGCTTCTGCTCACTTGGCTGATCAGCTATGTGCCGCGTTTCGCCAAAGCGTCCCCTCTTTCTTCTCCTTCTTGATCGGTATGCGCACCATGAGCCGCTATTTGAATTTCACGTTGCTGAGCCTGCTGTCGTTGGCCATAGGTTGCGCCCAGGCCCAGCCCCTCAAGGAATTGTCCCCCAAGGAGCAAGCCGCCAAGGCTCAAGCGGCGGTCGTGGCGCCGGCGGCCGTTTCGGCTGTGACGAGCACAGTGCCGAGCTGGGACGTTTCGCGGAATTTTCAGCAGTTGGGGCGGGTGGCCGACAGCCTGTTGCTGGGCACGCATAACACCGATCAGTTTGAATTCACCATGCGTCGCGACCGCATCGCCAGCGATGCGAAGCTGCAACTGGAATACACCCCGTCGCCCGCCCTGCTGCCCACGCTGTCGCACTTGCGGGTCTACCTCAACGATGTGTTGATGAGCGTGATCCCCATCGACAAGGAGCAGTTGGGGAAAAAGACTGTGCGCCAGGTTGATCTCGACCCGCGCCTGATCAGCGACTTCAACCGGGTACGGCTGGAGTTTGTCGGCCACTACACCGACATTTGCGAAGAGCCGTCCAACAGCGCGCTATGGGTCAATATCAGCCGCACCAGCCTGATTTCGCTGAAAGAACAGGCCCTGCTCGTCAAGAACGATCTGGCGTGGTTCCCGATGCCTTTCTACGATTCGCGCGGCTACGACGAGCCGGTCCTGAACATGGTGTTCGCCGCTTCCCCGACCCAGGGCGAGCAGCGTGCCGCAGGTATTCTGGCCTCGTATTTCGGCAGCCAGGCCGCATGGCGCGGCACGAAATTCCCGGTGCTGTTCGATCAATTGCCCGCCGCCACGGCCTCGGCGCCGGTAACCGCATCCATCGTGTTTGCCACCAACAACCATCGCCCGGCTTTCCTGGCCGACCTCACGCAGTTCCCGGCGGTAGAGGCTCCGGTGGTGCAGATGATCGACAACCCTGTCGACCGTTACAGCAAGGTGTTGCTGGTGTTGGGCCGCGACGAAGCCGATCTGGCCGCCGCCGCGCAAGCGCTGGCCCTGGGGGGCGATCTGTTCCGGGGGGATCGGGTTGTCATCGACAAGGTGCAGCAGATTCAGCCGCGCCAGCCCTACGACGCGCCGAACTGGATGCGCACCGACCGGGCTGTGCGTTTCTCCGAGTTGATCAAGTATCCCGAGCAATTGCGCGCCAGCGGCCTGCAACCGCTGCCCATCAGCCTGGACATCAACCTGCCGCCGGATCTGTTTGTCTGGCGTAACCAGGGCATCCCGCTGCAAACCAAATACCGCTACACGCCACCGGCCTACAACGACGGTTCGCGCCTGAACATCAGCCTCAATAATCAGTTCATCACCAGCCTGCCGTTGCTGGTCAACAGCAATGACCGGCTTGAAGAATTGCGCCTGGCCGTGCTGTCCAGCGAGTCGGCGAACGTTAATGAAAAACTGTCGGTTCCGGCGCTGAAGATCGGCGACCGCAATAACCTGAAGTTCAATTTCAGCTTCGCCACCACCGCCAGCAGTTCCCAGCGTGATCGCTGCCAGACGTCGTTGCCGGTGGACATTCAAGCGGTGATCGACGATCAGTCGACCATCGATATGTCCGGCTATCACCACTACATCGCCATGCCTGACCTGGCAGCGTTCGCCCGCAGTGGTTTCCCCTACAGCCGCATGGCGGACCTGTCTGAAACCGTGGTGCTGCTACCGCCGCAACCCAGCGCTGTACAGCTGAGCACGTACCTGGAAGCAGTGGCCGGAATCTCGGCGCGCTCGGGGCTACCCGCCATGAACCTGACGTTGAGCAATAACTGGGAAGACGCGTCAAAGCACGACGCAGACCTGCTGATCCTCGGTTCTTTCGCCCCGGACCTGCGCGATAACCGCGACATGAGTCTGTTGCTGGACCGTTCCCGGGACTGGCTGCTCAAGGCAAACAACCAGGGACCGGGTTCTGCGCAGCAAAAGAGCGCGGGCAATCCGGCCGCCAGTCGTGTCGAGGTTTCGGCTAAAGGTCCGATTGCGGCCATCGTCGGCCTGCAATCGCCTTTCCATGAACAGCGCAGCATCATCGCGTTGCTGGCCACTGAAGACGCCGACTTCCAGTTGTTGCGCGAGACGCTCAATGACAGCGGCAAGATGGACGCCGTGGCCGGCTCGGTGGTGTTGATCCGCAGTAGTGGTGTGCAAAGCCAGATGGTTGGCGACCACTATTACGTGGGCAGCCTGCCGTGGTGGCTGATGCTCTGGTTCAAGTTGTCCGAACACCCGATCCTGCTTGCCATTCTGGCGGTGTCTGGGGTGCTGCTCACTGCGTTCCTCACCTGGCGTGTTCTGCATTGGGCGGCGCGTCGTCGTCTGGCGTATGAAGAGTAAGTCGGTGTCGGTAAATATCGCCCGGTCATTACTCCTGGCGGCCGCCTTGCCGTTCATGGCGGGGCCAGCTCTGGGCGCGAGCCAATGCGCCTGGCCGGCTTGGGAAAACTACAAGCAGCAGATGATCAGCGCTGACGGGCGGGTCATTGATGCGTCTTCCCCGCAGCAGGTCACCACGTCAGAAGGGCAGAGCTACGGGCTGTTTTTTGCCTTGGTGGCCAATGATCCGCAGAGCTTTGAGCGGCTGTTGAACTGGACCCGCGACAATCTGGCCAGCGGTGCTTTTGATCGTCATCTGCCCGCCTGGCAATGGGGGCTGAACAAGGACGGCCAATGGCGCGTGCTCGACAGCAACAATGCCAGCGACGCCGATTTGTGGATTGCCTACAGCCTGCTGGAAGCCGGTCGCCTGTGGCGCAGGCCGGATTATCTGGCGCTGGGTCAGCACCTGCTGTGGCGCAGTGCCGCGCAAACCCTGCGCATGCTGCCCGGCCTTGGTCTGATGATCCTGCCAGGAGACGTCGGTTTTGATTCCCCTCAGGGCTGGCGCCTGAACCCCAGTTACGTGCCGCCGCAATTGTTGGCTCGATTCTCACTCATCGCGCCGATCTGGGCCGAAGTGGCGGAAAACTCCCGACGCCTGTTGCTCGAAGGTTCACCCAAAGGTTTCGCCCCGGATTGGTTGACGTGGCAGGCCGGGCAAGGCTTTGTCGCCAACGCCAAAGGTGCGAAAGGCAGCTACGACGCGATTCGTGTCTATCTATGGCTTGGCATGCTGGCGACCGATGCCCCCGAGCGTACAACCTTGATCGATCACTTCAAGCCCATGCTTGAGGCGACCGCGCGTCTCCGGTATGTGCCGGAACAGGTCGATGCCCAGAGCGGCAAAGACATAGGCACCGGGCCGGTGGGTTTTTCGGCAGCCCTGCTGCCGTTGCTGGCCAGCGACCCGTCGACCGCAGCGGCGCTGGCTGTCCAACGTGAACGCCTGCAGCAATCGCCGCCCTTGGCCGATGCCTATTACAACCAGTCGTTGTTGATGTTTGGCCAGGGTTGGGATGAACAACGTTATCGATTCGACAAGGATGGACGCTTGCAACCGAACTGGACATGCCTATGCACGCAGTGAACCCGGCACTCCAACCGAGCACACTCAAGGTCGTGGCCTTGCGCTGCATACTGTTGTTGTCCTGTCTGAGTGGTGCCACCTTCGCTGCAGCTATGCCCGTCTCTTCGCAGCAGCAAGAGCAACAGCAATGGCTGCTGCAACAGATGCGTATTGGTGAAGCAGTGCATCGCGACGATTTGGTTCGGGACTCTCTGGCGCGGCTGGAATTGATCGCCCCTGACCATCCCCAAGTGCTGGTGGGCAAGATTCGTCAGGCGTTAGCCGAAAAGACTCAGGCGCAGAACGTGGCCTGGATCGAGCAACTATTGACTCGCCTGCGTCAGCAAACCCCGGAATCGGCGCCACTGCGCCAGGCTCAAGCGCTGATCAAGCTGCATAGCCAGGACGGTCTGCGCCAATTGCAGCAGGCTCGGCTATTGGCGGCTGCCGGACGTTTTGACGAAGCCAGCGCAGCCTTCGAAGAGCTGTTCGGTAAAGAGCCGCCGGATCTGGCGATGGCCCTGGAATACTGGAGCGCGCGCAGTCGCATTAGCGGCCAGCGTGCTGTTGTGCTCGGTCATGTGCAGGCTCTAGATCGGGATTACCCCGGCAATGCCAGCGTGCGACAAATGCTGGTCGGGCTGTTGTTTGCCGAGGATCGCAACGACGAAGCCCTGGCCGTGCTGCATCAATTGGCGGCGGATCCCCAGGCCAGTGGCAACGCTGCCGAGCGCGAATACAACTATCTGATCAAGCTACCGGTCAATCCGCAAACTGCGCAGGCGTGGCAGGCATTCATTCGCTATTACCCGTACTCACCCTTCGCCAAGGAAGCCAGCAAACAGCTCGCCGTCCAGCAAAGCTTGCTGACTGATCCCGCTTGGCAAGCCGGCGTCAAAGCCAAGCGCCTGCTTGAGAAAGACACCGCCACCAACAGCGCGGCCGCCGAAGGCTTGTTGCATCGCGCTATCAAAGCCTATCCCGAAAACCCAAGCCTTTACGGCGCCTTGGGCACGGCGTTGATGCGCCAAAACAAATACCCGGCAGCTTACGAAGCTTTCTCCGTGGCGCTGAGCAAGGAACAGGACACTGATTACATCAGCAAATGGCAGGATCTGCAGGCTGTGACGCGCAACTGGATGATTCTGCAGAAAGGCGACGAAGCCCTTCAGCGCAAGGACTATGGAGCTGCGCGCAAGGCTTATCAGCAATCGCGAGCCCTCAAGGCCGGCTCGGCCGCCCCTTTGATCGGCCTGGCCAATGTCGCCATGGCCGAGTCGGATGACATCGCGGCCGAAGTCCTGTTGTTGCAGGCGCGCAAGGTCGAGCCGGGCAACGGCAGTGTGGTGCGCGCCCTGATGCGGCTGTATCGCGGGCAATCCAGCGAGCGGGCCGAAGCGTTCCTCAACACTTTGCCGGCTAGCAACCAGCCTGAGTTTTCCAGCCTGCGCCAGAGCATCGAGCTTGAGCGCCTGAACCTGCAGGCAGAGCTGGCCAACCAGCGTTCGGATTGGGCGCAGTTAGTGCCGCTGCTGAAGAAAATTCGCCTGCTGGATCAAAACAATCCATGGCTGACCTATCGTTTGGCGGCCGCCGAGATTGCCCTGGACCGACCGCGCGGAGCCGATGACGCCTTCCGTCAATTGCTGGCGCGTCAAAGCCACAACCCCGAGGCGCGTTACGCCCATGGACTGTACCTGGCCAACGAAGACCGCGACAGCGAAGTATTGGCCACCCTCGGGCAAGTCCCGGCCGCCGCCTGGACCGATAACATGCGTGAGCTGGACACCCGGATCAAACGACGGCAGTTGCTGGCGCGGGCCGAACAACTGCGCAACGCCGGGCATGAACCCCAGGCCATTGCCTTGTTGCTGCGTGATCCCATCGTGGAGGATCTTGGCACCCTTGCCGATTGGGCCGCGCAGCGTGAAGATCACACCGAAGCCGAAAGCTACTACCGCAAGGTGCTCAAGGCCCAGCCGCAGAATGCCGAGGCACAGCTAGGCTTGATCGAAGCGCTGATCGCTATGGGGCGTATCCCTGAAGCGCGTACCGATCTTGAAAAAAACGTCGTAACGCCTTCTACTCTTGCGCCGCGGCAGCGACGTCTGGCCAATGCCTGGTCTGCCGTGGGGGACAACAGCAAAGCCAACGCACTCTTCGCCAATCTGCTGAAAACGCCGCAGACCGACCCGCTGATTTACCGCGATGCAGCGCGTCTGATGGCCAGGGATCGACCTCAACAAGCCCTGGATAATTACGCTCGCAGCATGGCCGCGGCCGGTTTGATTTCACCTGCTCAGGCCAGCCCTCGCGATAACGTGGCCATGACCGAGGCCAGTCGCGCCAAGAACAGCGACGACTGGATGCCGCGCAGTCTGCGCAGTGACGTCGACGAGTTGTATAAACAGCAGAATCCGACCGTCAATCTCTATCGCGACTTCGCCTGGCGCACCGACAACACGGCGCCGGGCATTTCCGACCTGACGACCCAGACGACTATTTTGCGCATCGACTCGCCCTTTGCTCAGGGGCAGGGTTTTGTTCAGGCCGAGCAGGTCGATCTTGAAGCCACGGCTTTCGACACAGACTCCGATGGCTTGCACCGGGAAGAGTTCGGCACCTGCGCTGTGCAGTACCGTGACCGGACCACCGGCGCGCTGGTGTCCAATGGATGTCGCAGCACCTCGCAAAGCACCAGCGGCCCGAGCCTGGCGGTGGGCTGGAAAAATGCTCAATGGGCGCTGGATCTGGGCCATACGCCACAAGGTTTCGAAGTGGGTAACTGGCTGGGCGGTGTCGGTTACAGCAGCGACTGGAAAACCATCGGCTGGACGCTGACTGCCTCGCGTCGGCCTATGAGCAACTCGGTGGTGTCTTACGCCGGTGCCGTCGATCCCGTAACCGGTACGCGTTGGGGCGGCGTGACCAGCAACGGCGTGACCTTGAGCCTGAGCCACGACGAAGGTGGCGTCGACGGCGTGTGGGCCAGTTTCGGCAGCCACTGGTTGCGCGGTAAAAACGTGGTCGACAATCAGCGGTTCTCGGCTATGACCGGCTACTACTACCGACTGATGGACCGCGCTGACGAACGCATGCGCACCGGCCTGACGCTGATGTATTGGGGCTACGACAAGGACCTGAGCGAGTACACCCTGGGGCAGGGCGGTTATTACAGCCCGCAGCAGTACTACTCGATTGGCGTGCCGTTCAACTATGCCTGGCGCAACGCCAACTGGTCGGCCCAGCTGGAAAGCTCGGTGGGCTGGTCATTTTCGAAAACCAATGGCAGTAACTTGTATCCACTAGACGGCCCGGTGGGCAGGCTGTTCAGCCAGACGGCCGCAACCGGGCTGGATATCGATGCCGACACATCCCTGACTAGGGCCGCAAGCAGCAGCACTGGCGCGAGTGTTCAGCTGCAAGCTATGGTCGAACGCCGCCTGACTGACCACCTGGTCCTGGGGTCGGGGATTTCCCTGCAACACAGCGAAGGCTACGCCCCAAGCCGCGCCATGCTGTACCTGCGCTATACCTTTGACGAATGGCAAGGCAACCTGCCCATGCCCATCGAGCCGGTGACGCCGTATGCGGATATGCGATAAGGGGGATTTTTCAATATTTGCAGGCGGCGAGAAACCTACCGATATACCTCGCGGCGGTTACCAATCTGGACCACCAAAATCCGTAATGCGCCTGCCATTCGCTTATCGATTTTGCGTAACTGTCTACAGCGCAGGCTGCCAGAAATGCTTCAGGGTGCGCAGCTTCCCTTCGATTGGCGTGGGCCGGAGCGTTTGGCTCAGGATGTTGAAACGATTCCTGCAATTCTGACACCCACGGAAGCAGCAACAAGCGAGAGTTAGATTGCAGGACCAGGCGCAACTAGGTACACAATAAGTCCCGTCCTTCGCGGGGGCAGAGCAGTAGAAGGGCGTGATTTTAACGTCCAGGAAAAACGGAATGACACCATTCGATAGGAGAAACCCGTGAAAGCGGCTAAGAAGAGTGCTATGCCAAGACGCACGACATTGGTGCAGAACTTGAAAAGCTTAACCGAATTGCCTGGTATAGCAGCAAGCAGCCCCCGCGAGATGATCGAAGCCAGAGTGCGAGCAGCAATTGTTGATGGCAGATTTAAACCAGGAGAGCGCATTACGCAGCAATCTATCGCAAATTTATTTAATGTCAGCCGCATGCCGGTTCGTGAGGCGCTCCGTATGCTGGAGACGCAAGGCTATGTTACAGGGGAGCTCAACAAGGGCTACATCGTCGCTCATGGGGGTATTAATCCTCGGGCTGATCACTTACCTAGCTTGCTGCGAGTGGTGGGGGAGCATTACACCAAGCTTGATGGGCCTGAAGCGCGAGCAGCGTTTGAGAATGAAATTCTGCGCCTTGTAGGGGTTAACAGCACCCGACCGGATACGGATGCTCGACCAGCTTAGCCACGATATAGCCGATAGCTAGGGAACAATCGCTACACACCACCAGCCCTTTGATTGGACCTTTGGCAGTACAGACGATTTTCCCGTCCGCGAATCTGACAACGGAGTGATTGTTATGACGTCTAATCTAATAGATGAAATGGACACGAGCGGAATTTAGAGGTTGAATTCTCTGGGTGGCCACAAAAATTGAAGTGGATGATTTCGCGTTTTCGCTATCGCCCTTAAGGAGGGCGTCGAGATTGAAATCAATAGCGCGTCTGAAGAGCCGAACTTGTTGGAGGCAGGCTGACACTATTGCAACGCCATATTGCTGAATTGGACGAGTACTTGAGCGCAAACATTCGCTGGACTGAGCGAGCTGAATGCTCGCCCCAACTACCGAGAAGACTAATGAGCACCGAGTTAACTGAGGAAGAAATGCGCCAAGCGCTGTTCGGCTCAGCGCAGCCCCCCGCGCTGACAGTGCCGCACGTGCAAGACGACATACCGGAGGTTGTGATATTTCCGCGACTAGCTGCCCCTAAACGCATAGCGGCAAAGCCTATTACACCCAGGATGAGAGTCACGCTTCGCGTTGGGAACGAGTTTGAGGGTAAGACAGAATCCTTCAATTACGATGCTGACACTCTGAGTACACTTTTAGCCGAGCAGGAGGCCACAAAGGCTGCTCGGAAGAAATTCAAATACGTGGAAGTGGTTTCAGTAAAACCAGCAAAGTAGCGATGAGCCGATCAGGATTAGCGGCATGCTCGCTGCAAAGTAAGCTTTCGCGTACGGATGTAGAAGGTCTGCTGTGTTGAAGGTGTTGCATTGAGGAGCAGGCAGTATCGAGGGGGGGCGGCCGCGAAAACTGAGTGCAACACCTGACCTTTCCGGTACGGTGCTGCCCCTATGTCCTATTCCGAACTCAGCGTCGAAGAGCGCGCCATCATTC
>LNAP01003468.1_pt1 | contig 17179 bp, 20 predicted proteins | sample 602601 | NCBI WGS metagenome assembly LNAP01 (sample SAMN02440304, study PRJNA202911) | soil metagenome | biome: Subtropical and temperate rainforests or woodlands; isolation source: soil samples (1 kg each in a 20% v/v slurry with milli Q water) were... ... | reverse complement strand
AATGGCTCGCCATGCTGGATGTGGCTGGGATTCCGGCGGGCCCCATCAACACCATCGCGCAGGCATTCGCCGAGCCGCAGGCGCTTGCGCGCGGGCTCGCGCTCGCCCTGCCCCATCCGCTCGGCGGAATCGCTCCCGGTGTGCGCAGCCCGCTGCGCCTGAGCGATTCCCCGCTCGGTGACCCGCAGGCGCCACCGACCCTCGGCCAGCACACCGATGCAATCCTGGAGACCGTACTTGGCCTGGCGGCACAGGAGCGGGTGCAGTTGAGGAGTGCGGGCGTCATCTAGCCTTGCCCGCCGTCAGGCCATCACATGTCGCGAATGCATCGCGTGCGCGGCCGGTGCGCATCTCGATCGGATGCAACACGGCTCCCTCGAATTGCAGCATTGAGGCGGCCTTCGGGACCAGCGCCAGCCCGATGCCAGCCTTCATCAGGCCGAGGATCGAGTGGATCGGGCTGATGTGCTGCACATAGTGCGGCGACATGCCGACCTCGGCGAAGATGAGCCAGCGGGTCGTAGAAATAGCGCGCCGCATAGGCGGCGGTCGCGAGGCGTGAAGAGGCCGAGCCAGTCCTAGGCAACAGACTCATAAATTTCGACACCAGATCCTTGCGGCGATGAGCTTGATTGCGGCGAGGAAATTGTCTGGGTCTTTGTCGTAGCGGGCATGGTGGTGGCCTGCTTGAGAACGGTCCTGACGGCCGCGCCACCACCACGGCGCGGCAATGATCATAACCAGATCGCTCGCTTCGGGAGCGGAAATCGACACCGATCTCCGCTCGCCGTGGCATGCCTCAGCGTTCGAACGGATCGATCACGGTTAGGCCCGCGGCGGTGAATGCGCTGGTGTCGCGCGACGCAACAGTGAATCCGTGTGCGGCGGCAATCGCGGCGATGTAACCGTCAGGCGTAGGGAAGTCCTTTCCGGCTGCGCGCGCCTTGACGGCAAGATCGGCATAGTGCCGCGCTGCCTCGATATCGAAGGGCAGGATACGCACCTCGAATAGCTCCAGCACGCCGTCGAGTGCGGCCGCCAGTTTGTCCTTGCGCTTGCCCTTGGGCAGCGCCCCGATGCCGAACATCAGCTCGGCGAGGGTGACACTGGAGAGAAAGAGCGTCTCCGCCGCCTGCGCGTCGAGCCAATCGCAGACAGAGGGATGCGGCTCAGGCTTCATCGCCTCGGAGACGACATTGGTGTCGAGCAGGATCATTCTAAAGGCATCGGCTCTGCGTGTCGGGCGTCGCGAGCGTGCTCCAGCGCCTCGACATCGGCGTTGGTGAGCCCGATCTTCCGGCTCCTCTCTGCAAGTGCGGTGCCCAGCCGAAGGCGTCCTTCGGGGCGCACAGCGGTTTCCAGAATGACGCGCATTTCCGCCTCCGTGCTGCGATTGTGCTGCGCCGCGCGCACCTTCAGGGCCCGGTGCGTCTCTTCGGAGAGGTTGCGGATGGTGACGGCGGCCATGATAGCGTCCTCCTCAGATCGACTGAGATGCTATCAAAATATACAACTGATAGCATTTTCAGGAGACGTAGCGGCGCTCATGCGCCGTCGAACCTCCAGACTGGGATACCGAGCCTCCTGGCCTTGTCGGCCAGATTGACCCACTGCGCGGAAGCCAGGGTCTGGCAATCTCGGAGAAGCGCTTCAGGCTCTTGGCGGTGACCTTCGGGACGATCCGCTCGACGGCGGTCTGCGCGCGCTCGGCATCTGCCTGGGGCTTGGTTGCGCGCGGGTGCGACGTCGCATACTCACGAGCTGGCCAAGATGCATATGAGCGGCGCGTGACATCCGATCCAGGCTCCCGAACTGAAACGATTCCCCACGGGTTGCGCAGCCTGGTGCGGGCGAGCGAACTCGGAATCGTGGTACTCGCGGCTCTGGTTGGCGTTCTCGCGGGGCTGGTCGTCATCGCGATGAACTGGGCGACGCAGGCGTTGCACGAGATCATCTTCCGCATTCCCGCCGGCAGCCATCTCTCGACGGCCTCGGACATCGCGCCGGCACTGACGGTCCTCGGCCCGTCGCTCGGCGGACTGGCCTTCGGCCTGGTCTCGTGGATGGTATTTCGTCGCGCCACCGGGCAGCCGGTCGATCCGATCGAGGCCTGGCGGGCGCATGTCGTTATGGGACAGCCTCGTCGTCGCCCTGCAAACGATGGCCTCCAGCGGCGTCGGCGCCTCTGTCGGGCTGGAGGCCGGATATACCCAGGCATCGAGCGGCCTGGCGTCCCGTATCGGCCAGATGTTGCGCCTGCGCCGTGCCGATCTGCGGCTGATGGTCGGCTGCGCGTCGGGTGCCGCCATCGGCGCCGCCTTTGACGCGCCGCTGATGGGAGCGTTCTACGGTTTCGAGCTGATCCTCGGCACCTATTCGATACCGGCCTTCGTGCCGATGATGACGGCGAGCTTCACCGCGACGTTGACGCGGCAGGTGATCATGCCGGAAATGCACCCGCCCCTGCCGTCCCTCGGCGTACCGTCCATCGACGCGTTGCCGGTCGTCATTCTGCTGGGCGTCGTCTGCGCCCTTGTCGGCATCGCCGTGATGCAGGGCGCGACGCTGGTGGAAGCCGGCTTCCGGCGTTCCTCGCTGCCGAACTATGTGCGGCCCGCAATCGGCGGGCTGGCCGTTGGCGGGCTCGCCCTGTGGAGCCCGACGGTATTTTCTGCTGGTCACGGCGCGGTCTACCAGTATGTGGCGTCAAACGAGACGCTCTTGCTGCTCGGGCTGTTGCTGGCGGCGAAGCTGATCGCCTCGTCAGTGTCCATCGGCTCCGGGTTTCGCGGCGGCCTGTTCTTCGCCTCGCTGCTTATGGGGGTGCTGACCGGGCAGATATTCGCCGGCGTGCTGGAACTCGCCGCCCCGCATATGGCGCCCTCGCATTCCTTCTACGCCCTCATCGGCATGAGCGCGCTCGCGGTCTCGGTCGTCGGCGGGCCGATGACGATGACGCTGCTGGCGTTGGAGATGACCGGGGACCTGAAGCTGACGCTGGCGGTGCTGGCCGCGGCGGGCACCGCATCCCTCGTCACACGGCGCCTGTTCGGCTTCTCCTTCGCAACATGGCGCTTTCATCTGCGCGGCGAGAACATCCGCGGCGCGCACGACATCGGCTGGCTGCGTGACCTGACCGTGGCAAGCCTGATGCGGCTTGAAGTGCCGCGGGTCGACATCGACACGCCGCTGGCGGAGGTCCGCCGCAAATATCCCCCGGGTTCGACCAGCTATCTCGTCGTCACCGAGCGCGGCGACATCTATGCCGGCATGGTGCCGCCCGCCGCGCTTTATGAGCCGACCGAGGCCGCCGCCCCGCAAACGCTACGGCTGCTGCTGCGCCATACCGACCAGACGCTCCGTCCCGGAATGCCTATCCAGGACGCGCTCGCCATCTTCGAGCATGCCGAGGCGGACGCTCTCGCCGTCGTCGCCGACGAGCGGGACCGTAAGCTTGTCGGCATCCTGAGCGAAGCCCACGCCATCAAGCGCTACAGCGACGAGATGGGGCGCCGGATGAACGACATGGCGGGCGAGCGCATCGACTAGCCATGCGCCATGGCAGAGGCAACGCCGGAGCCTGGAAACGCTCAGGCGTCGCTGCGAAGCTGGCGCCGCGCCTCGTCGGCGATGGGATGGAGGCTCGCGGATGCCGCGCTCCCCACAAGGCTGTAACCCAGCCCCCCGTCCGCCCAGGCAAAGCCATTGACGCCATGCTCTGCATGGGCCGTCATCGGCGCATCGGTATCGGCCGCCATGGGGCGTGCGAACATGACGAGCCGCGTGCCGCGATCGTCGTCATACATGAACAGTGCCGCCGGACCGTGGGCGGTGGCGACAACGCGCCCACCCATGAAGCGGTAGCCCGACACGGCGAGGTCGGGGATGGCAATTGGCCGCCCGAGCCGCCGCGAGGTCCAGGCGACGAGTTGGGCACGATCCTCCGCGCGAATCTCTACCGGACGCACGAGATCTGGCGCAAAGACCGCGTAGCTGGCCGCAGCCTCCTGCGCGAGCGACCGAATGCCCTCCGACGCTGGAAGACCGACGCCACGCAGCGTCCAGCCACTCGCGCCACCGACGCAAAGCAAGACTGCGGCAGCGGCAGCCATCGCCCAGCGCGAGACGGGACGGCGCCGCCGCTCCCCGAGCATGGACGACAAAGAGAGTTCCGCCGGCACCGGCTCCTCAAGGATCGGTGCGAACGCGGCGCGCAGCATGTCGCGCTGCACGCAATAGCCGGCGACCTGCTTCGCGATATCGGGGTGCGCGGCGAGATAGGCCACGACCTCGGCGCGGAGAACGGGATCGAGCGTGTCGTCGACGAAACCGTTGAGATCGTCTTCGGTAATGGGGCGGGAACTCATTTCACTCTCCGCACATGGGCGTGGGCGCTCTCAAACCTGGACTCGGCGGACATCAGCTTCAGGAGGCGCTCTCGGGCGCGCGACAGGCGCGACATCACCGTTCCGATCGGAACATCGAGCACCCTTGCGGCGGCGGCATAGGAGAGTTCCTCCACAGTGACGAGGAGCAGCACGGTGCGCTGCTCCTCCGGCAGTTGATCGAGGGCGACCAGCAAATCACGGTAGCGCAGTCGATCCTCCTGCGAGGCGCCAAGAGAGAGATTGCCCTCTCCGGCGTCGTCAAGGGTTACGTGCGGCGGCTGCGAGGCGCTCCGGCGCAGCCGCGTCATGGCGAGATTATGCAGGATCGTGAATATCCACGCACGCGTGTCGCCATCGGCGCGCCGCTGGTGCCAGCGGCCGATGGCCCGTTCGAGACAGTCCTGCACCAGGTCGTCGGCGGCCGCACGGTCCCGCAACAGGGCACGCGCATAGCGACGCAGCGCCGGGATCATCGGGTCGATGGTGCGTACCATGTCGGCGGTCATAGCGGATCCGGCTTGCTGCCTAGAAGTGATGCCGGCTCATTCCGCCTGACGCTGAACGACCGCGCCGGGCTGCGCTGCCGATCCCTCGGCGATGACAAGATAGCGCCGTTCCGTCTTTGCCTCATTCCGCACGATCTGCCGGATCGGGCCGGCGGCGTTGACGATAGCCGACCCTGCGGGATTGGTCATGAAAGCCGAGAGTGGCTCCAGCGTGCCTGTGCCGTCCGGGTGGCGCGACAGAGCAAGCACATAGGGCTTCTTCGGCTGAAGCCCGGTAACGGATGCCTGCAATATCTGGGTCAAACCCTGGTCGAACAGCGAGATGCTTGTCGGGGTCGCGCCGCCGTCTTTGGCGGCCTCGGCAAGTGCAAGGTGCACGGTCTGACCAGCGATGCCCAGCGGCTGGAGGTTGGCGACGCCGTCGCCTTCCGGCACGGCATTCGGCACATAGGTGACGGCCTGCGGCGCCTGGCCGATCGGGATCGTGGCGACCACCTTGTTGGTCAACGTGTCGATGGCAGCGAGCGCGTCGGCATTCTCAAGGCCGACATAAACCCGCGAGCCGTCGCCCGACGGCCAGATGCCGTGCGGCAGCTTGCCGACCGGAATGGTCGCGACCTGCGAGAAGTCGTCGGTGCGGAACACCTTGATCTCGTTCAGCCCGCCGATCGTGACATAGGCGAAGGTGCCGTTGGCGTTACGGGCGAAATTGACGTGGTTGGTGATCGGCCCGGTGTCGATGGTCTTTATGACGTCGAAAGGCGGTTGGGCGTTGAAGACCTGCGTCTTGCCGATATCCTTCAGCGTGAACCAGACCTGCTTGCCGTCCGGCGTCGCCGCAATGTTCGGGCAGAACGGACTCTCCTGCTTCACCCGCGCCACCACCTTATGGTCGGCCACCGAGATCACCGCCGTTTCGGGATTGAAGGACGAGCAGACATAGCCGTATTTTCCGTCCGGCGAAAAGATCTGCATGCCGGGTCCGGCCGCGACCTTGATGCGGGCCTTCTCCTCGTAGGTCGCCCCGTCGAGCACGGCGATGTAGTCCTCACCGCGCACCGTCACCCATACTTCCTTGCCGTCCGGCGTGAAGAACGCCTCATGCGGCGAGCGGCCGACATAGGTGGTGTGCTTCACCGCATTGGTCGCGGTGTCGATGAAGGTAACGGAGTTCGAACCGATCGAGACGACGGCGATGGTCCGGCGGTCGGGCGAGAAGCCCATGCCGTGCACCAGAACCTGGCCCTTGTACAGCGGGCTGAAATTGCCCGGCTGCGGGTCGCCGAGCCGGATCACCCCGAGGAGCCTGTTGGAGGCGGGATCGGTGACAGACACGGTGTTGGAGAACTGCTCGGCCGCATAGACACGGTCGCGGCTGCTTAGCGCAATGTCAGGGGCGGAGGCGGCGAACGGCGCCTGCCCGGCCAAGGCGGGCATGGCGCAGGCAAGAAAGCTGCTTGCCATCAGGGCGGAGAGAAAACGGTTCTTCATTGCAGGGAGTCCTATTTCATCATGGTGTCGGGCGACATCGGCATGGTCCCGTGCGACATCGCGGAGTGATCGTGCATGTGAGCCCCGGGCGCCGCCGGGCTTCCCGCAGCCAGGGTTCCGGGCTGGGTCGGTGCTGGCGCGGAAGGCGGCAGCGGCTGGCCCAACGCCATCCGCATCGCCGCGATTTCCTGCTGCTGGGTGACGATGATCTCCTGCGCAAGGCGCCGGATCTGTTCGTTTCGGCCATGGCGCAGCACGGCCAGCGCCATGTCGATCGCGCCCTGATGGTGAGGGATCATCATCGCAACGAAATCGACATCGACGTCGCCGGTCGGCTTCACGTCCATATCGGCCATCATCTTGTCCATGGCCGCCGCATTCTCGGCGAGGAATGGCGCTTCGCCGGCCGGCGATGCAGCGTCCACTCCGGGCGAGGCATCGTGCGCCTGAACAGCCCTCGCTCCGGCCAAGCCCGCCGCGAGGGCGAGCGCGATGAGGCCGGCATGCAGGGGACATTTATATCGCATGGCAAGTCTCCTTCGGGCCGCATGAGGCCCACAGAAGGATTGACGCTGCCGAGCCGCCTTTATTCCGGGATGGCACGCATTTTTTCGAACACCCCGCGCGGAGAAGCTTTCAGCAGACGGCGCGAACGGCCGACGACCAAAAAAGTCCGGATACCGATGGAATAAAGTCAGCCGGCGGGAAGTCCCCACCATGTCCGATCCACAATGGAGTTTCCCATGACACGTCTTTCCGCCTTCGCTGCGCCGCTGCTTCTGACGGCGCTTTCAGCCTCAACCGCTCTCGCTGGCCCGAGCGAGGATCTCGCCAAGTCCCGCATCAGCAGCATCGCCAGCGGCGACCTCGCCACCGTGACCGGCGCCTATGGTCCAGGGGCCGCGCTACACTGGATTGGCGGGCCGCTCGACGGCAGCTACGCTGCCCCCGGCGCGATCAAACAGGTCTGGTCGAAGTTTTTCGCCGCCCAGGGCGACCAAAAGGCTGCCATTTCCGCGACATCCGAGGCGGCCAATCCGAAGGGAGCGACCGTCACTGCCGACGTCACCTTCTCCGGCAAGAACACCGTGAAGGTCCGCTATGTGCTGGTCTACCGGGCCGGCAAGCTCGTCGACGAAATCTGGCAGGTCAATCCGGCCGCGACCTACTGAGCCGTCGGACCGATGCCGGCCTGTTCCGCGGCCGGCACCTTGCAGGGGGAAGCCGCATGATGACACGAGGCTTTCTTCTGGCGAGCCGTTTTGCCGGGTTCGCAGCATGGCTGCGTCCCGGCGGACCGCCGCCTGAGACTGGACTTCCTCAGGCGATATCGGTCTCGAAGCGCGCAGGCGGGTTCGGACTGGCCAGGCAAGGGGAAACAAACAGCGTCGTCCGCCAGGCCCCCCTGAGCGTGGCGGCGGCGACGATGACCCAGAAGACCGTCAGGCAGACGACAAGGCATCCACCGACCGCCGCAAACAGCTCCAGTCCGGTGGCCCGCGCCAGCGCCAGAGTCGCCAGCGCATAGACGCCGAGCGGAAAGGTGAAACCCCACCAGCCGAGATTGAAGGGCAGGCCCTCGCGCAAATAGCGGAGCGTCTTCAGAACCGCGAGCGCGAGCCACCAGCCGCCATATCCCCACAATATGATGCCGCCGAGGATGCCTATCCCGAATGCCACCTCGCCGACGCCGGGTAGCCCGTTGGCCGCGAAGATGGCCGGTGCATCGTTGCCGAGCAGCAGAAGTCCCAGCGCGCCGGTTCCGATCGGCCCCAGCGCGAGCCAGGCGGAGACGCCCATGTCGCGCTCCGGCAGCTTGTGGAGCGCCAGCCGCAGAAAGAGCAGGACGAGGACGCTCATGGCCAGCGGAACCGAACAGGCCCACAGCACATAGCCGAGCACAAGCACGAGGAAGGCTTCCGAGGCCGGGAGATGGAGGGCCAGAAGGCCGGCGCTTGCTGCGGCGACCTCGCAGGCCACGATCGGTAGCAGCCATACGGCGGTCAGCTTCTCGATGCTGTGTTCCTGCCGGGTGAACATGAAATAGGGAATGGCAAGGCCGCAAAGCAGCGACATAGCGGCATCGAGCCACCAGAGGCCGTGGGCGATGGACACCGCTGCATCACCGATCAGGGCCGGACCGAAGGCGAGAAAGCCGTTGACGATGGTGGCCAGCCCCATCGGGATCGCACCGAAGAACATCGACATGACCGGGTGGTGAAAGATGCGCCGTGCCTCGTGGAAGAAGAATACCCAGCGCGCCGCATAAAGCAGGCTGAACAGCACGAACAATCCGATATTGCCGAGCCAGAAGCCGACAGCCAGCGAGTGAAGGCCCGGAATGACGACGGGAAACTGGTTGAGCGCCAGCGCCAGCGCTCCCGTGCCCATGGTCACGGTGAACCAGTTGGGGGTGAAATTGCGGATAATCGCCGTGAGCGGCTTCCTCTCATCGGCCGCGATGGGCCGAGCGAGCGCTTCAACAAAGGTCATGGCGGCTCCTTCCGATCCGGATTTTCCGACCCGTTGAACGGAAAGCTAGTCAGCCATAAACAATCATTCCAATAGATTATTTAGTTCAATATGATCTATATTATGGATCGAATACGAGAACTGGCATGACGCTTGAGCAACTTCGCATCTTCGTGGCGGTCGCCGAGCGGCAGCATGTCACCCAGGCCGCGCGGGCGCTCAACCTCGCGCAGTCGGCGACGAGCCATGCCATTGCAGCGCTTGAGGCGCGCCACGCCACAACCCTGTTTGATCGGGTCGGCCGGCGCATCGAGCTGACGGAGGCCGGGCACGCCCTTCTGGTCGAGGCCCGGGCGATCCTGGCTCAGGTCGAGCATGCGGAACGGGCGCTGAGCGAGTTCGGAAAGCTTGAACGCGGAACGCTGACGGTCCAGGCGAGCCAGACCATTGCGAGCTATTGGCTACCGCGCCACCTCGTCGCATTCCGCCGTGCCTATCCGCTTATCGATATCCGATTGATAATCGGCAATACCGCACAGGTGGCCCAGGCGATCGAAATTGGCGCCGCGGAGTTGGGCTTCGTCGAAGGCGCGGTCGAGCGTCCCCTCCTCGCGAGTACACCCGTCGCGCGGGATCAATTGGTCGTTGTCGTGGGTCCGGAGCACCCATGGGCCGCCATCGCCGAGCTGCCGCCGAACCAACTGGTCGACAGTGAATGGGTGCTCCGCGAGCCCGGATCGGGCACGCGCTCGGCCTTCGAGGATGCACTGTCGCATCAGGGCATCACCCTGCGCGATCTGCGGATCGTGATGGAACTGCCGTCGAACGAGGTGGTGCGCGCAGCGGTAGAGGCCGGGCTCGGCGCTACGGCCATCTCCGCATCCGTCGCCGCCTCGAGCATCGAAGCCGGCCTTCTGCGACAGGTTCCATTCAAACTGCCTGAGCGGGAATTTCACGTCCTGCGTCACAGACAGCGCTTCCGCAGCCGTATCGCGGACGCCCTGCTGGCCACGCTGGGCGGGACGTCAGGGCTCCAGTAGCTTTCGATCTTCCATGCCTTTCCTCGCTCCCAACCTCGTCGCGCTCAGAAGATGAAGTCGACCGAGGTCAGCAGCCAGCAACCCCGCGCCCACTCGATGCGGTTTCCCGTGGCATCCTCATTGATCGAGCTGGTCCGAAAAACCGGCGTGCCCGGCGTGAGCTGGAGCAATTGGGCCTCGTCGGCAGCGGCGAAGCCACCGCTGATACGGGTCTCGACGCGCCGGTATTTCTGGATGCCATGGGCGATGAAGGCGTCGGTCACCGATTGGCGCCGGGCGTACAGGACCGCGAAATCGGGAAGCAGGTCAGCCGGGAAAACCTTGGTGCTGATATAGATCGGCTGGCCATCGGCGCTACGCACGCGTCGCAGCCGGATCACCGACGACGCTACCGGCAACCGCAGTTGAGCCGCCATCTCGGCATCGGCCGGCTCCTGATCGAGGAAGAGTGTCTCGGTGGCAACGCTCTTGCCATCGGCGCGCAGGCTTTCGGCGAAACGACAGCCATCGCGGACGACGAGCGCCGAGGGCAGGCTGCGCACAAAGACGCCGACGCCCTTGCGCGAGGTGAGGTGGCCTTCCTGCTGGAGCTGCTGGAGCGCACGGCGCAATGTAATGCGGGTGACGCCGAGCTTCTCGGCAAGGTGGACTTCGCCCGGAAGCTGGCTGCCGGGCTGGAGCCAGTCGCTATCGATCAGCGCGATAAGGTAGTCGTAGATCTGCTGCCAGATAGGCGTGTCGCTGCGCGGACGGAAGACCAGCCCGTCAAAGCCGGAGACGCTGCCCGATCGATTTGGCTGGGGGCGGATGCTCTTGTTCACGCCATCACTCCGCCGCGCTTGCGAATGCCGCGCCGGACCGCCGGTCCAGCGCCCGGCGAGCATAAACGATTCGGCCGCTCACCATGGTGGCGACGACCTCGGGATGTTCCATGTCCGACGCATCGACGAGGATGAGGTCGGCCCGCTTGCCCGGCGCCAGACGGCCGCGATCCTTGAGGCCGGCGGCGCGGGCCGGGTTTTCCGACACCAGTAGCCAGTGGGTAGCAAGGGCGTCGCGGTTGCCGGCGGCCAGCTTGAACGCCGCGTAGAGCGGCGAAGGATAGTGATAATCGCTGGTGAGGACGGTGCAGAGGCCTTGCCGGATCGCCTGTGTGGCATCGAGTGCGCCATTATGACTGCCCCCGCGCACCACGTTCGGCGCGCCGAGGATGACGTCCTCGCCGGCATTGCGGGCCGCCCGCGCGGTCTCAAGGGTCATCGGGAATTCCGAGGACACGGCGCCGAGCGCGCGGAAGCCGGCGCGCTCCTCGGGCGAGGATTCGTCATGGGCGAGAAGCACATTGCCATTGGCGCCCGCCGTGGCGGCGAGCGAGGCGATGGCGGCGGGCACTTCCTCGCGACGGCTCCAGACCCGATCGAGCAGCGCCATGTAGTCCTCGCGGCTGAGCCCGGAGCGCTCGGCCATCTGGCCGATCTTGCGCGCGATGGTGCCCTTGAGGACCGAGCCGGTGGTGTGGTCGTTGATGGCGAGGATCGGCACCGGCGAGAAACTCAGCCAGTCGCGGACCTCTTCCAGTTGGTCGAGCGCGAAGGTCTCCCAGCGCACATGAAGGCGAGTGTCGCAGCCGAGATCGTCGCGAATCTCGAACAGCGTACCGATGAAGCGGCGCGCGGCCTCGGCGGAGCGTAGTCCCGGCTCCCAGGAGACGGTGACGCCGTGGAAGGCGGTGGTGATGCCGTTGGCGACGAGCTGGCGATCGGTGTCCTTCAGCGCCAGCTTCATGTCGAAGCGCACGCCGGGGCGGGGCATGATCTGGCGCTCGAAGCCATCGCCATGGACATCGACGATGCCCGGCAGGACGAGGAGCCCCGTGGCGTCGATCCTGTCCCCTCCCGGAACCTCCTCCGCAATTGTATTGCCGGCTACGTAGATGGGGCGTTCGACCCAGTCGCCATCGACCAGGGACACGCCGTTTTCAATCCGCCAACTCATCGGGCCTCGCTTGTCGAGTTCACTGCACAAGTGTCACGCACACGTCATCTGCTGTCTATACAGACAATCAGGTAATCATATTCCTGTCTACACAGCAAAGGACAGATAAATGTTTCGCAAGCTTGTACCCGCCCTCGCAATCACGCTCGTGACGGCCTTTTCGGCGATGGCCGAGCCTGTCCGCTTTGCCGTGACCGATATTGAGGGCCTGGAGGCGCTCCAGCAGGAGTTCGGCGGCTTCCAGAAGGCACTGGAAGAGAAGACCGGGCTCGACATCGAGCTGATCCCCGTCAGCTCGCGCACAGCGGCGGTGGAGGCGATGAACTCCGGTCATGTCGAGCTCGTGCTCACGGGTCCGGCCGAGTATGTCATCATGAAACAGCTCAGCGATCCGCGCATCGTGGTGGCGTGGCAGCGGCCCGACTACTTCGCCCAGATTGCGGTTCTGGCGAACGGCCCCATCCGCACGCTGGGCGACCTCAAGGGCAAGAAGATCGCCTTCGGCTCGGTCGGCTCGACCTCGCAGCACCTTGGTCCGGCGCAGGCGCTGGCCGATCAGGGCCTTATCTACGGCAAGGATTATGAGGCCGTGATCATCTCCCGCAACGTGGCGGCGGAAGCTCTCATCCGTGGCGACATCGCCGCGATGGGCCTGAATTTCGGCCACCTCAATTCGATCCGCAAAGCTTTCCCGAACGCGGCCTTCGCGGTCGTGGCGCGCGGTCGCGACCTGCCGAACGACATCCTCGTCGCCCGCAAGGATATCCCCGAAGAGGTCTTCGTGAAGATCCGCGAAGCCTTCCTGAAGCACGGCAACGAGCTGATGAGCGCCGTGTTGCAAGGCGACGACAATAAGAAGTTCAAGGGCGGTATCTTCATCACCGACATCAAGGACAGCGACTACGACTATGTCCGCTCGATGTACCGCACCATCGGCGTCGAGAGCTTCTCTTCCTTCGTCGAGTAATCCCGCTGCCGAACGCCGGACAAGCGCGCGCTTGTCCGGCGTTTTCCTGTTTTCCGCGCCGCACGGAGGGACGCATCCATGGATGCCGCGTTTCAAGACGCCTTGAAGCAGACCGTCGCCATAAACGTACCCCGTGCGCACCCGCCCATGCCGGCGCCTGTCGGCGCGCAGGAGATCATCCGCACGCGCGGCCTCGGCAAGAGCTATCCCAAAGGTCCGGCCGTGTTCGCGGGGGTGCACCTCGACATTCGCGCCGACCAGCGCGTCGCGCTGATCGGCTCCAACGGCGCGGGCAAATCCACCCTGCTGAAATGCCTGATCGGCCTGCTGCCGTCGAGCGAAGGCGAGATCATGACGCTCGGCGAGAGCTTCCACGCCGCGCCTACGGCGGCACAGCTTCAGCGCCTGCGATGCCAGATCGGCTTCGTGTTCCAGAACCACGGCCTGGTGAGCCGGCAGTCGGTGCTCACCAACGTCATCCAGGGCAAGCTCGGCCTGCCGGGCAGTTGGCGCGCCTGGCATCATTCGCTCGCCGATAGCGCGTGGCGCGAGGAGGCGATGCAGGTGCTGGCCGAGGTCCGGCTGGCCGACAAGGCGCGTGCCCGCGCCGATGAGCTCTCCGGCGGGCAGGCACAGCGCGTCGCCATTGCCCGCGCACTGATCCGCAAGCCCAAGCTGATGATCGCCGACGAGCCGGCAGCGAGCCTCGACCCGGCGGTGGGCCGCGACATCATGCAGATTTTCTCCGACCTCGCGCGCGAGCACGGCATCACGCTCGTCTACACGACGCACGACATGCAGCATGCGCTGGATTATTCCGACCGCATCATCGCGCTGAAGGCCGGCAAAGTGTTCTTCGATCTGCCCACCTCGGCGGTGTCGCTGCGTGACATGGACGGCGTCTTCCATGCATAGCCCCGCGCTGCCGGCACGGCTGCCGTCGATCTCGCCGATCTCGTTCACGCTGCTCGTCGTCTTCGGCGCCGTATTCCTCGCTTCCGTCGGGCAGGTCGCCCCCTCGCCGGAGAGGCTGGCTGCGGGCGCGCCACGCATGGCCGAGCTTGTGGGGCGCATGCTGCCGCCAAACACCGATCCCGCCTTTATGCAGCGCATGTTCTGGCGGATCGTCGAGACCTTCCAGATCGCGCTGGTCGGCACCGTATTCGGCGTCATCATCAGCCTGCCCACGGCGTGGTTCGCGGCGCGCGGCATCTCTCCGCTCGGCCCGTTCCGCCACATAGTGAAGGCAATCATCTCGCTGTTCCGCACGGTGCCGGACCTCGTATGGGCGCTGCTCTTCGTCTCCACGCTCGGTCTCGGCGCCGTGGCCGGAACGATGACCATCGTCGTCGACACCATCGGCTTTTGCGGACGCTTCTTCGCGGAATCGATGGAGGAGGCCGACAAGAAGCCGCAGGAGGCGCTTCAGGCCATCGGCGCCAACCGGGTGGCGGTGCTGTGCGGGGCGATCCTGCCCGACGTCATGCCCTCGCTGATCAACTCCTCGCTCTTCGCGCTGGAAAAGGCCGTGCGGTCCTCGGTCGTGCTCGGCCTCGTCGGCGCGGGCGGAATCGGGCAGGAGTTGAAGGTCGCGTTCGACCTGTTCCAGTACAGGAACGCCTCCGCCATCATCCTCGCGATCTTCGCCATCGTGCTGGTGATGGAATTCTTCACCGATCGCCTGCGCGCGAAGTTTCAGTAGTCGCATCACGCGCCCGTCACGCGGAAATTCGATGGCCTGCTTAAGCCAGCCTCAAGCCCCGCCGGGCAGGAGAATTCTGGCAAACATGGCAGCGTTCCGGTTGCGGGGGACTTCGGCGGCAGGCGTCGGCGGTTGGCTGGGCGCTGCGGGCGCGGATGTCGAAACGGACACGCTCACACCACCGAACTGCGCCTCGATATTTCGGACGCAATCCGCCGTCGCGTCGGTCAGGCGGTAGAAAACCTGCTTCGAGGCGCGCCGCGTCGCGACCAGGTCGGCGCGGCGCAGTTCGGCAAGCTGCTGGCTCAATGCCGGCTGGGCAATGCCGGTGGCGGCTTCGATCTCGCCGACGGTCAGTTCGCCCAACTGGAGATGCGACAGGATCATCAGCCGCTGCGGCTGGCTGTAGATTCGCAGCTTCTCCACGGCCCGGTCGGCCTCTTCGCGTGTCAGCGGCACGGCGCTCAGGCCTCCTTTATGCGCCGGCAGAACCAATCGCCGGCCGGCTCGGAAAGCGCCGTCTCCTCGCTGAGTGGCGAAAGCACCGGATCGCCGGGACGCCACCCTTCGGGAGTTACGGCATCTCCCAACTCGACACGCTTGAGCGCGGTGGCAAGCCGAAGCATCTCGTCAGCCGAGCGCCCGACCGTCATCGGGTACCAATTCATGGCACGGATGATGCCGTTCGGGTCGATGAAATAGCTGGCCCGGACAGCCGATGAATCCTGCGCGTCCTCATCGATCATGCCGTAAGCGCGGCCGATGACCATCGACGGATCCTCCACGACAGGGAACGGCACCTCGACGCCAAACGCCTCCCTTATCGCCCGCATCCAGGCGACATGAGCGAAGAGGCTGTCGACCGAGAGGCCAATGAGAGCGAATCCGGCCGCCTCGAACTGCGGCGCCAGCCGCGCGAGGGCAATGAACTCGCTGGTGCAGACCGGCGTGAAGTCGGCTGGGTGGGAGAAGAAAACCAGCCAGCGGCCCCGATAGGCGGATAGCTCCACGGGCCCGCGCGTCGAGCGGGCACTGAACAGCGGCGCAGGGTCGCCAATCCGCAACGGGCGGCGGGGAGGAGAAACCTTCTCAGTCGCGGAAGTGTGTTCGGCAGCCATGAGTCCCTGATTGCCTTTCCGGCGGTCTTGATGCAATCCGTATTTACATTTACATAAAATCATAAATCATGAAATTATAAGTTTCAGCAGATTGTAAGTTTCAGCTTGGAGGACGCCATGACGGATACCCCTCTCCTGCATGCCATCGATCAGGTTCGCGCAGCCCGGACAGACGGCGCGAAGCTCGCTGTCAAAGCCTTCTTCGACGAACCGACGAACACGGCGAGCTATGTGATCCACGATCCCGCCACGAAGCGTGCGGCGGTGGTCGACAGCGTCCTCGACTTCGACGCGGCCGCCGGCCGCACGTCGACCGCCTCGGCGGACGCGATGATCGCGTATGTGCGCGCCGAGAAGCTGACCGTCGACTGGCTGCTGGAAACCCACGCCCATGCCGACCATCTCTCGGCGGCCCCCTATATCCAGCAGGAACTCGGCGGAAAGCTTGCCATCGGTCGCGAGATCATCACGGTCCAGAACGTCTTCGGGAAGATTTTCAACGTCGGCACCGAATTCGCCCGCGACGGCTCGGAATTCGATCGCCTGTTCGAGGACGGCGACCGCTTCGCCATCGGCTCGATTCCGGCCATCGCGCTTCATGTTCCGGGCCATACGCCGGCGGACATGGCCTATGTGATCGGCGACGTGGTTTTCACCGGCGACACGCTGTTCATGCCGGATTTCGGCACCGCGCGGGCCGATTTTCCCGGTGGCGACGCCCGCCAGCTCTACCGCTCGATCCGACGCCTTTTGTCACTGCCGGACGAGACCCGTCTCTTCCTCTGCCATGACTACAAGGCGCCGGGCCGCGATTCCTATGTGTGGGAAACGACGGTCGGCGCCGAGCGCGCCGGCAACATCCATGTCCGCGATGGCGTGGATGAGGATGCCTTCGTCGACATGCGCACCAAGCGCGACGCGACGCTCACCATGCCCAAGCTGATCCTGCCCTCGGTGCAGGTCAACATACGCGCCGGCCATCTCCCCGAGCCGGAGGAAAACGGCAGGCGCTACCTCAAATTGCCGCTCGATACACTCTGAGACCGCGTGCCGGCGTGCAGACGCCGGCCGGCGGCCAACCGACAAAGCCAATGAAAATCGAGGAACGCTCATGACGCCGAAACAGATCGTGTCGGATTTTCACGTGTCCGGCCCATTGGACAACCAGGCTCTCACGAAAGCCGCCGCTGCCGGCTTCTGCTTGGTCGTGTGTTTTCGCCCTGATGACGAGGAGCCGGGACAATTGGCGGCCGGCGACGTGGCCGCCCTGGCTGAGGCGCTCGGCATGGCCTTTGTCCATATCCCGGTGACGCCCGGTGCCTACACCGACGCCGATGTGGCCACGATGCGCACCCTGCTCGATCGGCTGCCGGGTCCGGTGCTCGGCTATTGCCGCACCGGCACGCGGGCGGCGACACTGTGGGCGCTGGCGGAGGCGGACCGGCGGAGTCCGGAGGAGATCCTTGCGCTGACCTCAGCCGCCGGCATCGACCTTTCCGC
>LNAP01002778.1_pt1 | contig 17181 bp, 18 predicted proteins | sample 602601 | NCBI WGS metagenome assembly LNAP01 (sample SAMN02440304, study PRJNA202911) | soil metagenome | biome: Subtropical and temperate rainforests or woodlands; isolation source: soil samples (1 kg each in a 20% v/v slurry with milli Q water) were... ... | reverse complement strand
CGGCGTGGCGTCCAGCCCCATCGCCATCATCGACCGCAGCGCCCCCGGCGGCCAGCGCAAGGTGGTGGGTACCTTCTTCAGCCACGGGCGCGAGTCGCACGGGTTGTGGACCAACCCCGAGAACACGCTGCTGTATGTGGCCCACGAACAGGACGAGCTGCCCGGCACGCCCAACGCGGGCCAGACCGTGTGCAGTGCATTTGATGTGAGCGACCCGCTGCGCCCGACCTTCATTGCGCAGATCCCCCTGGGCAATCTGACGCTGCCCTCTGGCGCGCTGCGCAACAAAAAGAGCATCAACCTCGTCTACGTGCGTGTGGGCGAGAAGGGCCAGACGGCATGAGCGGCGCGCACACCAGCCACGGCGCCAGCGCCGCGCACACCAGCGCATTCCAGCGGGATATGGACGAATCGATGGCCCGCATGATGCAGGCCATGCACAGCCCGGGCTACGCAGGCCAGGCCGACCAGGACTTTCTGGCGATGATGATTCCGCACCACGCCGGCGCTGTGGACATGGCGCGGCTGGTGTTGCAGCATGGGCGCGATCCTGTCACCCGGCAGTTGGCCGAGGAAATCATTGCCGGGCAGACGGTGGAGATCCAGAGCATGCAACGCCGACTGCACACCCTGCAGCAGCGCACAGCCAAAGGTGCGGAAGCGGAATTTCCGTCGCTGGGTGGGACGCGGGGGCCTTGATCGACAGCCCTAGGGAAAGTACCGATGAGCGCCACGGAATGAACCAAGCCACGCAGCGCTCTTGATCACCATGCTGTTCCAGTCTGCCGAGTCCCGCTATAACCAATGGGTGCGTGAGCACTACCGTTTTTTGCTGCGCAGTGCGTGGGCGCTCACTGGTTCGCGCGCCATTGCCGAAGACGTGGTGCAAGACTGTTTTGCCAACGCCTGGAAGCACCGGGAGCAACTGCGCGACGCTGCGCTGGCACGGGCTTGGCTCTTTCAGATCATGCGCCGCGCCGCCTTTCGCCAGGCCGCACCCAGCATGCAGTCGCTGGACGATGAAGAGCAGCCCGAGCAAGCGGCGCCCGACGCGGGGCTGGACGACAAACTCGATGTCGTCAAGGCGCTCGCGCGCCTGGCGCCCATCCACCGCGAGGTGCTGGTGCTGTTTTATTTCGACGACATGCCCACCGCCCAGATGGCCGAGGCGCTGGAGATCGCGCCCGGCACGGTGTTGTCGCGCCTAGCCCGTGCGCGCGACGCTTTGAAGCTGGCCATGGGGGTACCTGCGACACCCAAGGCCGATGTCAACGTTACCCCGTTTCGCAGGACCAAGACATGAGCCCCGATACCGACGCGCCTTTCCTGCCCGACGGCGAATTCGATTTGCGCGCGCGCGCCGAGTTGGCGATCGCCTTCGAGGCCAGCGACGCACCGGCACACCTGTACCGAAAGCCGCAGCCGCTGCTGGCGCGACGCGGCTTGCAGCGTTTTCTGGCGGCGCTTTTGCTGGCCGGTGGCACCAGCGGCGGGGTGCTCGCCGTGCGACCGCCAGCGATGGTGCGCGACGCGATCGACCACGAATACCACGAGCGCAGCTTGCGGGGCAGTTTCATGGAGCAGCGCCAGTTGCTCATGCACCTGGGCATGCGGGACGCCAACGTGGTGCCCGGGTTTCCCCAACTCATGCGGCCATGCGATATCGAAGGTCACCTCGCTTACCACCTCACCACGTTCTTCGAGAAGGGCGGCATGGTGACGGTGTATGCCTTTGACCAGCCTGTGGACCTGCGCGAGGCCAGCGGCTGGTGGAGCAACGTGCACTGGAAGGTGATCCGCTCGCGCGAGGGCAAGCCCTTGTTGCTGGTGGCCCAGAAAAAGAAGGCACTGGCGGTCGCGCAGACGGCACTGCAGGCACCTCCCGTGTCCGGGCCAGGCTGAGGCACCGCGTCCCTGTCAACGAATCAACCGCTCACCCCTTTCACCCCAACCGGCGCACGACGCCCGACCACCGGAGACCCCAGAAATGAACCAACAACCCACCTCGCTCCCCCGGCGCCACCTGCTGGCCGGCAGCGGCGCTGCTTTGGCTGCCGTTGGTCTGGCCAGCTTTGGCCGCACCGCAGCCGCTGCTGGTGAGACCGCGCCCGTCGCCGTGGCCGGTGCTGCCAAGCCTCTGCCAGCGTACGTGGGCTGGAAGGACCCGGCCAGCCTGATCGTGCACAGCAGCACCACCATTGAGACCAAGCGCAGTGTGTTCGGCACCAGCGTAATCACGCCGTCCGAGCAGCTCTACATCCGCAACAATCTGCCCGCGCCCGACGCCTCGATCCTGGGCAACCGCGATGCCTGGGAGATCAACATCGAGGGGGTGAAGAACCCGCGCAAACTCACGCTGGGCGACCTCAAGCGCATGGGCATCGAGACCACGGCGATGGTGTTGCAATGCTCTGGCAACGGACGCGGCTACTTCCCCAACAAGCCCAGTGGAACGCCTTGGCAAGTGGGCGCAGCAGGCTGTGTGGTGTGGAGCGGTGTGCCGGTGCGCTGGGTGGTGGATGCCCTGGGCGGCGTGGAGGCCGGCATGGCCTACCTCACCGGCACAGGCGGCGAAAAACTCCCCGATGGACTGGACCCCAAGAGCGTGATCGTGGAACGCTCGGTGCCTGCTGCCGCACTCGCCGATGCCCTGCTGGCCTGGGAAATGAACGGTGTGCCGATTTCGCTGGCCCACGGCGGCCCACTGCGCTTGATCGTGCCGGGTTACACGGGCGTGAACAACATCAAGTACGTCAAACGCCTGGCCTTCACCGCTCAGGAGACCGACGCACGCATCATGTCGCACGGCTACCGCATTTCACCGCCCGGCGCGAAGGGCGACCCGTCGCAGCCATCGGTGCAGGAAATGACGGTGAAGTCGTGGATCAACGGTCCCGGCACGGACGGCGCCCCGCTTAAAGCGGGTGACACACAGATCCATGGCGTGGCGTTTGGCGGCATGAACGCGGTGGCCAAGGTCGAGGTTTCTCTGGACGGCGGAAAAACCTGGCAGCTCGCGCGCATGGTGGGGCCCGACCTCGGCCGCTTTGCGTGGCGGCAGTTTGTTTTTGCGGCGCGCCTGCCGGCGGGCCAGTTCACCCTGGCGAGCCGAGCCACCGACACCGCAGGCAACGTGCAGCCCGAACAACGCATGGAAAACGCGGGCGGCTACAACAACACCAGCTGGGCCGACCACGCCGTGAAAGTGAGCGTGGCATGAAGCGCACAATCCAAAAACACGCGTTGGTCGCTGCCCTGTGGTCGTTGGCATTCACAGTGCTGCCCGTGCACGCCGCCGACGATGCCGCGCAACTTCAACAAGGCAAGGTGTTGTTCGGCCAAGGCGCGGTGCCTGCCTGCGCCCTGTGCCATGCGCTCAAGGACGCGGGAGCCGAAGGCGCCGTGGGCCCCAGCCTGGACGAGCTCAAGCCCGATGCCAAGCGCGTGGCCACCGCGCTGCGCAACGGCATTGGGCAGATGCCGTCCTACAACGGCAAACTCAGTGATGCGCAAATTGCCGCCCTGGCGGCCTACGTGGCCAAGGCTTCGGGTGGATCAAAGTGATGGCTGGTTGGCCACAGCGCTGCTGCGCCAACTGACAAAAAGGACGGGATCACCTGCAAACAGCGATCCCGACTGAGTGGCTGACCCAGGGCGGGTCAGCCACTCACCATCACTTGCCTGGTTTGATGTCGGGGACCACCATCCAGCCAGCCCCCATCATCACAACCGCCGGGAACTTCTCGCCGGCCTAAGTCTTGCCCAGCATGGCCTTGTGCTCGCGGTAAGCCATCAACGCTGGCGACACGCCCAGGTGATTGATCGCACCATGCTTGATGCTGCTGCAGTCTTGCTCGTCGAGCTTGCAGATCTCTGCACGCTGTTGTCAACTCTCTAGCAATGTCAACTGCGCGCCTGAAACCTGTCTCTGCGCATTACCACGATGCATGAATAGGAGTGATCGCAATCCGGCACGCCAAGGGCATTCACGTTGAAAACTCGAACGGCAGCAACCGCTGCAGAGCGGCTCTACGATCTGGCTGCTTCAGGCTGATCGGAGTCGTTCGCGGTCGGAATACCGAACAACCGCAACAATCAACACCGGCCGTTCGATGGGCAGCGCCTCATATGCCCCCCCCCGAGCACGAGTCTTTGCGCTGGAGGCCAGGTATGAGCCGAGTGAGCCAACCGCCAGCTGACTGAGGTATCCGCCTCGCCTCCATCTCGGCTGTGCTACTCGACAGCGAAAGGGGCTTTGTAAACACCCAGCTGGTAGACTTAAAACGATCTTCAACGACTTTCACAAGCAAAGGCCGAGCACCTTCGACATGAGCATCGAACCATGGGTCACTGCCGAAGACGTCGCCCAGCATCTGGGTGTCGCCAAGGACACCGTCTATCGCTGGAGGGAGCGCAAAGGATTACCTGCGCATCGAGTCGGCCGGCTGTGGAAATTTCAGCTGTCCGAAGTAGATGAATGGGTGCGCGCAGGCGGTGCCGATGAAGAGGCGGATAACGGAAGCGCATAAAAATGAATCCAGCAAGGAGAGGTAGCTCTTGAACCTGGAAGAACAACCTCTGGACCAGAAAGTCTTGTGCGCCCTAGTTGGCAAGACGGCGAATTGGACGAAGTCGCGAAGGCTTGCCTTGCCTTTGCCAACACAACGGCTGCTCGAGCGCGGAGAAGTCCACTTTGAGGACATCAACTGCTGGCGGCGGTGCCAGGCGGTGGCATGAGCCGCCTATCGGACAGCTAACGCTCTATCGCCGACTGTTGGGCGATAGCGCCGGGCGATATGTCGGAATCAGCATCATGAATCAAGGACCTCTATCAAACTCAGGCAAAGAAAGCCGGGAAATAGAACGAGAGCGCGGCTCCATTGCTGCAACAACCCATCTGGTCCTGCTCATGTATCGAGCCTGAGCAGGACTCAACGAATCGAAACCGGATTTTGACAATGACCAGCATCGAACAGCGCAAAGAGCTCCAACGCCGTATCTGGCAAATCGCCAACGAGGTCCGTGGCGCCGTAGATGGGTGGGACTTCAAGCAATACGTGCTTGGCACCCTGTTTTACCGCTTCATCAGCGAAAATTTTGCGGCCTACATCGAAGGCGGGGACGACAGCGTTAACTACGCAGCGCTGTCCGACCTCGTCATCACCCCCGAAATCCGCGACGACGCCGTCAAAACCAAGGGCTACTTCATCTACCCCAGCCAGCTTTTCGTCAATGTCGCGGCCAAAGCCAGCACCAACGAAAGCCTGAACACCGACCTGGCCAAAATCTTTTCTCTCATTGAATCCTCTGCCATTGGTTACCCGTCAGAGCGCGACATCCGGGGCCTGTTTACCGACTTTGACACCACCAGCAACCGCCTGGGCAACACCGTCAAAGACAAAAACGCCCGCCTGGCTGCCGTGCTCAAAGGCGTGGCCGACCTGGACTTTGGCACCTTTGACGACAGCCACATCGACCTGTTTGGCGACGCCTACGAATTCCTCATCTCTAACTATGCCGTCAACGCAGGCAAGTCGGGCGGCGAGTTTTTTACGCCGCAACAGGTCTCCAAGCTGATTGCCCAGCTGGCCATGCACGGACAAACCAGCATCAACAAGATTTACGACCCGGCTTGCGGGTCGGGGTCGCTGCTGCTGCAAGCCAAAAAGCACTTCGATCAACACATCATCGAGGACGGCTTTTTTGGCCAGGAACTCAACCACACCACATACAACTTGGCGCGGATGAACATGTTCCTGCACAACGTCAACTACGACAAATTCAACATCCAGCTGGGCGACACCCTGACCGCGCCGCACTTTGGGGACGACAAGCCGTTTGACGCCATCGTCTCCAACCCGCCCTACTCGGTGAAGTGGAAGGGTTCTGACGATCCCACCCTCATCAACGACGACCGCTTTGCCCCGGCGGGCGTGCTGGCCCCTAAATCCAAGGCCGACTTCGCCTTTGTGCTGCACGCGCTCAGCTACCTCTCCAGCAAAGGCCGCGCCGCCATCGTCTGCTTCCCCGGCATCTTTTACCGTAGCGGCGCCGAGCAGAAGATCCGCCAATATCTGGTGGACAACAACTATGTCGAGACGGTGATTTCGCTCGCGCCCAACCTGTTCTATGGCACCACCATCGCCGTGAACATCCTGGTGCTGTCCAAACACAAGACCGACACCCACATTCAGTTCATCGACGCCAGCGGCAAAGACTACTTCGAGAAGGGAACCAACAACAACCTGCTGCTGGACGTTCACATCGACCAGATCATGGAAGTGTTCGGTCGCAAGGCGAACGTGAACCACTTCGCCCAGTCTGTGCCGTTTGAGCAGGTGGCTGCCAACGACTACAACCTGTCGGTCAGCAGCTACATCGAAGCCAAAGACAACCGCGAGGTGGTGGACATTGCCCAGCTCAACGAGGAACTGAAAATCACGGTCACCCGAATCGACCAGTTGCGTAAGGACATCGACGCGATCGTGGCGGAGATCGAAGGCGAAGGGCTTGAAGCATGAGCAGCGTGAGCTTCCTGGAAAAGCTGCTGGATGGAGTTGCGGTCGAGTGGAGGCCTTTGAATTCTCTTGGCGAACTGGTTCGCGGTAATGGCTTACAAAAGAAAGATTTCACCGAGACCGGCGTCCCTGCCATTCACTACGGCCAGATTTACACCTTCTACGGCCTGTCGACAAAAAGCACCAAGTCGTTTGTCTCGCCTGAGCTGGCAAAGCAGCTGAAGAAAGTCAACAAGGGTGATGTTGTCATCACCAATACAAGCGAAAACCTGGAGGATGTAGGCAAAGCGGTGGTTTATCTGGGTGAACGTCAAGCCGTCACAGGCGGGCATGCAACCATCTTTAGACCGGGCAACTGCATATTGGGTAAATACTTCGCATACTTCACTCAAACAGAAACGTTTGCAGATGAAAAAAGAAAGTACGCAAAAGGGACGAAGGTCGTCGATGTTTCCGCCACAGATATGGGGAAAATCAATATTCCCATCCCCTGCCAAGAAAATCCCGAAAAATCGCTTGAAGTTCAAGCAGAAATCGTTCGGATATTGGACACCTTAACCGAGCTTACAGCCGAGCTTACAGCCGAGCTTACAGCCGAGCTTACAGCCCGGAAGAAACAATACAAGCACTATCGCGGCCGGTTGTTGAGTTTTGAAGATGGGGAGGTAGAGTGGAAACCGTTGGGTGAGCTTGCGGAAAACCTAGACTCGAAGCGCAAACCGATTACGAGCGGATTAAGAGAGATTGGAGATATTCCTTATTACGGCGCGTCGGGCATCGTTGATTACGTCAAGGACCACATCTTTGATGGCGACTTCTTGCTTGTCTCCGAAGATGGCGCGAATCTGTTGGCGAGAAAAACTCCAATCGCCTTTAGCGTCAGCGGTAAGAGCTGGGTAAATAATCATGCACACGTACTTAAATTTGATACGTATGCCGAACGCAGGTACGTTGAATACTACTTGAATAGCATTGATTTGACGCCCTACATCTCAGGGGCGGCACAGCCAAAACTGAACAAGAAGAATCTTGAGAGCATCAGCATCCCCAATCCTTCGCCTGAAGAAAAGAAGCGAATCGTCGCCATCCTGGATAAGTTCAACGCCCTGACCAACTCCATCACCGAAGGCCTACCCCGGGAAATCGAGCTGCGCCAGAAGCAATACGAGCATTACCGCGATCTGCTGTTGAGCTTCCCCAAGCCGGAAGAGGCTGCTACCTGACATGAGCCAGACGCTGACCAAAATCGCCGAGCAGCTAAGGGACGCCAACAAGAAGGTGCAGCTGATCTATGCCTTCAACGGCACTGGCAAGACGCGCCTGTCCCGGGCATTCAAGGAGCTGATTGCACCCAAGGTGGAGGGTGAAGATGCTCAGCCGTCTGATTTGGCAGACAAGAAGGTTCTCTACTACAGCGCGTTCACGGAAGATCTTTTTTATTGGAAGAACGATCTGGAGCGGGACGCTGAACCCAAGTTGTTCATCCAGCCCAACGCGTTCACCCGGTGGGTGCTCGAAGAACAGGGCCAGGACCAGAGCATCACCGCCACTTTTCAGCACTACACAAGCGAAAAGTTGACACCCCATTTCAGTACGGATTTTTCCTCAGTCAGCTTTTCTTTTGAGCGTGGGAACGACCAGCATGAGCCGAACATCAAGATTTCCAAGGGCGAAGAAAGCAACTTCATCTGGAGCGTGTTCAATGCCCTGCTGGAGGAGGTGATTGGCGAACTGAATATCGCAGAAGTCGCTAACCGCTCCACCGATGTGTTCAACAATCTGAAATACGTCTTTGTGGATGACCCGGTGAGTTCACTGGATGAAAACCATTTGATTGAACTGGCGGTCAACCTGGCGGGGCTGATCAAATCCAGCCAGTCCGATCTGAAGTTCGTCATCACCACGCACAGCCCGCTGTTCTACAACGTGCTGTTCAATGAGTTCAACAACAAAGCCTGCTACATGCTGGAGCGCCTGGAAGACGGCAGCTTCACACTGACGGAAAAACACGGCGATTCCAACAAGAGCTTTTCCTACCATCTGCACCTGTTGCAGACCATTGAGCAGGCCATTGCCGATCAAAAGGTCGAGCACTATCACTTCACGCTGTTGCGCAATCTTTACGAGAAAACGGCCAGCTTCTTGGGCTACCCAAAGTGGTCAGAGCTGCTGCCCGACGACAAGCAGCTCTACTACAGCCGCATCATCAATTTCACCAGCCACAGCACGCTGTCGAATGAAGCCATGGCGGTGCCGACGCCCGCAGAACAGGCGACAGTCAAGCTGCTGACGGATCACCTAAAAAGCCGCCATGCATTCTGGCAGCAGCAGGGAGCCTGACCCCATGACCGACATCACCCAGCACACCGACTATCGGCAGGCTATTACCGCTATCAAGCAGCGTATTCAAGCATCGCAAACCCGCGCCGTCTTGGCGGTGAATGCCGAGCTACTAAACCTGTACTGGGACATTGGCCGCCAGCTGGACGCGTGGCAACGTGAGCGCGCCTGGGGTTCGGCGGTGGTGGAGCAGATGGCGCTGGACTTGCAAGCCAGCTACCCCGGCATGAAGGGCTTCTCACGCACCAGCCTGTTTGCCATGCGGCAGTTTTATGCGTTCTTCAGCCCTCAGTTTGAAGTTGTCCCACAGCCTGTGGGACAAATGCCGTGGGGGCATGTGCGCACCCTGCTGACCAAGGTGAAGTCCTTAGAGCTGGTATTACTGTATGCGCAGGCCTGCATTGAGCACGGCTGGAGCCGCACCGTGCTGGAGTGGCAGATTGAGCAGCGCTTTCATGAGCGTGCTGGCAAGGCGGTGAGCAACTTTTCGCAGACTCTGCCAACGCCCCAGTCAGAGCTGGTACAGCAAAGCCTGAAAGACCCGTATGTGTTCGATTTCTTGACCCTGACCCCGCAGGCGGTGGAGCGTGATATTGAGAACCAGTTGGTAGCGCAGATCACCCGGTTTCTGCTGGAGCTGGGCAAGGGCTTTGCGTTCCTTGGGCGGCAGTACCCTTTGGTGGTGAATGGCAGAGACTACTTTCTGGATTTGCTGTTCTATCACGCACGTTTGAAGTGCTATGTGGTGATTGAGCTGAAGGCGGGCGAGTTCAAACCCGAGTACGTGGGCAAACTCAACTTCTACCTTTCGGCGGTAGATGACCAGCTGCGCGCCGAGGGGGATCAACCGACCATCGGCCTGATCCTGTGCAAAGACAAAGACAAGCTGGATGTCGAATACGCACTGCGCGACATCAACAAACCGATGGGCGTGAGCTCGTTCATCACCAAAGACATTCCCCTATCAGTGCAGTCGCAGTTGCCGACTGTGCAAGAGATTGAGAGCGAGCTGACCGCGCTGATTCACAACGATGAGGACAAGCCGAATGAGTGACTACAAGACCATTGCCGAATCCAAAAACTTCATCGTTCTGGACAAGTACACGAAGGAATGGCAAGCCAATGAGAGCTACCAGAGCGAGGGCGATCTGGAGCGGGAGTTCATTCAAGACCTGGTTCACCAAGGCTATGAGGCCCCGGCAGGCCTTAACACGCCTGCGGCCTTACTGGCCAATGTGCGCGCGCAGCTGCAAGCGCTCAACAATGTGCAGTTTGCAGATGCCGAGTGGCAGCGCTTTGTGGAGACTTGGCTGGACAAGCCCAGCGATGGCATCGTTGAGAAGACGCGCAAGATTCACGACGACTATGTGCATGACTTCGTGTTTGACGATGGCCGCATCCAGAACATCTACTTGCTGGACAAAAAGAACCTTGCCCGGAACAAGGTTCAGGTCATCAAACAATTTGAGCAAGCTGGCTCACATGTCAACCGCTATGACGTGACCATCTTGGTCAACGGCTTGCCGCTTGTGCAAGTGGAATTGAAAAAGCGCGGCGTGGCGATTCGTGAAGCCTTTAATCAGGTGCACCGCTACAGCAAGGAGAGCTTTAACAGCACGCAGTCCCTGTTCAAGTATTTGCAGCTGTTCGTAATCTCCAACGGCACAGACAGCCGTTACTTTGCCAACACCACCCAACGCAACAAGAACAGTTTCGACTTCACCATGAATTGGGCGAAGGCGGACAACAGCCTGATTAAAGACCTGAAGGACTTCACGGCGACCTTCTTCCAGAAGCACACGCTGCTCGATGTGCTGCTGCACTACTCGGTGTTCGATGTCAGCAATACGTTGCTCGTGATGCGCCCGTACCAGATTGCCGCCACAGAACGCATTCTTTGGAAGATAAAAAGCAGCCATCAGGCCAAAAACTGGAGCAACACGGAAAGCGGTGGCTACATCTGGCACACCACTGGCTCAGGTAAGACGCTGACAAGCTTCAAGGCGGCGCGCCTGGCCACCGAGTTGGACTTCATCGACAAAGTGTTCTTCGTGGTGGACCGCAAGGATCTGGACTACCAGACCATGAAGGAATACCAGCGCTTTTCACCGGACAGTGTGAACGGATCGGATAGCACGGCTGGGCTGAGGCGCAACCTGGAAAAGGAGGACAACAAGATCGTCGTAACCACCATCCAGAAGCTCAACAACCTGATGAAGAGCGAAGCGGACTTGCCTATCTACGGCAAGCAAGTGGTATTCATCTTTGATGAGTGCCACCGCAGCCAGTTTGGTGAGGCCCAGAAAAACCTGAAGAAGAAGTTTAAGAAGTTCTGTCAGTTTGGCTTCACCGGCACACCCATCTTCCCGGAGAACGCCCTGGGCGCCGAGACCACGGCCAGTGTGTTTGGCCGTGAGCTGCATTCGTATGTGATTACCGATGCCATCCGCGACGAGAAGGTCTTGAAGTTCAAGGTGGACTACAACGATGTTCGCCCGCAGTTCAAGGCTATTGAGACCGAGAAGGACGAGAAGAAACTGAGTGCAGCAGAGAACAAACAAGCTTTACTGCACCCGGATCGCATTCGCGAGATCACCCAGTACATCCTGAACAACTTCCGGCAGAAGACCCATCGCCTGCATGCGGGCAACAAGGGCTTCAACGCCATGTTTGCGGTCAGCAGCGTGGATGCTGCCAAGCTGTATTACGAGTGCTTCAGGGAGCTGCAGAAGATCAGCGACAAGCCTCTGAAGGTGGCCACCATCTTCTCGTTCGCCGCCAACGAGGAGCAGGACGCGATTGGCGACATCCAGGACGAGAGCTTTGATGTTTCGGCCATGAACAGCAGCGCCAAGGAGTTCCTGAGCGCGGCCATCGCCGACTACAACGCGCTGTTTAAGACCAACTTCAGCGTGGACAACAACGGCTTCCAGAATTACTACCGAGACCTAGCCAAGCAGGTGAAGGCCAAGGAGATCGACCTGCTGATTGTGGTGGGCATGTTCCTGACCGGGTTTGATGCCCCCACGCTCAACACGCTGTTTGTCGACAAGAACCTGCGTTTCCACGGACTGATGCAGGCCTACTCGCGCACCAACCGCATCTTCGACGCCACCAAGACCTTTGGCAACATCGTCACCTTCCGCGACCTGGAGCAGGCGACCATCGACGCCATCACCCTTTTCGGTGACACCAACACCAAGAACGTGGTGCTGGAGAAGAGCTACAAAGAGTACATGGAAGGCTTCACTGATGCGGCCACCGGTGAGGCGCGTCGAGGTTTCATGGATGTGGTGCAGGAACTGGAAGCACGTTTCCCGAACCCTGCTGCCATTGAGAAGGAGTCGGACAAGAAAGCCTTTGCCAAGCTGTTCGGCGAGTACCTACGCGTCGAGAACGTGCTGCAGAACTATGACGAATTTGCCAGCTTGAAGGAGTTGCAAAGCGTCGATCTGGCCGACCCCGCCGCAGTAGAGGCATTCAAGGCCAAGCACTACCTGAGTAATGAAGATCTGACCGCGCTACAAGCCATCACGCTCCCGCCCGAACGGAAGGTTCAGGACTATCGCTCGACCTACAACGACGTGCGCGACTGGCTGCGCCGAGAGAAGGCTGGAGCAGAGAAGGAGAAGTCGACCATCGACTGGGATGACGTGGTCTTCGAGGTGGACCTGCTCAAGTCGCAAGAGATCAACCTAGACTACATCCTGGAGCTGATCTTCGAGCACAACAAGAAGATCAAGAGTAAGTCGGAACTGGTGGATGAAGTGCGCCGGGTGATCCGGGCAAGCCTGGGTAACCGCGCTAAAGAGAGCTTGTTGGTGGACTTCATCAATCAGACCGACCTGGACCAGATCGGCGACAAGGCCAGCGTGATCGATGCCTTCTTCAAGTTTGCTCAAGCGGAGCAGCAGCGCGAGGCACAGGAGTTGATCGACGCAGAGAACCTTAACGCTGAGGCCACCAGGCGATACATCACCACCTCACTCAAGCGGGAGTTCGCCAGCGAAAACGGCACGGAGCTCAACGCGATTCTGCCCAAGATGAGTCCATTGAACCCGCAATTCTTGACCATGAAGCTCACCGTCTTCCAGAAGATCGCTGCCTTTGTAGAGAAATTCAAGGGTGTGGGTGGGAAGATCTGAAGAATGGATGCGGGATGGCAAAAAACGAATGGCGTGTGAAGGCCCCCCTCAGCTCGCGCCAGCGTGCTGGTCTGCCACGAATGCCTGCTGCGCCTTCGGGACCAGTTGCCCACCGGACAAAGGATCGAGGGGATTAATGACCGGTACCTTGCAGGTAGCGTGAACTCGGCCGCGGCGAACGAACGACAGGAATCGCTGCAATTCTGTCTCTGGCTTCGGTGGGCCGACGGCCTGCAATGAGTCTCTCGCGGCCCCGCTCCCCGACATCTGCTGCTTCTAGGAATTACGAGGCTTTGGCGTCCAAACCCGCAAAACAGTGGCCCAACTTCTCCCTCAGTTCCTGTTGGACGTCGGGGTTGGACAAGCCCGTCGTTCCATCGCATGCGACGAGGTTTTGCAGACATGATTCAGGCCAACCCTCGATGTCGTCGTCGAGAGCTATCCACTGCCGGGGTTTGCGCCGCTGAACGTCTCCTTGAATTTGCACACCCCGGGGTGTAGTGCGAAACATGGACAGGTTCCAGGGATCCACACCGTGCACGCGCCCGTGATAAGTCCCACCAATAAACCGGGCGCGCAAGGAGGCCGGAAGCCGTTTGAGGGTCGCGCTGTATCCGGGACGAATGCACCAGGTGCTACTCAGCACCAGGGCGACTTCCGGGTAGGGTTCAAGCACCGACTCCAGAATAGAAACCCATTCGAAAAGAGAATGTCCTGCAGCCTCATACGGGCTCATGAAGATACCCTTGCGGGGATGCCAGAGCACATTTTCGTGGTGGACAACACCATCGAGGTCCAGGTACAGAACGACGTCCGCACTGCGCGGCGTGGATGCCGGGAGGTAGGGGGAAGGCTGACCAGAGGACATGGCTGTAAAGATCCTGCAGGATGCTATGTGGTCTGCGGGGCCGACGGCATGGCGGAGCGGATTCGGTTCAAGACTTTCGCCAAAGGTCTGTCCACCGCCCGTGCGGCAACTCCGAGGTTCTTCGCTCTACCCGGTTCATCGATGACGGGCAACTGCCGATCGACAACAACTGGATCGAGAACCAGATCCGGCCCATTGCCCTGGGGCGCTTGAACTGGGTGTTTGTCGGCAGCCTGCGCGCTGGCCAGCGGGCAGCTGCCGTCATGAGCCTGATCCAGTCGGCGCGCATGAACGGGCATGACCCGTATGCTTACCTCAAAGATGTCCTCACACGGCTGCCCACGCACAGGGCCAGCCAAATCGAGGAACTGCTGCCGCATCGCTGGCAACCCGACATCATCTGATCTTCAGCCACGGCCGCCGACAGCGGTCAACATGGGTTCGCCGCGCGCATACGCTCTGGGTGCAAGACCCCATCGAAGTCCAGAAATAGTATGGGCATGGCGATGCTTTAGTCTTAGCTTCCCAGCAGTGACAGGAACTCAGTTGAAATTGCGAAATCAATGAGACTAGTTGGTCGTGGTCTTTTTAGTCTCGCTGGGCGGAAATCGGGGCGATGTCTTCCCGAAAGCGTGTTCCACCCCAAGCCGACTTTGGTCGAGCGCTGCGCCAGTTGCGCGCGGCACGCGGCTTGGTGCAGGAAGATATGCTGATGGCTACCAGCCGCCGCCACATCAGTCGCATCGAGCAGGGTCACCAGGTTCCCAGTGTCCGCACCATAGAGGTCCTGGCCGAGCAGATGCAGATCCATCCTTTGACTCTGATCGCCGTAGCCTACTGTCCGGAGTTGGATGCGACCTCGGTGAGTGAACTGCTCAAGACCCTCAAAACTGACTTCAAAGGCCTCGTTGCCGATTAGGCGTGGCAATCTGATTTTGCTTCCTCCTTGGCATGCTGAACCAGCATTTGAAGTCCCTGTATTAGCCCCGTGCCAATCGGAGTGGCATCTTGGCGCTGCAGCATGCGGTTGACGATCTCGCGGTCAACGGCGGTGTTGAGCAAGCACAGTGCCTCTTGCAGAGTTTCCAGGCCGACCTCAAAGCCATCTCCCGACGGGTTGGCACCGACTTTGGTGAGTAGCAACAAGGTCATCGGCAGAGCTGCGCTCGAAGGTTCCGGGTCATCATCGTTCCAGTTGTTGCCGGAAAGAAGATCTCTGATTTGGTCTGACATGAGCAACAGGTGGTTGTCCTGGAGTGCATCGGGCAAGATAGCCTCCCAACCCTGTGACATGATCAGGCTCGCCATGTCGTGTGCACCAAATTTTCCGAGAGTCGCTTTTTCCAATCGCAGCATCGTTCTTCATTCACGTTAATATGAGACCAATTGGTCCCATCGGGGACCGAGGCTGCGAAGATATCTGAACGGGGTTGGCACTCCTCGTTTCTCGTTGCCCAAGTGTGCGAATGGAAACGAACTGGTTGCTCTATGGTGCCCGCTGAAGCAACCGGTTTGTTACCTCATTGGGTTGCCCCTTGAAGAACCGACTGGATCTCACTCGTTTGGCCGAGCTTGATAGGCAGCTTTGCGATTTTGCAAAGCTGCAGGGCCAAGGGATGCCGAGATGTGGCTGGACAAAGACAGTAAGGCTGGCTTTGGGCATGAGCTCTACAGCACTTGGAGCACGCTCGGGAATGACGGGTCAAGGCGTTCGCAAATTGGAGCAAGCTGAGGCGGATGGGGCCATAACGCTCAACACCCTTACGCGTCTAGCTGATGGTCTGGATTGCGACGTTCGCTACGTATTTGTGCCTAGGACAAGCCTCGTGGAACAGGTCCTTCGACGTACCCAAGAGGTCACGGGTGCTCCTATGCCATCACTTCCCAAGATCGCTGCGGCGCTGACAGAGCCGCAGACTCTTGCCGCTCTGTCTACCGTATTCGCTCAAGTTAACAAGCGTGGTCTTTGGTAGTCTTCGGCGCCTCCGCTCACGGTGAGTATGGCTTGCTCAACTCAGCCCACGCCGGTCGCAAATCGAAGCATCTCCACTTGAGGCGCGCGGGTAACGGTGCCCCATTGAGGCTTAACGTGCTGGCCATGAGCACCCTATACTTTTGCGGTGCGCACACTCTTTCTGGACTTCGACGGCGTGCTTCATCCTGAGTTCTGCCACGAATCCAGGCACTTCAGCTGCCTGCCATTCTTTGAGCAGGTGCTGCGCTCGACAGCCGATGTCGATGTGGTGGTCAGTAGCACATGGCGCCAACAATACTCACACTCTCAACTCTGGTTGTTTACGACTTTAGTCGGCACGCCTCAAGTATCGATCGCCTGGAAAACCGCATGGATGCTGGGCCTGTGTTTACGACTTTAATTACCCGGAATAGCTATGCCAGCACCGCGACCTGTGGACACGAAGACCGATAATTGAGAAAAAAGAACCACAATGTATGGACACAAGCGGACTGTCAAAAAATCCTTCTATATCAAGCCGTTCCGGCAATGTCCATGCCCCGCCACCACGCCGGTCCACCGATGTTGGCGGAACGGTGCATGCCCAGTCTGAGATTGAGCGAGTGCGTGGCCTGCTGGAAAAGTCACGCGCCGCGACTGCGGCCTAAATCATCAAGGAAAGCTGATGATCTCCAAATCGACCAGGGCCAAGCGCCGCAAGAATCAGTCGTACCACCAGGCGGTGGCGAGCATTACGGTGTCGCTCATAGATGCCAGGAATGGCTGCCGCTTCTACGTCGTCTCGCGTCCGGTGACGCCGAGTCGCTCGATTCACTTGGAGGCCAATGGGGTGCACCAATTGAAGCGGCAGTATCGCAACATGCTTGCGCAGTGTCGCGCCCTTGTGGCGACCACTGCGGTTCACTGATCAGCCTGTCAGAGGAAAGCAATGAGCAAGAAGTCTTACGAGAAAGCCAATTTCACTACCCCCAAGGGGGACGATGGTTCGACCCCATGGTTGGATTGGTTGGAAATGGCTGGGAAAGTTCTGGCCTTCTTGCTGGTCGTAGGTGTTGCGTGGCGGATATTGCCGGAGCTGTGGTCGGTGATTGATACCGCGTTGTCCGGAAGATAGAGGAAAGCAATGACGAGCAAAAGCAAATGGCGCACTGCAGGGAGACTTGAGGCTATCTTGCTCGCGGTTTGTGCAGCCGCAACGATAGCCCTTGCGTATTGGCTTCAACAGAAAATCGCTGGCCAGGGATTCGTGGCAGCGGTTGCGCAACTGGGCCGATGGGTGGCAGAGAACCTGATAGCAAGTGCCTTGCTGTGCGTTGCCGTCGTGCTTTTCAGAAT
>LNAP01003899.1_pt1 | contig 17186 bp, 17 predicted proteins | sample 602601 | NCBI WGS metagenome assembly LNAP01 (sample SAMN02440304, study PRJNA202911) | soil metagenome | biome: Subtropical and temperate rainforests or woodlands; isolation source: soil samples (1 kg each in a 20% v/v slurry with milli Q water) were... ... | reverse complement strand
CATTCACAATGTTCTCGACATCCCGCTGGTACAGATGCGGGTTGTGCTCGGCGATACGCTGAACAAGTTCGGATTTGATCATCGAGAGATAGGACCCGGAAGCGTGCGGATGACCATTTCCGTGAAAATACCGTGATCTGTCAAGACGCTAAATCAAGGTTGAGCGTCGCGAAAATACGTGACAAATGCCGAAAAAGCGGGCTGACCCGATACCCGCGAGACGGGAAAAGCCGTTGATGCTCGCCCGGACCCGTCAGTTTGACGCCGCCGGCTGCCACAGGGCCAGCATTCCATCCATTCCGAGCCGGTCCACGGCCTGCGCGACACCGGTTTGCCCGATCTGATGCGCAATCGAGCCTAAACCGAGCGCTTCCAGCGTCACGGCCGCCGCCGCCTTGAGAAACGGCAAATCGCCAAAGCGCGGCTGAAGCTTGTAATCGCGGACGGTGAGTCCCTTCTTGACGCCCTTCTGCTCGACCAGCCAGGTCACCGCGGTCTTCTCGTCACCGAGCTGGTCGATCAGCTTGAGATCTATCGCCTGGCGCCCGGTGAAGACGCGGCCATCGGCGACTTTTTCGAGCTGCGTGTCATCCATGCCACGCCGCTCCTTCACCAGGCCCTTGAACCAGGCGTAGGAATCCTTCACCAGCGCGTCGAGCGCGGCGCGTGCCTCCGGGCTGGTCGGCTCGAAGCCGTTGGGCGCGGCCTTCAGCGGCGAGGACTTCACCTCCTCGACCTTGACACCGACGGTCTTCAGCAGCTCCGAGACGTTGGGAAACTGGAACAGCACGCCGATCGAGCCGACCAGCGAGCTCTGCTGGGCGATGATGTGGTCGCTCGCAATCGCCGTGATGTAACCGCCGGAGGCGGCAAGGCCTTCGACCACGACGACGAGCGGCTTCTTCGCCTTCAGCCTCACCAGCGAATCGTAGAGTTGCTCGGAGCCGGCGGTGGTGCCGCCCGGCGAGTTGATATGGACGATGACCGCGGCGGCCTGCGAATTCTCCAACCGCTCCAGCGCCCGCGTGCGGTCGGAATCACTGCGGATCAGGCCTTCGATCTGAACGCGCGCGATCGAGCCGGCGGCTGCGAACGTGCCGCGCGCGCCGGGCGTCGCGATCAGCGCGAAGCCTGCGATCGCCGCGATCGCGATCAGGGCGGCGGCCACACGCCAGAACGTCAGCTTGCGACGGATCCTGCGGCGATCGACGATGATGTCCGAATCGAGCGACATCGCAATATCTCCAAATGAAAGGGTAGGCGCGTTGTGCCGTCACAGCGTGACCATCGGCTTATCTGGATACATCAATTGCGGCGCAATTTGAAGAAAACAAGGCCTCGCGCAGCCCGATGGAGCGCAACAAAAAAGCCCCGGCTCGCGCCGGGGCTTTGATGTCAGCGAAAAGAAGCGTTTCGCTTACTTGTCGCGGTTCTTGAGCGCGGTGCCGAGGATGTCGCCGAGCGTCGCTCCCGAATCGGAGGAGCCGTACTGCGCGATGGCTTCCTTCTCTTCGGCGACTTCGAGCGCCTTGATCGACACCTGGACCTTGCGGGCCTTCTTGTCGAACTGGATCACGCGGGCATCGACCTTCTCGCCGACGGCAAAGCGTTCGGCGCGCTGGTCGTTACGGTCACGCGCGAGCTCCGAGCGCTTGATGAAGGTCGAGAAGTCGGTACCGGTGATCTTCACCTCGATGCCGCTTTCCTTCACTTCGAGCACTTCGCAGGTCACGACCGCGCCCTTCTTGACATCGCCCGGCTCGGCGAATGGGTCGCCTTCGAGCTGCTTGATGCCGAGCGAGATGCGCTCCTTCTCGACGTCCACATCGAGCACCACGGCCTTCACCATGTCGCCCTTCTTGTAGTTGTCGATCACCTGCTCGCCCGGAAGCTTCCAGTCGAGGTCGGAGAGATGGACCATGCCGTCGACATCGCCCTCGAGGCCCAGGAACAGACCGAACTCGGTCTTGTTCTTGACTTCGCCCTCGACCACCGAACCGGTCGGATGACCTTCGACGAAGACCTCCCAGGGGTTGCGCATGGTCTGCTTGAGGCCGAGCGAGATGCGGCGCTTGACGGAATCGACTTCGAGCACCTGCACTTCGACTTCCTGCGAGGTCGAAACGATCTTGCCGGGGTGCATGTTCTTCTTGGTCCACGACATCTCGGAGACGTGGATCAGGCCTTCGATACCCGGCTCGAGCTCGACGAACGCACCGTAGTCGGTGATGTTGGTGACGCGGCCGGTGAAGCGGGCACCCAGCGGGTACTTGGCTTCGATGCCCTGCCACGGATCGTCCAGCAGCTGCTTCATGCCCAGCGAGATGCGGTGCGTCTCGTGGTTGATCTTGATGATCTTGACCTTCACGGTCTGGCCGATCGAGAGCACCTCGGTCGGGTGGTTGACGCGGCGCCACGCGATGTCGGTGACGTGCAGCAGGCCGTCGATGCCGCCGAGATCAACGAACGCACCGTAATCGGTGATGTTCTTGACCACGCCGTCGATGACCTGACCCTCTTCGAGGTTCTGCACCAGCTCCTGACGCTGCTCGGCGCGGGTCTCTTCCAGCACCGTGCGGCGGGATACGACGATGTTGCCGCGGCGGCGGTCCATCTTGAGGATCTGGAACGGCTGCGAGTTGTTCATCAGCGGCGCAACGTCGCGGATCGGACGGATGTCGACCTGGGAGCGCGGCAGGAAGGCCACGGCACCGTCGAGGTCGACGGTGAAGCCGCCCTTGACCTGGTTGAAGATGACGCCGTTGACCTTCTCGTTGTTCTGGAACGCCTTCTCAAGCTTGCCCCAGCTCTCTTCGCGGCGCGCCTTGTCGCGCGACAGCACGGCTTCGCCGAGCGCGTTCTCGATGCGATCGAGGAACACTTCCACCTCGTCGCCGACCTTGAGCTCGCTGTCACGGCCGGGGCCGGAAAATTCGCGCAGGGCGACGCGGCCCTCGGTCTTCAGGCCGACGTCGATGACGGCCATGTCCTTTTCGATTGCAACAACCCTGCCCTTGATGACGGAGCTCTCCTGCAGGTTGCCACCTGCGAAGGACTCATCGAGCATCGCGGCGAAATCATCGCGCGAGGGGCTATAGGTATCAGCGGAAGTCGAAGCCATTTGTTCTCCAGTTGCGGATGTCGTGCCGGCCGTTGGGTTCAAGGGCGTATCGGGCGCGCAGTGTCGGAAGGTCCACAAAACCTTCGAGCGACCGCTCGTTGCCCCGGTTTGAACCGGAACAGCGGAAGCGGGCCGGCTGAGGCCCGCACGTTCGATACGTGGAATCTGTGTCCGGAGCCTGGATCGCGCCGGCCCCAATCAGGGAGCCGAGGTATCGACCTCAAAGAGCGGGAGCGGGCGCTTCCTCCAATGACGGCAGCGGCTTAACCCCGCGACCGGCCCGCTCGGACGGCCTCGATAATGTCGATGGCGGCCCGGACGCCCGCTTCTATATCCAGTTGGGAGTTATCTAGCAAGTAAGCATCGGGGGCGGGTTTCAGGGGGGCGATCGGCCGGTTCTGGTCGCGTTCGTCGCGCTGCATGATGTCGGCCAGCACGGTCGCCTCGTCCGCCTCCTCGCCACGCGCCCTGGCCTCCATGGTCCGGCGGCGGGCGCGGACCCTGGGGTCGGCGACGACGAAGATCTTTACGTCGGCGTCCGGGCAGATCACGGTTCCGATGTCGCGACCATCAAGCACGGCGCCGGGCGGATCGGCGGCGAATTGCCGCTGGAAATTGACCAGGGCCTCACGGACCCTGGGGATGGCCGAGACGATGGAGGCGCCCTCGCCGGCCTTCTGGGTCTTCAGGGCGGGATTGCCGAATTTCTCGGGATCGAGCTCCAGCGCCGCCGCGACCGCTGCCGCCTCGTCCCTGAGGTCATGACCCGACTGCATCAGGGCGTAGGCCACCGCGCGATAGATCACGCCGGTATCGAGATGACGATAGCCGTAATGGTGGGCGAGGCGCTTGCCGAGCGTCCCCTTGCCCGAGGCGGCCGGTCCGTCGATGGCGATGATCATGAAAACTCTGCCCCAAGCGAACGCATCATCGGGATGAAGTCCGGAAAACTGGTGGCGATGAAGGCGGTGTCGTCGACGGTGACGGGCTGGTCGGACGCGCAGCCCATCACCAGCGCGGACATCGCGATGCGATGATCCATGTGCGTGGCGACAGTTCCGCCGCCGGGGACATGGCCGCGCCCCTCGACGATCAGATCGTCGCCGGAGACCTCGACCTTCACGCCGTTGACGCGGAGCATGTCGGCGGTGGCCTCGAGCCGATCGGATTCCTTGACGCGAAGCTCCTGCAGGCCGCGCATGATGGTGGTGCCCTCGGCGAAAGAGGCCGCCACCGCCAGCACGAGGTATTCGTCGATCATCGACGGCGCGCGCTCGGGCGGCACTTCGACACCGCGCAGTTTCGAGGCGCGAACGCGCAGCTGCGCCATCGGCTCACCGGCATCGCCGCGCACGTCGCTTTCCTCGATCGACGCGCCCATTTCGCGCAGCGTGGTGAACAGGCCGGTGCGCAGCGGATTAGTCATGACATCGGGCAGCACGACATCCGAGCCTTCGACGATCAATGCGGCGACGACAGGGAACGCCGCAGAGGATGGATCAGCGGGCACGACGACCGTCGCGCCATGCAGCTCGGGCTGGCCCACCAGCGTGATGCGGCGGCCGTGCCGACTTTCCGGTGTGGAAGTGATCTCGGCGCCGAAATGCTTGAGCATCAGCTCGGTATGGTCGCGGCTGGCCTCGCTCTCGATCACCGTCGTGGTTCCCGGCGCGGCGAGCCCCGCCAGCAGCACCGCCGATTTGATCTGGGCCGAGGCGACCGGGGTCTTGTAGGTGATCGGCAGCGGATCGCGGGCGCCCTGGACGGTCAGCGGCAGGCGGCCGCCATCGCCACCGGAAACGACCTTCGCGCCCATCTTTTCGAGCGGGTCCAGGATCCGGCGCATGGGGCGGCTGCGCAGCGAGGCGTCGCCATCGAACACAGCGGAGATCGGGCAGCCGGCAACGGCGCCCATGACGAGCCGGCAGCCGGTGCCGGAGTTGCCGAAATCGAGCGGCGCCTTGGGCTCGGCAAAGCCGGCGACGCCGACGCCGTTCACCTTCCAAGCGAAATCGCCGGTGCGCTCGACCCTGGCGCCCAGCGCCTGCATGGATTTGGCGGTATTGAGGACGTCCTCGCCCTCCAGCAGGCCCGAAATCCGGGTTTCGCCGACCGCGAGCGCGCCCAGGATGAGGGCCCGGTGGGAAATCGACTTGTCCCCGGGCACCCGTACTTTTCCGGTCAGGGGACCGCTGGCCCGCGACTTGAGCGGCGTCGGCTTGTCGGAATGGGTCAAGATTGTGTCCTTGGATGTACCCTTGGATGCCCCTCTGGGGCTCGCGGGCAGGTACCACAAGGTGTCCTCGCCGTCACCGGCATGTCTTTCTCCCGTAATGCGCTATTGACAGCGGGCCGCCAACTAGCCAAGTGAAACACCGCTTTTCCGACATTCCCAGGATTCCTCTGCCGTGGCCAAGTCCGAACTCGGAACCAAACGTATTTGCCCGACCACGGGCAAGAAGTTCTATGACCTCAACAAGACTCCGGTGATCTCGCCCTATACCGGCGAAGTGGTGCCGATTGCGCCGATTGCGCCGGTCCGCGCGAGCCGGGCCGAACCCCGCCATGCGCCGGCCGCCGACACCGCGCCGGAGCCGGCAGAGGTCGAGGAGGTCTCGCTCGAGGAGGCCGACGCCGAGGAAAACACCGGCAAGGTCAAGGCCGTCGTGCCCGAATCCGAGGACGACATCGAGGTCGACGAGACCATCGAGGACGACGACGATGATGATTCGACCTTCATCGCCGACGACGAAGAGGGCGATGAGGACGTCACCGACATCATTGGTGACGTCGGGGGTGATGAAGAGACTTGAGATCAGCCCTGATCTGTGAAAAAGGGTGCACCGCGCGAGTCACCAGGCTCGCCGGTCGGGAGTGATCCACCAGGATCGTTCCATTTAAGGACTATGGGGCCATAGCTCAGCTGGGAGAGCGCTTGCATGGCATGCAAGAGGTCGGCGGTTCGATCCCGCCTGGCTCCACCAGCCTTCGCGAAGCGAAGGCTACCACGGCGTAGCCCGAAGGGCGAAGCCGGGCTTTGACGAAATACCCTACTCCCCAATCACCGCATTCAGCCTGTCCCGCAGCGCGACGATCTCGTCCTTCATCGCCACCAGTTCCGAGACCGAGCAGTCCGACGCCGCCAGGATCGATTGCGGTACGGCGCGCGCCTTGTCTTTCAACGCGTGGCCCTGGGGCGTCAGCGCGATCAGCACCTGGCGCTCGTCCTCGCTCGAGCGCGTGCGCTTGACCAGATGGGCGGCCTCGAGCCGCTTCAGGAGCGGCGTCAGCGTACCCGAATCGAGAAACAGTTTCTCGCCGATGTCCTTCACCGGCACGTCGTCGCGCTCCCACAGCACCAGCATCACGAGATATTGGGGATAGGTCAGGCCGAGCCGGTCCAGCAGCGGCTTGTAGACGCGGTTGAAGGCGTGCGCGGCGGAATAGACCGCAAAGCAGATCTGGTTGTCGAGACGCAGCGGCTGGTCCGCTACCGAATGTTTCCGGGGCATGGAGAATCTCACGGGACTTTCCTCATTCTGGGGCCAGGCGGCGGCACATTCAATTGCGAACAATTAAATGTGAGGCATGCAAATATCAATTGCGCACAATCTAATTGTTTGCGATAGAGACCCCACCCCAACCGGAAGACTCCGAGGAGACGAAAATGTCCGTGAACGTTCTCTACAAGACCAGCGCCAAAGCCACCGGCGGCCGCGACGGCCATGCCGCGACCCTCGACGGCGCGCTCGACGTCAAGCTCACCACGCCGAAGGAGCTCGGCGGCGGCGGCGGCGCCGGCAACAATCCCGAACAGCTGTTTGCGGCCGGCTACGCCGCCTGCTTCATCGGCGCGATGAAATTCGTGGCGTCCCAGGGCGGCCCGAAGGTCCCGGCTGACGCTTCCGTCACCTCGACCGTCGGCATCGGCCCGCGCTCGGAAGGCGGCTTCGGACTCGACATCGATCTCGCCGTCTCGCTGCCGGGCCTTGCCCGTGCGGAAGCCGAGGCGCTGGTCGAGAAGGCCCACCAGGTGTGCCCCTACTCCAATGCCACGCGCGGCAATGTCGACGTTCGCCTGACGGTCGTCTGATCCAACGGCGGATTGGCTGGCCCGGGATCCCGCTCGGGCCGGCCGCTTCCGTTTCATTTTGCCGCGCCGCGGGATTGCACGGCCGCCCTGCATACGCCCCACTGCAACCAAGCCATTGCTGGCACAAAAAAACCTCGCTAGGCCTGTGATCAAACGCCGACACAGGGGAAGCAAAGGCATGACTGAAGCCGTTTTGGGCGCAATGACCGGACTGCGCGTCATCGATCTCACGCGCGTACTTGGCGGTCCCTACTGCACCCAGATCCTCGCGGACCATGGCGCCGACGTGATCAAGGTCGAGCCGCCCGCGGGCGACGAGGTGCGCGACTGGGGTCCTCCCTTCCACGAGGAGGATGCGGCCTATTTCATCGGCATCAACCGCAACAAGCGTTCGATCGGCCTCGACCTCGCCTCCGAAGGCGGCCGCGCCGTGCTGCTCAAGATGCTCGAGACGGCAGACGTCCTGATCGAGAATTTCAAGCCGGGTACGCTGGAGAAATGGGGCATCGGCAACGAGGTGTTGCGCGAGAAATTCCCGCGCCTCGTGCATTGCCGGATCTGCGGCTTCGGCGCCGACGGCCCGCGCGGCGGCAATCCGGGCTATGACGCCATCATCCAGGCCATGACCGGAATGATCGCGGCGACCGGCTCGCCCGAGAGCGGGCCGATGCGGATCGGCGTGCCGCTGGTCGACATCGGCACCGGCCTCTATGCGGCGATCGGCATTTTGATGGCGCTGTCGGAACGGCAGCGTTCGGGCAAAGGGCAGTTCCTGGAGACGACGCTGTACGAGACCGGCCTTGCGATCATGCATCCGCACACCGCGAATTATTTCATGCATGGCAAGCCGCCCGGCCTCACCGGCAACGAGCATCCCAATCTCGTTCCCTACGCGATCTTCCCGACCAGGACCGACAACATCTTCATCGGCGTCGGCAATGACGGCACCTTCCGCAAGCTCGCCAAGGAGATCGGCAAACCCGAGCTCGGCACCGATCCGCGCTTTGCCCGCAACAAGGACCGCATCGCCAATCGCGAGGCGCTGCGCGCCGAGCTTGCCGCGGTGTTCAGCCAGCACGAGGCCGAACCGCTGTGCAATCGCCTGCTCGCCGCGGGCCTGCCCGCGGGTCCGGTGCAGAAGATCGACCAGGCGTTGACGAACCCGCACACGATCGCGCGCGGCGATATTATCGAGAAGGATTGGTACAAGGGCGTGGCCTCGCCGATCCGGCTCGATCGCAGCAAGCCGAGCCTGCGCCGCCTGCCGCCGAAATTCAGCCAGCACTCCCAGGAGGTGCTGGGCGAGTTCGGGTATTCCAAGGCCGAGATCGACGCCATGGTCGAGAAGGGCACGGTCTGCGGCCCCGAGCGCAAGCGCTAGGGGCCCTCACCTCTTCACAGAAGTGATGCCGCACTGCGGCGCGGGCACGCATGTGCACCGCGAACGGAGGAGGCTGCCCGCGTCGCCTTCGCCTATTTGACGACTTCCCATTTGGCAGCGCTTGCTGCTTTCGTTTCTCCCGCTTACACAGTCATGTGAACGTCATATGGCGCTGCTAGCGCAAGCGATCTTTTTGACGGCCAAGGGAGGTTACTAGATGGCTCTTCGACACTTTGGAGCGGCTGCCGCATTTGCAGTCACGGTTGGCATGACGGCTTCGCCGGCGCTGGCCGTGACCGAGATCCAGTGGTGGCACGCGATGACCGGCGCCAACAACGACGTCATCGTCAAGCTCGCCACCGACTTCAACGCGTCGCAGACCGATTACAAGGTCATTCCGACCTACAAGGGCAACTACCCCGACACGATGAACGCCGGCATCGCCGCGTTCCGTGCTGGCAACGCCCCGCACATCATGCAGGTGTTCGAAGTCGGCACCGCGACCATGATGGCCGCGACCGGCGCCGTGAAGCCCGTCTACAAGCTGATGGCCGACGCCGGCGAGAAGTTCGATCCGAAGAACTATCTGTCCGCGATCACCGGCTACTACTCGACGTCGAAGGGCGAAATGCTGTCGTTCCCCTTCAACTCGTCCTCGACCGTGATGTGGGTCAACCTCGACGAGCTCAAGAAGGCGAACGTCGAGATCCCGAAGACCTGGCCGGAAACCTTCGCGGCTGCCAAGAAGCTTCACGACAACGGCCATCCGACCTGCGGTTTCTCCGGCTCCTGGGTCACATGGGTCAATCTCGAGCAGCTGTCCGCATGGCACAACGTGCCGCTCGCCAGCAAGGCCAACGGCCTCGACGGCTTCGACACCGTGCTCGAGTTCAACGGCCCGCTCCAGGTCAAGCATCTCGAGAAGCTGATCGAGCTGCAAAAGGACAAGACCTACGACTATGCCGGTCGCACCAACACCGGCGAAGGCCGCTTCACGTCGGGCGAATGCCCGATCTACCTGACCTCCTCGGCCTTCTTCGGCAACGTCAAGGCGCAGGCCAAGTTCGCCTTCAACGCCGTGCCGATGCCGTATTATCCGGACGTGAAGGGCGCACCGCAGAACTCGATCATCGGCGGCGCTTCGCTGTGGGTGATGGGCGGCAAGTCGGCCGACGAGTACAAGGGCGTCGCGAAGTTCCTGACCTTCCTCTCGGACACCGATCGCCAGGTCTATATCCACAAGGCGTCGGGCTACCTGCCGATCACCAAGGCGGCCTATGAGAAGGCCAAGGCAGAAGGCTTCTACAAGGATCAGCCTTATCTCGAGACTCCGCTGCTCGAGCTGACCAACAAGGAGCCGACCGAGAACTCGCGGGGCCTGCGGCTCGGCAACATGGTGCAGCTGCGTGACGTCTGGTCGGAAGAAATCGAGCAGGCGCTGGCCGGCAAGAAGACCGCCAAGCAGGCGCTGGATGCCGCCGTCGAGCGCGGCAACACGATGCTGCGCCAGTTCGAAAAGACCGCTGTGAAGTGAGACATCGAAGCGGCAGGCCGCGCCCCGGCCTGCCGCTTCGACTGACATCATGCAAAAGCAAGCCATTTTCCAATCCAAGCTGTTGCCCTACGCGCTGGTTGCGCCGCAGCTCGCGATCGTTCTGATTTTCTTTTATTGGCCAGCCCTGCAGGCGGTGATCCAGTCCTTCCTGCTGCAGGATGCCTTTGGCCTGTCCACAACCTTTGTCTGGTTCGAGAACTATATCGACCTGTTCAGGGATCCCGCCTATTTCGAGGCGATCGTCCGGACCTTCCTGTTCTCGTTCGCCATCGCCGTCTCATCGCTGTCCTTTGCGCTGCTGCTCGCCGTCATGGCGGACAAGCCCCTGCGCGGCTCGATGCTCTACCGCACGCTGCTGATCTGGCCCTATGCGGTCGCGCCGCCCGTCGTCGGCGTGCTCTGGATCTTCATGCTGCATCCCTCGCTCGGCGTGCTCTCGCGCTATCTGCGCGCAATGGGCATCGACTGGAATCCGCTGCTCGACGGCGACCAGGCCGCGGCACTGATCATCCTCGCCGCCGCGTGGAAGCAGATCTCCTATAACTTCCTGTTCTTCCTCGCCGGCCTGCAGGCGATCCCGAAGAGCGTGTTCGAGGCCGCCGCGATCGACGGCGCCCGACCGATGCGGCGGTTCTGGACCGTGACCTTCCCGCTGCTGTCGCCGACCATCTTCTTCCTGCTGGTCGTCAACATCGTCTACGCCTTCTTCGATACCTTCGGCATCATCGACACCATGACGCGCGGCGGTCCCGGCACATCGACGGTGACGCTGGTCTACAAGGTCTATTCCGACGGCCTGCTCGGCGGCAATCTCGGCAGCTCCGCGGCGCAGTCGGTGATCCTGATGGTGATGGTCATCGTGCTGACGGGAATCCAGTTCCGCTTCGTCGAACGCAAGGTGACCTACTGATGGTCGAGGAAGAGGGCTTCCGGCGCTACGTCGCCCATTTTATCCTCTGGATCGGGATCGCGGTCGTCGCGTTTCCGGTCTACATCGCGATCATCGCCTCGACGCAGGACAACGCGCTGATCGCCAACGGGCAGATGTCGCTGCTGCCGGGCGGGCATTTCTTCGAGACCTACTACCAGACCATCTTCGTCGGCACGAGCGGCTCGACCCGCGAGCCCGTCGGCAACATGATGCTGAACTCGCTGGTGATGGCGCTGGCGATCGCGATCGGCAAGATCGCGATCTCGATCATATCGGCCTACGCGATTGTGTATTTCCGCTTTCCGTTCCGGATGCCGATCTTCTGGATCATCTTCATCACGCTGATGCTGCCGGTCGAGGTGCGTATCTATCCGACCTACAAGATCGTCGCCGATTTGCACATGCTCGACAGCTACGCCGGCCTCGCGCTGCCGCTGATCGCGTCGGCGACGGCGACGCTGCTGTTCCGCCAGTTCTTCATGACCGTGCCGGATGAACTTCTGGAAGCCTCGCGCATCGACGGTGCCGGCCCGTTGCGCTTCTTCTGGGATACGCTGCTGCCGCTGTCGCGCACCAACATGGCGGCGCTGTTCGTGATCCTCTTCATCCTCGGCTGGAATCAGTATCTCTGGCCGCTGCTGATCACCACGCGCGACGACATGCAGACCATCCAGGTCGGCATCCGCAAGATGATCACCACCACCGACGCGCTGACCGAATGGCCGATCGTGATGGCGACTGCCGTGCTGGCGATGCTGCCGCCGGTATTCGTCGTCGTCGTGATGCAGAAACTGTTCGTGCGCGGCCTGGTCGAGACCGAGAAGTAAGTGAGTTCTTATGGCTAACGTCACCCTGCGCAACGTCCGCAAGACCTATCCCGGCGGCTTCGAGGCCATCAAGGGCGTCAACGTCGATGTCGCCGACGGCCAGTTCTGCGTGCTGGTCGGCCCTTCCGGCTGCGGCAAGTCGACACTGCTGCGCATGGTTGCGGGGCTCGAGACCGTCACCGGCGGCGAGATCGATATCGGCGGCCGCGTCGTCAACCAGATCGAGCCCGCCGATCGCGACATCGCGATGGTGTTCCAGAACTACGCGCTCTATCCGCATATGAGCGTCTTCAACAACATGGCCTACGGCCTGCGCAACCGCGGCATGAAGGAGGCCGAGGTCAAGACCCGCGTCGACGAGGCCGCGCGCGTGCTCGAGCTCACCTCGATGCTGGATCGCAAGCCGCGCCAGCTCTCCGGCGGCCAGCGTCAGCGCGTCGCCATGGGCCGCGCCATCGTGCGCCAGCCAAAGGTGTTCCTGTTCGACGAGCCGCTCTCCAATCTCGATGCAAAACTGCGCATCGCAATGCGCGTCGAGATCCGCAAATTGCAGCGCCGGCTGAACACGACGTCGATCTACGTCACCCACGACCAGCTCGAGGCGATGACGCTCGCCGACATTCTCGTCGTGATGAACGGCGGCCAGGTCGAGCAGGTCGGCAATCCGCTTGCCATTTACGAGAAGCCGGCGACGACCTTCGTCGCCTCGTTCATCGGCGCGCCGCCGATGAACCTGATGTCGATACGCTCCGACGAGATCAAGTCGCAGCTCGGCGGCAGCGCAAGCGGGGCCGGCATCCTCGGCATCCGGCCGGAAGATTTCGTCATCACCGACCAGACGCCCGCCGGCGGCGTCACGCTTCCGCTCACGATCGAAGCCATCGAGCGCGTCGGTGCCGAAACCTTCATCTACGGCTCGCGAGCCCAGGACGAGCAGCGAATCGCCGCCACACCGGGCGAGCTGCCGCCCGGCGAGGTCATCGTCCGCGTTCCCGGAACCGAGGCTCCCGCCATCGGCGCGAAAATCCGCGTCGCCGCGGTGCGTCAGAAGCTGCACCTGTTCAGCGGCGACGGGCGGACGCGCATCGAGGCCTGAGTCAGCGCCAGACAGCCCGCCCGCTGCCACAGCCCGGGTGTTTCACCTCAAAATCATCGAGAAGCAGCAGACGAGCTTTCTTGAGCATTTCGAGGCCGTCGGGACAGACGTGGATGTCGCGTGCAGCCTCCATCAAGTCATAGAGGCCAAGCATGAACTGCTGGTAGTCTTCGGCGTCGCCCGGCTGTGGCACACCGTATGAGTCAGGCATAGCTATCCTCGGTTCCTAACGCGAATATCTCGAAACAACCCCATGCACAGTAGTGGGGTGCTGTTTTCATTGGGATAAATCCCCCGGCGAATTCGCCGGGCTCAGGACTGGCAACGATGGTCATGGCCCATCCACAGCCCCCCGCTACCTCCTTGAACCCACACGGGGATATGACCATATTGCTGATCAAGGGGTGCCTCTATGGGCCCTGAAATGCCAAAGTCGCTTCGAGAGGACTTTGTAAACTATGTCTCGTGTTCCTACGTTATCCAGTCCGTTCCTTCTGGGCTTCGATGAGATCGAGCGCGTGCTTGATCGCGTCGTCAAAGGCGCCGACGGTTACCCGCCCTACAATATCGAGCGGTGCGACCGGTCGGACGGCCAGCCCGAGCGGTTGCGGATCACGCTGGCGGTCGCTGGATTCACCCGCGACCAACTCGATGTTACCATTGAGGAAAACCAGCTCGTGATCCGCGGGCGGCAGCAGGACGACAAGTCTCGGCAATACATCCATCGCGGCATCGCCGCGCGCCACTTCCAGCGCACCTTCGTGCTGGCGGAAGGGATGCTGGTGCTGGGTGCGGATTTGAAGAACGGGCTGTTGTCGGTCGATCTTGCCCGGCCTGAACCGGAGAGGATCGTTAAGACAATCGCTATCAATGAGCACGAATAATGGAACGAGTAGCGGACTCGACCGCTTAGTTTCTGTGAAGGAGTCGAGACCATGAGTGAAGGTCACGTTGCGTTCGAATACGAAGCCAAGAACGTCTCCCCGGAGACGCTGGCCCATATCGCCTATGTGAAGCAGATCCGCTCGGAAGATGTGCCGGGCCTGTTTCCCGAAGCGCCGAAAATCGCGCCGGGCCTCAAGCTCTTCGCGCTCCATGCCGCCGACGGCACGCCGATCATGCTGACCGACAGCCGCGAAGCCGCCGTCGCAAATGCCTGGAGCAACGAGCTGCAAGCGGTGAGCGTGCACTGAGCGCGCACGTCGCACGAAGAGAGATTCAAGCGGGCATGCCTTCGTGCGAAGGCGTGCCCGTTTTATTTTGGATGGTGGATCGTCTCACCGGGGCACGAAAGCGAGATGCAGCGCACGCGCTCTCGCAGTCAGCGTGAGATTACGCCGCGGTCGCCGGCGGCAATGCCAGCACCGAATAGATCGCCTGGGCGTCGCGCGAGGCGCGGAGTTTCTTGGCGATGTCCTGGTCGCGCAGCAGGCGGGCGATGCGGGCGAGTGCCTTGAGGTGGTCGGCGCCGGCGCCTTCGGGGGCGAGCAGCAGGAAGACGAGATCGACCGGCTGGCCGTCCATCGCCTCGAAATCGATCGGGCGATCGAGGCGCGCGAACAGGCCGAAGATCTTTTCCAGCTTCGGCAGCTTGCCGTGGGGGATGGCGACACCGTAGCCGACCGCCGTGGTGCCGAGCTTCTCACGCTGCAGCAGCACCTCGAACACCGAGCGCTCGTTCTGTCCGGTCAGCTCGGCAGCCCTGGCCGCCAGCTCCTGGAGCGCCTGCTTCTTGCTGTTGACCTTTAATGCAGGGAGAATCGCCTCGGGCGCGACCAGATCGGTAATCGGCATGGATGGTTTCCGAGGTGAATTAAACCGTCAGGTTCCGAATTGGCCAGCTTGGTCGGAACCGCGCCGGGCCGGCGACGAGAAGGTGAAGCAAGCGGGGGACTTAGCCCCAATCCTGATGTGGGGCGCTTCTACTCCAACGCAATCCCGGTGCCAACTCCCGCGTGCGGCTTTGCCACGGTCATTGTTAAGGCTGCGGATGGTACGGGGCTGGTGTCTGGCCCCTAGCCGCCCGCCTTATCGTCTGCCTTGGCTCCCGGCGGGTCGATCCAGCCCACATTGCCGTCGGCACGGCGATAGATGATGTTCACCCGGCCACTGGAACCATGCTGGAATACCAGGCAGGGTGCCCCGCTGAGGTCGAGTTCCATGACGGCCTCGCTGACCGACAGCTGCTTCAGCGACGTGGTGGCCTCGGCGATGATGACCGGGCTGTAGCCGGTGACCTCGTCCTCATCCTCACCCTCTGCCGGTGCCTCCAGCACGTAGCTGGTCGCATCCATCCCGGCGAGCGCTTCCGAGGCAACGTGGTTCTTGCGCGCGGAACGGTCCTTGAGCCGGCTCTTGTAGCGGCGCAGCCGCTTCTCGATCATCAGCAGCGCCTGGTCGGCGCTGGCATAGGCGTCTGGCGCGTTCGAATCCGCCTCCAGCGAAATTCCCGAATCGAGGTGCAGCGCACAGTCGGTGCGGAAGCCGAAGCCGTCCTTGCTCAGCGTGATGTGGCCGGAATAATTGCCGTCGAAATATTTGCGCAGGACCTCTTCAGTCCGGTCGGAGACGCGGCCGCGCAGGGCCTCGCCGACGCTGACGCTCTTGCCCGAAATCCGAAGAGTCATGTGATGCCTCGCTTGGCTTGAGGGTCCAGGATGTGACGACGCGTCAGCGCATCCCGGGTCATTCCTTGCGCATGATCTTCCCGGAAAGATTTTTCCGGATCATGCGCGTGCTTGGATCGGTCGCGATAGGGGGGATGAGAGTAGCGCGATTTCGCGCCAGCGCAATCAGGCCAGCTCGGTGTTGCGGGAGCGATCGGACATTGCGGTGGAGATGACGTTACCAAGAGCGCTCTGCTTGTCGCGGCGGCGTTGCACCGAGGAAGGAATGCGCATGGCTTCGCGGTACTTCGCGACCGTGCGGCGGGCAATATCAATGCCCGAGGCGCGCAACCGTTCCACGATGGTATCATCTGACAGGATTGCGGCGGGTTCTTCCGAATCGATCAGCTGCTTGATGTGGTGACGCACGGCTTCGGCGGAATGCGCCTCACCGCCGTCGGCCGAGGCGATCGACGCCGTGAAGAAATATTTCAGCTCGAACGTGCCGCGATTCGTCGCCATGTATTTGTTGGCGGTGACGCGCGACACCGTGGATTCGTGCATCTGGATCGCGTCGGCGACGGCCTTCAGATTCAGGGGCCGCAGGTGCGCCACGCCGTGCGTGAAGAAGCCGTCCTGCTGGCGTACGATCTCGGTTGCAACTTTCAGAATGGTGCGGGCGCGCTGGTCGAGTGCGCGCACCAGCCAGGTCGCGTTCTGCAGCGCGTCGGTGAAATAGGACTTGTCGCCGTCCTTGCCGACCTTCTTCGACAGTTGCGAATAATAGGTCTGGTTGACCAGCACGCGCGGCAAGGTGTCGCTGTTCAGCTCGACATGCCAGCCGCCGTCGGGACCCGGGCGGACATAGACGTCGGGCACCATGGTCTGCAGTCGTGCCGTGCCGAACTTCATGCCGGGCTTGGGATTGAGCCGGCGGATCTCGCCGATCATGTCGGCGATGTCCTCGTCGTCGACGCCGCAGATCTTGCGCAGGCCCGCGATGTCGCGCTTGGCAAGGAGATCGAGATGCTCGACGAGGGCCTGCATCGCGGGATCGTAACGGTCGAGCTCGCGGAGCTGGATCGCCAGACATTCACTCAAATTGCGCGCGCAGACACCGGGCGGATCGAATTTCTGCAGTACCGCGAGGACATCGTCGACGGCCTGCTGCGATGCACCAAGGCGCTCCGCGGCCTGGCCGAGATCGGGCGGCAGGTAGCCGGCCTCGTCGACGAGGTCGATCAGGTACTGGCCGATCATCCGCTGCGCCGGCCCGGCAAAGGCCACCGCGAGCTGCTCGGCGAGATGGTCGCCGAGCGTTGTCTCGGCTGCGACAAAAGCTTCCAGATTGTAGTCTTCGTCACCGGAGGCACCGCCGCCCCATTCCGTATAGGTGGTCGGGGCCACGTCCTGGGCGTTGCGCGCGGCGGCCTCGGCCGGCTCCTCGGAGAAGACGTTGTCCAGGCCCGTGTCCAGGGTCTGCTCGATCTCGGCGCGGGTGCCGAGATCCTTGCTCATCCATTCTTCCTGGCCCGGCTCGAACGCCTCGCCCGGACCGCCGCCCGGCTCGTCGCTG